>JAEEGJ010003288.1_pt1 | contig 63949 bp, 63 predicted proteins | sample 8958761 | NCBI WGS metagenome assembly JAEEGJ01 (sample SAMN16246546, study PRJNA631951) | gut metagenome | biome: gut microbiome; feature: rumen; material: RS-attached | host: Bos | place: Iran: Karaj | collected 2018-10 | reverse complement strand
GTTAAAGAGGCTAGAACCATTAAAGGACGGCCTCAACAGCTATAGATCCCATGCCTTTGCCCACGAGCCCATGTAGGGATGACATACCTGTTGAGGCCTGCTTAATCCATGGTAAAATCTAGCCTTCCTTGTCATTCCAGCCAGCCTCCCATGTCATTCCAGCAGAGGAATGTGCGAGAGCGGGAATCTATGGGAGGCGGTTAAAGAGGCTAAAACCATTAAATGACGGCTTCAACAGCTATAGATCCCATGCCTTTGCCCACGAGCCCACGTAGGGATGACGTACCTGTTGAGGCCTGCTTAATCCATGGTAAAATCTAGCCTTCCTTGTCATTCCAGCTAGCCTCCCATGTCATTCCAACGAGGGCTTGTGGGTGAGCGGGAATCTATGGGAGGCGGTTAAAGAGGCAAAACCTTAATGGACGGCCTCAGAAAGCATAGATTCCAGCCACCGCACTACCCGACGCAGGAATGACATGCTTTCTGGAGCCTGTTTTAACCATCGTTATGGCAAGTCTCCCATGTCATTCCAACGGGGGCTTGTGGGTGAGCGGGAATCTATGGGAGGCGGTTAAAGAGGCTAAAACCATTAAATGACGGCTTCAACAGCTATAGATCCCATGCCTTTGCCCGCGAGCCCACGTAGGGATGATATACCTGTTGAGGCCTGCTTTTACTGAACAATAAGCTTTAATGCCTGGCAGATCCCACCTTCATGCTTGATGCGAAGCAAATAAAACCCTTTAGTCAGGCCTTCCAGCGATAGCTCAAATCCTTGTGAACCCTCGCTAAAATCGCCTGCTGCGCTTTGCATCAGCTGTCCTTGAAGTGAGTACAGCTCAAACTGCACTTGTCCTTGCATGGGGTTGAAGAAGTTTACGATAGCTTGGTCAGTGGCAGGGTTAGGCGCCACAGTGGCATAAAGGCTTTGCGCTTCGTTATTCTCCACACCGAGGTGGGCATCCACCGCGATCTTCATCGTCACAGGCAGGTGGTCGGAGCCATCAAAGAGGGCATCGGCGACCTCGGTGGGTACAGCCGTGTTGTTGCCGTGATTCACACTCATGTTGAAATGACGGCCGTCGTTGCCCACGGCATGATATGAGCCTTGCACGTAGCGCAAGTGGTTGTAGCTGAAGGCAATCTCATCGGCCATGAGGATGAAGTCGAAGCGGTCGTCCAAGCCTCCGCTAGAGAAGCATTCGTTGGAATAGGAACGAGTGGACTGGGTATGGAAAGCCGTAAACTGGTTGTTGCTAGTCCATTCGCCCACCCCGCCCACATTGGCCAAGGGATCCATGAAACAGATGCTGGGATTGCTGTAAGTCTGTGTAAGCAGGCGATAGCCACTCTCGCTGGCTCCATACATATTGAAATCACCCATAATCAACACATTGTCAGTAGGATAGTGTTGATTGACATAATCCATGGCAATCTGCATCAAGGCGCGACGTTGACCTTCGTAGCCCATTCCCGCTTTGGGGTGAGCCACGATGCAAACGAGTTTGACGGTGTCGCCAGCAGCCAAGCCGGGTGTTTTCAAATATAATTCGTAAACATCGGTGTCTCTAGGATTGGTACGCAAAGCCACATGCTTTTTCAAGCCCATCTTGCGCGAGTCATAAAAGATATGGTTGATGATGTTGCTGTTAGCGTAGTTGATGATGTTGTCCGACTGCCAATAATTAGCCCCATTGATGTTGAGGTTATGGCGCAAAAAATCAGTTTGAAGGGCTTGTGTGGCACCAAACTCACAAACGGTGAAGATGTCGGGTTTCACGTAGTCCACAATGGTGCGGATGCATTCGTCTTTGCGTTGGGTGTTGTTGTTGGTCTCGTAGCAGTCGGCAAAACCACTTTGGTAGTTGCCGTAATACAAGAGGTTGTATTGCATCACGGTGAGCGTGTCTTGGGCTAGAGCAGGGAAGACACCCAACGTTAGGGCTAATGTTATGATAATGAGGAAGTATTTTTTCATTACTAGGCAGGAAATTTGCAGCAAAAATAGAAAAAATGGCACAATATTTGAATTATTCGTATTTTTGCACGATTTTTTATGAAAAGTAAATCTAAAATCGGTTTTTGGACCTTGATGGCCATGGTTTTGTTGGCTGCAACATCTTGCCGCAAGGAAGAAAAGTACACCAACTCACCTTTGGTAGGGCATTGGGGCTGTGAGCAATACGTCAGCTGTCGGACGGACAGCACTGGCTTTGAGAAATGGGAAACTTTTGAATATGAGATCGGAGAAGGACATGGGTATGAGGTCTATTTTTATGCCGATGGCTCTGGCAAGTTGTTGCTGAATGACAGTCCTGCTTTGATTAAGAAATTCAATTGTGACTATGATTATGATACTATAAATCATATACTTACGATTTACAATACCTCTTGGATTATTTCAGCATTCTCCGATGCTACGAGTGCTGATATGCTCATTGAAGAGGTGACAGACAACCACATCAAGGCATCGTGGACGAATTATTTTTCGGAACCCACGCCTTTTTTTGAACGGTTTTTCTTGAAACGAATCGACTAACTAAAAAATAGAAAAAATGAAAAAACTGACTGTTTTGACAATGGTGGCTATGGCTGCCTTACTGTTTACCTCATGCTCAAAGAATGACTATAAATCATTTGTCGGCATATGGGGGGTGGAAAAAATTGAATATTACAACACTGACTATGCGGGCAACCCGATTGCTTCTTCTTTGGAGACTTTCACTTATGATGCTGAAGATGCTGACAATGGTATCCGTTTGATTTTCAGGGCAAACAAGACCGGAGAAATGCGTGACAGTGCCATAGATTCGATTCTAAAAGTTCAGGATGGTGACACGATTTATGTCCAATGCTCCGATACGGTCGTTGTGACAAAATTCACCTATTCTTACGACAAGAATGAGAAAAGTTTATATATGAATATGTCCAGCAGTGCACGTCCGTTTAGATTGCAAATTATAGAGTCGAGCGACGATTCGTTTATTTACGAGAACGAATACGGTGATAATTACATGGAGAAAGCTTATTTGAAACGTCTTAGCAAGTCTACGAATTCGTCGAGCAGAAACGTACCTTCACATCCGCACAATCGTCCTGGTTCGTTGTTCGGCAGCAGATGAATCAGTTGAGATATGATGATTTTTGTAGAGACGTGCCAAGGCGCGTCTCTACTTTTTTATTCCACCATCAGCATCAAGCCTTTCAGGTAAGCTCCTTCGGGGTGGAAGATGTTGATGGGATGGTCGGCGGGCTGTGACAGCTGGTCGATGATTCTCACATTACGTTTGGCCTCGATGGCAGCAGCGGTGACAATGCCTTGGAAAGTGGCCTTGTCGACTGCCTGCGAACAGCTGAAGGTGAACAGCAGTCCCCCTTTGGCAATGCGCTTGATGGCTTCCGCGTTGATGAACTTGTAGCCGCCTAAACCGCGATGTCGGTCATTATGCCGTTTGGCAAATGCTGGCGGGTCGAGGATGATGAGGTCGAAGGCACCGTTGCGCATATCCGTCACATATTCCTTCATATCAGCCACATAGCAGGGGTTTTCCTCTTTCGAATAGCCGTTCAATTCCAGGTTGGCCTCGGCGGCGGCGATGGCTTTCTTGGAAGCATCAACGGTGACGGCTCGTTTGGCACCTCCTTTCAGTGCCGTGACGGAGAAACCGCCCGTGTAGCCAAAGGCGTTGAGCACAGTTTTGCCTTGCGCAAAATGACGTACCAATTCGCGGTTTTCGCGTTGGTCAAGGAAAAAGCCTGTCTTTTGGCCTTCTTCCCAGTTAGGAAGGAAACGACTGTCGTTTTCCAGAATCAGTTCGTCCAGTCTGTCACCGAAGAGATAACCGTCTTCAATCACAGCATCTTCCTTGCCCATGCGCTGCATGGCTTCGGCACTTTTGTTGTAGATGGCTTGCAGGCCAAGGTCGGGCATCAGTTTGAGGGCGCGGACAATCTCTTTCAGGTGGAGTGCCATACCTTCGGTTTGGGCTTGCACCACGGCCGTGTGACCATAAATGTCAACGATGAGACCCGCTAATCCGTCGCCTTCAGAGTGTACAAGGCGGAAGCAATTGGTGTGGGGGTTATGGGTCAGCCCCACGGTTTTTCGCACCTCGTAGGCTTGGTTGAGTCGTTCGAGGAAAAACCATTCGTCGATTTTGCGGTTCTCGAAGCAGAGCATCTTCACGGCAATGCTGTCCGATTCGCAGAAACCAGTGCCGAGGATGTTGCCATCGTAGTCGGTGACGGTGACCGTGTCGCCAGCCTGAAGGCCTTTTGCGGCGTCGTGGATGGCACCCGAAAACACCCATGGATGGAAACGATGCAGGGCTTCGTCCTTGCCTGGGTTGAGTCGTATGACGGGATAGAGTGGGGTTTGTGGCATTTTGTTGGAATTTTGGCGCAAAGATAGGGAAATTATTTTCTTTTACAATATGGTTCAACGAATCCCTTTTTTCCCTATTTTTGCAAAATAATTTATTTCGTTTAATAGGCGAAAAATGTAATATATTGGTTTTTAGTTCCTTAATATATTTTAATGGGACTTAGGAGGCGAAGCTGTATAATGCAGAAAAGTAATCGCATGATATAATTGACTGACGATTTTTAACAATAATACAAAAATTAAATATAACCTATGAAAGGCATCGTACTCGCCGGAGGCTCCGGCACAAGACTTTACCCCATCACTAAAGGGGTCAGCAAACAATTGTTACCCATCTATGACAAACCGATGGTGTATTATCCCATTTCTGCGCTGATGTTAGCGGGTATCCGCGATATTCTGATTATCAGCACTCCATACGATTTGCCAGGCTTCCAGCGCTTGCTTGGTGATGGCTCTGACTATGGTGTACATTTCGAATATGCCGAGCAGCCTTCGCCCGATGGCTTGGCCCAAGCTTTCATCATTGGCGAGAAGTTCATCGGTGATGATTGCGCTTGCCTCGTCTTGGGCGATAACATCTTCTATGGTAGCGGTTTCACTAATTTGTTGAGGAACGCTGTCAAGGATGCAGAGGAGAACAAGAAAGCCACTGTGTTCGGATATTGGGTTTCCGACCCAGAACGTTATGGCGTTGCTGAATTTGACAAACAGGGCAACTGCCTCAGTATTGAAGAAAAGCCCAAAGAACCTAAGAGTAATTACGCTGTTGTTGGATTGTATTTCTATCCCAACAAGGTCGTTAATGTGGCCAAGACCATCAAACCAAGTGCTCGTGGCGAATTGGAGATTACTACAGTGAACCAAGAGTTCCTGAAAGACGGTGAACTGAAAGTTCAGGTTTTCGGTCGCGGCTTTGCTTGGCTGGATACAGGAACGCATGATTCCTTGTCTGAGGCATCCACCTTCGTGGAAGTCATCGAAAAGCGTCAAGGCTTGAAGATTGCCTGTTTAGAAGGCATAGCCTATCGTAATGGCTGGATCACTGAGGAAAAGATGCGTGAACTGGCCAAACCGATGTTGAAGAACCAATATGGGCAATATCTGTTAAAGGTGATCGATGAACTGAAGGAAGATATCAATTCGGACACTTTGACACATCCGTTAAGAAACCAATAACACAAAGAATATCACGCTGGTTTGCATTAAAGCGGTTTTTACCAATAATGGTATGGTAGGCAGCATGTTCGGTTTTGTGGTTTATTGTGCCGTCAAGTAACTCGAAGTATACAAAGTCTATAATCAACTTTCATTCCATACACCAAGGGCGATAAAGACGTTGAAGTTTTTGGAGTCTTATAGGGTTTAATAAACTAAGGATTAAATTCGCGTCACAGGGATTTCTCCGCAGACACAAGAGATTTCCTTCACCAATGTGAAAGCGTTCTTAGATGAGTTGGGATGCAGATAAGTGAGCGGCGGATAGGGTTATGGTCTTGTTGAGAGCATGATTATGCAGGATGTTAACCCTTAACCTCTGCTAACATCGTCAAATATCAAGTATTATGCCCGACAATAATAAACAAACAATTAGCCAATCGGGTCAGGAAATTACCGTATTGTTCTGCGACACGGAAAGAGAATATTGGCTCAAAACAATTACCGAGGCTTTTGATTTGTTTAATGACAATGTTGACAACTTATCCGTTAAAGTTATTGTATTTGATTTTGACGAATCAATTTCGCCCAAAGATATTAAGCCGTTCCACTTGGTTACTTTAGCTTGTTTAATACATTTTTTAGTTGGTTATCAGTATAAGGTGTATATGTCACCTGACAAGATTGTTTCTCAATATATTTATAATGATTTGGGGTTTTCTGAGTATTGGAGAGGTGGAAAGAATTATGTAGAGGCTCAAAGGCATAACAGTATCTTCAACCTATGGAGAATCACCGAACAGGAAAAAGATTTATATGCGAAACGTGTGGAGGAATACCTTAGAAGAACATATTTTGCAAACAAGGATTTAAGTGCAGTTTCTGTGGGATTGGTAGAAGCCTATTATAATGTTTTTGACCATGCTCAGGCTGACGGGAATGCGTTTTCTTTAATTCAATATGACGAAGAGACAAGCATTTTACATGTTGCGATTTCTGACTTTGGCATAGGAATTGCACAATCGGTAAGTGAGTATGACAAAGAGATCACAAATGATAAGGAAGCTATACTTAAAGCCTTGGAAGATAATTTCACTATAAAATCAACGGAGAGAAACAAAGGCATGGGATTAAGTATTATCTTAGCTCCAGCGAAGGAAGCAAGGATTTTTAGCCATAACGGATTGGTATACAAGCATGATGGAATTGTTGAAGGCTTTGATTGTGAGATGTCCTTCCCTGGGACATTGATATATTATGAGATCGACTTGTCTCAAATGGATGATGAGGAAATAATTGATGAGTTTGATTTTTTCAACTAACATTAGGTATAATAATATGTGTACAATAGTATTAAAGGATATAATGGATTATTCGGCACTGCTTCCCGAAGCGGGCAACTTGTTTTATTCACAGGTTGTGAAAGGAATGGAGAATTCTGATAAGGTTATTGTTGACATGTCAGATGTTACGGCATTGCCTTCGGTCTTCTTGAATGTGTCTATAGGCCGACTTATTGATGAGTGGGGTTTAGACAAATTGAAGAACAACTTGGTATTCACGATGATTACCAAACAACAAGCTATACGTCTTAGAGATTATATTGTCAAATACGGACAAAGCCAAACCGCCTAAAGTCCACGCCAAAGTAATCCCCTCACAGACGCAGGAAATGTCGTTCAAGGACGTGAAAGAGTTTCTGAATTATTTGAGTTCGATGGCGTTGTAATAACCGGCAACCCCACCATTATAGACAGAAAGGCAATACTAAAAACATTATAATATACCCTTCAACTCTTTCACTTTTTGCCATATCTTCCTTTTCATTTTCCCTTTGTATCGCCTCTTTCCCGCCAAGTACAACCAAGCAAAGGAAGGTGTTTCTAGTTATGGGCAGCATTAAAGCCCCACTATATAAGGAAGAAAGGCTCATTTGCCTTTCAATATTTAGTTTGATTTCAAGGAATACTAAAGCCTAACATCATTTGAATATTATATCACAATATGTCATTCTACACCAATATCTTAACCCCAATTCTCAGTTCTATTGAGCAATTCCCATCCCGCAATGCCTTCTGCATCGACGAGGAGCATTACACCTACGCCCAATTCGGGTAGTGTGTGTCAAATGTCAGAAGCCAACTAGCTAAAATAAACCTATTACCCAATCTTTCCCTCATCTACCTTATCCTATCGGTGTAACCCCCATTTAACTCAAACCCAATAATCGTTTATTCATAACTATGCCTGATAATTCTTCAAACAATAAACGTATCGCCAAAAACACGCTTTTTCTCTATTTGAGAATGATACTTGTTTTGGTGGTGTCTCTGTATACGACCAGAGTGGTATTGAACGCTCTTGGCGCAGTGGATTATGGTATTCACAATGTGGTGGCGGGTTTCGTTACCATGTTTGCTTTTCTCAACACCTCCATGTCGAATGGCATTCAAAGGTTCTATAATTTTAAGTTGGGTAAGGAAGGTGAAGAGGCATTAACCACAGTTTACAATACTGCATTGTTGATACAAGGTATCCTTGCTATTATTGTAGTAATATTATTGGAGACCGTCGGTTTGTGGTATTTGGAAACAAAAATGGTGATTCCGATTGAGAGAATGCCTACTGCCCGTTGGATTTACCAGTTTTCTGTTTTATCGCTTGTTCTAGTCATAATGCAAATTCCCTATAGTGCCGCCATTATGGCTCACGAACGGATGAATTATTACGCTTATGTTAGTATTATTGATGTCGGATTAAAACTGGCAGTTGCGTTATGGCTTCCTCATGCTCGTCATGATAAGCTTCTTGTTTATGGGGCTTATATTATGGTTGTACATATAGTAAATTTCCTATTGTATTTCGTTTATAGTAAGTATAATTTCAAGTCCATTAAATTGCAGAAGGGTTTTCATAAGGATTTGTTCAAGGACATGCTGTCATTTTCAGGATGGAATGTTCTTGGAACTTTTGCATATATGCTGAAAAACCAAGGATTGAATGTGTTGTTGAATGCATTCTTTGGCCCTGTGGTGAATGCCGCAAGAGGTGTTTCTGCTACGATTGGAGGTGCTATTCATGGCTTTCAGGGCAATATAGTGACAGCTTTTAGGCCGCAAACAGTTCAATCATACGCCGCGGGAAATTATTCAAGGGTGAAGAGTTTGATGTTCAGTCTTTCAAAAATATCTTACCTGATGCTGTTCATGCTTTCAATGCCTGTTATTATAGAATTGCCTTATATTCTTCAATTATGGCTTGGTGATGCTGTTCCCGATTATACGGTTCCTTTCACGATGCTTATTTTGATTAATATGGTTATTGGCGGATTGAATACTCCAGTAACTCAAGTTATCCATGCTACAGGCAGAATTAGGAATTATCAAATTGGAACCAGCCTTGTCATGTGTTCTATTCTTCCTATCTCGTGGCTGTTTCTGAAAGGAGGAGGAAGCCCTATCACAGTCTATATAGTCAGCTTGTGCATAACATGTATTAATCAGGTGGTTTGTATGTTGATATTAAGGCAAGAATTTCCCTATAGTATTAAAGATTATCTGAAATCTATTATATTACCTTGTTTTTTAGTTAGTTTGGTATCGGTAATTTTACCCATTGTTTTACATTATACCATGGCATCGTCATTCATAAGATTAGTTCTTGTTGCTATTACTGGTGTTGGTGGTGTAATTCTTTCAGCCTATTATTTTGCTCTTACTGCATACGAAAAAGGGATGGTAGGAGATTTTGTTAAAAAATTCCTTAAAAGGAAATAAAAACAAAGCATAGCCTATTAGCATACATATATAATTCGATACTTTATAAAATTAAATATATGTTCAATAAATTAAGAAAATCTTATTATTTAAGAATTAGCAAGAAGAATCTTGAACATAATGCTACCTTACAAGGAGGCAATCATACAATTGGACCTAAATCTAGAGTATTCCTTTCTAACGGAGCAAAAAAAGAAAATGTCATTCTTAAAGAAGGATGTTGGCCTCGTGGATCAATATTCGTTTCATACGATGGTGTTTTCATTATGCATGAGCATTCACAAATTGATGAGAGTACTAAAATTCAATGTGTTAACAGAATAGAAATTGGAGCCTATACTTCGATATCAGAAAACACCATTGTTTGTGATAACAATAACCATCCTGTTAGTCCGTCTTATAGAAAAAAAATGCGCCTAACTCCATCAGGACATAAAATGAGAACCTGGAAATATTCTGCTAATGCACCAATCATAATAGGAGAGAATTGTTGGATTGGCGCTAATGTAAGAATATGTAAAGGAGTGACTATTGGTGATAATTCTGTAGTGGCTGCCTGCTCGGTAGTAACTAAAGATGTTCCTGCTAATTGTATTGTGGCTGGGAATCCTGCAAAAGTTGTAAAAACAGATATTGACAAATTACCAGAACCTCCTTTTCCGTAAATAATAGAATTGTTGATTCCTATGGTTTAAATGAATAATAATTAAAGTCAAAGATATGAAAAACATCATCATCACCGGTGGCGCCGGTTTCATCGGCAGCCATGTCGTTCGCTTATTTGTGAACAAATACCCAAATTACAAGATTATCAACCTTGATAAGCTGACTTACGCTGGCAATCTCGCCAATCTGAAGGACATCGAAGATAAGCCCAACTATCGCTTTGTCAAAATGGACATCTGCGACTTTGAAGGTGTCTACAAACTGATGCAGGACGAACATGTCGATGGCATTATCCACCTTGCCGCCGAAAGCCATGTGGATCGCAGTATCAAGGATCCTTTTACCTTTGCTCAGACTAATGTGATGGGCACTTTGAGTTTGTTGCAAGCCGCGAAGTTGTATTGGGAGAGTCTGCCCGAAAAGTTCGAAGGTAAACGTTTTTACCATATTAGTACCGATGAAGTGTATGGTGCTTTGGAAATGACTCATCCCGAAGGCATTGAACCACCATTCACCACAAAGGCTTCTTCAGGCAAGCACCATTTGGCTTACGGTGAAAAGTTCTTTACCGAGGATTTGAAATATCAGCCTCATAGTCCTTACAGCGCAGCCAAGGCTTCGAGTGACCACTTTGTGAGAGCTTTCCATGATACTTACGGCCTGCCCACTGTGGTGACCAACTGCTCCAACAACTATGGCCCCTATCAGTTCCCTGAGAAGTTGATTCCGCTGTTCATCAACAACATACGTCACCGCAAGCCGTTGCCGGTGTATGGCAAGGGCGAAAATGTGCGCGACTGGCTGTATGTGGTTGACCATGCCCGTGCCATTGACCTTATCTTCCATGAAGGCAAAGTGGCAGAGACATACAACATCGGCGGCTTCAACGAATGGAAGAACATTGATATCATTAAGGTGGTTATCAATACTGTCGACCGTATCCTTGGTCGTCCCGAAGGTGCCGATATGGATTTGATTACCTACGTCACCGACCGTGCTGGTCATGACATGCGTTATGCCATTGACTCTACCAAGCTTCAGAAAGAATTAGGTTGGGAGCCGAGCCTCCAATTTGAGGAAGGCATCGAAAAGACCGTCCGCTGGTATTTGGATAACCAGGAATGGATGGACAATGTGACTTCGGGTGACTATCAGAAGTACTATGAGGATATGTATAAAGGAAGATGAGTAGTGCGAAATGAATTAATGACAAATTAACGTTCAATTATACGGTAATTAATGTTGAAAAAGACTAAGCGGTAGCAATCCCTATGACTCAACTCGATGAGAAAGAACACAAGGCTCAAATGGACGACATGAAATCCTTTGATGAGCAGATGCCCTGTGTAGGTATTTTTTGGTATGACCTTGAGGATCACACCCTGTTTGGCGTGCGCAAAAAGGAGCTGACCCCGCGAGAGGTGGAAGAGGCTGCCGAGAAGGGGATGCCCTTTATTAACTATCCACATTTGCATCGTCAAGTATGGGCGAGGGAGTACTTCCGAGCCCAAGCTAAACACTACGAGACAAAATTCAATGGCGATTACACACAAATACCTCGAGGCCGTGTGACTTGGACTATTGACAAGTTCATAGTTTTGGTTGGCCATTGGGCTGAGCCCATACAGGAAGAGTTGACCACTTTGATAGAGCAGACGTTTTCGCTTCCTTGTTTCGAGTTTGTGTATGACGAACATTGGGATCTTGGCCATGGTTGGTCAGGAGATATGCCTGCAAGTCGATAGAAATATAATCGCAATTGCTTTTCAAAAATTAATTATTGAGAACTATGACTGTTGAAGATGTAAAAATCATAGAGCTTCCCAAAATTCTGGATGCCCGAGGCAATCTGTCTTTTGCAGAGCAGAACAACCATATTCCATTTGAAATCAAACGGACCTATTGGATTTATGATGTGCCAGGAGGCGAATCTCGTGGTGGCCATGCCTTTAGGAAGAACGAGGAGATGATAATAGCTCTTTCTGGTGCTTTCGAAGTGGTGGTCGATGATGGCGAGCAGCAAAAACGTTTTTACCTAAACCGTTCTTATTATGGTTTGTATATTCCTAAAGGTCTTTGGCGTACCATGGAGAATTTCTCCACCAATGCTTTTGCCTTGGAGTTTGGCTCTGAACATTATGACAAGAATGATTATGTCTACGACTATGAACAATTCAAAAAATTGAAGAGCGATGAAGAAATTTAATGTATTTGACTGTTCAATGGTAGAACTCGACCGTCACCATAGCGACCGCAAGGGAAATCTTTCCGTGGTGGAAAATGGAGAAACATTACCTTTCGATGTGAAACGGGTGTATTACCTTTACGATATACCGGGAGGAGAAAGTCGTGGCGCGCACGCTCATAAAGAGCTAAGTCAACTTATCATTGCCGCCAGTGGCTCGTTCAGAGTAACATTGGATGATGGCAAAATGAAGCGCTCTTTCTTTCTTAATCGTCCCTATCAAGGGCTTTACGTGAAACCAGGCATGTGGCGTGATTTGGACGACTTCTCGTCAGGTGCCGTTTGCATGGTGTTGGCTTCAGATATTTACATCAAAGAAGACTATATCCGAGATTATCAAGAATTTATCAAATTTAGAAACGAGTAATATGAATCAATCAGTATTAGGCTTATACTACGAAGATTTCGTAGAGGGCGAGGAGATCAAACACGCCCTTTCCAAAACAGTGTTCGAGAGTGACAACAATTTCTTCTCACTCATGACTATGAATCACCATCCGGTGCATACCAATGTGGATTATGCCAGTCATAACCAGCATGGACAACTTTTGGTTGTAGGAACGTTAGTGTTTTCATTGGTGGTGGGAATGACGGTGCCTGACATCAGCGGAAAGGCTATTGCCAATCTCGGTTATGAATCCATCAAGCATCTGGCCCCGACATTTATTGGTGACACTCTGTATGCACGTACTCGTATCATCAGCAAGAGGGAATCACAGTCAAAACCCGACCGTGGTATCGTCTATGTGGAGACCATCGGTTACAATCAGCGCGGCGAAGATGTCATCTCGTTCCGTCGCAATGTATTGGTAAAAAAGAAAGGGTATTGAGATGAGAACGGATTTCTTGACCAGAAGCCTGATGTTTGTTCCAGCCCATAACGACAGGTTGATGCAAAGCGCCTCGCGCAGCGATGCGGATGTCTTGTTGCTTGATATCGAAGACAGTGTGCAACCCGTTGAGAACAAGCAGGTGGCCCGCGACAAGATTGTGCAGTATGTTCGTGAGGGCTATTTTAAAAACCGCGTTCTCTTTCCCCGTATCAACGACCGTGAAAGTGGTCAACTGCTGAAAGATGTTTACCAGCTTAGTATTGAAGGTATTCAAGGTTTCATGTATCCCAAGTCGCGGTGTGGAGAAGACGTTTATTTCATCGGCAAGTTGCTGGATACCATCGAGTATGACAAAGGTTTTGCACCAGGCACCTTTAAGCTTATCCCTTTGATTGAGACCACGGGAGCCGTGATGAACATCCAGGACATCTGCAAGGCAAGCCCACGTGTGGTGGCTGTGGCTTTTGGTTGTGAGGACTATGTAACAGATCTCGAAGGTAAGCATGACATTGAAGGTCAAAGTATCTTTTTTGCCCGCAATATGATTGTCAATGGAGCGCACAATTGTGGCGTGGCTGCCATTGATACGGTGCATATCCGTGTGCACGATCTTGAGGATTTGGAGCATAACCTTATCCTCAGCAAGAAGCTTGGCTTTGACGGTATGCTCATCCTTAATCCTAAAGAATTGCCCTTGTGTCACCGTTACTATTCTCCGTCACCAGAGGAGGTTGAGTGGGCTGAAGAAATGGTACAATTGACAGAGGAATCAATTCGTGAAGGCAAGGGTGTGGCGGTGAAAGATAATAAGTTCATTGGCCCACCGATGCTTAAAATGGCTCAAGAAATACTGAAAAAGAACGATTTGTGTAAATTAAATAAGTTGTAATCATGAAAGTAGATTTCCTAACACGCAGTTTATTATATCTTCCTGCTCATAAAGAGCATTTGGTTGAAAATGCGTTAAAGAGTGGTGCGGATATGTTGGCACTCGACTTGGAAGATTCTTGTCAACCTATAGAGAACAAACAGTTGGGTCGCGACACAATTCTTAAATTCTTGAAAGAGGGTCGCTTGGAAGGCCACAAAGTCTTCCCGAGAGTAAACGACAGGGAAAGCGGAGAGTTGTTGAAAGATGTTTATCAACTTACACTTCCTGGTATTAGTGGTTTTATTTATCCCAAATGCACCAATGGACAAGACATCTATTTCATTGGAAAGCTTTTGGAGACCATTGAGTATGAAAAGCATATTCCGGTAGGGTATTTCAAGTTGATTCCTCTAATTGAAACCACGGGAGCGGTGGCCAACATTAATGATGTTTGTGAAGCCTGCCCCGAACGCATCATTGCAGTTGGTTTTGGTGCCGAAGACTATATGTCGGATTTGGGTGGCCGACACAACGAAGGAGGGAATAGCATATTTTCTGCACGTGCAATTATCGCGAACGCGGCGAAAGCTCACGACATTGTTCCCTTGGACATTGTCCACATGAAAGTGCATGACTTGGATGATTTGGAAAAGGAGATGAATGTGGCACGAGACTTGGGTTATGAAGGAAAAATGTTGGTCCATCCCAAAGAGATACAACCATGTCATAAATGTTTTTCTCCTTCAGAGGAACAGGTAGATTGGGCCAAAGAAATCATTTTCCTTTCCGAGGAGGCCGTTAGAGAAGGTAGAGGCGTTGCTTACATGAATAACAAGTTCATAGGACCGCCTATGCTTAAGATGGCGCAGGAAATTTTGGAAAAGAGCAAATTGTGTAATGGTATTAATGAATAAAACAATAGAACAAAAATGAATAGTAAAAAAGTAGTTATAATTGGCGGAGAGGGCAATGGCGGCGTCATTGCTTCTGCCATCGAAGACAACCGTAATCGTTATGGTGATCTCGAATGGGAGGTTGCTGGTTTTATCAACGATTTTGAAACACAGGTAGATGGTTTTCCCGTGATTGGTAAAATTGCGGATATTCCCCATTTATTGGCAACAACGGACTATTATTTCAGTTGGGCTATCCACTTGGTAGGTAGAAACTATAAGACAGCGGAAATGTTTGAGGCTGTCAATATTCCTGAAGACAGACTTGCGACAATCATTCACAAGTCCGCTTTCATTGGTAAGGGTGCTACCATTTGCCCAGGAGCCTTTGTGATGTACAATTGTTATATTGGTCCTAATGCCCATATTGGCAAATGCAGTTTGGTGATGGGAAATTGTTGCATTGGTCATGATACCTTTATCGATGACATTTGTCACTGTTCAGCAGGAGCAATAATGACCGGTTATTCTCGTCTAGAGTATTGCTCAGACATGGCCGTGGGTGCAACGATAATTGCTTATAAAGTAGTTGGCAAGTACTCTATGGTGGCCGCCAATGCGCTTGGAACGCACGATGTCCCTGAAGGGGAAATTTGGGCGGGTACACCTGCAAGATTCTTGAAAAAGATGAGTAGAGAATAATATGGATAGGTTATAGCCAAACTATCCTATAATAGCATTTGATAATGCTATCATTTTAGATAAGATGAAAGCAGAGAGGAAAAATATAATTTTTTATATTTATTATGCGTTATTGTTGTTAGTTTTAGTTTCACGACAGACTGCAACAACAGCTCCACCTATGGTATTGCGTCTTGCTTTTATGGCAGCTGCATTATTACCGGCGGTATTTAATAGGGAGGTGTGCTACCCAGCTATTCTCACCATGTTTTATACCATATCGCTTGACGGTTTTGCTTATTCTTATTTTCCATCAACATTGTCCTTATATGTAATCATGACGTTGGTCATAACCATATTTTATTTTCGGAAAATCAAAACTGGTACAATTCCCATTTTCATATTGTTATTTGCTATTTATACATTTGTGATAGATTTGATATTCGGTGTAGCTGGAAATGGAAGTGCATTTTTTCAGAGTACTTTTTATTGTTTTGTGTTGATGGCGTGTTTTTTGATATTATGTAATCGAGACATTGATAGTGCTTTATCGCAATTGCCTTTGTGTTTTGCAGTAACTACGGTTGTGTTGAGCATTGCATTTTTAACTCATAGAGATCAATTTGTCATTCAAGAGATAGGAGATATGGAACGTACGGGTTGGGCAGATCCCAATTATTTTGGTGTGGCATTAGGTATGGGAACCATTGTTGGAATGATAAAGATGTTTAACGGGGAATGGGAAAGTTTAAGCATTGTTGAAAAAGCAGTATATATTGCAGCAGTTGTTTCTTCAGTGCCAGCTTTGGCATTGAATGCCTCTCGTGGCGCCATTTTGTCGGTCATAGTTGGTTTTGTGGCTTTATTGTTCTTCTCCAAAGCGAAGTTTGGACTTAAGATTATGCTCACTCTTATTGCTGCAGTAGCTGTCGTTTATCTCTATAGCAATCAATATTTTGAGTTGTTGGAATATCGAATTATGAATGACGAAGGAACAGGTTCTGGTCGTACTGAAATATGGACGGAGAAGTTATCGGCTTTTGCAAGTGGAAATCCGTTGAAAATGATTTTTGGTTATGGACATGTTGGAGGAGCTAATATTGGTGGCAGGCACATAGGATTCCATAATGATTATATTGGCTTTCTGGTTGACTATGGCTTTATTGGGCTTGGCATATTGTTCTATATGTTGTATTATCCTATCGGAATCATGCCTAAAGGCTCTTACGAAAAACCATCCGTGATAGTATTGATTGTTTACTTGGCTATGAGTTTCGTCACTCTTGAACCGTTGTTGACGGGCATCATGGCTTATTTCACATTTTATATGTATGCATTGTTATTAGCAAAGAACCAAAAACAAGATTTATGTCAAGATTAAGATCATTATACCTTTTCACTTTTGAATACCCGTATGCCAAAAGGGAGGGTTTTGCCGGTGACGAGTTGGTTTACATTGCCAAAAGATTTGATAAAGTTTACATTGTACCCGGACAGGTTACGGATGAAAAAACAATGCGTCAAATACCTGAAAATTGTGTTGTTCTAACAGCCGAAAAAAAGAAGCAAAACAAACTATCGTATTATCTTAAGGGCATATTTTCCTTCCGAACGTTTGGACTTGTAAGCCGAGATTTCTTTCGTAATGGAGTTTATAAGGATAAAGTGAAGTTAAAGAATTGGGTATCAAGTACATTAAGCCTTAATAATGTGTTACATAACCCCTTATATCGGAGAATAGAAAAGCAATTGGGTAAGGATGATGTATGCTATTCCTATTGGGGAGTTGGTAGGAACGCATTATCTATTTTTTGGCATAAGAAAGCCCATACCATATCCCGATTTCATGGAGACTGGGACTTGTGGGAAGAATCATACCATGGCTATGTACCTTTTAGGGAAGTCACTGCCGGTAGTTTGGACGCAGCGGTGTTCATATCGCAAAAAGGAGAGAGTTATTTCAAGCAAAGATACCCCCAATGTAAAACAGCCGTTTTTCCTTTAGGCTCCAAGGATTGTGGCATCTGTCCCAAAAATGATAATGGAGATGAAGTAATTAAAGTGGTCAGTTGTTCAACGATGTGGAAGCTCAAAAGGGTGGATTTGATATTTGATTCGGTGAATGCAGTAAAAGGTCATCAGATAGAATGGACCCATATTGGTGATGGTCCCGAGTTTGAAGCCGTGAAACAAAAGGTGGAACAAAACAGGAAGGCACATTTAAAAGTCAACTTAATAGGCCGACTGAAACATGAGGATGTGTTGAAATACTATCAGACCCATCACGTGGATTTGTTTATGAATTTAAGTACCAGTGAGGGAGTGCCAGTATCCATCATGGAAGCGTCTTCTTTTAATATTCCCGTGCTGGCTACAAATGTGGGGAGTACTTTTGAAGCGGTCGCTAAAGAAGTAGGTGAATTGGTGTCTCCTAATCCTTCACCAGAAGAAGTGGCGGGTACCATTGAAAAAATGTTGAATTCCAATTATGCACCGCGAGTTTATTGGGAGACTCATTACAATGCTGACATTAACTATAATGCTTTTGGTGACATGTTAGAGAATCTTTCGAAAAATGAATAATAAAACAAAAGCTATTGTCGGAGATATTGTACGTGATGCCACATACAAGTTTTATTGTATGGGTAAACATGGTTTTTTAGGGAAGGGTGTAGAGTGGGGGTATTCTAAACTATTGTCCTTATTTGGTTTGTCATATTTTCCTATTCTCAGTGCTCAGAAATACCAAGAACAAACAGACAATGTTTCATTAAACACCCTCGTTGTCAACAGAATCGGATGGGAAGGCAATGTGGTCTACAATGACGAAGCATACAGTCCTGTATTACAACAACAAACCTTACCAGACATTAGGCTCCATGTTTACAAAAATGTTTGCATAACAGGTGATTCTGATATGATTGTGGACAAAGACAGAGGTATTATTGTAAGTGATGGTTGTTATAATATAGCATCTGAAGTGCTTTTTGTGGATGGACTGCTTTATCGGGATAAAAAGAATGTAGGTGTTTTGAGAAACAAGATGAAGCATTTTGACGAAAACCTTACATCGGGGATCATGATAAACGGTAAATTCTCCAAGAATTATTTCCACTCAATTATGGAGAACCTGATCAGACTGCTTGTTGTTAATGATACTGAAATACCCCAAGAAGTGCCTTTGCTTGTGGATGATAAAGTTAGAGCTATACCTTCCTTGAGTAGTATTTTAAAAATTTTAAACGCAAAAGCAAATCGACAAATTGTTTATTTAAGTCCATCAAAAATCTACAATGTTGAACGATTATACTACGTTGACCATATCAATAAATTGGTTCCTCATACCAAAGTAAATGTAGATAAGACTGGTATTGTTGCTTTTGATAAAACCTATTTAATGCGTATGAAGAATACGCTATTGGAGCATGTTTCCGATAAGCCAACCCCCAAACGAATCTTTTTGACAAGGAAAAACACAAACCACAGGAATTTTAATGAAAATGAGATATTTTCGATTCTTGAGCCTCTTGGTTTTGTCAAAGTTGCGCCAGAAGAATACACTTTTGAAGAGCAAATGGCCTTGTTTAACCATGCTGAATGGATTGTGGGTGGGTCAGGGGCGGCATTTACCAATGTGGTTTTTTGTTCAGATGGATGTAAAATTGTTATTTTTAGACCTATTCGTAATAAACACACTTCTCCGTTATTTCCTACATTGGCTTATCTAAACCATTGTAATATGGTTTATTTTTTGCCTTCACAATCGGATAGTAATACTTCAGTTCACACGGATTACCGTATTGATACTACTGCATTTAAAAAATACCTACAGTCCCAAATATGAAACACATCTGCTTCATTTCAAGTGCTTTTGGACGAGATGACTCTTTGATGGTGATTCGACAAGGCCACTCCTTGGCCGCCTCAGGGTTTCGGGTTACTTATTTGGTTTGTGATGACCAACCAGATGCATTTTATAAGGGCATCAATTATGTGTCAACGGGTTATAAAGCAAAAGACAAAAAGGACCGACTGAAAAACAATCCCCGGATGATTAAAGAGAAGTTAGCTGGAATTGATGCAGATATTTATCAAATCTCTGAACCAGAGTTGCTACGGTTGGGTTTTTGGTTGAAGAGAAAAGGCAAGAAGGTGATTTACAATATGCGAGAATGGTATCCTGGTTACTATTCTCGCAAATTCAAAAACAATCTGGCAAAAAAAACCGTTCATTTTGTCGCTGAAAGGTATTTGAAATATGCGGTTAAAAGGTTCGATGCTGTTGTCAGTTGTTTGGTAGACAAATCGGAATATATAAGGAAACACCTGCCTTGTAGACTTTTTGAAGATGTAGCCAATTATCCATTAGTTAACTCTGAATTTTCATTGGGTTTTGAGGAGTATTGCTCCCGAAAGCCGGTCATTTGCTATTTTGGTAGCATATATACCAATAGTTGTCAAGAAGAAATATTGGAGGCCTTGGCGGATTTCCCAGAAATCACTTATTTGTTGGCAGGTGTGTTCTATCAGGATTCGTATCAACAGAAACTCATGCAAAAGCCCGCTTGGAAACAAGTTGAGTTTATCAATGGGTTCAAGAGGGAAGAATTGCCTTTCATAATCAATCAGGCTGTAATTGGCAATGTAGTGAGAGATTTTAGCAAAACAGGATCTCCTAATGGGTCAAGGTCTGTTATTAAAATCTACGAAACCATGGAGGCAGGAGTACCTGTTATCTTGTCGAAAGTGCCTTTGTACGAGAAAATGGTGGAAAAATACCATTGCGGCATTTGTATCAATCCTCATAGTGTGGAAGATTTCAAAAATGCAATAGCGTATTTGCTAACACATAAAGAAGAGGCATACGAGATGGGGCAAAATGGCAGGAAAGCCGTGTTGGAGGAATATTCATGGGACAGTCAGTATAAGAAGTATTTGAGTGTAATTGAAAAATTGTTAAATGCTTGAGCTGTCTTTTTTGGAACAATTTCGTATTTTTGCAATTTACGCATTAAAAAGGACATAATATGCAACATCTTTCCACATCAGATAAGGCAAAAATAGGGAATGCCGTGGTCTATATTGCTCAACGGGTTCCGCAGTTGAGCAAAACCAAACTGCTCAAGTTGCTCTATTTGATGGAGGAATATAGCGTTGCCCGATTTCAGACGCCTTTTCTTGGTCTCCAGTACGAAGTATGGCAAGCAGGACCAGTTGCCAAGGATATTTTCATAGATTTGTCGGAAACGCCCATTTTGCTAGAAGGTTTCATTTCCAAAGAAGTTGTGGACGGGAAAACCTATATCAAAGCCGCTCAAGACTTTTCGGATGGAGAGTTTTCAGATAACGACATGTCAGTTATGGAGGACATACTTAAAAAGTATGGGCATAAAACGGCACGGCAATTGGTGGAATTGACTCATAGCGAGCAAGGTTTATGGTATGCTACCGCAAAGCGTAACAACCTTCTTCGATTGTTTGAGGAGAAAATGATTAACAACTCTGATTGTCAAATAGACTTGGGAGAGTTGCTCCCGAAATGTGGTAGGGAGTTTTACGAAGAACAAATGGAATTTCTTACCTTGGCAAGGAGTTATGGCGATTGATCAACGGTTTTCCGAGGGTTCTATTTTGTACTTCAGTCCATTCATTTTTCCCGATGGAGGAGAACCTAAACCGAAATACTTTCTTGTGTTGAAACACACAGAGGGAACACTGTTGTTGGCTTCATTACCGACATCTAAAGACAGCATTCCAACCTCGCTTCATAAACAACATGGTTGTATCGACGACATAAACATCAATTTCAATTGCTACTATTTTGAACCTGATGTTGTGATATGTCAAAACGGTTTTTCTTTTCCGTTAGAAACTTATGTGTATGGATTTAGGCTTAAGGAGTTTGATTCGGATATTTTTATCCAACAGGAGAAAACAGGGCAAACCATCATAATCGAAGAAGGTATTTTGACAAATGAGGAATATAAAGCTGTGATTAATTGTCTTTCTGCTTCCAAATCTGTAAAGCGAGCCTATAGAAGGCTTTTGGAAGCATAACATACGACAAAAACTTATCGACAGCTATCAACTATCAACTAATAACTATCAATTATAGAAATATGATACCATTTCTTTCACTAAAGGATGTCACCGCTTTGCATGGTGACGAAATCAATGCAGCCGTTACCAGAGTGGTGAACAGTGGCTGGTACCTCCAAGGCGGGGAGAACAAACGCTTTGAAGCCAATTATGCCAACTTTATCGGAGCCAAGCACTGCATCGGCTGCGCCAACGGCCTAGATGCCCTGATTTGGATTTTCCGCGCCTATATCGAATTAGGCGTGATGCAGCCTGGCGATGAAGTGATTGTTCCTGCTAACACATACATTGCAACCATATTATCCATCACGGAAAATGGCTTGAAGCCAGTTTTGGTGGAGCCCAAGTTGAACACTTTGGAGATTAATGATGACCTTATTGAGGCTGCTATCACACCAAAAACCAAGGCCATCTGCATCGTTCATCTCTATGGCCGCAATGCCTACACAGATAACATTGGTGCATTGTGCAAGAAGTACAACTTGAAGCTTGTCGAAGACAATGCCCAGGCTCACGGCTGCAAGCATACGGATGGTCGTACTACAGGCTCTATCGGAGATGCAGCTGGGCATAGCTTCTATCCTGGCAAGAACCTGGGTGCTTTGGGCGATGGCGGTGCAGTGACTACCAGCGATGATAAACTGGCGGAGGCTGTGCGCACCTTGGCCAATTACGGTTCTTCAAAAAAATATGTCTTCAAATATACAGGGCGTAACAGCCGTTTGGACGAGATTCAAGCTGCCGTGTTGGATGTGAAGCTAAAGTATTTGGTCGAGGACAACGCCCATCGCAAGCAGGTGGCTAACTACTACTATGACCATATCAGCAATCCGTTGATAACACTACCTGACCATTTACCTGACGAGCAGAATGTTTACCATCTGTTCCCGATTATGGTTGGCGAAGGCAAACGTGACGCTTTGCACGACTACTTAGACAAGAATGGTGTTGGTACGGTTATTCATTATCCTATCGCCCCGCACAAGCAGGAGTGTTACAAGGAGTGGAACAGCATGAGTTTCCCCATCACCGAGCGCATTGCCAACGAGGAGTTGAGCCTGCCTATCGGTCCAAGCATTACAATGGAGGAAGTGGCTCAAGTCGTCACGCTGATTAATGCGTTTTGAGTTGACAGTTGACAGTTGATAGTTGACAGTTGATAGTTGACAGTTGATAGTTGACAGTTATGGAGAAACCAACGATACAGCAGAAGAGTAGGGATTTTGCAATTCGAATTATCAGGTGTTACCAGTATTTAGACGAGCAGAAGCATGAGCATGTCATGTCAAAACAGCTTCTTAGAAGCGGAACTAGTATTGGTGCAAATACCAGAGAAAGTAAGAATGCCCAGTCAAGGATGGATTTTTTGCATAAGCTAAGCATTGCCTTGAAAGAAGCTGATGAGACTGGCTATTGGCTTGATCTTTTACATGCAACCGATTATCATGATGACCAAATGTTCGAGTCCTTGAATAATGATTGTGTCGAGATTATCAAGATGTTGACGGCCATTATCAAAAAATTGAAAGAATAGAGTTTTCTATTATCGACAATTATCAATTTTCAACTATCAACTAACAACTATGATAATTTGGATAGTTAATCCTCAGACGGGTTCGCCCGAAAAAGCCGCTAATCCTCGCTATTTAGAGTTGGCCAAGTATTTCATGGAATCAGGTCATGATGTGACCACTTTCAATTCCTCTCAGCGCGAAAAAATTGACATTCCGAACGGGAAATACTTGGAGAAACAATACGGCAACTACAAGTTTGTGCATGTTTATACACCTGACTTTGCTGGGAATGGACCGAAACGAATGTTGGCAATCCACAAGTTTGCAAAGAATGTGTATAGCATCAGCAAGCATTTTGAAAAACCTGATGTGGTTCTGCACAATATCCATCCGCCTTTCGACTATTCTATTGTCCGCATGGCAAAAAAGCTAAAGGCAAAGTATATTGCAGAAGCGTGGGATTTGTGGCCTGAGAGTTTTGTGCGGTTCGGATTGATAAAGGAGTCCAATCCGTTGATGAAGATAGCCCATGCGATAGAGAAAAAGTATTATTATGCTGCAGATGAAATTGTCTATACCTTAGCAGGTGGTGCGGATTATTTAAAGTCTATGGGTTGGACTACCGAAAGTGGAGGAAAGGTTGCCCTCAACCATGTCCATTACATTAACAATGGCATTGATTTGGCCGAGTTTGACGAGAACAAAATAAAATATCCCCGTCCTGACGAGGATATGAATGCTAAGGATACTTATAAAATAGTATATTTAGGTTCTGTCAGCAAAGCCAACCATGTGCAAACACTGATAGATGCCGCGGCCCTTCTGAAAGAGAATCCTAAATACAGGTTTTTCATCTATGGCAATGGTGCCCATCGTGACTTTTTGGAGCGGTATGTAAAAGACAACCATATTGACAATGTGGTCTTCAAGGAAAAGAGAATCCCGTTGGAAGAATGTGCTTGGGTGGTGAGCCAAGCCACGGTGAATGTGATGAATTATGAAAAAGGCTTTGGGAAATGGGGGGCAAGTTCCGGAAAGATGTTCCAATATCTGGCTGCAGGCAAACCTATTGTTTGTAATAGGTATTTTGCTTACGACAATGTAATAGAAGACAACCATCTCGGAAGTTACCGCGATCTGGAGACAGCTGAGGATTTTGCTGTTGCCATTCGTAGTATTGCTGAATTGCCGCAAGAACAGTATGATGCTATGTGTCACCGAGTCCGCGAAGTGGCCAAACGGTATGACTACAAGGTCCTGGCCGCCCGCGAACTCGCAGTTGTCGAAGGCACACAGACGAATATATAAATGTCATTTAGATTGAATAGGCAGTTTTACATATAATTACCATAAATTAGTCATATAATTTGACCATTAATGGTTTTGCTGAGTCATAATTAATGAATAATTACATGGTCAATTAATGGCTATTAATGTTGATTTCATAAACCACAATAATGTATAAACATTTTTTCAAACGTCTCATTGGTTTTTTGGGCGCTTTGGTTGCAGTTATTCTGCTGTCACCACTTTTTATTTTTGTTACTATATGGTTGCATTTTGCCAACAAGGGTGCCGGTGCTTTTTTCTTCCAGACTAGAATAGGCAAAGGTGAAAAGCCCTTTAAGGTGATGAAGTTCAAATCCATGACTGATGAAAAGGATGCCAACGGAAAACTTTTGCCTGACAAAGAAAGATTGACTAAGGCTGGTAAGTTTGTGCGTAGCACCTCAATTGACGAATTGCCACAGCTTATCAACATTCTTAAAGGGGACATGGCTTTTATTGGTCCACGACCTTTGCCGCCTGTATATTTGCCGTATTATACTGACGAGGAAGCCCACCGTCACGATGTAAGACCTGGAATGACGGGTTGGGCGCAGGTAAACGGGCGCAAAAATATCACTTGGCAGTATAAGCTGGAATGTGATGTGTATTATGTGCAGCATCTTACGATGTGGCTTGACATCAAGATTTTCTTCACGACTGTGATGAATGTGTTCAAGCGTGAAGGTGTAGGAGTTGAAAACAGTGGCGTGGTGAGCCTTTACGATACTCGCGATGTGCAAAGACCTCAATATATCAAGAAATGAGAGAAATAGGTAGCGAGTTTTGGTTGGAGCACGAATTGGGGACGCTATCTTATGAGAGGGATGGCATTTATGTTCTTTCTGGCAGGACAGCAATCGACTTAATAATTCTGGATGTCGTCAAGAATAGGCAGGTGAGGAATGTGTATATGCCTGCTTGGGGATGCGACTCAATGATTGCACCTTTCTTGGCACATGGCATCCAGATATATTTTTATGATGTTAGTATTAATGGATGTTTGAAATGTCACACAGGTGGCGCAGATAACAAAGATATTTTTTATGTCACCAATTATTTTGGTTACGAAAACACTTTATCAGTTGAAACGGTAAAAAAGTTTAAAGAGCAGGGAAGCATTATTCTGTATGACAGAACACATTCGTTCCTGATGGAAGATGACCCATATTTGGCTTTGGCTGACTATAGTTTTGCCAGCATCCGTAAATGGATGGGGGTGATTGGTGGTGCTGTGATGAATGGCGTGATGGGGTGTCAACTGAAACCGTACTCATATCTTGCTTGCAAGGAAGAGGCTATGCGGATGAAAAAAGCCTTCATTGGAGGTGATGAAAGTATCGACAAACAAACATTCTTGAATCTCTATTCCGAGTTTGGACATCATTTGGCGGAGGATTATCAAAACTATGAGATGGATGATTTGTCGTATGCCTTATATAAGACAGAAAATCTGTCGGCCATTCGACGAAAACGTAGAGAGAACGCCAAATATCTGCACGAGAACCTGAAAGGAGTAAAGTTCATAGGTGAATTAACTGAAAACGTTGTACCTCTTTTTGTGCCTGTCTTCTTCGAGACTACCGAGCAGCGCAATGCCGTCCGAAAGAAGTTAATAGAAGCACAAATCTATTGCCCTATCCATTGGCCTAAGCCCACATTGATCCCAGCGGACTTTGAAGTCAACAAGATATACGACACCGAACTTTCTTTGATTTGCGATCAGCGATATAACATAGAAGATATGAAGAGGATAGTCACTGTTATAAACGAACAAGGTTTTAGATAAACATATAATTACCGCCAATTATACATATAATTTCTCATTAATTTTTTCGTGTCCAATCTCTCCAAATACGCTAACAAGGTCTATAAGATAATAGGTGCAGCTATGACCGTTCATTCCGAACTGGGTTATCCAACGAGTGTTTCATCGTTGACCGTTATATGCATCCAATAGATGATGTCGACTACAGCAATTTGCTTGATGACGATGAATTATGAACGTTAATTACCATATAATTAGACCGTTAATTGGTTGACGCAAGAGAAATATTAATGAATAATTACACGATCAATTAACGGCTATTAATGTAGAAAAAAAGAAATAAACGAAATATGAAGACATTACTTATCACCGGTATCGGTGGGCTGACGCCACGAAGCATCGCCACCATCATCCGTGAGAAATACCCTAACTATTACGTTATCGGTATCGATGCCGACAAAAAAGCTATGGGCTTCTTTATGTACACCAAAGGACGCAAGCTGGTGGACGAATACTATGTCTGTCCCCGCTGCGACAGCCCCGACTACTTCCCGTTCATCGAGAAATTAGTTGCGGAGAAGCATATTGACTACGCCTTTGTGCAGCCTGAGTCTGAGATTGTGGAGTGGGGAGACTATTATGAGAAACATGGCAAGTTCCCTGTAGAGACATTCATGGGCTGCAAGTTGCTCTCAGAGTCGTTGCGCAACAAGGCCATTATGGCTTCCCTGCTCGAAGGTACAGACTTCATTCCAAAGACTATCAAGGTGACGCAAACCGAGCCGAAGTTTGACGAAGTGCAAAATAAAATCGGCTTTCCATGCTGGATTCGTGCCACAGAGGGAACCGGTGGTTTGGGTTCATTGAGGCTTGACAATTTGGACAGTTACAAGTCATGGCTTTTCATCAACAGTAAGATTGATGAGTTTACAGTGAGCGAATTCCTCACAGGTCGTCACTTGGCCAACCAGATGCTATACTACAACAATGAGTATGTGAAGGGTGCTGCCCTTGAGTGTGCCGAATATGTGATGGCTAATGCAGCTCCAAGTCGTGTGACGGGCAATACCCATTTTGCTCGATTCCTGAACGAGGACCATATCAATAAGTTCTGTGACGATTGCATCAAGTATTTATGCAACAAATTGCAGGTGCCTGCTCACGGCATCCTCAGTTTCGACCTGAAAGAGGACAAAAATGGTAACCTGAAAGTCACAGAAGTGAACATTCGTCACATGGCTTACACTGGTGTGATGACACGCGTTGGCTTCGACTTGATTGGCGACACCATGACCATCTATGAGGACGGTAACGCCGACCGCATCGTGCGTGACCAATTCCATCACTATGATAAGCCCTACATCTTCCTCCGTGACGTGGATGTGGAGCCGATAGTGCTGGAGAGCGAAGAGATTTTTGAAAACATGAAAGGATAAAAGGTATGAAAACCAAAATTATTATTATTGGTGGCAAAGGAACAGCTGTTGTTGTTGCCGAACAAATCATTGATGCTATAGAACGTTTTGGCTATAACGCCGAAATATTAGGATTTGCTTTTGATGACCCGACTATGGATCATGTGATGGAATTCCCAATTTTATGCCATTCGTACGAAGTAAAGGAAAAATATGCCCAGTATGATGATGTGAAATTCTTATATTTATTATACCGCTCGGATCTCATCAAAGTGAGGTCTGAACTAAGGGATAGTTTTAATATCCCTAGAGAGAAGTATTTGAATTTCATTCACCCTACAGCTTATGTTGCTCGTAGTGTGAAGATGGGTTATGGTAATATTATCCTTTCAAATTGCGTGTTTAATAGTAATGCACAGTTGGGTAGTTTTAATACTTTTAATGTAGCTTGTTTGGTGGGTCATGACACAAAAATTGGCGATAGTAATTTTTGTGCGGCCCATACATGCATTGGTAGCAACTTGAATATCAGTGATATGAATTTCTTTGGAATCAACTGTTGCGTAAAGAACAAAGTTGTAATGGGTAATTGCAATTTGATAGGCCAATGTGCCAACGTGGTAAAAAATGTTGAAAACGACCTTGTTTTGGTTGGAAATCCAGCAAAGCCATTAATTAAATAATCACAGCAATAGTGTTCTTGCTGTGCCGTGGTTGCTCTTTTTGCCAGATGGATAGAAAATCCCAGTAGTAAAGCCTTTTCAATGAGTTTCTGCTTATTGGCGTTGGGATAGAATCTTCGTTTTGGCTGCGGTTTTCCATCCTGTTATGAATTGGATGTGAATTACTCCACCAAAAACAACCGCATCAACCTCTGCAAGGGAGGTTGATGATGAGGTTGGGACGGATAAGGGAAGCAAATCATACATAAATCTTGAATGAATATTGGGCGGCTGGTCCTTATCGGACGGCCGCTTTTTGAAAAAGAAGCAACTATTGGCAAGTCAAAGGCCATACACCTGTTGGGTCATGGTAACCCGAACGAAATTGCCAATGCCTGCATCTATCTCTTGAGCGACGCTTCGCGATGGGTTACTGGGAGCAATCTGGTGGTGGATGGAGGGTATACGACGAGGTGATTTTCATTTTTGTATATTTCTACTCGACTGACCATTATCATCGACCAATCCTAGGCATTAGACAAATAAAGCCTATTCTTTCAACGAGTTTCTGCCTATAGGCACTGGGATTGGTGCTGGCGGGACTCGTTGGAAGTTTAAAAATGATTTGTTACCAAGATAAAAGAATAACAAGAGTCAATTATACAATGCAAATATGAAATACTACACAATGAAAGAAACCCGTGAGTTTCTTGAAAGAATAAGTATGCCAGGAGGTGACCTTTATGATTTACCGACATCCGAAAAACGCTTCAATGATGGAGGCCAGTACCGTTTTGAGGTGCCTGGCATCCAAGGACCTGCCGCAATGAAAGCCTTGTTGGAGGCATTGGATGACTATGGTATCCGAATCCATCGTGTCACCCAGACCAAAGGCATCATGTTCCTTACAGACGAGGAGATTTCAAAGATGGTGGAATATGCCCAAAAATGGAATGTACAGCTTGTGTTGGCTTGTGGCCCCCGTGCGACAACAGATACCTCTGCTTCGGTGAAGACTGAGGAAGGTCAGCGTATGGGCTATCGTTTGCGTGGCGAAGAGCAAATTGTCCGTGGCATCGAGGAGATTCGTCGTGGCGCCCGTTTAGGCGTTCGTGGTTTCCTCGTCTATGATGAAGGCCTGCTGTGGGCTTTAGGTGAGGCTCGCAAGAAAGGTTTTATTCCTGCCGATTGCCATTTTAAGGTGAGTGCCCATAGTGGTCACGGTAACCCATGTTCGGCACATGTGCTGGAGACCTTGGGAGCCGACAGCATCAACCCTGTGCGTGACATTCAGGTGCAGATGCTGGCTGCCATGCGTGCTGCCATTGATGTGCCGATTGACCTGCACACTGAGAACCCGAAATCCAGTGGCGGTTTCATTCGTCACTACGAAGTGCCTGACTTTATCCGTGTGGCCGCTCCAGTGTATCTGAAGACAGGAGGTTCGGTTGCGGCCAACCATAGCTATGACACTACCGAGAAAGAAGCCAAACAGCGTGCAAAGCAAGTCTCGCTTGTGAAGAGAGTCATCGATACCTATTATCCTGAAGCCATTGTTTCGCCAAAATAATATGGAAAAACCTATTGCAATAGTGTTGGGAGGCACATCCCCTCATGTGCTGCTAGTTAATAAGTTGCATGAACGGGGATACTATGTGATTCTTGTTGATTATTTATCGAATCCACCTGCTAAACAAGTGGCTGATGAACATATTCAAGCTAGTACACTTGATAAGGAACGTGTTCTTGAAGTTGCCAAAGAGAAGTGTGCCAAATTGGTTATCAGTACCTGTATTGATCAAGCCAATAGCGTGTGCTGCTATGTGGCCGAGAAACTGAATCTTCCCCATCCCTACAGCTACGAGACCTCGCTTTATGTCACCAACAAAGGTCTGATGAAGACAAGGATGAAGAAGTATGACGTCCCATCCTCTCCTTTCATTTTGACAAAAAATGTTGCTGGTATCGATTGGGGCAAAGTCACTTTTCCGTGTGTAGTTAAGCCTGTGGATTGCAATAGTTCAAAAGGCGTACACCGTGCCGACTCTGAGGAAGAAGCAAAGCCATTTGTGGAAGAAGCAATCCGTTTGAGCCAGACAGATGAAGCAATCATAGAGGACTTTTGTCCTGGTGACGAAATTCAAGTGGATTGTGTGGCTTTAGACTATGATGCCGATGTGGTGATGACCCGTAGTAAAGTCAAGATGCAATGGGGCGAGGGTGCGGTATTGAACTCTGTCGGTTCAATGGTTCCCGCTCAGATTTCCGAGAAACTATTTCCTGAGCTTAAACGTATTGCACAAAACATTGCCAAAGGCTTTGGATTACGTAATACCCCGTTCTTTTATCAGGCTATTGTAACAGGTGATAGAGTGAATGTGCTTGAGTTCGCACCTCGTGTGGGTGGCGGCTTAAGCTATTATATGATTAAGAATTTCGTTGGCTTTGATGCTGTTGAAGCTGTTGTCGATTCATTTCTTGGAATACCAGTAAGCAGGAGTTATCATGCGCCTGAAAAAATATACCGAACATGTCTACTCTATGCTAAACCATGCACTTTTGATCATATTGAGGGAATGGAGGAATTGAAAGCAAAGGGTATTATTAAGGAATCGTTTGTCACAAAGGCCAAAGGTGATGTAATTGATGGTGATATGCGTAGCTCCAACCGTGTGGGATCGTGTGTGGTTGAGGGGAATGATATGGATGAGTTGCAGGAACGGGTGTCACAATTCTATAGTCACGTAAAAGTAATTGATATTCAAGGTAACAATATGGCAATATTGCCAAGTTAATAAAGAAAAGGTTATATGAAACATCATCAGTATAACTCGAACTATCAGTTCGTAATTCCACCTGTAGATTTCAATAAATACACAGACCGCAGCCTATTGCAGTACTGCCTGGGGGCTACTATGTATATGCCTGGCACCAAAGACTTCGCCCAGGCCATTATTGACAAAAAGTACCCCGGTCTCACTTCAATGGTGATGTGTTTTGAGGATGCCTGCAAGGAGGAAGATGTGCCCGCTGCTGAGCAGAACTGTATCCGTGTGTTGGAAACGTTGCGCCAGAAGGTGGAGAGCAAAGAATTGGCTTACGAGGACATACCGCTTATCTTCTTCCGTGTACGCAATGTGGAGCAGTTCAAGCATTTTTTGAAACTGCTTCCCATAGAGACTGTCCCATATATAACTGGCTTCAACTTTCCGAAGTTCAACAGCCTGAACGCTGCTGCCTATATGGATCATTTGGTTGACATCAACGAGCGGGCTGGTGAGGTGCTGTATGGTATGCCCATCATTGAGGATGCTCGCGTGGCCTTCAAGGAGAGCCGTTTGGACGAGCTAATTGCTATCAAGCGGGTGCTTGACCAAAACAAGAATCTTGTGCTTAATGTACGCGTGGGTGGCACTGATTTTTCCAGTTGCTTTGGTGTTCGTCGTGGCATCAACTACACTATCTACGACATTTTGACCGTGAGTAATTGCCTGATGGACATACTCAATGTGTTTACTCGCAACAACGACTATACGGTAAGTGGTCCTGTTTGGGAATATTTCCGTGTGAATAAGCGTATGAAGGGAATGGACGAATTACCCAAAGTTGACTTACAGCAAACCCTAATGAAACGCAAAGCCATTGTGAACGATGCTGTTGACGGGCTGATGCGCGAGTTGGTGCTTGACCAGGCCAATGGCTTTATGGGCAAGACCTGCATCCATCCTTCTCACTTGAATTTCATCAACGGCATGTTGGCCGTCACCAAGGACGAATATGATGATGCCTATCAGATTATGCATACCAGCGGTGGCGTTATCAAAGGTACCAAAGGCATGAACGAGATAGGTCCCCATAAGAACTGGGCGGAGAAGATTATGATGCGTGCTCAGGCTTACGGTGTGATTGAGAATGACGCAAGTTATATGGATTTGTTTGGGGTATAAGACAAATTAGGGTTTAAGTAGAAATTTCAAAATAAAGTATTATGGCTAAAAGTATTATTAAAAAGATACTTCGCTATTTCCCATTTCATCGTCAGATGATGTATTGGATTATGTCCAAGAAAAGCGTGGGCAAAAAATGCGCTTACCGAAGAAAATACTTGAAATTTGCCATGAAGGCATATAAAGAAGGTGTTACAGAAGGGCGTGTTGACAGGGTTGCCAAAGAATACACTTTGGACTATTTCGAAGGAGGCGGTAAGGAGTCTCCAGAGAAGCAGTATCTATATGATTATGGCTTGGCAACATATAAGGCAAAATGGTATGGCATCACAAAGGAAAATTGCAACCGTTTTTTGTCGGATTATGATTTTTATAATCCTGTTAATTATTTGAATAAACGATTCGATTTTTGGTTTGATCATAAGTTGAGCACTTATTATTTGTTGTGTCCATTTATTGATAGTATGCCGATTCATTATTGGTATGTTCAAAAGGGAGTGTACTTGCCAATAGATCGCAGATATATTAAAGAAGGATATTGTCATAATTGTGACGATGTCATCAGCTTAATAAAGACAAAACCACTTATTGCAAAGGCATGTTGGGGAGGACATGGTGAAGGAATGTACAAATTGGCTTGTATTGATGGTGCCTTTCAAATTAATCAGCAACCTGCTGATGTTTCAGAAGTCAAAAGAGTATTAGAGAACCTGGATGATTATATTATCACTGATTTTGTCTCACCTCACAATGATATAGTCCGTATTATTGGTGAAGATAGTTTTGCAGTGGTTCGACTAACTGTTTTCTATGACCAAGAAGATGGACCTCAATTGACATCAGCTAGAGTTAGACTTGGCTGTAAGAAAGCAGGATTTAGGACGGACTATGATGGTACAATTTATGTCGGTTTGACACTTGAAGACGGAAAAACATTTGGCCCATTAATCAGAAGAGACGAATATCATTACGATGAGTGCCCCATTCATCCTGACACCGGTGTCGCTTTGGATAATAATTATATTCCTAATTGGGATAAACTAATGGAGTTGATTTCTGATATTTCCAAATATATTCCTATGACGCCTCAGTTGGACTTTGATATTGTACCCACAAATGAAGGTTTCTCCATCTTGGAAATCAATAGCCATGGGCAGTTTATAGAGAACTATTATCCGTTCAGGGATAACAAATACAATCTCAAACAGTATAAAACCAAAGATAGAGTGATTAAATAATACCACATATAAATAGCTATTGTTTGGAGTTAAAGTAGAGTAATCTTGTTTGGTGTTAAATAAAAAGAATAAATAAGAAATGACAAAACTCACCTACAAAAGAATTACATATAAAGAATTAAAAGATGGTACATACAAAAATGTATATATTCCACAGGATGACAAGCTCACTGTCACATCCCATGTGACATCTTTTTTTCGAAATGCTTTGATAGCTTGTCCATGTAACAATGATGATTCAAAAACTTTCATGCATTTATATGTTGACGAAGAAGGCAAAGAAATTGGTCGGACGATTCGTTTTGGTACTCGTATTAAGGCAGGAGATAGAGTGTATGGTGCAGAAAGTGGTTGTGGATTTGAAGTCATTGAGGAGTATCGTAATGAGGGGATAGGTGCCGATTTAATCATGATTACACTACAAAATGATGAATATGATTTTCTATTAGGTGCAGGATTATCACTAAAGGCATATCCGTTGCATCGTAAATTGAAGTACCATCTGTTTGAAGTGCCACAATATTACAAGGTTAAACACGCAAGGTATGTGTTTAGGTCTTTAGGCTTGAGGAGTTGGTGGTTGTTAGGGTGGTTTTTTGTGCAAAAGTTCAAGGATATTCCAAACTGGGTAAAATGGAATAAGTTGAAAAAAAAGTTTGTCATCAAAAAAGAAACCATAATTCCTGAATGGGTAAGCGAAATGGTTGAAAATGATGGTCATCAGTTTATGGAAGTGCATGATAGTGCATGGTTTCAGTGGAATTTAGACTACAACACATACGGTTTTGACCAAGACATTCAATCTTTTTATAGTGTTTTGGATAGAAATAATAAACCATTAGGTTTTTTCATGACGAAGGAACGATTAATTCAAAAGTCTGGCCCAGACAAAGGTTTGATTAGAGGAACTGTTGTAGAATGGGAATCATGCGATAAAAATGTGTTAAGTGAAGCTGATATAAATTTATTGGCTATTCATACATTTACAAATAATGTTGATGTGATTTTTACTTTAGCTTGCGAATCCGACACAGCACATCAATTAAAAAGGATGGGATTTCGAGAGAGAGCTTCTTTTAAAGTAAGTGTAAAAGACAAGAAGAAGCAAGTCGAAAACATCGGTGATCAAAGCCTTTGGCGTTTGCGATATGGATATACAAATATGATAATTCTATAGTGTCTTATAGAACAAGGATATAAAACAAGGAAGATGGCAATATTCAATTTTAAAGGTATCAAAATATCGGCCATGGCAACAGCTATGCCGAGCACCGAGGTTCGTCCTGACGATTTCAAGGCGCAGTTCGGAGAGGAAGAGGTTGAAAAGTTCAAGAAAATGACGGGCGTGGTTTCATCACGCAAGGCTTCTTATCATCAAACTACTGGTGACCTTGGCTATGCAGCTGCCGAACATCTTATGAAGGAAAAAGGCATCAACAAAGATGAAATCGGTGCCTTGGTGGTGTCCACTCATAGTCCCGACTATCCTCGTCCGGCTACCGCTTTTATTGTGCAAAAACGTTTAGGCCTTAGCACCGAATGTGCTTGTTTTGATATATCGTTGGGATGCTCAGCCGTAGTATATGGCATACAGGTATTGGCCTCAATGATGTTACAGAGCAATATTGAAAAGGCGCTGCTCATAAGTGGTGATACTGGTAGTAAGACGGTCAATCCTCGCGACAAGTCAAAAGTAATGCTTGGTGGTGATGTGGGCGTTTGTTTGCTGATAGAAAAGACGGAAAATGCGAAAGATGAAATACATTCACTTGTCCGATCTGATGGTAATGGCTATCGTTATTTGATTGTTCCTGGTGGTGGTTGCCGTAATATGAACCCTCCGCACGAAGAAATGATGTGTGAGGATGGAATTGAACGTTCCTTATATGATGCATTCATGCGTGGCACATCAGTGTTTACATTCACTGTATTTGATGTCCCTAAAATAATCAAGGACTTTTTGGCTCAGACCGATACCACAATGGACAATTATGACTGTTTTGCATTGCACCAAGCCAACCTTTATATATTACAGCAAATCGCAAAAAAGGCTAAAATTCCAGTAGAAAAAATGCCCATCACACTGCCCAAATATGGCAATACCAGTGGAGCCTCTCCTGTAGTGTCATTGTGCGACCGCTACGGTGATGATAATGAGAATAAGGAAATCAATGTAATGATGTGTGGTTTCGGAATTGGTTTATCGTGGGGCGTTACTTCTTTTCGCATTAACACTGCTGACATCTATCCTGTTATTTTTGATGACAACGTGTTCGAGGAAGGAATTATCAATGACCCGAATGAGTTGTTCAAAGACATGCGCGGACTATAAGCATAGTTTTTTATGATAATTAGTATTCTTGAGTATTTAGAACAAACCGCTCAGCGTTTACCTGACAAAACAGCTTTAGCCGACGACAAACTAAGCTTGACTTTCTGTCAATGGCAACAACAAGCTGAAAGCATTGGCACTGCAATTGCCCAGGCTACGAATAACGCCATCCGTCGTGCCGTGCTGGTGTTTGTTGATCGTCGCATTGAGGGTCTTGTGGGGGCTATGGGAGTTGTGGAGAGTGGTAACTTTTATGTGCCTATCGATTGCAAGATGCCTTTTGAGCGAGTGCGCCTTATTGCTGAGGTGTGCAAGCCCATTGCTGCGGTAGCTACCACCGATGCTGACCTGAAAACGCTTGATCAGATAGAGTTTGCCGGACCGAGGTTCCTCTATAACGAGGCAAAAGACCTTCCTTCAGACAAACAAATCTTGTCCGACATTCGCGAACAAATCATCGACCTCGACCCTGTATATAGCATCTTCACCAGTGGTTCAACTGGTGTTCCCAAAGGAGTAGTCATTAGTCACAGGGGTATGATTGATTTGGCTGATTGGTTAGTGGAAACGTTTGAGTTTACGGACCATGATGCATTAGGCAACCAAACGCCGTTCTATTTTGACGGTTCGGTCAAGGATATATGCATTTGTTTAAAGAGTGGGGCTACGCTCAATGTGTTAGGAAAGAAATATTTCACTTTTACCAAACTTCTTATTCCATTCCTCAACGAGCGGCATATCACTGCCATATTGTGGGCCACATCGGCTATTGTGATGGTGGGCAATAGCGACATCTTGAATATCGCCCTTCCTGAGCATCTGCGCTTGGTCACCTTTGCCGGTGAGGCTATGCCTGCCAAGCAACTCCGCACTTGGCAGGAAAAACTGCCCAACGTACGATTCGTGAACCTCTATGGCCCTACGGAAATTACGGTGGATTGCACTTATTTTGATGTGACACGCCAGTATGCCGATGATGAGTATATCCCTATCGGCAAGGCGTGCCGTAACATGCAGGTTTTGGTGTTGAAAGACGATGACACCGAAGCTGCGGTTGGCGAGGTGGGTGAGCTTTGTGTACGAGGTAGTGGTGTGGCTTTGGGTTATTATGGCAACCGTGGCAAGACCGATGAGGTATTTGTGCGGAATCCTTTGAATCCACTCTATCACGACATCATCTATCGCACTGGTGACCTGGTAAAACCAGATGCCGATGGCAATTTGGTATTTGTTTCACGCAAGGATTTCCAAGTGAAGCATAAGGGCAACCGTATCGAGTTGGGCGAGATTGAAGTGGCAGTGAACGCCATCGAAGGTGTGACCAACGCTACCTGCATTTTCGATCAAGAGCAGGATAAACTAGTGCTTTACTACACCACTGCCGATGGTAAGCCATTGGACATCATCAATCTCGTGAAAGAGCGTATACCCGTATATATGTTCCCCGAGGTGGTGAACCACACGGTTCAGATGCCTTATAACATGAATGGAAAGATTGATAGAATTGAGTTAAAGAGACAATATGAAGCCTCAAAAGATTGAAAAATACGAGCAGTATGTTCAACTTGTGGAGCAATTTAACCGCAAGGGTCGCATCACCAACGATTACCTCCAAAATGATGTTGCTGACCTGATTATCCATAACCGTCTGTTTTCCATCTGCGGTCAGGACAATGCCATACTGTTGGTGCAGAAGGATGGTTTCTACCGCATCTATTACTATATCAACAATCCTGAAGAGATATTGGCTTTGCCTGAAGGAGAGTATGTGACGGAGATATTGTTCCGTGGCGAGAATGCGCCGGAGGCCGAAGTGAAATGGTTGGCGAATATGGGTTTCAAAGAGAACCTTATTCGTGACCAATACTTTGCGAAATACTCCTCGTTATCAGCTCCAACAATGTTGATTGATGCCAAGGTTGAACTTGCGCAAACAATGGAGGAAGTGTGTTGGGCGGCGCATCTTTTCAATGACAGTTTCGACAAATGGAGTGGAGATTTCGTCTCAGATGATATGTGCGAATTTCTGTATGCTGGTCAACAGGTTTTGGTGGCGAAAGACATGTTGGGCAAACTATATGGTGCATTGCATTTTGAGAAGCGGCAAGGTGCTTGTTGGCTTAATCATGTGGCAGTGGTGCCAGAAGCTAGAGGGAGGAAGATTGGACGTGGCCTTACGGAAGCTTATATTGAGCAAGGCCATGTGGATGACAACAGCCGGTATATGTTGTGGGTGCAGCGGCAGAATGTGAGTGCGGTAGCTATGTACCGCAACAAGGGTTTCGCCCCAATGAATAAGTCAACATTATCAATGATAAAAATATAAACACTTTATAACAATGGAAAAACTATTAGAGATTTTAAAAGGCATTCGCCCTGATGTGAATTTTGAGAATGAAACCGCATTGATTGACGACGGTATTCTCGATTCGTTTGATGTGGTCTCCATCATTTCGGAACTGGATGATGTATTTGATGTGCAGATTCGCATCAATGAATTGGATCCGGAAAACTTTAATTCGGCTGAGGCAATTTGGAATCTTGTACAAACACTGAAAGAAAAGAAATAAGCTGAATATGAAAAAACAATCTCGCCTAGAAAAAATCTACTATTACAAACTATATTCTCTGAAACGTTTCCCAAAGTTTTTGAAAAATAGTTTAGCAACAGCAAAATCAATTGTTGCTGCCGAAAATGTAATGTATGGAAGAAGGAGGGGTTTGATATACACCATATTAGATATGGTATGGTGTAACCTTCGCTATGGAGCGATGGATAGCCGCGATTATCTATTGTTTGAATTTTGGAAAAAGAGTGCCAGCGAAAGGAATAAGTTCTTTACCAAACGTAGATATTTCAAGTTAATTAAGACTTTTGACAAAGAGACTCTGTTGAACCTTGGCGATAAATCATTCCTTTACCAAAAGTATTCTGATTTCATCAAGCGAGATTGGATGTTAGCAGATGCAACCACGGAAGGAGATAAGATAAAGGAGTTTTTCGCCAAGCATGACAGAGTGTTGGTCAAGCCTCTTTCTTCTGAACAGGGAAGAGGTATTTACGTTGTTGATGTAAGTGATGAAGAGGAAATTACAAAAGTAATTGAATCGTACAAAGTCAATTCAGTATTGTTAGAGGAAGTTTGTAGTAATTGCGAGGAACTAAATCGCATTAACAGTAGTTCTCTGAACACACTTCGTATTTATACTATTGTTTCGAAAGAGGGTGATATTCAGATACCGAGTGTGAGTCTGCGTTGTGGTTGTGGTAATATGGTTGTGGATAATTGGGGTTCTGGTGGTGTTGGGTATCCTGTAGACATAGATAGTGGGATTGTTTGTGCACTAGGTGTCGATAAAAAAGGAAACAAACATATTTATCATCCTGGAACAGATGTTGTTATGCCTGGTTTTGCAATTCCTCGCTTCAAAGAAGCTTGTGAGATGGCGAAAGATATTATCCGAAAGAATATGAAAGTGGTTTATGCAGGTCATGATATTGCTATATTGCCCGATAGATTAGAGCTTATTGAAGTGAATTTCCCTGGGGGGCATGATTTCTTACAAACGTTGGATCAGATTGGTAAGAATCATATAATGCAAAACATAAAAAAGGAATGGTGAAGCGTTTGATAAGGATTTTTATTTAAAGAAAAAGAAATGAATCTGAATCTGACAAACAAGATTATTATTATCACTGGTGCTGGTTCTGGAATTGGGAGAGAAACAGCCATCCGTGCCAGCAAACAAGGCGCAAAAGTCAATATGATTGACCTTTCCGAGGAGGGCTTAAAGAACACTTTATCCTGTTTAGAAGGGGAAGGTCATAAGTATTATACGGCAGACTTGACAAATCTTGATTCCATAACTGGCATCATTAAAGATGTTGTAGATGGCAATGGTTTGATAAACGGCCTTGTGCATTGTGCGGGTATCAGTAGCCGCAAACCCTTGAATGTTCTAACCAAAGATGGTTTCAGCAAAGTGATGGATGTAAATTTCTACTCATTTGTGGAACTGGTGCGGCAAGCATGTAAAAAGAAGAATTTCTCAGAGGGAGGTAGCGTGGTTGTGATGTCTTCTATTTCAAGTATTAGAGGCTATAAGGCAAAGGCTGAATACTGCGTAAGCAAGGCGGCGGTAGATGCATTTGTTCGATGCATGGCACTTGAATTGGCAGACAGGAAAATCCGTGTCAATTCTGTGATGGCAGCAGCTGTCAATACTCCTATGGCACAACGAGCAAGGGAAACAAACGCAGCTGTGAGTACCTCATCATTTGAGACTCCATTGGGAATTACAGAGCCATACGAGGTGGCAAACACTATTTTGTTTTTATTAAGTGATGCAACAAAAACCATAACAGGAACTAGTGTCCTGATTGACGGTGGAGCATGTATATAAAAACCGAAATTATAAATAATTATTTTTACCATGATCGGTCGTATTAAGAACAGAATTAAAAGAATTAAATCCTATACGCACGAGATAGGACTCCGAAAAGGCGAATGGATAAAAGTATTCATTGATTATGTAATCAGTAATTGGCGCTACGGATTCAGCATTAATGATTATGTCGTAAAAGGCAATGGATATACATTGTCAAAGTATGAAAAAAAGAGATTTTTCACCTTAAAAAAAGCATTTTGGTTGCAAGATCATGTAAACGATCCAGAATACATTCATTTCTTGGAGAATAAAGTGGAAGCCTTGAATCTTTTTAAAGATTTGGTTTCGAGAAGTTGGCTTTATGCTCCTAAATCTTCATTTGACGAATTTATGGCTTTTGTAAAAAAGACACCGGTGTTTATAGCAAAACCCGTTGGAGGACAGGAAGGTGAGGGTATCGAAAAACACTCCACGAATGGAGCCTCGGAAGAAGATTTGAAAATACTTTATAATCATCTGGTAGAGGGTGATATGTTGATAGAAGAATGTATTAAGGCACATGATGATATCTATCTTGGAACGACGGCATTAAGTACCTTCAGGATATACACTATGATAGATCAAAAAGGTGAGGTTCATATTTTAAAAGCCAAATATCGTGCAGGTACTGGTGATGCAATAACAGACACGGCCAAAGGCTGTATCGCTTATCCTATTTCCATTAAGTATGGTGTTATTGAGGGGCCTGGAATCAACGAAGTGTTGTATAGTAAAAACTATTTTTATCATCCTGGTTTCGACAAATTAGTGGTTGGCATGAAAATACCGATGTGGGATCGTGTATTGGAAGTGGTAACTAAAGCTGCAAAGACAATACCTCAAATGAGATATGTGGGTTGGGATATAGCTATTACAAACAATAGTGTCGAAATAATAGAAGGTAATCATAATCCATATCATGGTACATTTGAAATTATGGGAATTGAAAGATTGTGGTGGCCCAAATTAAAAGAATTAGTATGAAAATAATAAACAAAATAAAACATTCGGTAATATATTATAAAATTACGCATTCTATACGTAAATATAATGTATTTTATGCAGATTCAACTGAATTGTTGGATAAAGCACAAAAAGTATTACGCCCTTTGCCTCAAGGATGTGAATTGGTGTATATAACACACGAGAACAAGAACCACTATAAATGCAAGTGGAAAATAAATAAGATGCTATCAGTTGAGGGAGAGGTATGGGCTGTTGTAAATAATGACAACGAAATAGTCGCATACCATTATGGGACATATATAAATAAAGAATCTTTATTTTTTAAAGTTAAGAATTGTGACTACGAACATGTTGAGATTATGGTGGATGAAAGGTATAGAAGAAATGGGATGGCGGTTTACCTTTTATATAATGCGGTTAAAAACCTGAAGTTCAAAAATGTACAGAATTTAAAGATCGGTACAGTCATCCGCCCTGATAATATTCCGTCAATAAAACTACATGAACTTATTGGGTTCAAAAAAAACCATAGGGTGATGTTTTTCCACTGGGAGAGAATTAAAGATGGAAAGTATAAATATACTAATATACCTCATTATACTATTTAAATTTCAAGAACCTATTTATAAATATAAAAGATTAAGAAAATGACGCAAGAAGAAAAAATTACAATGCTCGAGGATTTGCTTGAGCTGGAAAGTGGCTCTTTGAAGCCTGAAATGGAACTTAGTGAGATCCCTGAGTATGACTCGATGGCTAAGTTGTCGCTTATCGTAATGATGGACGAAGAATGTGGCAAGAAGCTTACTGGCGAACAAATTCGAGAGATCAAGACTGTTCAGGATATCCTTGATTTCATGGGTTAATGCTGGAGGTTAGAAGGATAGTCAACCACATCTTTAATTCAAACACTTATCTGCTATATGACGAGTGTTACTCTTATTGCTGGCTGATAGACATCGGCGATTTCGATAGAGTCGCCGATGCTATTCTAGTGGAGGTTCCGGTACGTGGAGTGTTTTTGACGCATACGCACTTCGATCACATTTACGGTCTTAATGCATTACATAGGGCATACCCAGAGTGTCGTGTCTATACGACAGAGTATGGTAAAGTTGCTCTATACGATGAAAAGAAGAATTTTTCAAAATATCACGAGTCGCCGTTTGTATATGAAGGCATAGATGTGATAGTATTAAGCGATGAAGAGAGTATCGAATTATATCCAGGAATAAGCATGAAGGTTTATGCTACTCCTGGCCATTGCCAGAGCTGTTTAACGTATGTTGTTGGCAATTGGGTCTTTACGGGTGATTCTTACATCCCTGACGTCAAGGTTGTAACCAAACTTCCTGGAGGCGACCGTATATTGGTAAAACAATCACTGGATAAAATATTGAAATTGGCAGAGGGCAAGGTTGTTTGTGCTGGGCATGGGGAGGAGATAATAATGATTTTATAATATCGAAAGCATACAAGTTCCCTAAGAAACAACTCAAAGATATTAGTTACCAAAGCCTATGGCGTTTGCGTTACGGAATGACTAATATGACATTTTTATAGCATATGGAAAAAGAACAGAAGCAATACAACTACTGCCTTGATTTCATAAAAGGACTTGCCTGTATTTTTGTGGTACTTATGCACTGCGAGTTTCCTGGCGTGACAGGCATGGCCGTGCAGGTGATCAGCCGGTTCTGTGTCCCGTTCTTTTTCATGGTATCAGGCTATTTCTGTTTCCGTCCATTGGTGCAACTGGCTGATAGCAAAAATGTTGTATTTGTAGGGGTGGGGTATAACTCGCTGATAATCAAAAAGAAAGTGCTGCATATTGCAAAAATTACACTATATGCCACGCTGTTCTATATTGCTTTTTCATTGCTGCAACAGGCATTGTTCCACAATCAGGATTTGTCAGTCAGTAAGGTGCAGGTAATCTCATGGCTGGTATTGAACAAGCCTTTTGTCATAGCTGGTCATTTGTGGTTCCTCTTTGCGTTGCTTTATGCCTATGTCTTCTATGGATTATTGGAGCGGTTCAATCTACGGAAGTTCGCCTACATCTTGGCAGCAGGTCTGTTCGTGGTGTACATCTGTTTGGCACAAGGGGCACATTTGGTTGGATTTTATGTTCCCAATCCGTTTTATCGCAATTGGCTTGTTGAGGCGTTCCCATTCTTCATGTTGGGACATTGGATACATGAAAACCAAGACAGAATCAACATCTCAAATAAAGTACTTATTACTATTGTAATCATAACGACATTGCTGTGCTGGGTTGAGCGATGGTTAATAGGACGCGACTTCGGTGTGAACATCGTGACGATACCCCAAGTGTTTGCTTTGTTTGTGTATGGAGTCAAGAATCCCACACTACACGAAGGCGCTATGCAACGTATGGGTCGCGACTGCTCCATGATGGTTTACATCATCCACATCGCTATATGGGTAATGTTGAATGGACTGTTTAAGTACTTAGATATTGCCGAAAACCTGCCGGCTTTGTATATGAAACCGATTTTGGTGGTTGTTTTATCAATACTGTTTGCATTGTTGTTTAATGCTATTGTGGCGAAAATGAAGTCCATGAAAACTGTTTCGAAAGCTGTATAAACAATGAATAAACCTTTAATTCTTCATACCGCCCGCTACACAGGCCTTCCATGGGAGATACTGAAAAGTGTCGTCCCCGAAGGGTTCGAAGTAAAGACACTTGATGAGTTGAACTATGACTGCCTTGTACGCGAGGCAGTCAATGCCGATTATCTGTTGGTCAGTGGCCGTTTACCCATTGACGCGGGCGTACTCGCAGCAGCCACGCACCTGAAAATGATTCAGCGCACAGGCGTAGGCACCGAGATGCTGGATGTGGAAGTCATTAAACAGCACGGTATCCCCGTCTATGTTAATGCAGGTGTGAATGCCCAAAGTGTAGCTGAACATACGTTAACGCTGATACTTGCTTGTTTGAAACGACTACCGCAGATCAACCAGCAGACCCATAAATGCGTATGGAAGAAGCAACAAGTAGGTGTGACTACTCGTGAGTTGAAAGGCAAAACCGTGGCATTGGTGGGTATGGGCAATATAGGACGATTGGTGGCTCAAATGCTGCAAGCCTTTGGAGCGAACATTATCTATACTGATGTAATACGTCAGCCATCTGAAACAGAACAACGACTTGGCTTGACTTACTATAACAGTTTTGAGACTATGCTACCCAAAGCGGATATTTTAAGTTTTCATTGCCCATTGGTAAAAGAGAACACTGAAATATTATACCAACGTACTTTGGAGATGATGAAAAAAGGTGCCATAGTAGTGAACACAGCCCGGGGCAAACTCATCAATCCAGACGACCTGTATGAAGCTTTAGCTTCAGGACATCTTTCGGGTGCCGCATTGGATACACATTATGAAGAGCCCATCAAGGAAGGTTACAAGTTGGCGGAGTTGGATAATGTAATTCTTACTCCTCATATTGGAGGACTCTCATATGAAGCATTCCATCAAATGATGGCTGATGCCGTTGAAAATATTGTGGCTTTTGAGGAAGGTCGTTTAGCTGAAATTGAATCTAAGAGGTTGTTTTGATGTAAACGTTAATTATCGCGAATTATCCATTAATTTTTCATGATTATTACTGACAAGTTTATTGAAGGTATTGTCTGTAAATCGCAATCAATACCCTACAATGTGATGCAGCAGGCGCGAAAGGTATTGCTGGATTACCTTGGTGTATTAGCAGGAGGAACCAAATACCTTGAAGAAAAACATCCTAAGTTGGTTACAGCAGCACCAAGTGCTGCTTTTTTGTATGGGTTCGCCGCTCATGTGTTGGAACTGGACGATGGTCATCGGCATGGGATGATTCATTTGGGTGCTTCCATTGTTTCAGCAGTGCTTGATGTCGCAAAGAAAGAAGATTTACATTCCGACGATGTGTTTCGTGGCATTGTGATGGGTTATGAAGTTGCGGTGCGATGCGCAAGAGCTATTCAGCCTGGTCATAAAGAACGGGGCTATCATGTGTCGGGAACCTGTGGAACGATAGGCTCAGCGATGGGTATAGCCTTTGCTTGCGGTTATAACACGGAGCAAATGAAATCGACGCTGGCTTGTGCCGTAAGCAGTGCGGCGGGTGTGTTGGAAATACAGGAACAGGCATCGGAAATGAAGCCCTATAATCTGGGTCGTGCTGCGTGGGCTGGTGAGGTGGCGGCACAAGTGGGGAAACTGGCCATGCCAGGTCCTGATGATATTCTTGGTGGCAAACGAGGATTCCTTGCAGCATTAACGGATACACCCAAGCCAGAGTTTCTGACAGATTTCAGCAATAATGATTATGCTATCATGGGCATCTATCAGAAAGTACATGCGGCTTGCCGCCATTGCCATCCTGCTATTGACGCCACGATTGACATGCAAAACGACCTCAATCTAATACCTGATCAAATTGATAGAATTGAGGTACACACATACAAACTTGCTGTTGGCAGCCATGACCACACACAAATTATGGGTATCAGCTCTGCCAAACTTAGTACGCCATACGCTGTGGCATTGGCTATTGTGAAGGGCAGTGCTGGATATGCTGATTATAATGAAGCAAATCTTGATGACTATTGGATTAAGAATCTAACACGTAAAGTAAGTGTTATCGAGGATGAGAACTTGACAGCTCAGTCACCTGCTGTGAGAGGAGCTCGTGTGACTATCTATTTGAAGGACGGGAACATATATGAAGCACCGTGTCTATATCCTAAGGGCGAACCAGAGCATCCGCTTACCCAAGAAGAGCTGGAAGAAAAGTTCCGTGGACTTGCCATGTATGGTGGTTTGACTCTAAAGGAATGTGACGAGGTGATAGAAGAAATAGGGAAAGAAAAGTTTTCGATTAACAAGATTATGAATATATGCCAAAAATAATTGAACTGACTACACCATTAAGCGAAGAGGCTATCGCACAACTGAAAGTTGGCGATGTGGTGACCATCACAGGCAATATCTACACAGGCCGTGATGCAGTGCTTCCCAAAATCGTGAAGGCAGCGGAAGAGGGAACGCTTGACCAATTTGGTATTGACTTGCAAGGTTCCGTCATCTTCCATACGGCAGTTAGTCCTGCTGGTGTGGGGCCTACTTCGAGCAACAAAGTGGAAATAGAATGCACCTTTGAGCCGCTTTCGAAACATGGTGTGAAAATGCACTTGGGAAAGGGTGCCATCTCAAAGGAAACGGTGAAGGCCTTGGCTGAGAATAACGCTGTCTTTGCCATCATCCCGCCCGTCACAGCCTTATTGGGCAGTCAGACCGTGGAACAAGAAATCGTTGCCTTTCCCGAATTGGGTATGGAAGCTTTCAACCGTTTGAAAGTGGTCAAGTATCAAGCCATTATTGCCGCAGCGAAAGGAAGCAGTATCTATGATTAATGGGATTGCCTAACGGCAAGAAATTTAAACAATAATCCAAAATCTTTCAAAAATGTATTTTAAAAGATTTTAAACTGATTTTGAACGGATTTCTACACGAAGTGTATTCCAATTAAAACATGAACAAAATGAGTATTATAGAAAAAGTGGCCGATTGCCTTGTGAGGGCAGGCTCGACCTTCCGTGAAGACCAGAAAGAAGCCTACCGCAGGGCGATTGCCGATGAAGCCAATGCCCAATCCTGTTGGGTGATGCAACAAGTGCTTGACAATGCCATCGTTGCTGAGGAGCGGAGAAGTCCCTTGTGCGATGACACAGGTATCCCTCATCTTTTCCTTGAAGTGGGGAAGAATCGCTCCGTCTCTGGAGAGATGATGCAAGAGATCATGGAAGGTGTGGAGATGGGACTCCGTCAGCTACCCGGTCGCCCGATGGCCATCATGGGCGACGACAATGCTCGTATCGACCAAAGCGGTGGCTTGAATCCCGATCCAGGTGCCTTGAAACCTTCACCTATTCTTATCAAGCCTGTTGATGAAGATGTTATCCGCTTGACTATATTGATGCTGGGTGGCGGTCCTGCTATCCGTGGCATTACGCAGCGCATCTTCCACAAACATAATGTGGATGTGGTGATAGATGAGATTGTCAACCGGGCTACTCCCGCTGTTAGTCAGTTAGGGTGTTCGCCATGTGTTCTTGCTATTGGCATTGGCCGGTCACAATTTGAAGCCACTAGCATGATGATGGAGGCTATGGTTTATGGTGATTTCAGTAAGCAGACCGAATTTGAGAAGAAAATCACTAAAAAAGTGAATGAAGCCAACATAGGTCCCCTTGGATTGGGAGGCAAACATAGTGTATTGGCGACCTTTGCCAAGGTGGGGCCACAGCGGGCTAGTGGTGTGAGGATTGTGGCTTTGAGGCCCTGCTGCTGTTTTGAACCACGAAGAGCTAGCGTGGAGTTATAAAGAATTGATATCACTGCAAAAGAACACTTAACCTCTTGGCACCAGCCAGGAGGTTTTTTTGTACCTTTGCGCCAAAATAGCATCCATGAATAATAGCTTCACCATAGGAGGTCAGATTGTAGACCTTGTCAATTCCAGGATTTTCTCAGGTGTGGTCGTCGTCGAAAACGGCAAAATCACCAAGATAGAAGAACAAGCCGTAGGCAACACGCAATACATCATGCCAGGCTTCGTCGATGCGCATGTGCATATCGAAAGCTCCATGCTGGTACCATCGGAGTTTGCCCGGCTGGCTACCTGCCACGGCACGGTGGCCACCGTCAGCGACCCGCACGAAATCGCCAATGTGTTGGGAAAGGAAGGCATCCGATATATGATTGAAAACGGTAAAAAGGTACCGTTCAAGTTTTTCTTTGGTGCGCCGAGTTGTGTGCCATCTACTGCGTTTGAGACGGCAGGTTTCACACTCGACGCCAACGACATAGAGGAGTTGATGGCCTCGCCCGACATCTATTACCTCTCGGAGGTGATGAACTATCCTGGTGTCATCCATGAAGATCCTGAATTGATGCGGAAAATCGCTGCCGCCATAAGCAACAAGAAACCCATTGACGGCCACGCCCCCGCTTTGTCTGGCAACGATTTGCAAAAGTATGTCGGTGCAGGCATTACCACCGACCACGAATGTTTCCGTTTAGCGGGAGCCTTGGAGAAAATCAGCCTCGGTATGAAGATTCTCATCCGTGAAGGCAGCGCAGCCAAGAACTTTGAAGCTTTGATTCCGCTGATGGCTACCCATCCCGACAAACTGATGTTCTGCTCCGACGACAAACACCCAAACGAATTGGTGGAGGGTCATATTGACGACTTGGTTCGAAGAGCCATTGCATTGGGTTATAATGTGTTGGATGTGCTGAAAGCGGGTTCACTCAATGCCGTGAGGCATTACAACCTCAATGTGGGTCTGCTTCAGACGGGCGATGATGCCGACTTCATCGTGGTCGACGACCTGAACCATCCAGTCGCCAGGCAATCTTATATTAAAGGTGTGCTGGTGGCCGAAAACGGTGTGTCTAACATTCACTATAAAGAAACGGAGACCCCGAACATCTTCAAAGCCGAATTCATCAAGGTAGAAGAACTTTTTGTTCCAGATCAAGGCAAGCAAATAAAGGTGATAGATTGTGTTGATGGACAGTTGATTACAAAAGGTTTCACAACCGAACCGAAGGTGGTGGATGGAGGTGTCGTCAGCGATGTGGAGCGCGACATCTTGAAGATGGTCGTTGTCAATAGGTATCATCCTAGTAGACCTGCGGTCGCTTTCATTAAAGGTTTCGGTCTGCGGCGCGGTGCCTTGGCTTCGAGTGTGGCACACGATAGCCACAATATCGTGGCGGTGGGTGTTACAGACAAGGACATTTTGCATGCAGTCAACTTGCTCATTGAACATACGGGTGGAGTGACAGCTTATTGCAGCACGGAAATGGTGGCAGTGCCTTTGCCAGTGGCCGGACTGATGAGCAACGAGGACGGTTACGAGGTGGCTGCTGCCTATCAGAATGCCGATGCCTTGGCCAAACGTTTGGGCTCAACGCTTTATGCGCCATTCATGACCTTGGCATTCATGGCTTTGTTGGTCATTCCCGAGCTGAAACTCAGCGACCAAGGTCTTTTTGATGTCAAAAAGTTTGGTATTACTTCGATTTACGAATAAAGTTTTGTGGTTATATCCCTATGTCATTCCCTTGGGAATCTATGGGGATATAACCGCAAAATGCAATTACAATATATTCAATCGATTAGCATCCTGTTTCACGAAGATAGACAGCATTATGGTGAAAGCCAGCATGCTGGATCCGCCATAGCTCAGGAAGGGGAGGGGGATTCCGATGACAGGCACTAAACCGATGGTCATGCCAATATTGATTGCCATATGGACGAAAAGTATTCCTGCGATGGCATAGCCATACACACGGCTGAAAGTGGATCGTTGTCGTTCGGCGAGAATGATAATTCGCACCAATAATACCACATAGAGTAATACCACAAGAGCTGTGCCCAAGAAACCACCTTCTTCACCTACAGTGCAGAAGATGAAGTCGGTATGTTGTTCGGGGACGAAGTCGTATTTGGTCTGGGTGCCTTGCAGGAAGCCTTTGCCTGTAAGACCACCTGAGCCGATGGCAATCTTTGACTGGTGTACGTTGTAGCCTACGCCCTGTGGGTCATCGAGCTGACCGAGAAGTACCAAAATACGGTTCTGTTGGTGTTCCTGTAAAACCTTGGTGAAGGCATAGTTGACCGAAAAGACAAATACAAACATAAAGGCAAAGACCCCCAACATCTTGAAAAGACCTTTCTTCTTTGTAATCAAGTAATAAGTCAAGGTGAGGACGAGTAGGCTGCCAAGGATGATGTACATGACTTTTTGGCTCCATACCAAGGTGAGGACGAACAGAAGGATGGCCACAACGCCGCCAGCCATCACCAATCCCGTTCCCGGAAAGCCTTCGCGATAGAGTACGAAGATGAAGGAAACGAAGACGATGGCCGACCCAGTGTCGTTTTGGATTAGCACGAGAGCCATGGGGGCGAGGACAAGAAGGGCGGCAATGATTTGATCCTTTCGCTTTTGCAGGTCAACGTCAAGACGGCTGAGATAACCCGCTAAAGCCAATGCGGTGGCCATTTTGGCAAATTCGGAAGGTTGGAACTTGACAGGCCCAAACTCAATCCACGAAGTGGCGCCATTTGTGGCTTTGCCGTAGACCAGCACGACGAACAAACTGGCGAGGAAAAAGAAATAAATCCACAATGAGAAGGCGTTGAAGAATTTGGCATCGATGAGTAGGATGACGAAACCAATAAGTAATGAAATGCCAATCCAAATCAGCTGCTTGCCATACTCCATCGAGAAGTCGAATATGCTGGGGTGCAATTCGTTGTATTTGGCCGAGAAGATGCTGAACCAACCAATCATGACCAAGGCCAAGTAAATCAGCACGGTCACCCAGTCGATTTTTCCTATGATGCTGTTTCTTTCGTTCATCGTTCGTTCTTATAAGAGATTCTGCCTTCCATGATGCGTTTTTCCAAGTCCTCACGCACCGTATAGCCACGTATATATTTCTCTATCATCAGGCTGGCAATAGGAGCTGCCCATGTGGCGCCGTAACCACCGTTCTCGATGATGACGGCAAGGGCGATTTTCGGGTTGTCGTAAGGGGCAAAGGCAATGAAATTGGAGTGGTAGTTGCCATGTGGGTTCTGGGCGGTACCTGTCTTGCCACATTGCGGGATGTCCTTCAATTCATAGCGTCTTGCAGTACCTGCGGGACCGCTGAACACGGTACGCAGGCCTTGTTTCATCGTGCGGACGTATTTCCGGTCGATGCCAGGGTCAACTTTGGTGGTCATCACCTCGGGGATGGCTGTGGTGTCGCCAAAACACTTAATCAGATGAGGCGGGTAATAATAGCCTTCATTGGCTATCAAGGCGGCGATGTTGCAAAGTTGCAAAGGCGTCACCAAAACCTCGCCTTGACCGATGCCTAAAGAGCGGATGGTCACTGAGTTCCATTGTCCCCCATACATCTTGTCGTAATATTCGCGTGAGGGTATGTTGCCCGAGCGTTCGTAGGGAATGTCGGTGTTGAACTTGCGCCCGAGTCCCAACTTGTAGGTCATGTCTTTCCAATAATCGTAGCCATTCTTGATGTTGCCGAACTTCGGGTTGTTGATGGTGGTCTTGAACGACTCGTAAAAATATGGATTGCACGAGTTCATGATGGCGTTGGCGAAATCGGGGCTTGAACCGTGGCTGTGGGTACATTTGATGGGCATGGAGCCTGGTCCGCTGCAATGGAAACAGGTGGCAGGTGTGATGCTGCCGCTCTGCATGGCGATGAGGCCCACGACGGTCTTGAAGGTGGAGCCAGGAGGATAGGTGCCGCTGATGGCGCGGTTGATGAGAGGCTTCATCGGGTCGTTTTTCAGCTCGTTGTAGTGGGTGCCGCGTTCACGGCCTACGAGCAGGTTGGGGTCGTAGGTAGGGCTGGTGACGAAAGCCAAAATCTGTCCCGTGGAAGGCTCGACGGCCACGATAGAGCCGATTTTGCCGACCATGAGCTGTTCCCCGTAGGCTTGCAGCTCAGCGTCCAAGCCGAGGTAGATGTCTTTTCCAGCCACGGGCTCCTTGTCGAGCTCGCCGTCCATGAAGCTGCCCATCTCGCGGTTGTGTACGTCCACCATCATGACTTTCAAGCCTTTCACGCCACGCAGTTCTTTCTCATACGATTTTTCGATGCCCGACTTGCCGATGTAGTCGCCCTGACGGTAGTATTTTTCCTCATCTTTATCCAGCTCGTTCTTGCTGATTTCACCAATGTCACCCAAAGTATGGGCAGCGATGGCATTGGGATAATGGCGTACGGTACGCGTTTGGAAATAGAATCCAGGGAACCGGTAAAGCATTTCGGCGATATGGGCGTAGTTCTCTTTCGAGACTTGGGTCATGAAAGGCGAAGGCTTGAAATATGACTCGTGCTTGGCCTTATCCATCCGTTCGATGAATGAGGCCTTGTCGATTTCCAACAGATGGCAGAAAGTCACCGTGTCGAAAGGGTTCAAAGTGTCTTTTTTTATGGCCTCCGCGACTTGTCTTGGGGTGACCATCAGGTCGTAGACAGCCTCGTTGAACACCAAAAGTTTGCCGTTGCGGTCGTACACCTTGCCTCGGGCGGGGTATTGGGTGACGAAGCGCAAGGCATTGTTGTCGGCCAACTGCTTGTAGTGTTTGTCGAGCACTTGGAGTGAAAACAACCTGATAAGATACACCACACCTATGGCAATGAAGATACCCATTACCAATAACTTTCTGTTTGTCAAACTATTATTGCCCGTTCTCATTTTGTTTTTTGTGAATTACAAAAGTAAACGTTTTTCTTATTGGTGGAAAGGGGGCTTGGCCGTTTTTTTCAAAAAAAATTCTTTTCGGTCAAAAACCAGAACAAAAACAAAGCAAATGATAATTTTTCCGTATATTTGCACGTTTTTATGCATAAAAAATGAAAGTATACCGCGTTTTATTTTTGCTTTTTTTCCTTTGCCTTTTTGGGTGTGGGCAACAGGTGAACAACAAGGAATTGTTGCAACGCAGTTTCTATGAAACCGTATGGGAACGTTTTGACTATGTGACCAGAGATGTTGACATTACCAAAGCAACGACCTACAACCTTAGCCTTCGCATCAGTTTCACAGATGATTATCCATACAACGACATCTCCTTGGTTTTCACCGTTTTCGATGAACACGAAAATCCCTATCGTGCCAAGGGTTACAAGTTCAATCTGAAGGACGGGGACGGCCATTGGAATGTTGAAAAGGTGGATGGATGTTATACTTTCACGCTGCCCATCAATAAGCAGCTGATGATCACCGACCCAGGCAAATATAAATTTAGGCTTGAACAGAAGATGCCTATTACGCCCGTTGTGGGAGTGAAGGAGCTGGCACTTATAAACAATTGATAAATAAATAATTATGAATCATATGAGTAAGTTATTGAAAATTGGACTGATTGCGGCTCTTTTTGCCGTAGTCTTTGCTTCATGCGTACCTCAGAAAAAAATGCTTTATTTGAAGGACGCTGAAATGGCTGCTGAAAATCTTTCCAAAGAATACGTCAACGATCGTACGGTTGACTACAAGCTTCAGCCTGGCGACAATCTCTTCATTCGCTTCATCAATACCATCGATGAGCGGAGTGCGGCCTCTCTTGCTGGTGAAACCAGTGCCAGATCAAATTATATGTCATCAGATGCTAGTATCTATTTACAGTCATATACTTTGGATGAGGATGGTTGCATTGAGTTGCCTTTGACAGGAAAGATTGAGCTTAAGAACTTGACTGTCGATCAAGCTAAAGACAAAATGCAAATTGAGCTGGACAAGTTCGTCAACCAAACCACGCTTATCGTGAAATTGTCCAATTTCAACTTGACGGTTTTGGGCGAGGTGAATCGACCGGGCATGTACAAGGTTTATCAGTCGCAAATCAACCTTTTTGAGGCTATGGCTATGGCGGGCAATATGACCAATTTTGCCAAAAAGAGAGATGTGAAGATTATCCGTCAAACAGATAATGGTTCCGAAATCATCACCATCGATATGGGTCAGGCAGATGTTCTTTCCTCGCCTTATTATTATCTGAAGCCTAATGATATTGTTTATGTAGAACCGCTCAAGATCAAACAATGGGGATTCACCACCTTCCCGTATTCGACCGTCTTTTCTATTGTCACATTGGGCGTAACGCTTTATAGCATTTTTAAAAATAACTAAACTCTTCTGAAAACTATGGCAAACGAGAAACAAAGAATAAATTCTCAACAGAAAAACGAAGACATTGACATTAAACAACTGTTTTTTGTTGCATTGAATCATTGGTATTTGTTCCTTATCTTCGTTGTGGTGGCTTTGGCCGTTTGTTTCGTATACAATCGCTATACACCCAAAGTATATCGGACTTCTGGTACGGTGCTCATCAAAGACAATAATAGCGATATTGACCCAACAGCTATTATGACCACTAGAAATTTCGGCGGTATGCAGAATATTGACAATGAGATTGCCGTGTTGAAATCGTATACACTTACTGAGCGTGTTGTGAAGAAAATGGGTATTGAAGTGACCTATTTGGAAAAAGGTCGTATAGCCAGTCATGAGATGTACAAAAATGCGCCATTTTATGTTGAATTTGAACGTAGTGTCCCCCAAGCTGTGGGCTTGTCATACGAGATAAACTTCTTGGATGAGGACAACATCAGTCTTCATGCTATAGGTGAAGGCCTTAGCAAGTACGATTTCATTCTTTGCCAAGAAATAGAACACGTCCCTTCAGCCAAGATTGACATTAGTGGAGAATACAAACAAGGGGCTTGGATTGACAATGGCTATAATCGTATCCGTATAACCAAAACGGAACAGTTTGACCCCAATATGAATGGTGATCACAAGATGTTTTTCTGGCTCAACAGTTATCCCTCACTTGTGAGACAAATGAGCAATTTTTCGGTAGGTCCCCTCACCAAACAGGCTTCAGTGGCATCAGTGTCTATGACGGGTATCAACAAATTGAAAATTGTAGATTTTGTCAATTTGTTGATGAACGAATATGTAAATCGTGGATTGGAGAAGAAGAATTTGGTTTCGGAAAACACAATTGCATTCATCGACAACGAGCTGAGTGGTATTCAAGAGTCATTGAGCCAAGCTGAGTCCGATTTGAAGGATTTCCGCCAGGCGAACGATCTCATGAACCTTGACTTGCAGACCAATCAAGTGTACACCAACCTTCAGGCTTTGGAGAGGGAAAGAGCTGAAGCAAATGTTAATTTGAAGATTTACAAGCGTTTGCAAGATTATATTAGGGTACAAATTGACGACCCAGAAAACCTTGCTGCTCCCAGCACGATGGGAATCAACGACCCCTTGCTTAACCAATTGGCCCGTGACCTTGTAACGTTGTCGCAGGCCAAGGCTACCCAGTTGCTCACCCAAACCGAACAGCACCCTCAGATTGTGAAACTCAATGAGCAGATTGTCACCACAAAGAAGGCTTTGCTTGAGAATGTCAATAACCTTGTGAACAATGCCCAGATGAGTCTCAACGAGATAGAGCGCCGCATAGGCTCATTGGAAGTGAAGTCGCGCCAATTGCCTGGTAAGCAACAACAGCTCATCAATATTCAGCGTAATTTCGATTTCACTGACGAAACTTATAAGTATCTGATGCGTCGTCGTGCCGAGGCTCAAATCCTGAAAGCGTCCAATACCCCTGACAACGAGATTCTTGACGAAGCTCGTTTGGAGAGGACCTTCATTATTCAACCTCGAACGATGATGAACTATCTTGTTGCCATCATCATAGGTTTATTGATTCCAGCCTTGTTCCTCTTCCTAAAGAACTTCTTCAATGTGACTATCACCGATCGAAAGGATGTGGAAAAGCTGACAAATTACCCCATTATTGGAATGGTGGGGCAAAGCAATACCAAAGACCCGCTTTTGGTGGTCAACAACCCCAAATCGCCTATTGCAGAATCCTTCCGCTCTATCAGAACCAATATTGAGTTTATCACGCAAAGCAAACTGCCATGCACGGTTTTGGTCACAGGCGACACGCAAAGCATCGGAAAGACATTCAACAGCATCAATATCGCTTCCATCTATGCCCTTTATGGCAAGAAAACCATCTTGTTGGGCTTCGACTTGAGAAAGCCTAGACTCTATCCAGAATTTGGGTTGTCCAATAACACGGGATTGAGCAGTTTCTTGAGTAATAAGGATAGTTTGGATAACATCATTCAGCAATCTGGGAAAATCCCGGCTCTTGACATTATCCCGAGTGGTCCCATCCCGCCCAACCCCGCAGAGCTGATTGCTTCGGAAAGGTGCGAAGAGTTGTTTGCCGAGCTGAAGAAACGTTATGATTACATTATTATCGACACGCCGCCTATCGCTCTTGTCACCGATTCCTTGTTGCTGATGCGTTATTCCGACGCCAACCTCTTCATCGTCCGTCAGGGCGTGACCAACAAGAACGCATTTGGTGGACTCATCAAAGACCTTGAAGACCGCGATATGCATTTCTCCATCGTCATCAATGGCGTCAAAGCTGAAAAGGGATATGGTTACGGTGGCAAGAGTTATGGCTATGGTTATGGCTATGGTTACGGTTACGGTTACAGTTACGGAAACGCTGGCGAGTATTATGGCGAGAGCGAAAGCGATGACAAGAAAAAGCAGCGTCGTCATCATAAGGAAAAAGAGAAAAAGGAATAAAAGAGTCACATGAAGAACAATCGTGACGAGAAGTTTTGGCACGCCCTGTACGTCAGGTCGCGGATGGAGAAGAAGGTGCTGTCGCAACTTGAGGAGGGTGGTTACAAGGCTTATTTGCCTCTGATTACACAGGTCAGGCAATGGAGCGACCGCAAAAAGAAAGTGGAGGAGCCTTTGTTCAAGTCGTATGTGTTTGTGTATTCCAACGAAAGGGAATACATTCCTATCTTGAACGTGTATGGCGTAATCAAATTCGTCACTTTTGAGAAAAAGGCTGTTGTTGTTCCAGAGAACCAGATTCTTGCCATCAAGAAGTTTGTCAGTGATTTCGAGAAGGGCGAGGAGTATAAGATGATGAATAATGAAGAATTGAAAGTGGGGCAGAAAGTGAGGATTATCAATGGTCCGATGAAGGGACTTACAGGCAGGCTTGAGACCATCTACAACAAACGCCATCTGATTGTCTACATTGATGTGGTGGGGCAGTGCATTCCAGTCCATATCCCGAGGGCGAAAGTGGAGCCTTGTGAAGAAGCGAATTAAATGGCGCCTTTTTTAGGATTATTGTTATTTTTGCAACGTAAAAACACGAATCGAAACAAAACAAATAAGTCATGGATTCAGAAAACAAGAAAACGAAACAACCCTATTGGCTCTATGCCTTGCTGGGTTTGTTGGTTATTGGCTTAATTATCGCTTTGGTGAGCAGGTCATCATTGAAGAGCGAAAAGGAAGCCCTCGAAGCTGAAAAGGAGATGCAACGTCTCGATTTTCAGGCCGAAGTGGATAGCTTGATGAAGGTGCATAACGAGCTGAAAGAAAGCTATGGTGAGTTAAGCCTTGAACTGGCCGAAAAGGACAGCATCATCCAAGCCGATGCCGTTGAAATCAAGAAGCTCCTTGATTCACAATGGGATTACAACCGTATTAAGAAGAAAGTGGCTAACTTGCAGGCGATTTCGCAGCGTTATGTGCGCCAAATGGACTCACTCTACACTGTCAATCGTGAGCTGGTGGCTGAGAACGAGCGTATCCGCGAGGAGTTCCAAGCCGAGCGCCGTCAAAACACCAACCTTACCCGTCAGAAGGAAGAGCTGGCCAACAAGGTGAACCAAGCCGCAACGATGAGAATCTCCAACTACAGTGCTAAAGCAGTACGCTTCAAGGGTAGCGGTAAGGAATCGGATACCGATAGGGCCAGCCGTGCCGAACGCATCAGAATTGACTTTACCGTGGCAGCCAATGAACTTATTGAACCGGGTACGAAGTTGTTCTATGTTCGCATTGCCGATCCCAAGCATGCCATCATCAGCAAGGGCACGGGTGATGAGTATTCTTTCAAGTCGAACGGAGAAACCTTGCAATTTACCGAGAAGGTGAGGGTCAACTACGACGGCACCGAAACTGCCGTGCGAGCCTATTACACAAAGCCCGATGCTTACGAGTTGATGCCTGGCACCTATTTCATTGACGTTTACGAACAAGGCGGCAAGGTCATCGGACAGACCACCGTTGATTTGAAGTAGTATTATTATAAAGGCTCATTGATTAGCTTAGGCATTTCCGTGAAATCGCCTGCCTATGTCATTCCCGATGGAATCTATAGGCGGGCGATTTCGGAATTATGGGCTTTTATTCCAACACGGTCTTCAGCACCTCGTGCGAATGGAAGTCATTCATCACAGGGGCATGAAGCCGTATGAACGCGATAAGTCCGTCGAGCAACTCTCGGCGTTGGCTCACACGCAAAGGCATACGACAAGCCTCGTCAATGCTAACATTAAGCATTTGCGACAACAATTGTGCGTTTTCAGTATCAAAGTAATAAGGGTGAACTGGCAAGTCATGGGCAAACGAACCCTCCATCATATCAAAGCAATAGCCTGATTCGTGATTGGCTTTGGGATAGAATCCGAGGTGGCGGGTCAGTTCTAAGGTGAAAAACAAGGGAAAATTGGCATAGTCTTGTTCCACTAAGTCAAGCCAAAGCAGTGAGCGGACGATAAAGTCAAACATCGCCTCGTTCTGTTCCTGCTCTGTTATGGTTTTTGTGAGCAATTCGCTGACATACATTAGGATAGCGCTTTTGCTCATCACAAAAGGGATGCTTTGATAGATAGTGGTGAGTTGCACGTCTTTCATATAGCCCAAACTGCCTTTGTTGGGCTTGCCGGTTTCCACATAATTAATAAGGTGTAGGTTTTGAAACAAAGCAGCCCTGCTTTTAGAGTTGCGGTTGAATGCTCCTTTCACTATGTAAGAGCGCAAACCGAAACTTCTTGTGAACACCTTCACGATGAGGCTGGTGTCGCCATAGCGGATGGATTGCAGGACTATGCCTTGGATTGTGTCGTCCATCAGTTCATGATCAGGATCTTGGTGGCAAACTTGTCGGTGCCTTGCTTGGTGCTGACGAAAATGAGATAGACTCCAGGTTCCACCTTCTCACCGTTGATGGTGGTGCAGTCCCACACGGCCTGCCCTCCTTCTGAAGTCAGCTGGGTGACGAAGGTGCCATCTACGGTGGTGATTCTCACCAATGAATTGGAAACCAATCCTTTGATGCCCACAAAACCATTATATCCTGGCCTGACTGGATTAGGATAGGCAATCACATCGCTGATTTGGGGCTCGGGGGTGGCGTATTCACCACGATATGAGATGACGCCACTACCAGTGCCAAAAAACACCTCGCCACTCTTGTCGATGGCCATAGTGGTGACGGCATTGTCAAGCAAGGGGCTATTGTCGGTGTTGAAGTAATGGATTTCCTTGGGCTTGCCGTCGAATGACATCAGATAAACACCCGATTCGAGGCCAAACCAGATTTGGTTGGAGCCTTCCATAGCCGCCATCGAGAGTACGTTGGACTCGGCAAACAAGTAGTCATATTGGTCGGTGCCGTCGTTGCGAGGCACGCGAACTTGTGTGGCATCGAAGTTGTTTCCACTGAAAATCTTTTTTGTATCGTCAAACACACAGGGACCTTTGTCGGTGCCTGCCCAGACATTGCCTTTGTTGTCGACGGTAAGGCAGCTGACCGAACCAAGGAGTTTCCCGTTACCCGTTGCCGAGTTCAGGTTGACCGTTTGGTCGTCAGTTGGATTGTCGAGGGTGCCATTATCGTTGAAGACGATGACCTCGCCATTGCGCCTTATAATCCATTTGTAGTCGTTATGATCGATGAGCAACGTGCCGATATCGATGGCGCTAAGGCTACCACCCAAGTTGTAAGAACGCCAGGTGCCATTGGGTTCCATCACTGATAGGAGGTTAGGGGCACCAGTGTTGGCTACCCAAAGGTTGCCTTTGCTGTCGAAGGCCAATCCGCTGATGTTGATGAGGCTTGGGTCGCTGACCCAAGGGTGCAATGAGCTGTTCTCTGCGTTGAAAACCTCTACCAACTCGTTGTCCTTGAATTTCAGTATGCCGCTTCCCCAGGTACCCACATAGGTGACTGAGGGATCGTTGGGGTTGGTGGCCGTGCAAATGAAGTCAGAGTAGCTGCTAAAGTCGGGCAGGGTGGTGCTGTTGAGAATAGTCCATGAACCGTCGAAGCGAGCCACACCATCAATCATATAGCGTTTGCTCCAGTTGGCTGCATGTCCTCCCGTAGCAATCCAGACTTGGTCGTCGCAGGCCTTAAGCTCGAAAACATTTTTCGAAGCCGTGCCGTTGGGTTTTACGTCTTGGTTGTTCCAGCCGTCAGAGGTCTGGATAAGGCCACGTTTGTTGTCGCCAATCCAGTAGTTGCCGTTGTTGTCGATAGCTGCGGCGAAAGGTTCGATGGCGCCACCAGGTGAAAATATGGATTGCTGTTGGTTGAGATTGATGTCGTGTACTGAAACATTGTAACGGTTGGTTACCAATAAACGGTCATTGTAGGCGCGTAATTGTCGTTTTTCGCTGACGTTTTCCTTGTCAAAGTAACTCCAATGGCTGCCGTCGAACACAAAGAGAGTGTCGGAATTGAAGCCACCGTTGTAGTTCAGTAGCAACTTGCCCCCAAACACTTCCATTTCTGTATAAGCGAGATGTGGATGGATGGGGCTAGTGTCGAAATGCCAAGCGGCATAATTGGCTAAGTTTTGGGCATTTTGAGCGGCATAGTAGAGGCCATTGTCGGTGCAGGCATAGATGCGGTCATTATAGAAAGCCACGTCAGTGACATTCACCATATCACCTTGGTTGCCAATATAATAGGTGTCTTTTACTTCTTCCTTCTTCAAATCGAAGACAACGATGCCAAAGCCGCAAGCCACGTAGGCCAAGTCGCCCTGGAAGTAAACATGGTTGATGCTTTTGTTGCCCACGATGTTCTTGTCCTTGATGTCGCTCATATTGTGGATGTTACCATTATAGTCGATGAGGTCAACATTGGCGTTGGTGTAGGCCACAAAGAGCTTACGTTGGCTTTCGTTGTAGCCAATGGTGCTGATGCCGATGTCCGACAAGCCGTTGATTTTGTTGAGGATATTGATGGAGTTGTCCTGCGTGTCGTAGTAAAACAGCTCATACTGTGTGGCAGCATAGATTTTGTTGCCGATGGGTTCCACACCTATCACTTTTTGATAGGGCAGGTGGGTTCGCCAGTTGCCGATGGAGACGCCGTTTTGGGCGATGGCAAAGTTGGAAACGAGCCATAAGGCTATGATGAGGGTAGATTTGATTTTGTTCATAGTTTCGTGATTTGAGCGGTAAAAATACAAATTTATGGAATGATAACGCAAATTTGTGGGTTTTATTGCATCAATTGGAAATAAAGAAAAATAGCAAACAACTGAAAATCAATTGTTTACTATTCAAAAATTTGTAGCCCCACTAGGACTCGAACCTAGATTTAAAGTTTAGGAAACTTCCGTTCTATCCCTTGAACTATAAGGCCATTAGATAAATCCGCTGCAAAGGTACTACTTTTTCTGAAATGGAAGCAAGTGTTTTTGAAAATCGTTTTGCCTTGTCATCATTTACAGGCCTCAGCAGGCATGTCATCCTAGCATAGGCAGGTGGGCAAAGGCTTGGGATCTATACCTGATGAGGCCGCTTTATATGGTTCTACTCTTTGAACCGCCCTCTATAGATTGACTACGTCGAATCTTCGATTTCCATGCCTACGCACATACCTGCCTTGGAATGACATAGAAGGCTTGCTCTTAATTCAAATCGAGCACGATAGGGCAATGGTCGGAGTGCATCACCTCGGGCAGGATGCCTACTTGGGCGATGCGGTCTTTCAAGTTCTCTGTCACCATGTGGTAGTCGATGCGCCAGCCGAGGTTCTTGGCTCGGGCACCGGCACGAAAACTCCACCAACTGTATTGGTTGGGTTCCTTCACCAGATAGCGGAATGTGTCAATATATCCGTCACTAAGGAAATCGGTCATCCACTGGCGTTCCTCGGGTAGGAAGCCCGATGAGGTGTCGTGTTTCCTTGGGTTGTTGATGTCGATGTCTTCGTGGCAGATGTTGTAGTCGCCAGAGAGCACGAGGTTGGGGCGTTCTTTCCTCAGCTCGTTGACATATTGACGGAAGAAATCGAGCCACACCATCTTGAAGGCCTGGCGTTCATCGCCCGTGGTGCCCGAAGGGTGGTAGACGCTCACCACCGAGAGGTCGCCGAAGTCGGCACGAAGGAAGCGGCCTTCGTTGTCGTATAAAGGCTCGTTCATGCCGTAGACCACAGTGTTGGGCTCTTGTTTTGTGATGAGGCCCACGCCGCTGTAGCCTTTCTTCTGCGCTGGGAACCAATAGTGGTGGTAGCCCATCATCTCGAAGTCCATCAAGGGAATTTGGTCGGGTGTGGCTTTCAGCTCTTGGAAGCAGAGCACATCGGGTTGGTAGTCGTTGATCCATTGCAGCAGGCCTTTGTTGATGGCTGCGCGGATGCCGTTCACATTGTAGCTGACGATTTTCATGCTGCTTAAGTTATGGGATACACTTCGTGTAGAAATCGGTCAAAAATCACTTTTAAAATCGGTCAAAAATCAAATGTCGTAATTTGGTTTGGAAAAGATGATTTTTGACTGATTTTTATTTTCTATTTTTGATAGATTTCTTGCGAAGCAATCACTATTCACGGTGCGAAAATAGTGAAAAAGTCGTTTCTTTTCGGTGCGCGCGTTACTTTTTTATATTTTAGCGGCCGAAAAAAGAATAACCGTGGGTAAGGCCAAAGATAAAATCAACGGATGGATTGATCGCTTCAACGCTTGGCGCGCGACACACATGACCGACCGTCGTTTCATGCTGATACTCAGCATCCCGACGGGTTTCCTCGCTGGTGCCGCTGCCGTCGTCATCAAGAAGCTGGCCCATGGAATCCGCGACTTAGTGTATAACCATATCATCAACGCATCGTTCTCCTACTCCCATTTGTTGTATTTCGTCTGTCCCGCCATTGGTATTCTGCTGACCATTCTTTTCTGTAAGTTTGTCTTGAAGAAGGAAGTGGGTCACGGTATCCCGGGCATCTTGTATGCTATTAGGAAGAATAAAGGCAAGGTGAATCGCAGCAACACCTGGTCGAGCATCGTCACCAGCGCTTTGACTGTCGGCTTCGGTGGCTCGGTGGGATTGGAGGGTCCCAGCGTGTCCACAGGCGGCAGCATCGGTTCTAATATTGCCCAACTGTTAAAACTCGACTACAAACATACCATCCAGCTCATCGGCATGGGTGGCGCGGCAGCCCTGGCTGCCATCTTCCAGGCACCCATCACAGGCATCCTGTTCGCTCTTGAGGTGTTCATGATAGACCTGTCGCTCAATGCCTTGGTACCCATCATCTGCTCTTCCTTCGTCGCCATCCTGACGGCCTATTGGTTCCTTGGACAAACGGTGGAATATACCGCTGTCATCACGGAAGGTTTTATTCCAAGTAATGCTTTGTATTACATTGGTTTGGGTCTCTTTGCGGGTTTGGTTTCAGCTTACTTCCTCAAGGTGACATTTAGCGTCGAGAAGAGTTTCAAGAAGGTGAAGTCGCCATGGATAAGATTCATCGTGGGTGGCACTTTCCTCGGCATCTTGATTTTCTTGTTTCCCGCCCTTTACGGCGAGGGCTATGAGGCCATCAACTCGGCCTTGCGTGGCGACTATAGTGCCGTCTTTGGCAATCCGTGGTTTGCCCGCTTCAAGGAGTTCGACTTTGTGGTCATCATCCTTTTTGCAGGCATGATTTTGCTGAAAGCCTTCGCCACGGCCTTTACTTTCGGTGCTGGCGGCGTGGGTGGCACCTTTGCCCCAGCGTTGTTCATAGGAGCATTTACAGGTTTGTTCTTTGCGACTTTGGTCAACTATCTGGGTATCGGTGACTTGGACCCTGCCAAATTCGCCCTTGTGGGCATGAGTGGCCTCGTGGCGGGCATGCTTCATGCCCCGCTGACGGGTATCTTCCTCATCGCCGAAATCACCAATGGCTATGCCCTTATTGTGCCCTTGATGATCGTGTCGGCCTTGGCCTATGCCATCAACAGGCTGTTTTTCAGCCATTCCATCTAT
>JAEEGJ010003286.1_pt1 | contig 63963 bp, 42 predicted proteins | sample 8958761 | NCBI WGS metagenome assembly JAEEGJ01 (sample SAMN16246546, study PRJNA631951) | gut metagenome | biome: gut microbiome; feature: rumen; material: RS-attached | host: Bos | place: Iran: Karaj | collected 2018-10 | reverse complement strand
GGTACGAACACTGGATGGACAAGAACTACTTCCACTCCACTCCCGACGAACGCGAACCCTATACCATCGTGATCCCGCCGCCGAATGTGACCGGCGTGCTTCACATGGGCCACATGATGAACAACACTATCCAGGACATCCTGATTCGCCGCGCCCGTATGCAAGGCAAGAACGCCTGCTGGGTGCCCGGCACCGACCACGCCTCCATCGCCACCGAAGCTAAGGTGGTGAACAAGCTGGCGCAACAGGGCATCAAGAAGACGGACATCGGCCGAGAGGAGTTCCTGAAACACGCTTGGGATTGGACCCACGAGCATGGCGGCATCATCCTCAAACAGTTACGCCGCTTAGGTTGCTCCTGCGACTGGGACCGCACCTCGTTCACCATGGATGACATCCGTTCGAAGAGCGTCATCCGCGCCTTCGTTGACTTGTATAACAAAGGCCTGATTTACCGTGGTGTGCGCATGGTCAACTGGGACCCGAAAGCCCTCACCGCCTTGAGTGACGAGGAAGTCATCTTCAAGGATGAGCACAGCAAACTGTTTTACCTGCGCTACTACCTCCACGAGGACGACGGCACGGGTGCCACAGGTGCCGAAGGCGAAATCATCCACACCGACGAGAAAGGTCGCCGCTACGCTGTGGTGGCCACCACCCGTCCTGAGACCATCATGGGCGACACCGCCATGTGCATCAACCCCGCTGATCCGAAGAACCAATGGCTGCGCGGCAAGAAAGTCGTGGTGCCGCTGGTCAACCGCGTCATCCCTGTCATCGAGGACGACTATGTCGACATCGAATTCGGTACAGGCTGCCTGAAGGTCACTCCCGCCCACGATGTGAACGACTACATGCTGGGTGAGAAGCACAACCTGCAGAGCATCAACATCTTCAACGATGATGCCACTTTGAGCGAAGCCGCTGGCATGTACATCGGTATGAGCCGCGAGGACTGCCGCAAGCAGATTATCATCGACATGAAGGAAGCCGGACTGCTGGAGAAGATCGAGGACTATAATAATAAGGTGGGTTACTCCGAGCGCACCAATGTGCCGATTGAGCCGAAGCTCTCGATGCAGTGGTTCCTTAAGATGGAACACCTCGCCGACATCGCACTGAAACCCGTGTTGAATGGCGACATCAAGTTCTATCCCGCCAAGTATGTCAACCTCTACCGTCACTGGCTGGAGAACATCAAGGACTGGTGCATTAGCCGCCAGCTTTGGTGGGGCCATCAGATTCCGGCCTACTACCTGCCCGAAGGCGGTTTCGTGGTCACCGAGACGCCCGAAGAAGCCTTGAAACTCGCCATCGAGAAGACGGGCAACAAGAATTTGACCCTCAAAGACTTGCGTCAGGATGACGATGCCTTGGACACTTGGTTCAGCTCTTGGCTGTGGCCTTTGTCGCTCTTCAACGGCATCCTTGACCCCGACAACGCCGAGTTCAAGTACTACTACCCCACCAACGACCTTATCACCGCCCCCGACATCATCTTCTTCTGGGTGGCGCGTATGATCATGGCTGGTGAGGAATACCAAAATGAAGTGCCGTTCAAAAATGTGTATTTCACGGGTATCGTGAGAGATAAGTTAGGTCGTAAGATGTCCAAATCGCTAGGCAACTCCCCCGACCCAATCGAACTCATTGACAAATTCGGTGCCGATGGCGTGCGTATGGGCATGATGCTCAGCGCCCCTGCCGGCAACGACATCCTCTTCGACGAGGCTCTCTGTGAGCAAGGCCGTAATTTCTGCAACAAGATTTGGAACGCCCTCCGTTTAGTGAAAGGCTGGAATGTGGACGAAAGCGCCGCCCAACCCGAGGCCGCCAAGATGGCTGTGAAGTGGTTTGAGGCCCGCTTCAACCAAGTGCTGGCCGAGACCAACGACAACATTGACAAGTACCGCCTCAGCGACGCCCTAATGGGCATCTACAAACTCACTTGGGACGACTTCTGCTCTTGGTACCTTGAGATGGTGAAGGCTCCGCAAGGCCAAGGCGTGGACCGCGTGACCTACGATGCCACCATCAAGTTCTTCGAGAACCTGATGCTGTTGCTGCACCCCTTTATGCCTTTCATAACTGAGGAAATCTGGCACGCCATCGCCGGACGCAAAGAGGGCGACGACATCATCATTGCCCAGCAGCCCAAGTTCCAAGGCTTTGATGCTGAAATCTTGAAGCAATTCGAATTCACCCAGGAAGTCATCAATAATGTCCGTAAGGTGCGCTCCGACAAGAACATCGCCTTCCGCGATGCCATCCAACTCGTGGTGAAGGGCACGGCCAACAAGGATTTCGACTGCGTGATTGCCAAGCTCTGCAATGTGAGCGAAGTGATTTATGTGGCAGAGGCTCCCGCTGGTGCCTTCGGCTTCATCGTGGGTAGCACCGAGTTCTTCGTGCCACTCACCGGCAGCGTCGATGTGGAGGCCGAGATCAAGAAGCTGGAAGAGGAACTGAAATACGCCCAGGGCTTCCTGAAGAGCGTTGAGGCCAAACTCTCCAACGAACGCTTCGTGAGTGGTGCTCCTGCCGCTGTCGTCGACAAGGAACGCAAGAAGAAAGCCGACGCCGAAGCCAAGATTGCTGTGATTGAGCAGCAGTTGGTGGGGCTGAAGAAATAAGAGGCCAACAAAATGACACCTTTAACCGCCTCTCATCTGCAAATGGGAGGCGGTTTTCATAAAAAAGCAATACCATGAGCAACACATCCACCATCCATATCAAGACCGATTTTGATTGCAAAGTCTATGACTACGGCCAAGAACTTGGCACAACCCAAGCCGACACCTATTTCAATATCGAACTTCGTAAGGGGGATCATGAATTGAGTTTTGCATTTATTGGAGATGAAAGTATCTCGAAGACTATTGATTACATTGTTAAGGATGCGGATTGCGAATACAGGTTGATTATAGAGATAACCGAAGCAATATGTGATAAAGCAAAAGAGCACTGTGATTCGGAAAACTATTCAACCGCATTCACCTTGTTATCTTTAGCAGCAGCGAAAGGATATGCCAGAGCGCAAAATGAACTTGGTATTCATTATATGCTTGGCAAAGGCGTAGAAAAAGACCTCAATAAAGCTGTAGAATGGTTTACCAAAGCTGCTGAACAAGGTAATGAAAGAGCACAACTCAATCTTGGTATATGCTATAAAGATGGAATAGGTGTTGAGAAAAACCTAACCAAGGCTGTGACATGGTATACCAAGGCTGCCAAGCAAGGATATGCAAGAGCACAATTTAATCTCGGAAACTGTTATTATAAAGGAACCGGCATTGAGAAAGACCATATTAAGGCAGCAGAATGGTTCACTAAAGCCGCAGAACAAGGCAATGAAAGAGCGCAATTCAAACTTGGTGTGTGCTATGAGCACGGGAAAGGTGTTGGAAAGGATCTTCTCAAAGCAGTGGAATGGTACACTAAAGCTGCGACACAAGGGTATGCTATAGGGCAAAACCATTTAGGACGTTGCTATTATTACGGGAAAGGATTGGATAGAGATTTCGTCAAAGCCTTTGAATGGTTCAAAAAAGCAGCTGAACAAGGACTTGCCAAAGCACAATTCAATCTTGGTGTATGCTTTGAATATGGAATGGGAATTGAAAAAGACCTAAATAAAGCTGTTGGATGGTACACAAAAGCAGCAGAACAAGGTAGTTCTGCAGCTCAAAATGAACTCGGTCGTTGCTATTGGTACGGTAATGGCATCGAGAAAGACTACAACAAAGCTGTGGAATGGTTTGTCAAAGCGGCCAATCAAGGCAATGCAACAGCGCAATGTAATTTAGGCATTTGTTATGAAGCCGGTACGGGAATCGAAATGAATCTCAAAAAAGCAGCAGATTGGTACACGTATGCCGCTGAACAAGGAAATGCAAATGCACAATATAACCTTGGTCTATTCTATTATCTAAAAACAGCAGGAAACGATGATGAATTGATAAAATGGTTCACAAAAGCAGCGAACCAAGGTCATGCAGAAGCACAATATAGTCTCGGCGTTTGCTATGAATATGGATATGGCGTGAGAATAGACCTTGTGAAAGCTGCCGAACTATATACTTTTGCCGCTGAACGTGGAATCAGAAGGTCTCAATGTAATCTTGGAGTTTGCTACATCTATGGTCATGGTGTTGATAAAAGTATAACCAAAGCTGTTGAATGGTTCAAAAAAGCAGCGACCCAAGGAGACACAAAAGCCCAATGCAATCTTGGTCTTTGCTATAAAAATGGTTATGGCGTTATAAAAGATCTCAACAAAGCCATAGAATGGTTCTCAAAAGCTGCAGAGCAGGAGGATGCCTGCGCATTAAGCAAACTTGGCTATTGCTACGAATTCGGCATAGGAGTTCGACCTGATTTGTCTAAAGCAAAAAAACTATATGGCAAAACCTTACCATTAGGAGGCGACCATTTTGGAGCGAAGAGATTGCATGAATTGCGTAAGAATAATAACGACAGTATTCATAATCAAGATGACTGTGACCGTTTCAACAAATTCACCAATTATGATGGTTTAGGTTTAAAGCCTATTCGCTTACATCTTTAAGTACCCTTACATTTCGATATCAGACATCTTTACCACACTGAAATGCTTCATGGAGATGAAGAAACTGGGATGGATTTGAGGCAATTATAATCCTCGTTGCGAAATCAAATAGTCATAAAGCATCGAAGGAGAGAAAACCAGAGGACGTTCAATCTCTGCTTCTATAAAGTCTTTGTCGCCGGAAAGAATCATGTCGGCATGATGGAAAAGAGCATCACTTAATACTGGAATGTCTTTTGCATCACGCAAATTACCCATTGGCATCGGGGAACTTCCACAAAACACAAAAGGCAGTTTGTGGTATAACGAATAAACCTTTTCCGACTTTTCTTTCCATTTCATTTCGAGTATTGCCTTAAACTCGGCATCCACATAATCGGACACTAATAGTTCATGGCTGCTCTCGAACAGCATATTCATCAAGGTCCCAGCTTTACCACCAAAAACGAAAGCCGACACCAACACATTCGTGTCGATCAATATGCGCATTGGGCAACCCTTTCACGCCTAAAACCAGCCAAATCCTTAAGCATCTCATCCTCGGAAGCCCAACCTTTATCCTCTGCAAACATGCCTTGGATTTCGCTGAGCACAGACTTCGCCGATTCGTTCTGCTGTCTGAGGCGCATCAGTTTCAGCAAATACTCCATCACATAGAGCTGTTCGGCGTACGAAAGCCCTTCCAACTGGTTTTCAAACATTCTCATTTCTACTGCTGACATGATTCCTCCTTTCTAATTCTCAAGATGCAAAAATAAACAACTTTCGTAATACGAGCATCATATTCTGAACAAATCATGAAAAAACAATCAATTATCTTGTACTATTTTAGGTGAAGGAATCAAGATGACAAACTCCCAAAAAACATTATTCCAAAGAAAACGTTCAAGCAAGTTGTGCAATTTACCATCTCCTATTCAGCAAAAAAAGAATAGAATCATTCTAAACAATAGAAAACTCTGGGAAAAAATCACAAAATCTATGATTTTTCCCCAGAGTTTTGTCAAAACAAGGTAGAGACGTAGCGCGCTACGTCTCTACTAATTTGACATTATTTGCAGCCCTCGCAACCGCCTTCGCAGTCTCCACCGCAACCAGCACAGCCACCTGCGCCGAAGTCTTCATCGGTCGACTCGCGCACGTCGAGGATCTCGCCCGAGAAATGGAGGTGTTTGCCAGCCATGTCGTGGTTGAAGTCCATCTTCACATGCTTGTCGCCAATCTCACGGACAAGACCCATGATCGGACGACCGTCGGAGGTCTGCATCATCAGTTGGGCACCGACTTTCACCATGTCCATCAGCACATCGTTCTTCATGAACATGCTCTTATCGAGGTCCATCACGTAGGCCTCGTCGCGCTCGCCGTAGCCCTCTTCGGGGGTCAGATGGAAGGCGTACTTGTCGCCGGGTTCCTTGCCCATGAGGTTCTCTTCGAACTTAGGCAGCAGCTGGTGCATACCAAAAATGCACACAAAGGGGTTCTCTTTCGTGGTCTCCTGAAGGATGGGACCGTTTTCGTCGTTCTCACGCAGGACGTAGGTCATCGTGACGACAGATTGATCTTGAATTTTCATAGAAGTTCGTATTTAAAGATTTAAAATTTAAAGATTCAAAGATTTAAAATTGGCTGTCAGCTCTCAGCAATCAGCTTTCAGCTTGTCTAAACCGAGCTGATAGCTGACTGCTGAAGGCTGATAGCTTATTCATTATTTAAAGATTACCATCATCGAGTATTTTAATAGCTTCCAAACATTTTACGTAACAACCATTCGATGGCGGCCATACCGATGAGGACAAAGAAGATCCACTTGGAATGAATCAGGTCCTCGAAACGGCTCTCGTGATGCTCCACGGAGGTGATGCGCGTGTCGTTGCGCAAATCTGTGGCCAGTTGGTCGAGTTGGCGGGCAGTATAACAGTTGCCGTTGGTCAGGCGGGCCAAGGTACGCATACGGTCGATGTCGGCAGTAAGTTGTTGCGCCTCTATGCCGATGGCTACCACGCTGAAGGTTCCGCTCACACTGATTTTGCGTTCACCCATCTGCGCCTGCACCTTATATACATAGAGTCCTTCGGGCAGCAAACCAGCGTTCAACTCGTAGTCGTGGTCGCGTTTCGAGAAGGTGTAGTCGTAGGTTTCGCTCGTCAGTTTGTTCTCGATTTGAATCGTCATATCGGGATCGGTGACCAACTCATTGTTCGGGTTGCGCAACTCGGCCGTGATGACGACAGGCTCGTTGCTGTAATAAGTCTCCTTTGCAAAGATGGCCGAGCCGTCGTTGGCCGATAGCAGCAAGTATTTCAATGACTTGGAGAACATCTCATCAAACACATCGTGGTTCTTATTCTGGTAATACTCGAACAAACGCCAACGCCAGATATTGGTGCCGAACAGGAAGGCCATCTTGCGTCCATCCTGAGCAAAACTCAACAGCGGCAGTCCCGACTTCACACCCATCACCTCCTGCAAGAGCAGGTCATCGTGCGACTTCATAGCGTTGATTTCCATATGTGGCAAAGCCAAAGGCGGGTATTTCGCGACGAGTTGCTCCGACTTTGAATCAAAGGTGAAAGTCGAGAAGGCTGTGTTTTGGTGCGCCTTAACATCCAACTGGGTGTTGGTTGCACCGGAATGCAAGGCAAAGACAGCCTGTAACTTGTTCAACATATCGCGGTCGGTGTCGTTGCCGACGATGAAGAAGACGGGGAGCTTCACGTTCTTGTCCAACTGTGCCTTCAAAGCATTGAAATCCGTACGCGTCGAGGGCACCTGATGCAGGATGACCAAGTCGTAGTTGCTGAACTCGGGTAAGGTTTCCTTTCCGAAGCTGAAGTCCACCTCATAGTTGTCGTTGAGCACGCTACGCAATGCCGCCAAGTCGGGATGGGGCGAAGCCGCGATGCACAGCAGTTTGTACTTCTGGTCGAGCACCTCGACATAGATATGTCGTACATTGTTCAGCAGTTGCTCCTCCTCGGCGATGCCGCTCACCTCAATGTCAATAGCCATCACGCCTTTCTTGGTGGCATCAAGCATGAAGTCGATTTCCTTAGAAAAGCGGTTGGATGGAATCTCAATGTCGCGCTTCTCAATGATACGACCGCTTTCCTTAAGGGTCAGCTGGGCTTTGCGTCCTGCCAAATCGCGGGCACCCACCGTCACCCGGACAGGGAAGGTCGCACCGAGCGACACCACCTTATTATAATGCACATCGCGGATGGCGAGGTCGGGATAAGACACTGTGTCGCCCAAAACTACGGTATGGATGGAATACGGGAAGTTCTCGGCCAACAGCTCCGGCTCAAAACCACGATTGTAGATGCCGTCGGAGAAAAGCAACACCGCACCCACATTGCGCTTATAATATCTTCTGTCCAAGGTCTCGAGCAGCGATGACAAGTCTGTCAGTTGGTCGGAGAAGTCTAGTTGGTCAAAATCGCGGACTTCCTCTCCGAAAAGATATTCATCGACATTGAAATCAGCTTTCAAGTCTTTCCTAAACTGCTCAAATCGCGTTAGATATTCATTTTTGTAGAAAGCGGAATCCTTACATAAGGCTATGGAAGAGGAATTGTCGTGCGCCAATATAATCGTAGGTGTCTCCACCGAACTGAATTTCTGCCGAATCAAGGGATTGAAAAGCAATAACACCACCAGCCCAACGATCAGGGTTCGAAGCGCAAAAAGAATGGCGTTCGATGCCTTGCCGTAGTGTTGCTTCTTGTTGCGGAAATACAACAACGTGGCCGCCGCCAGACCTGCCAGCAGCGATACAGCCAACATCCAAATGGGGATTCCTACGTGCATCTTTTCGAAAAGTCCGCAAAAATAAGAAAAAAAGCCTAATTTTGCGGAAAATTTGCATCCATGAACAGCATTTCGGTCGTCATCATCACCTTCAACGAGGAGCAGAAAATCGCGCAATGCCTTGACTCCGTTCAAGATATTGCCGATGAGATCATCGTCGTTGACTCGCATTCCACCGATGCGACCGAAGCCATCTGCGACCGCTATGGCGTGAAGTTCTTCACCCAGGACTGGCTCGGCTACTCCGACCAGAAAAACCTCGCCGACGAACTCGCCACCTGCGACCTCATCTTCTCCATTGATGCCGACGAAGTGCTCTCAGACGAGCTGAAGCAGTCCATCAAGGCACTGAAAGACAAAGAAATCGCCGAGAACGAGGTCTTCGCCATGAACCGCCTCAACAACTATTGCGGTCAGTGGGTCAAAGGCTGTGGACTTTATCCTGAGACCAAGATCCGCATCTGGCGGCGCTGCTTTGCCGAGTGGGAAGGCATCATCCATGAGTGGCTGAACTACAAGAGCGAGCCAAAGAAAACCCTCTTGCACGGCGACCTGCTGCACTATTCCTGGGACACGCCCGAGGCCTTCCGCAAGCAGTTGTTCCATTTTGCCGAACTGGGTGCACAGTCATACTATGAGCGTGGCAAGAAGACGGGCATCCTGCCTTGGCTATTCAGCCCAAGCATCAATTTCATCCGCACCTATATTATAAAAGGTGGCTTCCTCGAAGGCAAGACGGGATTCAGCATCTGCCGCGTGATGGCTCAAGCCAACCGACATAAATACAATCTACTAAGAAAGAAAACCAAAGAGAAACGATAATGGAAGAACGACAACAGAGCCTTTAACCGTCATGGCGGACAATGATCCGCCATCTCCTGAACGCGAAGGATTACTCTTGTTTTCAGGAGATTGCGGGTCAAGCCCGCAATGACGGTCAAGGGTTAAGGTTGTAACCAAAGTAAAAACAGAACCACCATGGAAGAAGCATTTGAACAAGAAATAGAACGTACGGTAGCGGCGCTGAAAGCCGGGAAGACCATCCTCTACCCCACCGACACCATCTGGGGTGTGGGCTGCGACGCCACCAACAGCCGCGCATGCGACCGCGTCTATGAAGTGAAACAGAGACCCGCTAGCAAAAGCCTCATCGTACTCGTCGACACGGCAGAGCGGCTGAAGGACTATGTCATCAATGTACCAGCCATCGCATACGACCTTATCGCACACAGCACCAGCCCATTGAGTGTCGTTTATGCCCAAAGCAAGAACCTCGCAAAGAACATCTCATCCGACCGTTCTGTCTGCATCCGTGTAGTTGACAACGATTTCTGCAAGGAGGTCATCCGCCGCCTCGGAAAACCCATCACCTCCACTTCGGCCAACCTCTCGGGACAACCCACCGCCATGACATTCGGCGACATCAGCGAAGAAATAAAAAACGCAGTGGATTATGTGGTGCAGCTCTATCACGACAGCTTCGCCAAGCCCAAGTGCTCGACCATCATCAAGCTGAATGATGACAATACTTTTGATATACTGAGGCAATAAGCATGGCCAAAGAACTCTCCGAAATGTCATTAGAGGAATTATGGGAATTGTTTCCCATTTTCCTCGTTGAGCATAACGACAGCTGGAATCTGCTTTATGAAGAAATGAAAACCACATTGCAATCCATCTTGTCTGATTACCCTGTAAAAATCAACCATATCGGCAGTACTGCGATTCCAGGGATATGGGCAAAGAACATCGTGGACATCCTTATTGAGATTCCGAAAAATTCTAATATTGAAGCAGTTGCAAAAGCCGTTGAAAAAAACGGTTTTATCCGAATGTCTACCGAGGAACGTAGAATATCATTCAACCATGGTTATACCAAAAACGGCTTTGCGGACAAGGTCTATCATATCCATCTCAGATATGCTGGCGACAACGATGAATTATACTTCAGGGATTATCTTTTGGAACATCCGAATGTCGCTAAAGACTATGAATCTCTGAAACTTAGGCTTTCGAAACAATTTGAACATCATCGGGATGCCTATACCAATGCAAAGACTGCTTTCATCAGAAAATGGACTAATGTGGCAAAAGTAGAATATTTTGGACGTTACTGAAGCCACAATTCCCCCTTTTTCACTATCTTTGCGCTCCTAAAAACACAATTTTAACCCATGAAATCACTGAAAATGTTTTTCTTGGCTATAGCTTGCCTCATTGCAGTGGCGGTTACAGCCCAACAGTCCCAGTCAAAAGGGCAGATGAACGCCCAGAAATTGGCTACTACACTTTATCTCATCGAAAATTTCTATGTCGATACGACCAATATGGACAAGGTAGTTGAAGACGCCATTGTTGCCGCCCTGAAGGAACTCGACCCGCACTCGGCCTACATTTCGAAAAAGGATGTGGAGAAGGCCAACGAGCCACTTGTGGGCAGCTTCGAAGGCATCGGCGTGACCTTCCAACTCATCCGCGACACCATTACCGTCATCAGCCCTACAGCTGGCGGTCCATCAGAAAAAGTGGGAATCATGGCGGGTGACCAGTTCATCAAGATCGACGGCGAGGATTGCTTTGGCAAAAAGATCGACAACGAATATGTCCAAAAACACTTGCGTGGCAAGAAAGGCACCAAAGTCACCGTGAGCGTGAAACGCGGCAATGACCCCGAACTCCTTGATTTTGAAATCATCCGCGATAAAATCCCGTTGAACAGCATCAATGCGGCTTATATGCTTGACAACCATGTCGGTTATATCAAACTCGACCGTTTCGCACAAGAGTCGACGCAAGAGTTTAAGGAAGCCTTTGCTAAACTGCAAGCCCAAGGCATGGAGTCGCTCATTTTCGACTTGCGCGGCAACACGGGCGGATACCTCAACACCGCCGTCGACTTGGTGGATCAGTTCCTTACCGAGAACCAACTTATTGTTTTCACCGAAGGCATCCACTCGCCTTACCAAGAATGGCGTTGCACCAAAGCCGGTCTTTATACCACAGGTAAGTTGGTTGTACTCATTGACGAAGGCTCGGCTTCGGCCAGCGAAATCCTCTCGGGAGCCATCCAAGACCATGACCGTGGCATTGTGATTGGTAGGCGTTCATTCGGCAAAGGCTTGGTCCAAAGGCCTTTCAACCTGCCTGATGGCGCACAAATCCGTCTCACCACCTCACGCTACCATACACCTTCGGGGCGCTGCATCCAACGTCCATACGAGAAAGGTGTCGAAGATTATGCCAAGGAATTGACCAAACGCCTTGAACATGGCGAATACTACCATGCCGACAGCATCCATTTCCCCGATTCGCTGAAATTTAAGACTGATGGCGGCCGCACTGTTTACGGCGGTGGCGGCATCATGCCTGACATCTTCATCCCCGTCGACACGGCCTACAACAGCAAGCTTTACACGAACCTCGTCCGCAAAGGTGCCATGAACCGTTTCACCACCGACTACGGCCTCAAACACCGCGATGAAATCAAGGCTCAATATGGCGATTTTGACAACTTCAACAAGAACTTCACCGTCGGTCAAGACCTCATTAACGGCCTGAAAGTCGCTGGCGAAGAAGCCAAGGTGGAATGGAACGAAGAGCAATTCAAACATTCTGAGAAGTTCCTACTTTTACAAATCAAAGCTTTAATCGCCCGCAACGTTTGGGAGACGCAGCAATATTACCAAGTGATGTCGTCCGCCGACCCAGGCATCCAAAAAGCACTTGAGATCCTCAACGATAAAAAAGCTTTCAACAAAGTATTGAACAACAAATAATTACGGCAGTATTAACAATCCAATTCCATGAAAAAGACGTGTTTACTCCTAATAGCTTTTGGTTTGCTAATCGGCACACAAGCCTTTGCCCAAGGGCGCATCGACTTCGGAAAGACAGCCTCCGTGCAACAATGTGCCAACGTGACCGATGACGGCTTCACGGCTAGTTTTTCATTCAGCAATCTGATTGCCAATGAGGTGCAGACTGAAAAAGGTGTGTTTTCCAATATCATCATGAAAGGCACCTATCCTACTGGCAACCTCGGTGAGCCTTCGCTTCCCGCTGTACACCAATTGATTGCCGTTCCTTACGGTGCCCAAAACGTCACCGCGGAAGTCGTCAGCTACACGACAACCGAATACAAGTTGAGCGATTTCAATATCAACAGGCTCATGCCCCAACAACCTTCTGTCAGAAAGGACCAGAAGCCCGAAGACATCATGTTTGCTTATAACGAAAAGGCTTACGCCTGCAAGGACTACAGTGCCTGCAACCTTGTGGATTTTGAAATCCTCGGCACGATGCGTGGCATCCAGGTCGGCTCACTGACCGTGAACCCTGTGGTTTACAACCCTACCAAGGGTAGCATCATGGTTTACAACAACATCGAAGTAAAGGTCAGGTATAACGACTACGACAAAACTGCTGCTTACAACGAGTTTTCTCGCACGTTCAGCCCCTATTTTGCTACCATTTACAGACAGATGTTCAATTGGCGCGACGACGTTTATGACCAGCACCCCGACCTATGGCAAGCCCCCGTGATGATGCTCGTCATCGCCGACCGCATGTTCGAAGAATGCATGCAAGAATGGATTGCTTGGAAGACCATCAAGGGCTTCTACATGGACGTGAACTATACCGACAAAATCGGCAACACTGCCTCGGCTATCCGCAGCTTCATACAAGGTAAGTATGCTGAAGATGCCCCTACCTTCGTTATCATCTTCGGCGACAAGGAACAAGTTCCCGCCAGCGCGATTGGCAGCCAAAGCGAGTGCGTCACCGACCTGTATTATTCGAGTGTCGATGACGACGACTTCCCAGACATTTACCACAGCCGCATGTGTGCCGAAACCGTTGAGCAGATGCAGAACATCATCGCCAAGACCCTGCTTTATGAACGTTATGAATTCCCCGACCCTTCCTATTTAAATAATGTACTGCTTGTGGCCGGCTGGGATGACTATTGGTGTGACTTCATCGGCGTACCAACTATCCAATACGGCATGAACTATTACTATAACGCCGAGCATGGTTACAACGAGGTAAACTACTTCCTCGGTCGGCCCTACGACAACGCTTACGCCAGCCTCAACACGGGTGTCGGCTTTGCCAACTACACCGCCCACGGTTACAACCAAGGCTGGGGCGAGCCTAACCTCGACAACAATGATATTCCCAACTTGACCAACTTCGGCAAGCCCTTCCTCGCGATAGGCAACTGCTGCAGCGCCGCTGACTGGGGTATCAACAGTACCTGCTTTGGCGAGGCCATGATTCGCACTAACCAAGCCGCCGCATACGCCTACATCGGCTCTTGCCCCAGCACATACTGGTATGAAGATTACTACTTTGCCGTCGGAGCCACCAACATTTTCGGGCAAACACCCACTTACGAGGAGTCAACAATGGGTGTTTACGACGCGGTTTGGGACAATGACGGGTTCAACACCGTCGCCGCCATGCCCTTTATCGGTAACCTCGCCGTGTGCTATGCCCATGACCGCGGACATCAGAGGGACGACATCGACACCTACTATTGGCAAGCCTACCATACCCTTGGCGACGGTTCCATCATGCCTTACCGCGTGCAACCTTCTGAAAACGAGGTCAGTCATGATGCCGTTTTCCCCATCGGAGCGAACAACTTTGAAATCAACGCCTTGCCAGGCTCGTATGTGGCTGTCAGCAAGGACGGTGAACTTCACGGTGCAGGCCTCGTCGATGAGAGCGGCCACATCAACTTAGATTTGGAACCTGTTAATACAAGCGGCGAGGTGACCATTTGCGTCACCGGCCTCGACAAGATTCCCTACATCGCCAACATCCCAGCCGCTGTCCTTGAAGGGCCTTTCATCGCCATCGACAGCTACACGCCCCACAACCCGCACATCGGTGAGGAAAATCCATTGAGCATCACCTTTAAGAACATCGGCACCGAAGCTATCGGCGGCACGACTACGGTCACTTTGACCTGCGACGCGCCCGAACTCACCATCCTCAACGGCACTGCCACCTTCGAGAGCCTCGCACCCGAAGAAAGCGTCACCATCAACAGCTTCAGCTACAGCATCGCTGAAGGCGTGGACGACCGAGCCGTGTTCACCCTCTACAGTACCGCCACCTGTGGCGACAACGTGTGGGAAGGCAAAGCTGTGCTGACGGCATGGGAAGCCAAGCTGCAATACGAGAGCATGGAATGGGTCGGAGGATTCGTCCCTGGTGAAACCGTGAGCGTCGTTGCATACTTTAGTAATAAGGGGCATTATCGCGCCACCAACGCTGTGGCAAGCATCTCCAGCTCAAGCGAATACGTCACCTTTGAGAGTGAAACCGTTGAAATCGGCACCATCGACCCCGAGGGTGAGGCCGTTTGCGTATTCAATGTCATCATTAGTCCTGACTGTCCCGAGGCGGAAATCCTTCCGCTCAACTTCACGCTCAATGCCGACAATGGCCTCACTGCCGAAGGCAACAGCAGGTTGCGTAATGCCTGTAACGTCGTTTTCGAACTCAGCGACACATACGGCGACGGTTGGAACAATGCCTACCTGACCGTCACCTTCGACGACGGCACACCTTCCGAAAGCCTCACCTTTGAAACAGGTTTCTATGCCTCCTACACCCTCGAAATAGGCAACCACGTTCATGTCAGCCTCTTGTGGACTGTAGGCGAATGGGATGGCGAGATCAGTTTCGTAGTGCGCTACGAGGATGGCGAAATCATCTACGAACACGGCCACGACCCACAAGCAGGCTTGCTCTACGAGTTTGACTGCGACTGCCATTTCAGTACCAGTAACTTCAGTCCCATTGAGAACTTGACAGCCACTGTTGAAGGCTACCATATCATCCTCGACTGGGAATCCGAAGCCAACCCTATCGGGTTCATCGTCTATCGGAACGGAATACAAGTGGGCGAGACTACAGAGACCACATTCACCGATGAAGTCGGTACGGAGATGACCTACACCTATTGTATAATAGCTGAATACGAGGAAGGTCTCTCTTATCCTGTATGTGTCCAAGTGGAATTCATTGACAGTTTGGAAGAAAACGAAAAGCTTATCGCCATCTACCCCAATCCTGCCTCCAACTTACTAAATGTCAATATTGAGGATACTGATTTCAGCTTCATCATGTTCAACGGCATGGGTCAGGCGGTGGCCAAAGGCGTTGCCCACGGCATGGCGCAAATCAATGTTGAAGGCATAGCCAAAGGCGTTTATTTCTTGCACATTACGTCAGGAATACAAACACAGGTGATTAAAATCATCGTTGAATAAACTTTGTCATGTTTTTTCACCATGGTTTGAAAAATAACACTATCTTTGCGCTTTCACAATTCATCCTTTTAAAAAAGTCTAACAAATTAAATATCAATCTATTAAAATCTAAAAATGAAGAAATTTGGTTTACTCACCGCAGCATTCCTGATGATGGGACTGCTGTTTGGCACCCAAGCGATGGCTCAGCATATCGAGCTCGGCACTGCCAAGTCGGCACAAAACTGTGCCAACGTGACTGACGAAGGCTTCACAGCCTCTTTTTCCTTCAGTAGCATCGATGCAACTGAAGTCTCTACTGAAAAAGGAGTGTTCTCCTACATCACGATGAACGGCACCTATCCCACCGGAAACGTGGGTAGCCCTACCCTTCCCGCCGTCAACAAACTGATCGCTGTCCCATACGGTGTCAGCGACATCTCCGTTGAAGTAAAGAATTTCAGCACCAAGGTTTATTCCCTTGCTGATTTTGGCATCAAAACGCTTTATCCTCATCAACAACCTCTCCGCAAAGACCAGAAACCCGAGGACGTGCCTTTCGCATACAACGAGAAGGCATACAATGCCAAAGGTTTTGCCGAGCGCCCCATCGCCCAGGTTCAGATTCAAGGCACACTGCGTGGCATTCAGGTCGGTGCTTTGACGGTCAACCCCGTCCAATATGACCCTTCCACTAACAGCATTCGCGTCTATAACGACATCGAAGTTGAGGTGCGTTACAGCCAATATGACAAATCGGCTTCCTACAACGAATTCGCCAGAACCTTCAGCCCTTACTTCGCCAACATTTACCGCCAAATGTTCAACTGGCGTGATGATGTGTATGACGAGCACCCCGACTTGTGGCAGTCGCCCGTCCATATGCTGGTAATCACCGACCGTATGTTCGAAGGGGTAATCCAAGAATGGCTTGCTTGGAAGACTCTCAAGGGTTTCTATTTGGATGTCAACTACACCGATGAAATCGGCAACAGTGCTTCCGCTATTCGCAGCTTCATCCAAGAACGCTATGCACAAACCGCTCCTACCTTCCTTATGATTATGGGCGACAAGGCCCAGGTGCCTGCCAGTGCCATGGGTAGCGAGACCAGCTGTGTCACCGACCTTTCCTATTCAAGTGTTGACGGTGACCAGTTCCCCGACATGTACCACAGCCGTTTCCCCGCAGAAACCGAAGCCCATATGATTTCCATGCTTGAAAAAGCCTTGGAATACGAACAATACACTATGCCCGATCCGAGCTACCTGAACAACGTGCTCCTCATCGCAGGTGAGGACAACGGTTGGGGAGTCACCGTGGGCCGTCCTACCATTTGGTATGCCACCAACTACTACTTCAACGAAGAGCATGGCTTCGATAACGTTTATGAGTACAGCCATGGCCAATATTCAGGTTGCTACAACCACCTGAACACAGGTGTCGGCTTCGCCAACTACACAGCCCACGGCTCCAACACCAGCTGGGCTGGCCCGCAATTCACCGTTAACGATGTCAACAACCTTACCAACCAAGACAAGTATTTTCTTGCCATGGGTAACTGCTGCGAGGCTGCCGACTGGGGCATCAACGGTGCCTGCTTCGGCGAGGCTATGGTTCGCGCCGAGAAGAAGGCTGCTTACGCCTATATCGGTTCTTGCCCTTCCACCTACTGGCTCAACGACTACTATTTCGGTGTGGGTGGCACTGCTCGTCACGATGGCACCATGCCTTCTTACGAAGAAACCACGATGGGCTTCTACGATGCCATGTGGACTGACGATGCCTACAACACCGTTACTTCGATGATGTTCATCGGCAACTTGGCTGCCAATGCTGCCCAAGCCCTTGGCTATGAGCTCCACTGCAGCACGCTCTACGACTGGCAAGCCTACCACACTTTGGGCGACGGCTCCATCATGCCTTTCCGCGTGCAACCCACCGAGAATACGGTCAGCCATATGGCCATCTTCCCCATCGGCATGCCTACCTATGAGGTGAGTGCTGATGCTGGTTCCTACGTGGCCATCAGCAAGGACGGCGTGTTGCATGGTGTCGGTCTTGTTGGCGAGACTGGTGTCATCAATATGGAAATTGATCCCGTCACTTCAGGTGGCGAGGTCACCATCTGCGTGACCCACCCTCAACGCATTCCTTATATCAGCACCATTCCTGCTGCTGCCATGGATGGTCCATACGTCTCCATTGATAGCTACACGCCTGCTAATGCTCACGTTGGCTCCGAGGCATCAATGAACATCACCTTCAAGAACGTGGGGTCTTCCGCTACCAACGGTACCACCACCGTGACTTTGAACTGTGACAATCCCGACTTGACCATCCTCGATGGTACTGCCACGTTCGAAAGCCTTGAGCCTGAAGCCACCGTTCAAGTTGGCGGCTTCAGATTCAGCATTGCTGAAGGCGTTGCCGACGGCACCCGCTTCACCATCAACATCACCGCTGTTTGTGGCAGCGATACGTGGGAAGGTAGAGCCTTTGTCACCGCTGGCGAAGCCGTGCTTCAATTCGATGGCATGACCAACCCAGGTGGTTTTGTCCCAGGCGAGACGCTCTCAATAATCGCCTCATTCAAGAACACAGGACACTACAAAGCCACCAATGCCATTGCAAATATCACCTCTACAAGCCCCTATGTCAGCTTTGCAAGCGACAACTTTGAGGTTGGAACGCTTGACCCAACAGGTGTCGCCTATTGCGTTTTCAACGTCATTGTTGACGCCAACTGCCCCGTGACCGAAGAATTGCCTTTGACCTTTACTTTGAATGCTGACGGTGGCCTCACTGCTGAAGGCACTGGTGTCATAAAGAACGCCTGCAATGTCGTATTCGAACTCTCCGACTCCTACGGCGACGGTTGGAACGGCAACTACTTAAACGTCAGCTTCAGCGACGGCACTCCCGCCCAAAGCATGACCATCCAAGACGGTTCCTCTGAAACTTATGTCATCGAAATCGGCCACGGCGTCCATGTCACCCTGACCTGGACTATGGGCAACTGGCCTACCGAATGCTCCTTCGTCGTTCGCTATGAGGACGGCGATGTGATTTGCCAGGCCTCAAGCCCCAATGGCTCTTACACGTTTGAATTTGACTGCGACTGCAGTAGCGGCACTCCTGCTGGATCTTTCAACCCTGTTGAGGATCTGCAAGCCGAAGCCACTAACACAGGTGTCACATTGAGCTGGAATGCTCCTGAAGGTGCCATCAACTACATCGTCAGCCGCAACGGCCTCGAAATCGGTCAGACGGCCGAGACCACCTTCACCGATAACATTATCAACAAAGACGGCTTCTATACCTATTGCGTGGTCGCCGAATATGCTGAAGGTGCTTCCGTGCCAGATTGCGTCATCATCGAGTTCCTCGATGCCATCAGCGAGAGCGAAGCTGAATTTGCCATCTACCCCAACCCCGTTAACAATACCTTGTTCGTTAACTGCGGCAATGCCGAATTCAGCTACGAGATGTTCAACGGCATGGGTCAGAAGGTCGCCAGTGGCAATGCCACAGGCAACGCACAAATCAGCGTCAACAACATGACCAAGGGCATCTACTTCCTCCGCCTCACTTCGGGCACGCAAGTGCGCATGGAGAAGGTTGTCGTGGAGTAATGACTACCCTATAAACGAAGAAAGGCGGCCGATTGGCTGCCTTTCTTCGTTTATAGACCACGTTGTTTCTTGATAGTTTCGTAAGCCGCGTTGATTTCCTGGAACTTCTTTTCGGCTGCCGTCCGTACTTCATCGCCTAGGTTGCTCACCAAATCGGGGTGGTTCTTTTTCGCCATTTCCCGATAGGCTTTCTTCACCTCCTCGTCAGTAGCGGAAGGTTCAATGCCGAGAATCTTATAAGCGCTGTCTGTTTCTTTGATGAACATGGCTTTCACTGAAGCAAAATCGCTGTTGGTGATGCCCATATAGTCGGAAATCGTGTTGATCACACTCAACTCTTGAGGCGACACCACACCATCAGATTCAGCGATACCAAACAGATAATGTAGCAGTTGGAGGCGCGTGGAATAATCCATATAGCGTCCCACCTGTTGGCTTACTTCATAGATATTGTAATCTTTTTGCAGGATCTCGCGGAGCATCTTGATGTAGTTTTCGGCACGTTCCTGACCGAAGTTCTGCAAGAAGAAACGCTTCACATAATCCAACTCCGAACGTTTCACATTGCCGTCAGCCTTCATCACCGCAGCGGAAAGCACGAGCAAGGTCACGTTGAAGTCACGCTTTTCCTCTGTATTTCCAAAGGTATCCGTCACTTCCGAACGGATGACTCGTGGACTCCCTCCAGAGAAAAGGCTGCCAATGGCATACCCGATGATGCCACCCAGCGGACCACCAAACGACCATCCCAAACCCGTCAATATCAGTTTCAAAAAGAATCCCATAGCTGTAGTTTTAATTAGGCGGCAAAAGTACACAAAATTCAACAAGTGGAGTCGAAAATAATTCCATTGTAAAAACCGAGAAAAGAAAAAGATTTGTATTTTTGTGCACTTTTTATGACCATTATTAAATCTAAATCTATCCACACATGAAAAGAGTACTATTTTCTCTCGTATTTGTGGCCTTGTCAGCAATGGCATTTGCCCAACAATGGACGAGCTTTGGCAAGAGTACCCCTTCCAGGCCTGAGATCAAGTTGGTCTCAAGCAGTGAGCAGCAAATCGTTGTCGATTTCTCGTTGGGAGGTTTCTATTTGACCAAAGTGAACACCCCAAACGGCATCCAGCAAGTTGTGTCCGTCCCAAAGATGGCCTCCATGCTTGAAGCCGGAGCACCTGACCTTCCCCAATTCCCTGTTCCTGCCATCATTGGCGACTTGGCGGAAATGGATGTGAACGTCATCGAGAGCGATTTCACGGATTACCAAAATGTCGAGATTGCTCCTTCAAAAGGTAATTTCAGTCGTCAGATCGATCCTGAAACTGTTCCTTACACCTACGGTGAGATGTACAGCCAAAATGCTTTCTATCCTACCGCCCAAGCCTATCTCGAAACGCCCTACATCCTCCGCGACTTCCGTGGCCAAAACATCATGGTACGCCCCTTCGCCTACAATCCTATGACGAAGACCCTCCGTGTGTATCATAACATGACCATTGAAATGCGCAAAGTGAGCAACAACGGTGTAAACCAAAAGGTGAACCGCAAGTCTATCCAGAAGATCACTCCCGAAACGGAGGAGGCCTACAACCACCGTTTCATCAACTACAAGGAAAACACTTCCAAGTATAACTTCATTCAGGACCGTGGCGAGATGCTCGTTATCTGCCCCGACCAATACATGGAAAGCATGCAACCTTTCGTTGAGTGGAAGAACCAATCAGGCCGTCCCACCACTATCGTGAGCCTCTCCGAAGTGGGCGGCAACAACTCTACTCAAATCAAGAATTACATCCGAAACATCTATGCATCCCCGGAACATAACCTTGAGTTCATCCTCTTTGTCGGTGATTTTGCAGACATCACACCCTATGCAATCGGTGGAGGCCGTTCCGACAACTGGTTCGGTCAATTGGAAGGCAATGACAACTACCTTGAAGTTCTCACAGGCCGTTTCTCGGTGCAAAGCATTAACGATTTAGAAACTCACATTGAGAAGGTTTTGTATTATGAGCGTGACATGCCTGAAGGTCTCACATGGCTCAACCAAGGCATCGGCATCGCTGCCAACGAAGGTGCCGGCAACGGCCATAACGGCGGCGAAGCCGATTATGTACACATGAACTACATCCGTGACACCTTGATGCACTACACTTATGAGACTGTCACCCAACAGTATAGCGGTGTTGCTGGCGGCACAAGTGTCAGTGCCATCAGTGCTGATTTCAATGCAGGCAAGAGCATCTGCAACTATTGCAACCACGGTTCCCAGACAGGATGGGCTGTGGCTGGCTATAGCAACAGCGATGTAAATGCTTTGGTGAATGATGACAAATGGCCTTTCATCTGGTCCGTGGCTTGCAATAATGGCGAGTTTAACGGCACATGCTTTGGAGAGGCCTGGCTGAGAGCCACCAACAATACCACAGGCCGTCCTACAGGAGCCGTTGGCGGCATGTTCAGCTGGATTTCACAACCTTGGGTGCCTCCAATGACGGGACAAGACGAAATGGTAGACATCCTAACTGGATGGAAAAATAGCGACAAATATTGTCACACTTTCGGTGGTGCTTCGTTGAACGGTAGCATGTACATGCTTGATATGCACCCTTCCGACCAAGGAGAAACCCACAACACATGGATTCTCTTCGGCGACCCGAGCCTGATGGTTCGCACTGACAATCCCGTCAGCATGAACATCACCTGCACGCCTTCAGTTCTGATGCTCGGCATGTCCGAACTGGAAGTCTCTGCCGAAAACACCGCTTATGGCATTGCCACCCTCATGATGGATGGAGAAGTGATTGCCTCGGGTTCCATCTTTAACGGCACGTGTGAACTCAGCTTCCCCCCAATGACTGTTGTTGGCAACGCCACCCTCACCGTAATGGGCTACAACAAGGTAACTGAAGTTCAGACCTTCGAAGTCCTTCCTGCCGAAGGTCCTTACCTCTCTGTGACCGATTACACGCCTAACTTCGCCCCTGTCAATATGGAGACGAGCCTTACTATGAGCTTCAAGAACGTGGGAGTCGACCCCACAAACGGCAACACCACTGTTACCCTAACTTGCAATGACCAACGCTTGAGCATCATCGACGGTACTGAGAGTTTTAGCGTGTTGAATGCAGAAGGAACTATCACCTTACAAAACGCCTTTAGTTTCATCATTGCCGAAGGTGTTGAAGACGGCACTCGTTTCCAAATCGATGTCAACATGGCTGACGGCAGTCATGCCTGGAGTGGAAGAGCCTTTATCACTGCAGGCCAAGCCATCCTTGAATATGCAGGTACAGATTGGGCTGGCAGCTTTGTGCCAGGCGAAACGGTAACCTTCGTGACCAATTTCAAAAACGTAGGACATTATATGGCTACCAATGCCGTTGCCACCATCGCTTGCGAAAGCGGATACGTCACCCTCCTCAATTCACAATTTGAGATAGGCACCATTGACCCCGAAGGCATCGGCACTTGCGTATTCAACATCCGAATTGATGAGAATTGTCCTGAAACTGAACAGATTCCTTTGAGCTTTATGATGCAAGCCGATGGTGGTCTAACTGCCGATGGTTCCATTACCTTGAGGAACTCCTGTAATGTCAGCTTTGAACTCACCGACTCCTACGGTGACGGTTGGAATGGCAACTACTTAAACGTCAGCTTCAGCGACGGCACACCCACCCAGCACCTGACCATCCAAGACGGTTCCTCTGCCAACTATATCTTTGAAATCGACAATGGTGTCCATGTCAATCTAACTTGGACCACAGGTAACTGGCCTAGCGAATGTTCCTTCATCGTTCGCTATGAGGGTGGTGATATCATTTGCCAAGTTTCTGACCCCTCTAGCAACTACACGTTCGAATTCGACTGCAACTGCGCTGGTGGACAGACCACCAACACCTACGGTCCTGTTGAAAACCTCACTGCTGAAGTGGAAATTGGATCTGTCACGCTCAGTTGGGATGCTCCCGATGGTGCATTAAACTACATCATCAAACGTAATGGCATTGAAATCGACCAAACGAGAGAGCCCGAATATACAGACGAAGTCTACAGCGAGATTTACTACACCTATTGCATCGTTGCTGAATTTGCCGATGGCTTCAGCGTTCCCGAGTGCATAGTGGTCAAATCCGACCTTAGTATCGAAGAGAACGAAACTTCGTTCACCATCTACCCCAACCCCGTCAACAACATCCTGTACATCAACGGTGGCGACGCCGAGTACAGCTATATGATGTACAACAGCATGGGTCAGGTGGTGGCCAATGGCAATGCCAAGGGCACTGAACAAATCAGCGTCGACAGCATGACCAAGGGCATTTACTTCCTCCGCATCACCAGTGGCACTCAAATGCTTGTGGAAAAGGTTGTGGTGAAGTAAGCAACACCCCTTTCCTAATACACGAAAGGCGGCCTCTTCTATCTGAGACCGCCTTTCTTCTATCTCCGCATGAACCAATTATTGTTGAAAAATATCCTCATGATATACACCTTCGCCTTCAATGACTGCTGTGGCATTAAACCATCCTATGGCATTGCAGTTGGAGAAAAGGTTAGAGAACATCGCTGGGAAAGCTCCCATGATAGGATTGACTCCAATGGCCAACTTCTGACCAACCAAAAAATACATGTAATCCTTTGAGATGCTATAAAGTTTTACGCCTATCACATCACCCTCATGCAAATATGACTTGTTCATAATGCCGACGGGAACCTCAGTATTGTTTTTCAACATCTCAGGGCCATTGAAATAATATCCGGCATAGCCTTCCATGGAAAACAGGTTGAACAACTTGGATGGTCTGTTCTTGAAGATCCTGCCATTCAGATATAGTTCCACTTGATAAACGATGTTCTCATTAGAAAGTGTCTGAAAATATGGACACACACACACCGCAGCTTTCTCATCAACAAAAGGCAAGCCTGCTTCATTGCGCAAAGGCAACAGCCCAACCGAGTCAATACCAGAAGCATTATTGGACATCTTTGTGTCCGCATAAATATAGATACGGCCCGATAAAAGCGTGTTATCTTCCACATTGACTTCCAAATGATACCTTCTGTTCTTTACCCCAGCCACTGAATCAGAGAAATAATGACCTGGTTTGCCCTCCTGCTCATAAAACCAAATAGTGTCATTACTACTCGACACGAACACTTCTGCACCAGAAATCATCTCTCCGCCATCCGTACTATACAATTCAGAAGAATAGCTCAGTATTACTTCATGACGCTTGTATTCATTCGTAATGGATCCTTCCACCACCGGCACCCTATTGCCTTCAGGCAATTCCATAATGATGTCCTCGGTGCAAGATGCCATAAGCAAACCGAACACACCTATCAAACCAATATGTAGTTTCCTATTTACCATAATTCTCATCTATTTTCGAAAAACCGTTTCTGCCGAAACCACAGACGCCGTAAAGAACCACCCAACACCTTCACCTTCAGGCTGGATATTGGTGCTCACATTGGCAGGAGCCCCCAACATGGGGTTGCTGCCCGTCGACATTATAAGACTATAGAAGTAAAGATAATACTCCGGCGTGATACTATACAAATCCGCATGAATTCTGTCCCCATCCCTCAGCTGCGACCTGCGGAAATAGGCAATCGGGATTTCTTTGTTGGATTCAAGCATTTCAGGACCGTTCACGTAATAGCCGGCAAATCCGCCTTGTGCAATCATCATGCGCATTCTCAAACTGTCGGTAATCATAGTGTCGTTCTTCGATACCATAGGCATATAAACGATGTTGGGGTCGGGAAGGCTTTGGAAATAAGGATAAAGCCATTCTATAGTATCCATGAAAAACATAGAAGGCATTGAGTCGTTCGCCCCATTGAAATGCTTCACCACAATGCTGTCAATACATTCTACGTTGTTGGGAATCAGGCTTTCCGCAAAAACCCGCTGTATAGTTCCATCCGTTTCGGCAATTTCAACACAAAGACGATACAGTGTGTTCTTTTTACCGGCAACACTATCAGTGAAATAATGCCCCCTTTGTTCTGTATCTTCATAGTAATAGACCGTATCCACACCATCTGTAACATACACAGTGGCACCACTCACCATATGTATATCATTCTGGTTGTAAAACTCAGCCGTATAGCTCAATATGGTCTCGTGTTGCTTCAGCTCGTCGGTAAACGAAGCCTCTACACCTATCATCGGATCACCCTCCTCCACATCAATCACAATATCTTCAGTACACGAGGAGAAAGCCACGAAAACTAGAAATGCCCATATTCGATACAGTCTTTTCACAGCGTTCAGTATTTGAAGTTGTATGAAATGGAAGGCACAGCGGAGAACAAATACATGTTTTTCGTTTCAATGGCGCCATTTTTGCCTTGCTCGAAAGTGATGGCCCAAGTGTTGTGACGGGCGTATGCATTGTAGACCGAAACATTGATTTCATGCTGCCAACGCCGATTGTCGAGCTTGCCCAACTTGCAAGTGAACGACAGGTCGAGGCGATGGTAATCAGGATAACGGCTCTCATTGCGTTTGCCGTTATACACGGCATAGGTCATGCCATTGAGGGTATATTGCCCATAGGGGAAAGTCACCGGCTGTCCAGTATTGTAAATCCAGTTGGCGGCCAAAGTGATACGTGGATTCAACTCATAGTTACCCACAATGACAATATTGTGCGGGCGGTCGTAAGGCGAACGGTATTCTTTCCCTTTACTGATTCCTTTGATAGTGCGGAATGTGCGGGAATAGGTATAGGAAATCCAACCCGTAAACTTACCTATGTTTTTCCTGACGAGAAACTCTGCACCATACGAACGGCCTTTACCGACACGCAACTCACCGTCAACCAAAAGAGAACCGTAAGTGATGGCATTGTCCTTGAAGTCAACGACATTCTTCATGTTCTTGTAATACACCTCCACCGAAGTCTCAATGGCATCATTGTTGAAATTGCGGAAGTAACCAAGGGCATACTGGTCACACTTCTGAGGTTTCACGTTGGGACTCGTCGGGAACCACACGTCGAAAGGCAATCCACCCGTTGCCGACGAAGCCACTTGAGCATATTGCACCGTACGTGAATAAGAAGCCTTGACCGACGAATGTTCGTCCAGTTGATACATGGCAGCCATTCGTGGCTCAGGATTGATAACCGTATTGAACACCTCACCTTTGCCGTAATGTATAGTGTCAGTAACAACATAGATGACATCATCAAAGACATACAAATCTTCCTCGCCAATATTCTGGAAGCACGACAGTCTCATGCCAGCGCGGAAAGAAAGACGTGGCATGGGTGTGTAATCGTGGGTAAAATACAAAGCATGTTCCAAACCTTTGCGGGCCACCGACTTTGACTGGTCTATTTGGAGGTATTGCGAAAGTGCACCACCTCTATCGTCGATTTCACCTTGCAGATAGGATTGTATGCCCGTGGTCAAGCCAAACTTCGAATCATGCTGGTCATTCCAATGCATGGCAAAGTCATAATTGAGGCTAGCCGCATCAGTACCCGCCTTGATAGCGAAGTCATAGGGACTATAATTCATGTCGATGCTATAGCGATACCTCGATCCAATCAAGGAGAGGTTAGAGACAAGACGGTCGGAAAAGATGTGGCTCCACCGCAGGGTAGCGCTACTGTTTCCATAGCCCAAACCTATCATTTGCTGCATTGAGAATTGGTCGTGTCCATTGTATAAAGAGAGGTACAACCTATCGTTCTTGCCCAATGTATGCGTCACTTTGGCATTCAAATCGTAGAAATTGATCTTCGACTTGTCCAAATCTTCGCCCATGAAAGGCAGAAGAAGTCCTGCGTATGTCCGACGACCAGCCACCATCACCGAGGTCTTATGGTCAAACAGGGGCGATTCAAGCATCAAGCGGCTCGTCACCAAACCTATACCGCCTTGCATTCCGAACCGTTTCGGCATCTCATCCTTCACCGACACATCAAGGACAGAGGAAAGGCGGCCTCCGAAATAAGCGGGAATGTCGCCCTTGTAAAGTGTCGCATCCTTCACCACATCGTTGTTGAACACCGAAAAGAAACCAAGAAAATGCGAGGCATTGTAAATCGGGGCACCATCAAGGAGAATGAGATTGTGGTCAGTGGCGCCACCGCGCACGCTGAAGCCCGACGAGCCTTCCGAAGCCGACTGCACACCAGGCAGCATCGTGATCGACTTGATGACATCCACCTCACCCATCAAAGCCGGAATCTTCTTGATGGTAATCATGTCAAGGGTTTGCACGCTCATCGACATGGCTGTCACATTACGATCCTTGCGCTCGCTGGTGATTTGCACCTCGGAGAGTTTCTCTGATTCAGGCTGCAATTTGACATTGAGCGTAACAGGTTTGGCTCCAATGCTTACTTTTTTGAATAGCGTGGTATAACCAATATAGGAAATGCGCAAAGTATGCTCTCCCACAGGCAAATCCAATTCATAATGCCCTTTTTCGTCAGTCGTGGTACCCAATTGCAACTGTTCCTCATAAATGGAAACCCCAATCAAAGTACCATTGGTCTCTGCGTCCTTGACACTGCCCGCAACTTGCCCTTTTTGCTGAGCAAACGAACTGAATATCAATACAAAAAGGCCAAAAAACAATAATAATAGTTTTCGATACATCTTGATTTCAATGAAAATTTGTGCAAAGATACAAAACAAAATCAAAGTAACTTGTTTATTTCCAACAAATCGTGCACCTCATAAGTACGTTTCCCCTCTACCTCATCTCTTTTCGGATTAAACAAAACCTGATCCATCCCAGCGGCACGGGCGCCATCAATGTCGACGGCCATTTCATCGCCAATCATAAGACTTTCTTCGACATTCGCCTGGGCTTTATTCAAGGCATAAAGGAAAATCTCTGGATTGGGTTTCTTCACTCCAACTTCTTCCGAAACGGTCAAAGTCTCAAAATAAGGCTCCAAGCCCGAAACGCTCAATTTGGTATGCTGCACCTCTTGGAAACCATTGGTAATCAGATGTAAATGGTATTTCGGCTTCAAGCAGTCTAATAATTCTTTCGCTCCTGAAACTAGTCGTACGATGCGTGGTGACCAATACATATAATCCACGCTAAGATGGTCGGCCAAGTCAGTGTCGTGGATGCCGTAATGCTCCAAAGGCAGCATAAAACGAGTACGATTCAGATAGTCTTTGGTTATTTTATTTTCTCTATAAAGTTCCCAAAGTCGTTCATTTAAAGGATGATACACTTCATGAAACTCATGCGCGTCGGGGATGCCAAGGCTTTGCAAATCATGTTCCTTGTAGATACGCTCAAAAGCCACTTCAGCAGCAGCGTCAAAATCCCACAAGGTACGGTCTAAGTCGAAGAAGATATGCTTGTATTGTTTCATTGCAGCAGCATCTGTCGTTGCCACTCAAACAAAGCCACAGCGGCGGCATGACTGACATTGAGCGAACGGGTTGGACCTGGCACGGGAATGTAAACCACCATATCACATTGACCAAGCAAATCCTCGCTGAGTCCATGGCTCTCACTGCCAACGATAAAAGCCACATCTTTAGGAAGTTGAGTATCATAGATACAAGTGGCATTATCGGCAGTCTCAATGGCAACGATGGTCTTGTCTTTCGAAACGATTTTGCGTAAATTGCTCTCCTCACTAAAATACCAACGGATGTTGTCGCGGCTGGAGGCTGCAGCGCGACGCACTTTGCCAAGGCGATGCTCGTCTTCCTTGCCCAAAAAACAGACCTCACTAGCACCAATGTTGTCGGCCAAACGAATCAAGGCACCCATATTGTCAGGGGTCATCAGGTGGTCGGCGAGAAGCATGGGACGTGGCGTCTTTCCATAAAGTGCTTCGGGAGCAAGCTTGCCAAACAAATCGTTGGATTTCAGATAAGCCATATCCCGTTACGTTATTGAACGATGATTTTCTTCGTGTAGGTCTCTGCTTCCGTGGCAACGAAAAGGATATACATGCCTTGGGACAATGTATGGCAATCCATCTGGACATTTCCCGTACTTTCACCTTCCCTGATCTTCTGCCCAATGCTATTGAAGAGCTTATAACTGAAGGGCTGTTCATAACTGATGTTCAAACAGGTACGAACCGGGTTGGGGAAAACACACAGTGTATTCTCAATGCTGTCGATCCCAAGGACGGTGATCTCCATCGTGGCAAAGGCCGGAATGGACTGCAACCCTTCGCTGCTGATGGCCGTAACACTATAGGTGTAAGTGCCCAAATTTAGCCATTCCGTAAACGTCGTTTCGTGTTGCATGGCGATGGGTGTTCCATTGCGCCTGATGAGGTAGTCATCGGTCAAGTTTTGCGCTTGCCATGTCAACGTTACCTCATTTTCAACAACCTGGGTTTCCAATTCAAGTGCCGGCAATAGTGAGAACGTATGGGTTGAAGGGAATTGCACATCATCAATCCAGCAACAGTCTTCGCCATAACTGCCACCGCTGTCCTTCATGTAAATCCATCTGAATCTACGCCTTCCAGAGTTCACTGGGAAGGATACGCGACTCCAGTCCATCTCGCCCGACCAAATCTCCTGAGTCTCATTGTCAATATAGAAGGTCAGTTTGTCTCTGTCGCCTTCGGTACTGGTCTTTAGGAAGAAACTGATTTCGCCATCTTCAATGACATCCACCTCAACTTGAAGTGTAGTGAGATTGCCGTTGCTGATAGCTCCTGAGCGTGCGCTATAGGTTCCTGAATAAGCGATGCTGTTATCAATATACCAAAGCGAACTTCCCAGGGTTTCCCACCCAAAAGCACTGAAATCACCTGTCTCGAAGGTCTCTTCAATGGGACCAATATTAAGGAATTTGGAGCCATTGTATGAATATGGTGCAGCTTCCATAGTGTAATACACCTCAAGGTTTGATCCATTGGGAATAGTCGATGCACTAGTGAATGAAGCTGTCACAATTGTAGTACCTCCTGCGGAAACATTTCCCACATTGTGAACAATCGGGTTGAAAACCAAGTCAGTAAAGCTGCTATACAGCTCTATCTTAACATTGCGGGCATCTGAAGAGCCGGTATTTCTGACTCCAATCACTAAATTCCCAACTTCGCCTGGATAGGTTGTATTCAAGGGTCTAAATTCGGAAATGGCGAGAGAAGGTGCATGCAAAGTCACGCGGAAACGACTTGTCCAAGTGTTGGTGCCATCAGTGCAGGTGAGGACAAATTCGGCTTGACTACCGTCGGAAATCACTTCATTTACAGCAATTTCAAATGCATTGGCAATGGTATATTGCCCCAAAGAGGCAACATTGGGAATGGTGGCGGAGCCATGAATGACTTCCACCAATGGAGAATCGGTGCTGAGCGCAACCTGAACATTTGAAGCCGTTTCGTTACCTAGGTTTTTGATTGTCACGTTGATGCCAACCGTATCCCCATAATCGGCTTGACCGTTTTCATCGTCAATGGAAAAACCATGGTAGGTAAGATAAGCGCCATTGGCGGGAATGACGGCAATGTCGCGAACTTCCGTGACTTTGTTATAACTGGTTACCACAAGTTGCAAATTGCCGACTTCGGTTGGACTGACAAAAGAGAGCATCCCTTCGCCGTTGATAATGGGAGCACTAACAAGGATTTCACCATTATTGGAAAGGGTGGCGATGGCATAATCCACATCAGCGGTGACGACAAGTTCAGTCTGCCCAAGAAAAACAACCTCTGGCTGACAGTTGACATTAAGCTCGGTCGGAGCTTGAGTACGCAACAACAAGCTGGGATCACCGAAAAGGATCCAGGTGTTGTGGGTCTTGCCTTGGTCGGAAGGGTGCATGTCGAGGATTTTCATATTGCCATTGAGCGAGGCGCCGCCAAAGGTATGGTGGAACTGGTCAGCAGAACGCCATTCGCAGAGAATATCCACCATCTCATCCTGACCCGTCATGGGCGGCTGCCAAGGTTGGCTTGTCCACGAAAACATGCCTCCGACGGCACCCGTAGGGGCTCCAGTAGTGTTGTCGGTGGCACGCATCCAAACCTCGGCAAAGCAGTTCTCGTCGAACTTGCCGTTGAGGCAGGCTGTCGACCAAATGAAAGGCCATTTGTAGTCGTTGGTCAACGCGTTAACGTGATAGTTGCCAAAGTTGCCCACATACCACCCCCCTATGGAACCGTGATTGCAGTAATTGCAGATGCCAGCGCCTTCATTGAAGTTTTGGCTCAGCATGGACGAATTGGTACCTGCGCCTACACCATGATAATGCTGAGAGACCTCAGTGTATGTGTAATGCATCAAGGTATCGCGTATATATTCAATATGCTGATAATCAGCCTCTCCGCCATTATGACCGCTACCCTCTCCTTCGATTGAGCCTATACCTATGCCTTTGCCAAGCCAGTCGGCATCAGCAGCGATGTCGCGCTCATAGTAAATCACTTTAGCTACTTGATTCTGCACATGGGCCACATTTTGTGCCGAAAAACGGCCAACAAAGACTTCGGGATAATCATCGTCGCCTTCTAGTTGGCCGAACCAAATGTCGGAAGCACCGTCGTTCATGGCTTTTGGCGTGATTTGATTGTAATCACCCACAAGAAGCACATAACAAAGATTCTCATTGGGATTGTTGTAATGGCCGAGAATGAACGACTTGATTTGGTCCGTATTGTTGCCGCCGATGTCGGAAAGGTTGACCATGGTCGTCGGGCGACCTGATTCATTCTTCCAAGCCACAAAGGGTTGCATGGCCTCAAGAAACTCGGGAGGGCAAATGACCAAGATCTCGCCCTCGTCAGGAACGAAATTGTATTTGATCGCTCGCTCCCGATAGTTGATGAAACGTTGTTGATACATGGCGTTGGCCTCGGGTGACATTCCCCTTTGGTTTGACCTGTTGCTCAGCTTGGGATTGACACCTTTTTCGCCCGTTTTTTGCATCGCCAACGTCAGTTGGGTATAGACCCTAAGAGTTTTTGTGATGGGATTATAGGCGAAGGGATAGACCAAGATATTCTGTCCACGGAAATCGCGAAGGATATATGGATTGTCCAATTGCGCCTGAGTGCTGGGGAAGAAGCGATTCCGGGCATAGGCATCACCATAACGGAACGGCACCTCATCAGGGTCGATTTCGCGGCTGAAATTGCCTTTGGAAGGCGCGATTTCGAAGCCTTCATACTCCTGATATTTAGCCTCCTTGACCTGAACTTCCATAGCGGCCAAATCATCGACAAGCACAGGAATGGCATACAGCGGTAGGTCAGGTGAGCCTTCCTCCAGCATCGAGGCCATCTTGGGTACCTTGATGATGTACTGCAAGCCCTTCGGGGTGTTGACCTCTTCCTTGAAGAAGCCGCCCAATGTGAAGCATAGTTCTGTCTTTTGCTCAGTGTCCGAAATCAGCCTAACTTTTGGAGCAGAAGGAGCCTGTTGGAGACAATCCACCCATTCTTGTGCGAATAGGTTGATTGACGCCATACAAATGATAAGTAACAACAATCCTTTTCTCATTTCTCGAATGTATTTGGCGCAAAAATAAGACTTTTTTGCTGTCCGAATGCACACGGAAGAAATAAATGGCGCAAAAAAAGGTCGGTAGCTTACGCCACCGACCTTCTTCTTCACTTGCATTACTGCAAAACGCGGGTGTTATTGAACCACAATCTTCTGAACCTTCACGTTCTCGCCGTTGATGAGGCGGAGCATGTAGATACCAGGAGCAGCTTCGATGGACTTGCTGACGCTACCATTGATTTGTTCGCTGCTCAAAATTTGGCCATTGATATCAACCACTTGGAGGATGGCATCGCCATCATTGTTGATGACCCAGTTGCCATTGCTGAAGAAGCTGAAATCATCCGTATTGCCACCCTTTGTGGACAACGCGCTGAAAATGTTGAAGCCAGGGATGGTCTTATACACCAAGACGAAACGCTTAGGATCGTCATTTGTCCTAGCATCAAATTTGTAGATCGGGGTTTGGAGCAAGTCAGTGTCCATGCCCGTCGCTCTGTCGATGAGGTGCAAATATTTCACATTCAAATTCTCAATATTGACACTAATGGTGAAGGTGCCGTTTTGGGCAGGCTCAAAGTTGACAGGGAGTTCACCTGCTTTGTTGCTACGCACCACGGCATAGTCTTCGTTATCCTTAGAAATGTACATCTTGGTTTCGTTCTGGCGCAGCGTGAACTTGGGCAGCTGATGGCTTTCACCGAAGCGGACGATGGCGCGGTCGACGAGGCCGGTTTCGTTGCTGAGGTTGAGGGCAACCGTAGGACTCTTGGCGGGTTCTTGATCAATGGCGAAGGTCAAAGGTTGTTGTTCTTGCTCGGCGAGGACGAAGATGCCTTCCATGGCTTCGACAGTATTACTTGAGGAAGCAACGAGTTTGTTACCGTCAGCATCCAAGGTGTAGAATTCGTAGTCATCAAGAATGGTGGCCGTTACAGCGAAGGGGTTACCCACAAGGTTCCAGCCTGCCCATTGAGCATCTTCTGTATAATGTAATTTGACTTCACAGGTACCTTCGTTACCTTCGATAGGTCTGCCAATGAAGGTGAGGGTGGTATTATCTTGGCTGGCATAGAGGTAGCCTTTACCAGATACGAGGTTGAACATGTTAGGATCGTAGTTGATCCATTCTTCCTCTTGGCTTTCATCGAAGTAGTAGAGGTCGAAGGCATCGGTGATCATGCCGTCAACTGTAGTGGGTCTCACACCCTCTTCACCACCATCGAAGGGCAAAGCGATGAGGTAGTAGCCGCCAGGATTTTCGGGATCGTTGTAGCCCTTGATGGTTTTGGTGAGAGTTTCAAAGCCGCAGTCCACATTGTAGGTGAGGACAACGCCTGCAGAAGGAGCTGTTTCACCCGTTCCCTTTTCAAGAATAGTCTCGCCATTGTGAGTGAAGGTGTAGCCACATTCTCCAGGATAGCTTCCGCTCACCCAAACGAATTGGATATCGCGACCGTCGCAGACATTGAAAGAGCCTTCGTAAGGTCCAGTGACGTTAGGCATGGTCAGTTCGTGGAGCACTTTTCCTGTTGTTGCGTCCACAATGTTCATGTATGCTTCGTTCCAGCTGTCATCGTATTGGTCAGTGAAGCTGTAGCTGATTGCGCACATTTCTTCAGGCATGCAGAGGTCGGTGGTGAAGCTGACAGGATTGGTCCATTCGCTGGTGCCGTTGTCGCCACAGTTGGCCTGCACTTCCACGCTGTAGACAGTGGCCAGTTCAAGTCCGGTCAGGGTGTAAGGATTGGTGATGGTGCCTTCAACATCAACGCCGTTCACGCGCATATTCCAAGCCTCGGCATCGCTGGTCCAGCTGATGGTGGCTTCGTCGCCGCCAGTGTAGTTGATAACAAGGTCGGTAGGAATCAGGCAGGAAGGAGCCTCAAGCACACGCAGGGTGTAGTCGTTGGCATGCCTATAAGAGCCGCTGACACACGGGTCGTGGTTGGCATCCCAGTTGGTGTTGCCATTGTTATAGAAACTGTTGAAATAAGAGTCGGCTCCATAGATACGCATACGATAATCCCCAACGGCTTGGTCAGCAGGTACGACGATGCTGGCTTCGAGCGTGCCAGCACCCGAGGAGGCCTTACCAATATAAACTATCTCGCTGTCCTCAAACGACAGGCTGTTGTCAAAGTCAACCCAGATGACGAAAGTATAAGGATAGCTGCCAGTAGCAGTGGTGATAGAGATTGTTGACTCAACACCAGCTTGTACTGCACCTATCATATCTGTGTAATCACCATAGAAAGGAGATGTGGCAGGAATACTGACGCCTTCACCACCGTTCTCAACAACATAGTCGCCCATACCGAAAGAAACTCCGGTAATGCCACTCCCGTCATGTGAACTGGGATTAGGCACGCAGTAACCGATATGCACGCTGACGGGGCCGGCCCATTGGCTGTCGCCGTCTACCTCGCCGCAGTTGGCGCGCACCCAGAAGTAATAGTCGCCGAGTTCGAGGTCGTTCACCGTATAAGTGGCTTCATTGACTGTGCCGGCAATGAACTCAGCAGGGTCAGCATTGGCTTCGGTGGCGTAGGCCACTTCCCATTCGCCGGCATTGCTTTGCCAAGTGAAGGTAGCGGTCAGGGCGTTGGGGGTCACTTCAAGATTAGTAGGAGCAGGGCAAGCGATGGTGGTGGTGAAGCTCACAGCTGTGGTCCATTCACTGTAGGTGCCGTCGCAGTTGGCACGCACCTTGGCGGTGTAGGCTGTTTCAGGGTCGAGGTTTTCGAAAGTGTAGGTGGCTTCTTCCACGTCAATGGGGTCTTCATCGTCCAGTTGAACCTGCCAAGCGGCAGCGTCGGAAGTCCAGGTGATGGTTGCTTCGTGGGCGGTCACATCAGAAGCGGCCAGGCCAGTAGGCTTGGCACAAGCGGGGATGTAGTCGATGCTCACGTTATCGATGTGCAGGTTGTTGTCGCCGCCATTCTCAGTGGATTCACCATAGAAGGCAATGGCGATGCTTTGTCCGGCATAACTACTCAAGTCGATGGCCACATGTTGACCAGTGGCGGCGTTGGTGATTTCGTCATAGACATATTCGGAGCCACTGTTGTTCCACTCACGCAGGATTTCCCAGCCGTTTTCGGTTTGGATTAAAACGATGAACTTGTCATCAGCTTGGTTACCAGGGGTAGGACTGGCACTGCTACTCGAAGAATAAACAGTAAGAGCCATGTCGAAGGTGATTTGCACATTGTCTTCCATTACCAAGGTAGGCAAGACCAACCATCTCTGATAGTTACCGTAAATATTGACTCTGGCATGGCTGTCGAACACGTTGTTGCTTGTGCCGAAGCTCCAGCCATAGGTGGAGGGGGTCAATGCTGTGCCGCCCATCACACTGCTCAGCAGGCCGGTGTACATGGACCAGCCAGTAGGAATGCTGGTAGCATTGAAAGCTTCGTTCAGTGGGATGCCTGTTGCTGTGGTGAAGTTGGCCGAAACGTAGTTTTCGCAGTTGTAGACCTGCACGTTGTACGTGGTGAGGCCGTCAAGGTCATGAAGGGTGAGGGTGGGAGTGCCGTTAACGGTTTCCGTTGTGTACTCTGAGTCAGTCGATTTCTTATATTTCACCGTCCAGGAGGTCTCTTGGTAACCAGGAGTCCAAGTCAATGTTGCCGAAGACTCGGTAACGTTCGTAATCTGCAGATTGGTGGGAGCGGCGCAAGCATTGGCCGTGGTGAAAGTGGTTGATTTGAACGTGCTGGTGGCATCACCGCAATCGGCCTGCACACCCACGCTGTAAGTGGTGTTGCTGGCGAGGATGCCTTCAAAGGTATAGGTCTGAGATGTCAGGCCCTCTATCATGGTGTAATCGTCATCGGCGGGAGCCTTGTAGCGGAGGTTCCAGGTGTCGCCTTCACCTTCCCAAGTCACAGTGGCACCATAGGCAGTGATGTCACTCACAGCAATGGCAGTGGGCATATAATCGCAACCTGTGGAAGCGGGAGTGATGGCAAGTTCAATGACATTCCTCATAGCACGAGTGGCACTATTACTTGAAGACGAAACACCATCCATATTTAGAGGATCAATGTTATTGGAATCACGACGGATATAAAGCGATCTCAAAACGCCGTCTGTGGCGGTGAACACTTTACCGTTGAGGCCGCTCTTCCATTGGCCACAGTTGTTGTCGAATGCAATCACCAGATTGCCTTCGCCAGTGTAAACGAACGGAGTGCTGAGTTCGAAGGTATAGGCTTCAGCATCTGTGTTGTGTACGGTCACTGAGCCAGAATAAACAATGTCGCTCGCAGTCACGGACACCCAGTCAGAGATGTCTGTGAATTCTGTTTTGTCGACTTCAAGCATGTAGATGTCAAAAGGCATCTCGTAAAGGTTGGCATTACCATACAACCATACGGTGATGGAATTGATGGTACCAGTCATTCCGATCTCTTCAGCAGTGTAAATCTGCTGCGTGTAAGAATACTCATACAACGAGTTCATCGGGAGATAGGAGTCGTTTCCGGCATTTTCCAAATCTCCAATCGTCACAGTTTCCTGTGCATTCGCTACCCAAGGCATAAATAATGCCAACAGCAGCGTGAAAAGTAATGATTTTCTTTTCATTTTGTTTGGGTTTTTAAATTAATTTATTGATAATTAAACATTTATGGTTTCCATAATGGAATTTTTCCAAATTTTGAGCTTACAAAAATAGTGATTTTTTGCCAATCCGTAAAAAAAACATGAAAAAGCCCCATTTTTCCAAACCTTTGCGGTTCAAATCCATGCACATCCACAAAAAAAAGTGTAAGCCACCGAAGCCTGCGAAAAAAACAAACGGACTCCCAAAATGGAAGCCCGTCTGCCTCGTCGGATTTCAAATAGTCTGTGACGATATGTTAGCGATTAATCGACGTGTTTATGGAGATAGGAATTCTCTCCGCTGATGCCTTTTGGAGAGGCCGAATATTCCGACAATCCCTCCTCGGCTTGATCGATTTCAACATTGCGGCGCAGGTAGGCCGGTTGGTTTTCGAGTTCTTCCAAGCCCCTTGCCGTCCTGAAGTTCATGCTCAAGGCACGCAGGCGCTGCTTCTTCAGCTGCTCCTTCGGGTCGGTTTGCTTGGCTTTCTTGGCCTCCAACACCGCGATTTCCTGCTCGGCCTTGGCTTGAACCTCCTCCTGAGTGATGATGCGCGAAGTGATCTCAAATCCGTCATCATCGCCGCTACTGCTTGAGCGGAAAGGATTGTCGAACACCCTCACCACGGGACGCTCATCTTCGTAATGAATGGTTGAAGGAGTTTCTTGAATCGGGGCAGCTGGTGTGGGGTCGATAGTAGGCTCGAAAAGCGGTGTGTCATCTGAGGGTTGAATGTCTTCAACGGTTGGGGTCGGCCCTTCGACGGGCTCAGGGACCTCGGGCTCAGGGACCACAGGCTCAAGGACCTTAGGCTCAACGGCCTGTGGTTCGGCAGGCTCAGGGACCTCGGTTACTGGATTGAACAAGGAATGAACTGTCTTTTCTTCGTGTTTCTCCCCGGGTTGTTCTTCCTTCGGAAACACCTTCTCAACCTCGGTGGCCGCGACCGAACCCACAGCCAGATTTGCCGGCTGGGCAGGCGCCTCACTCCCACTTTCCTTCACCTGACCATTCAAGTCGTACACCTTTTTCGGCTGGGCTGGGTCGACAGCGTTCTGCTTTTCGGCCAGCACGGAGCTATAGGACTTCGCATCGTGGTTGAAACCCGTGGCAATCAAGGTGACACTGAGGGCCTCGCCGAGGCTTTCGTCAGTACCGTTACCCCAGATGACGTCGGAGTTATTGCCGCAGGCATTCTGTGCAATTTCGAGAATCTCGTCCACTTCGTCAAGCGAGACCTCGTTGGTGCCTGAAGTGATATAGAGCAGGATATTCTTCGCCCCCTCAATGTTCGAGTCGTTGAGCAGAGGCGAATGAATGGCATCTTTGATGGCCTTCTCGGCACGGTTCTCGCCTTCGGCGACTCCCGAACCCATGATGGCCTTGCCGCTGTCTTTCATGACGGTCTTCACATCCTCGAAGTCAACGTTGACATAGCCAGGCACAGTGATGATTTCAGCAATGCCTCGGGCAGCCGTGGCCAACACGTCGTCGGCCTTCTTGAAAGCCTCGGAGAGTTTCATATTGCCATATTGGTCGCGGAGCTTGTCGGTGCTGATGAGGATAAGCGTGTCGACACATTTCTTCAGCTCGTCGATGCCTGCCAAAGCTTGCAACTTGCGACGACGGCCTTCACGTTCCATCGGCATGGTGACGATGCCCACGGTGAGGATGCCTTTGTCCTTAGCCATCTTGGCCACAACTGGAGCGGCACCAGTGCCCGTACCACCACCCATACCAGCAGTGACAAACAACATCTTGGTGTCATCATCCATCAAAGCTTCAAGCTCGTCACGGCTCATCTCGGCGGCTTCGCGGCCGATGTTGGGATCGTTGCCGGCGCCCAACTCGCGCTTGCCAAGGTGAACGGTAGTCTTCACACGGCTCTTCAACAAGGCTTGATGGTCGGTGTTGCAAAGTACGAAGTCGACGCCTTGGATACCTTCCTCCATCATGTGGTTGACGGCATTGCCTCCGCCGCCACCGACGCCGATGACTTTTATATAGTTGGGTTTCTCCACGTCAACGGGTTTGAACAACTCGTTATTGTCGTTTTGGTTAGTTATGTAGTCTTCTGCCATTGTGCTGTAGTTTTGATGGGTTATTCAATGTTGTCGGGTGTGAAGAATTCGGTGAACGAAGTTACGATTTTTTTCAAATCGATACCTTTTTTCTTTTTCTTCTTGCTGTCGGTTTCTTCCTTGTCATCCTCGTTCTCCTCCACTTCAGGAGTCTCAGCGGGGATTTCCTCTTTTTTCAAAGCTTCAAGACGTGATGCCTCAGCGGCTTTCGAGGCTTTCAGATAATCGTCGTGTTCCATGCGGGCAATGGTCTCAATGACGATACCGATACCCGTGGAGTACATCGGGCTCGACATTTCCTTCATCTCGGTCTGGTTGAGGTGTTCGTTGGGATAGCCGATGCGTACCTCCAAGCCTGTCTTGAACTCGGCCAACTGCTGGATGTGGCGCATCATGGCACCGCCACCCGTCAGCACGATGCCGGCAATGAGTTGGTTGTCGGTTTTGGCTTTCTGGATTTCATAGTTGACCAACTCGAAGATTTCCTCCAATCGGGCTTGGATGATGTGAGCCAAATTTTTGAAAGAGATTTCCTTAGGTTCTCTGCCACGGATGCCGGGGATGGAGACCACCTCGTCGTCGCGGTTCTCGCTGGCCAAGGCCGAACCGAATTTCACCTTCACCTCTTCGGCATAGTGCTTGATGATGGAACAACCTGTGCAGATGTCCTCGGTGATGATGTTACCGCCAAACGGAATCACAGCGGTATGTTGGATCTTCTTGTCCTTGAAGATGGCGATGTCGGTAGTGCCGCCACCGATGTCGACGAGTACCACACCAGCATCCTTTTCTTCCTCGTCAAGTACAGCCTGTGCCGAAGCGATAGGTTCAAGGATCATATAGTCCATGTCCAAACCCGCATTCTGGATGCAATGGATGATGTTTTTGGCCGCCGAAGTCTGGCCGATGATGACATGAAAGTTGGCTTCAATCTTATTGCCCAACATACCCACGGGGTTGGTGGCCAACTCGCCGTCGACATAGGTATCCTGACGAATGACGTCGATGATTTCCTCGCCAGGGGTCATGTTGATTTTAAATGTGTCGTTGCGCAGACGCTCGAGTTCGGCTTCCGAAATTTCGGTCTCGTGATTGTCGCGCATCAACACGCCACGGTGCTGCAAGCTCTTGATATGCTGACCGGCGATGCCCACGCTGACACGGTTGATTTCGACGCCTGACTGGTCAGAGGCTTGCCTGACCGCTGTCTTGATGGCCTCGACAGTGTCGAAGATATTGGTGACTACGCCACGCCGAACGCCTGTGGATACAGTCTTGCCGTACCCCAAAATTTCAATTTTTCCTTTGTCGGACTTACGGCCCACGATACAAGCCACTTTGGTGGTGCCGATGTCCAATCCGACGATGATTTTTCCTTCGCTCATAACATTATCGTTTTGTACAGACTATTTGATTTTTATAATTCAGATTAATGCTTTTCAAGGTCTTGGTCTCGGGGCTGTCGATGCGCTGCTTCATAAAGGTCTCCAACCGCCTCAGCTTGTCAGCGGCATCGCAAGTGTCGCCAACAATCACTCTGCCGTCAAAACCCTTTACGGTGAGTTCAAACTGGTTCCTTTTGTTGCAATACAGCTGACCTATGCAATGACTCACAAAGTCGTTTCCTTCAATGGCATCACACCAATGCAAGGCATTGAGCAGGTTCCTGTCGCTGTCAAGAGTGTCGCTGAGCCGATAGGTAGCCGAGTCGTTCCTAAGTTCGAAATTGCCGCTGGCCACCAACACGTAGGGCGTGTAGACATGGCTCGAAGGGATAACAACACCATCACGGGTAATGTAGACAGAACGTCTTCCCTTACCATATACCCTAAACCAAGGTTCATATTCCTTGAAGCTGATGTTAAGCGTGCCATCAAGGTCTATATAAGAAGTGCCGTCCTCTATCCATGAATTGTCCTCCATCACTTTCTGAATGGCAATCATGTTGACGGTGCCAACTTTCGAATTACCACAAATCCGTTCAATCTCCTCACGCAAAGCCGTCTTTCTTACAAAACCCGTATCAGAGGCAGGAATCAGTTGAATTGACTTCAAAGGCGTGGTCAGGTAATTCTCTCTCGCGAAGACGAACAAAACCACAAGCGCAGCAGCCGTGACAACCCACAACAATATGCTTAAAATCTTCTTTACCATGTCTTTATCAGTTCTTCAAGAGGTTCAACAAAACGGTCGATGTCGCCAGCCCCCATAGTGATAAGCAATTCAGGCTTTTCGCTGTCAATCAAGCCCATAAGCTCCGATTTCTGGCAAACTCTTTTGTCTGTCATGGGCACTTTTTCCAACAAAGCCGCAGAGGTGATGCCTTCGATAGGCTTCTCACGAGCTGGATAGATGTCCAAAAGAATAAGTTCGTCGGCCAAGGCCAAAACGGAGGCGAATTCGTTCATGAAATCGCGAGTACGGCTGAACAGATGAGGCTGGAAGACCAGCGTGATGCGCTTCCCCACATAAGAGTCTCTAATCGCGGTCAGGCAAGAACGGATTTCCTCAGGATGATGCGCGTAATCATCTATGTAACAATGCTTTTCATTGTTAATATGGATATCGAAGCGGCGCTTCACACCTTTGAAGGTCGACAAAGCCTCAGCGATAGCTTGTGCATGTAAGCCTAGTTGACGTGCCGCAATGAAGGCCGCTGTGGCATTCAGCACATTATGGTTGCCCGCCATGGGCAACCTGACCTCGGTCTTTTGGCCTTCGCCTTCAATCACAAAATCAGTGACACCTTTTTCCGACTTGACGACTTCGGCACGGTAGTCGCAGGCTTCACCAAAGCCGAAACGGATACCGTTTTCCACTTCGATGTCCAAGCCCTCTTTTACGATGACTTTATCCTGTGTGAGGTGTGCAAAGTCGTTGAAACCCTGCACCAAATGCCTTTTATCACCATAGATGTCCAAATGGTCGGCATCAATGGAGTTGATGATGCTAATGTTGGGATGAAGTTGCAGGAAAGAGTGGTCGAACTCGTCGGCCTCCACCACCAAGGTGCAGTCCGTGCCTTCACCCAAAAGCAGGTTACTGTTGAAGTTATTGGCAATACCGCCAATAAAGGCGGTGGTATTCACTTTGCATTGATGCAAGATATGTGCGACCATGGCTGTGGTAGTGGTCTTGCCATGCGTGCCAGCCACCGCGATGGTGAAGTGGCCTTCCGTGATCTTACCCAAGGCTTCGGCACGTTTCAAGATCGGCAAGTTGCGCTGTCTGAGAGCCTCAAACTCCTTGAGGTCGTAAGGTACGGCAGGAGTATAAATGACCGACTCTATGAGGGCGGGCAATAAGTTGTCGTTATCTTCATAATGGATTGCCACGCCCTCATTTTCCAACAGCCGAGTCAGCGGAGAAGGTGTGCGGTCATAACCTGCTACCGTATAGCCTTGACTATGATAATACCTAGCCAAAGCGCTCATCCCAATGCCGCCAATGCCTAAAAAATAAATCGTATGTCCTTCTCCGTGTTTCATCTTCCTCTCTTTTCATTGGTTCGACGCGCTCAGGAGCCTAAGCCCCTGAGCTTGTCGAAGGTTTACATAACAATTAACAATTAACTATCACTTAATAACATTAATAATTTGATCCACAATATCATCGGCAGCGTTCGGTCGAGCGAACTTGCCGATGTTTTTACTTAATTTAGCCCTCAACTCATGGTCGTCCTTCAAGCGGAACAAAGCCGGAACAAGTTCCTTCTCGGCATCGGCATTACACACCATGAGGGCTGCTTCTGCTTCGACGAGTTGCTGGGCATTCTTGGTCTGATGGTCTTCGGCAGCTGTGGGAAGCGGCACAAAGATGACAGGTTTCTGCACCAAAGCCAATTCCGAAATCGACATGGCACCAGCACGCGAGATGACCATATCAGCGAGACCGTAAGCCAAGTCCATGCGGTCGATGAAGACAGTGGGCTTCACCTGATTCTCCAAACCTAAAGTTTTCACTTCCTCTTGGGCTTGGGTGATGTAAGTCTTGCCCGTCTGCCAGACGAGTTGCAGATCGCTGTCCTTGAAGGCAGCAAGTTGCGCACTGATGCCCTTGTTGATGCCCAAGGCACCTTGGCTGCCACCCACAAGCAAAGCAACAGGCTTCGTTGGGTCGAGATTGAAAAACTCAGCGGCTTCCTCTCGGGTACCATTGAGGGTGATGTTGGCCCTCAAGGGATTTCCTGTGAAATGTATCTTTTCGGCAGGGAACCATTGGTCGAGATGGTCGTAAGCCACACAGATGGCTTTGGCCTTCTTGCCCACGTTACGGTTGGTCTTGCCTGGATAAGAGTTCTGCTCCTGAATGACGGTGGGAATACCCAGCCAGTTGGCCGCTTTCAGCGTGGGACCGCTGGCAAAACCACCTACACCAATCACCACATCAGGTTTGAAGCGCTTCAAGATGCGACGTGCCTTGGTCAAGCTACTGACAAGCTTGAAAGGCAAGCTGAGTGCAGAGAGGTCTTTAGTAAAGCCACTAATCCACAAACCTTCGATGGGGTAGCCCGCTTTTGGCACGCGTTCCATCTCCATACGGCCTTTCGCACCGATAAAGAGGATGTCTGCCTCGGGAAACCTCCGCTTCAGGGCATCCGCAATGGCAATAGCGGGAAAGATATGACCGCCTGTGCCACCTCCGCTAATCACGACTTTCAGGTTCTCTTTCATCTTCAGTAGTTTCTGTAAGTGCTTGTATTTCTTGTTCTTTATTCATTTCCTCGTCTTCCATGCTTCGCGTAACGCTCAATATCATGCCCAAGATGAGTCCCGTGGCCATCAACGAGGTACCACCCATACTCACCAATGGTAATGGCTGTCCTGTGACGGGCAACAATCCTATAGAGACCCCCATGTTGATCATCGCTTGCAAAATGACCAAGAAGCCCAATCCAAAGGCCATGAGCGCGCCAAAGGTGAGCGGACGCTTGATGACAATACGCAACACTCGCGTGAAGAGAATCACATAGAGCAGCAACACGACAATGCCGCCAATGAGTCCATATTCCTCAACAATAATGGCATAGATGAAATCGGAATAAGGATGCGGCAGGAAATTGCGCTGCTCGCTCTTGCCTGGGCCCTTTCCAAAGACCGAACTCGAAGCCACTGCGATGTCGGCGTAGGTGCGTTGCAGGTGCTTGTCATCGAAGGGATCCACAGTTTCCTTGTCCTCTCCCATCGACTTCAAACGGTTAGCCCAAGTCTGGATTCGATTCTGCCTCTCCTTATAAATTTCGATTGACTCACCTTTAGCCAGAGCTTCCTGCCGGGCTTTCATATCGCGATTGTTCTGGATGCTGGTTTTTGCAGCGTCAAAGCCCAAATAGGCACCCATGCCAACGATACAAATTCCGACAAGTGCTAATATATGGAGAAACTTCACTCTACCAATAAAGAGTAGCACCATGCAAACAGCTATCAAGATGACAGCGGTCGAAAGGTTCTCAGAGAAAATCAAGGCGGCGGTCAACAGGATGGGCGCGGCCAGCTTGATGAGGAAGTCCTTGAAGAGATAAACCGAGCCTTCCATCATGATGATTTGGCGCGACAAGTAGGTGATGAGGATGATTTTGGCCATCTCACTGGGCTGGAACGAAAAACCGCCGAGATTGATGGAGCGGCTGGCATCGTTGATGTTGCGTCCGAACACCAAGGTGTAGAGCAGCAAGGCCAAGCTGGGAATCATCAGCAGCAAGGCAATCTTCGCATAACGCTTGTAGTTGATCCGCGAGGCGCCAATCATCATCAGTATGCCGAAAATCAGCATACTCAAATGCTTCATCATCAGGCGACCTGTGTTGCCCTCGTATTTTGAGACTGCCAAGACGCTGGTCGCGCTATACACCACAATCAGCGAGATGATGCTCAAAATCAAGGCGACAATCCAAATCACTTTGTCACCCTTCATTATTTTATTGACGACGTTCATGCTCCATTCTCTTTACGGTTTCCGTGAATTGGTTGCCTCGTTCAGTATAGGTCTCTCCTATCGCCGACTTACATGCAGGCGAAAACAGCACAATGTCGTTGTTCTGGGCAAGCAATGACGCCAGATTGACAGCCTCATCCATGCTCTCTACTTCAAACAATTCCGTAATATCTTTATGAAAAGCCTTCTTCAACTTGACATTGCCATCACCGACACACACCATAGCTCTCACCTTCTGTTTCACGACCTTCTTCAAGTCCTTGAAATCAGCCAGGCTGTCATCACCACCCGCAATCCAAACAACGGGCTTGACAATGTTTTGGAAGGTGAACCAAGTGGCGTTGACGTTTTCGGCGCGCGAATCATCATAATACATCACTCCGTCAACGGTAGCAATATACTCCTGACGATGGTCGACAGTATTCAAGTCGCTAAGGCTTAACTTGATGTTCTCCTTCCTAATTTGCAAAACCTTTGACGATATGCCAGCCACCATGGAGGATTGCCTGGGTTTCGTGTTGATCAATTCCTCAAAATAAGTCATTGTTTGTCAGTTTTCAGTTGTTAGTTATTCAGTTGTTCAGTTGATAGTTTTGATTCTTGAATTTTAAATCTTTAAATCTTGAATCTTGATATTTATCTGATTTTAAACGTAATAAGCGTAAATGCGGCCAACAATATGGTGACAATCCAAAACCGAATGGTAATCTTCACCTCATGATGGACAGTATTGAAGCCCTCTCCCCGCCCCTTGAATGTGACTGTGGAGTTGGGCCAAGCTTTCTTGAAGTCACTATAGCTGGTGCGGTAGTGGTCATGCAAGGGACCTTTCTTCCAAATACGGTGTTTCTTGCCCGTTTTGACGAAGCGCTTCACATCCAAATCGGAAAGGATCTCGAACAGGAACACGCCACAGAGCAATGGCAACAACAACTCCTTGTGCATGATAATAGCCGACACTGCGATGATGCCACCGATAGTCAGGCTACCCGTATCGCCCATGAAAATCTGCGCTGGGAACGAATTAAACCACAAGAAGCCGATGAGGGCACCCACGAAAGCGGCCATAAACACGACAAGCTCTTCACTACCAGGGATGTACATCACATCAAAATGGCCTGCTGTGACCGCATTACTGGAGATATAGGCCAAAATGACCAAAGTTATTCCTATGATGGCCGAGTTGCCCGAAGCCATACCGTCCATACCGTCATTGAGGTTGGAGCCGTTGCTTACAGCAGCCACGACGAAAACGGTGAGCAGCACAAGAAAAACCCAAGCGAGATTGTACATCCACTTTGGGCCTGCCCACTTGAACAAGTCGGCATAGTTGAGATTATGGTTTTTCAGGAACGGGATGGTAGTCCTCGTCGACTTCACGTCGGGACTCTTCACCACAATTTCCTTGTTGTCCTCAATCTTCAACTGGACGGTCTCGTTGATTTGCACTGCTGGACTGAAACGCAAGGTCAAACCGACGATCAGACCAAGCAGAATCTGTCCACCCAATTTCACTGCAGGCTTCAGCCCGTCTTTCTTGCCCCTAAAAGTCTTCACAAAATCGTCGGCAAAGCCTAAAATGCCAAGAATCAACGTAGTGGCAATCATCAAAAGGGTGTAAACACTATGAAGCTTGCACACCAAAAGTACAGGTATCAAAATGGCGGCAATGATGATGACACCACCCATAGTGGGCACACCAACTTTCTTGGTGTTGTATGGATCGATGGACTCGTCACGCTGGGTCTCAACGATTTTTTTGCGTTTCAGCATCTTGATGAACCAATTGCCGAACCATACGGCCACCACAAGTGAGAGAATGATGGCAAAAGCAGCCCTGAAGGTTACATAGTTGAATACACCAGCACCTGGGAAATTGCGTTGATTCAGATAATTGAACAGATAGTACAACATAGCTTATGCCTCCTTCAATGCTTCAGACAATACTTCTTTGTCGTCGAAATGATTCTTTACTCCGTTGATTTCCTGATAGTTCTCATGACCCTTGCCTGCCAAGAGAATGATGTCGCCTCGTTTGGCCAATGCCACGGCGGTGCGAATGGCTTCGCGACGGTTAGTAATGCTCAGCACCTTAACCCTGTCTTCTTCGGCAACGCCAACTTTCATCTGACGAATGATCTCATCAGGGTCTTCGTTGCGCGGGTTGTCACTAGTTAAGATGACGCGGTCGCTAAGCTTCACGGCAACGGCGGCCATCTCGGGACGTTTGGTGGTGTCGCGATTGCCGCCACAGCCCACCACAGTGATAAGTGTCTCCTTGTGGCAACGCACCTCATTGATGGTCTGCAACACGTTTTCCAACGCATCGGGCGTGTGAGCATAGTCAACAATGCCGACAATGCCCTGTTCAGAATGCACCATATCAAAACGGCCATTGGCACCATGAAGCTTGCTGATTTCGACCAGCAGCTCATCTTTATCAAAGCCCAAAGCCGTAGCCGCACCATAAATGGCCAACAGGTTGCTGGCATTGAATCCTCCGACAAGTTGCGTGAACATCTCGGTGCCATTCACCTTGAGCAGCATACCGTCGAAATGGCTTTCCATAATGACGCCCTTGAAGTCGGCATCGTGTTTCAAAGCATAGCTCAGCTTGCGGGCCTGCGTGTTTTGCAGCATAAACGCACCATTCTTGTCATCCAAGTTAGTCAAAGCAAAGGCGGATTGCGGCAAACCGTCGAAGAATTTCTTCTTAGCGTTGCGGTAGTTGGCCATCGTCTTGTGGTAATCCAAGTGGTCGTGCGTCAAATTGGTGAAGATGCCACCAGCGAAGTGCAACCCCGCTATGCGGTCTTGCGCCACGCTGTGGGAGCTCACCTCCATAAAAGCGTATTCGCAACCTTTGTCAACCATCTGCTGCAACAAAGTGTTCAGCTCGATAGGATCAGGTGTCGTGTGCGTCGAAGGAACGACCTCACGGTTGATGATATTCTCAATCGTCGAGAGCAGACCACAACTATAGCCCGCCTCAGTGAAGAGCCTATATAATAAGGTGGCGATGGTGGTCTTGCCGTTGGTGCCTGTCACACCCACCAAGTTCAGCTTCTCCGATGGATTGCCAAAGAAATTGGAGGCACCCACACCCAACACATAGGCCGAATTGTCCACCTTCACGTAAGTGACATTCTCAGCTTGTTTCCGAGGCAGTTTCTCGCACACAATCACCGATGCGCCTTTCTCAACGGCACCTTCAATGTAGTCGTGGCCATCGACCTGCGTGCCCTTGACGGCAAAAAACAGGGTGCCTTGGCTTACCTTTCGGGAATCGAAAGTGATGTCGGCGACATCAACGTCTTTCTCACCAACAATCTCCAAAAGGTTGCAATTCGTCAATATGTCTTTGAGCTTCATCATTTTTCAAGTTTTAAATGCATTGTGCTATTGCCTTTGACGGTATCACCTGCGTGCAGTGACTGCTCTTTGACGACACCTTGACCTGTGAATTCAGTGCTGATGCCCATATTCTCAAGGAGATAAACGGCATCCGTGATGTCCATACCGACCACATCAGGCACAACACTGTTGGAGAGTTTAGCCTCACGCATGGTGATTTGGCCGTTCTCGTTGCTCTCCACCGTCACCCAGTCGCCGTTGATGGCATAGTCACTGTAGTTCTTGGCTATGCCTTTAAGGTACTGCGATTCCTTGTCGTGACGCACGAGGATGGGAGCCTTGGCCTTGTCGGCTTTCATCTCAAGGCTGTCGTCCTCCATGATTCCAATGCGTGTAGCATACACCTTTTCGGCAATCTCTCTAAAACCTGGTGCAGATACACCGCCAGCAGCCCACTTGGCGCCACGGGCACGGCTCACCATGATGATGCAACTATAGCGCGGCTTATCGGTGGGGAAATAACCCACAAAAGTGGTGTTGTACAACTTCCTGCCAATGCCCGGTTCATGGTAAGCATAGCCTTGTACCTTATCATAGTATTGTGCAGTGCCCGTCTTGCCCGCCACTCCAACAACACAACCAGCAAACTGACGCTTAGCCGTTCCTCTAATCACCACACCCTCCAGCATGGTTTGTATTTTCTCAATGGCCTCTGGAGAAGCAATATGCTCATTGAGCACAATGGGCTCAAATTTCTCCACTGTCTGCTCACCGCGGCGGATCTCGGTGACAAACTGAGGCTTCATCATGCGACCACCATTAGCGATGGCGTTATAAAGCATCAAGAGTTGCATCGGCGTGACGTTCACTTCGTAACCAATCGACATCCACGGCAAGGACACATTCGACCAGAGCTTACGGCCATCTTTGGTCTTATCACTCGGGTGTTTGATAACGGGTTGGGCTTCACCTGTGATACCCGTGCCGATTTTCTTGTTCAGACCCAAGGCATACAAGCCATCGACGTATCTCTCAGGATGCGCGGCAAAGTTTTTGGTGACCAGCACCGCAGTGCCTTTGTTCGATGACTGCTCAATGACCTCCTGCACAGTGCAGATGCCACCTTTGGCGAAGCTGTGGTCGTCCTTCATCGTGCGGTTCGAGAACTTGATGGGGCCCGTACCAATGTTCACCTTATCGCTGAGGCTCATATTCTCGTTGTTGTTGAGCAGCACAACCATCGAAGCAATTTTGAATACCGAACCCGGTTCGTAGCGTTCGGTCAAGGCCACGTTGTACAGTTCCTCATATTTACCCGTTTCATGGTTGAGGCTCAAGTTGGCCAGGGCTTTGACATAACCCGTCTCCACATCCATCAGGATGGCGCAACCTTGTTCAGCCTTGTTGACGGTGAGCGTGTTGTTGAGCGCACTCTCTACAATGTCCTGCAACTTGATGTCGAAGGTAGTGACGATATCGTCGCCGTTTATGGCATCGGTGTTGTCGTCGGAGTCAACGGGAATCCAGCCGCCATGGTGGATTCTGCGCACCAGTTGTCTGCCGTTCTGCCCTCTGAGATAGTCGTTGTAAGCGCCTTCAAGACCAAAATAGTAGCCTTTTTTCTCGTTGGCCATGCCAAGCATAAGACTAGCCAAATTCTTATAGGGATGTTCGCGTCTGATCTTCTTTTCGACGATGATACCGCCCTTGTAGATACCACGGTTGAAGATGACAAAGCTTTGCATCTTGCGCAGTTCCGCCTGAGTAATGTTCAAGGCAATCTTATAGTGACGGTTCTTTTTGGCCTTGCCTTCAGCAAAGAAAGCCTTCCATTGTGCGGCATTGCGTTTGGGTAGCAACTCGGCCATCTGCCCGCAAAGCGAATCGATGTTTTCGGCCAAGAAAACCGAGTCGACTGCCTTGTAATCGAAAAAGACATCATAGAGCGGAATGGTGGTGGCCATCAATTGCCCGTCAGAAGAAAAGATGTTGCCGCGCGAAGCTTCCAAAGTGTCGACACGGTATTCGCGCTGCTCGGCGAGCTTCACCAGTTCCTTATTGTCTTTGGTCTGCACCACGATGATTTTCGCGATGATGGCGATACCAAAGACGAGGACGAGGAAATAAACCAAGTAAGTCTTCCAAAGCGTATCGGTTTTCGGATCAATCATGGCTCTTCTTTCTTTTCGGGTTCAACGTTCATATTGATACGCTTCAGCGGCTCCGTGGCTTCCTTCAGCCCAGTGCCTTGCAGCTTTTTGACCAGCACCGACTGCTTTGAAGCTTCCATAATGGCCGACTTCACCTGTATATATTCCACCTGCAAGTCATTAAGACGTTTGGAGGCCTGTGTCAGTTCACGGTTCTTCTCCTCGGCAATGTATGTGTTGGTAATGATGACCATAAGCAATAGAGTGACATATGCGAGGAAAAAAAACTGTTTGGTGAATTTCTCCCTCAACAAAAAGGTGCCGCCCAGAACCGACATCACCCTCTTACTACTCTTCTTGTTCTTCTTTGTATCTTTCTTGTCTCCCATTTCTTTATTTCCTTTCCGCGATTCTGAGTTTGGCACTGCGAGCCCTACTATTGCTTTCCATCTCCTCATCTGTGGGGACGATGGGCTTGCGCGTGATGATGGTATATGGTGTCAATAAGTTTCCGTAAAAGTCTTTCTCCTCCTTACCCTCGGCGTTGCCAGTCTTCATGAAATTCTTCACGATACGGTCTTCCAACGAATGATAAGACATGATTACAAGTCGGCCGCCTGCCTTTAACATATCGGGGCACTGTGAGAGGAAAATGCTAAGAGCTTCGAGTTCTTGGTTCACCTCAATGCGCAGGGCTTGGAAGAGCTGAGCCAGCACCTTGTTCTCCTTGCCGCGCGGCAGACGGCGTTGCACCGCAGCCTTCAGCTGTTCGGTGGTCTCAATAGGTTCAGCCTCGCGCGCCATGATGATATCAGAAGCGATGAGCTGGGGCTGCTGCATCTCACCGTAAAGACGGAAGATGCGCGTCAAATCAGCGTGGTCGTAGGTGTTCACCACAATGGCGGCATCGTTGGGCGTCATTTGGCTCATGCGCATGTCCAAAGGCCCGTCGAAACGGGTCGAGAAACCCTTTTCAGGTGTGTCAAACTGATGCGACGAAACGCCCAAGTCGGCGATGATGCCGTCAAGTTTGCGGTCGCCCTGATAGAGCTGGATGAAGTTCTTGAAATACTTGAAGTTTTGGGGAATAAAGGTGAAGCACTCGTCGTCGAAGGCATTGGCCTCGGCATCTTCATCCTGGTCGAAAGCATAGAGGTGCCCCGTCGTCAGCCTTTCAAGGATGGCACGCGAATGGCCGCCACCGCCAAAAGTAACGTCGGCGTAGTTGCCCTCGGGGTTGATGTTCAAGCCCTCGATGCATTCTTTCAACATGACCGGATTGTGATACATGCTTCCCCTCCCAGTTAGATTGTCTTAAGAATCTCAAGAATTTTCTTTTTGTCAATGGACGACACCGACTTCTGGTAGCGATCTTTGTCCCAAATCTCCATCTTATTGGCGAGCGCCTCCACCACAACCTCCTTGACCAAACCACCTTGTTCCATCAGGTCCTTGGGAATCTGAAGGCGGCCGTTCGCATCGAGTTTGGCAAAGCGCACACCGCGGTTGAGAAAGCGCAGAGCTTCAATACCTTCTTCGTCGTATACGTTGAACTTACCACGCAGCTTTTCCTGTTGCTCATCCCAATCTTTGCGAGTGTAAAGGTCGAGGAATTGGCTGTTATCGAACAAACTAGGACGCAACACGAAGCCTTCCTCCGCTTGCTCACCCATCTGCTCTTTGAACTCGGCGGGCAGCATCAAACGGCCTTTCGCATCCAGTTTGCAGTTAAAATGTCCGATTGGGTAACTCATTTCTCCACTGATAGTTTTTAACCGTGCAAAGATATGCATTTCTTCCCACTTTAGTGCATTTTACTACACCTAGTTTTCAACAGCCACTGTTTATAACTTTGTTGATATTTCGTTGATAAAATGTTAATTATTTAAATATCAAAGAAATATAAATAAACATTTTATGAATTTTTTATGTATTTTGGTGCATTTCTCACTTAATACCGCATCCAAAATCAGCTTTTTTTGTTACTTTTGCCGAAAAGTTGTGAAAAACCACCACACTTATGGACATCAAAAAAGCCGAATTCCTGATGAGCAACACTCGTTTCGAGTTTTTGCCCAACGATAATATCCCCGAATATGCCTTCATCGGCCGTTCCAATGTGGGCAAGTCGTCGCTCATCAACATGTTGGTGCAACGCAAGGGCTTGGCCAAGACCTCATCGGTGCCTGGCAAGACGGTGGCCATCAACCATTTCATCGTCAACGATGCCTGGTATCTCGTCGACTTGCCGGGCTATGGCTATGCACAGCACTCCAAGAAAACGCGTGAGCAATGGCGTGTGATGATCAACAACTACATCAGTCGCCGCCGCAATCTGGTTTGCACTTTCGTTTTAATCGACTCGCGCCTTGAGCCACAAAACAACGATTTGGGCTTTTTGGGATGGCTGGGCGAGAATCAAGTGCCGTTCTGCATTGTGTTCACCAAGTCCGACAAAGTCTCAAACGCAGAACTCAACCGTAATGTGGAGGCTTTCAAAACCCGACTTTTGGAAGATTGGGAAGAACTGCCGCCCATCTTCATCACCTCTGCGGAGAAAAAGACCGGCCGCGATGAGGTGTTGGATTACATTGAGCAACAGAACGCCGAAATCGCAAATCTCCTCAACAAGAAAAAATAATTACAGTTAATCTTAATATTCACTAAAAACTACATCATTATGGGAATGTTAATTTCAATTCTAATCGGTGCTTTGGCTGGTATCATCGCCGGGAAACTCATGAACTACGGCCTCGGTTTGATCTGGGCCATCATCGTCGGCGTTGTCGGCGGCTTCTTGGGAAGCTGGATCTTCAGCATCATCGGTCTCCCTGTCAGCGAATCCTTCTGGGGACAGCTTCTAGTTGGTACTGTAGGTGCCGTGGTATTACTATGGCTTGTTTCTCTGTTAAAAAAGAAGAAATAAGTCCGATTTACGTCAATACGAAAAAGCGGAGCCCGAAAGCTCCGTTTTTTGTAGATTCCCTTTGGGAATGGAAAGAGACTAGTTTTATAACGCGGCGGCTGGTAGAGTATACGCATCGTAAACGCTATAGGCCGCCGCTGGAAAACTAACGGCAAGACTCCATTCCCAGAGGGAATCTCACTTAAAATAAACCCTAGTTATCCCTGTTCCGCCTGTCTCCAACGAAGCATCGCAAAAGCGCTCCACATCGTGGTTATGGCTGAGTCTCTCTCGAATGAGCTTGCGCAGGATGCCGTTGCCCTTTCCGTGAAGGATACTCACTTCCTTGATGCTGAGGAGTTTGGCCTCGTCCAAATACTTGTCCACGATATCCAAGGCTTCTTCGGCGCGCTTACCACGCACATCAAGCGTAAGGTCGAAATGTTCGGCCTTTTCGCTGAGTTCTTCGGCAATGAGTCCAGCCTGCCAGCGGCGCTGTGTTTTTCGGGCCTCGGCATGACTCACTTTGCGGAGCTTATCGGGCGAAGTACGCAGCTTAATGCTGTCGAAGAGGATGGTGGCATCCGTATCGCTGATACTGAGGATTTCGCCCACCACCTGCATGTCGTCGATGCAAACTGTGTCGCCCACTTTCAATACGACTTCGGCTTCTTCTTTTTTCTTCTGCTCAGCCACTTCCCTAGCCTTCTGTGCGATTTCTTCCTTTGTCTTCTCAAGATTTTGGCGGATCTCCTTGGTCTTGGTCTTCTCCGCCTGCGCCTCCTTGATTTCCTTGATAGTACGCTCAATTTGGCTGTTAGCTTTCTGTATCAGTTCTTGGGCTTCTGCAGCGGCATCGCGCAGGTATTGCTTCTTCTTGCCTTCAAGTTCAGCGAGCAGACCTTTGTACTTCTCCACCACCTCGGTCAGCAACTGGTCGGCAATACGGAGGTCTTGTTCTTTCTTGCGAATGGCTTTCTTGTCGACTTCCAACTGTTGCAACTGCTTCTCGAACTTGAGATGCTGGTCACCAGTGATGTTGGCCGCATCATCAAGAATCTGTTTTGGAAAACCTATTTTCTTGGCAATCTCGAAGGCAAACGATGAACCTGGCTTGCCCGTCATCATGATGTACATGGGCTGCATAAAACGCGTGTCGAACAGCATGGCACCATTGACAATGCCCTCGTGGTCGTCGGCCAAAAGCTTGAGGTTAGCATAGTGAGTGGTAACCATGCCAAAGGCTTGTTTATTATTGAGCTCCAACAAGATGGCTTCCGCTATGGCGCCACCCAACTGAGGCTCTGTGCCTGTACCAAATTCATCGATGAGGAACAATGTTCTTTCATCCGCATTTTCCAGCAGCGCCTTCATGTTGATCAGGTGGGAACTATAAGTGGAGAGGTCATCCAAAATCGATTGCTCATCACCGATGTCGATGAAAAGGTTTTCAAACAAGCCGCATTGGGAGTCGACGCGCATGGGTGGCATCAAGCCGCATTGCAGCATGTATTGCAGTAGACCCGTGGTCTTCAGGCAAACCGACTTACCGCCCGCATTAGGACCGCTGATGACAAGAATGCGGTTTTGCTCATCGAGAGTCAGGTCCAAAGGGACGATTTGTTTGCCTTGCGCCTTCAGTTTCTTTTCCAAAAGCGGATGACGCGCTTGTTGCCAATTGAAATAAGGTGTGTCAAGGATTTCGGGTTTCACACCGTTAATCTCGTTGGCCAATAAGGCTTTGGCGCGAATGAAGTCGAGTTCTCCTAAAAGGTTCCACACCCTACGAAGTTCCGAGAGATAAGGTCTCAACAGTCTGGTGAAAGCCATCAAGATGCGATGGATCTCACGCCGTTCAGCATATTCCAACTCTTTGATTTCGTTGGAGGTGTCAAAGATTTCGGCAGGCTCGATGTAGACGGTCTGACCTGTTGCAGACTCATCGTGGATGAAACCTCGGATGGTGCGCTTATCACCAGCTTTCACAGGGATGACCAACCTGCCGTCGCGCACGGTAAGTTCGGATTTTTGGTCGACCCATCCAGCGGTTTTGGCGTCACTCATGATCTGGCGGATACGCTTCTCAATACCGCCTTGCTTGCGGCGGATGCTCTGCCGGATCTCTAGTAGTTCAGTGGAAGCATTGTCAGGAATTTCGCCTTTATCGTCAACGAGACGGTTGACCTCAGTGAAAATACTGCGTTCGATAAAAATATTCTCAATCAGCGACTTGAGTCGTGGTGTGGCATCGGCACTTTCGGAATGACCATAGCGCAAAATAGCTTCAATAACATTGAGCGAAGGCTTCAGCGCAAACAAATCCTCCACACTGAGGCAAGTGCCATCTATCTGGATGCGGTGGAAGGCCTCGCGCAGGTCATGAAAATCACGCATGGGGAAAGGCACACCAGTCTGCAGCAAACTGATAAACTCTTCAGTCTGTTCCAGGCTCTTGAGGATGCGGGCTTTGTCGGCCGAAAATGCCATAGACTCCACGCGCTCCAGCCCCATCTGGCTGATGCAGTGTTCAGAGAGCATCTGGCGGATGCTGGCAAAGCCGATTTTCTGTTCGAAGTTAGTCGGGTAGATCACGGATTGAGGTTTTGGGGCGCAAAGGTACACAATTTTCAGATATTCAACCTCAATTGTATTTCCTCCACTTTCCTTTGTAATTCCTGCACGGTTTTAATGAGTTCTTCCTCACGGAAGCGGTTCTCGCGTTGCTCGGGCATTTCCGCGCTGATGTAATGCACGAATTTCCACACTTCCTTGATGTCGGCAGCGGCGAGGTCATAAGGCTGGTAGAGCGGATTCAATGAACTGAGTGTCAGCTTGCTCTCATGCTCGAGTTTGTTGTCCACAATTTTGAATACGATTCCGTCGTCCTGCGTGAGGACAATGTAAGGCTGTCCGCTACGGATGTAAGTCCAGTCGAGAACGTACTCGCCCGTGACGTATGAGCCGTCAGGGATGGGCAGCATCGAGTCGCCGCTGATTTGGAAAGTGCGGTACTTGCGGTCGCGCGAGAGGAAAGGCATAGTGAAAGTGGGCAGCACCTTGATGTATTCAGGGTCGGCAAAGCCCGTGGCATAGCCCGCCTTGGCCTTCTCGGTGACTAGTTCGATGTTTTCGTTGTTGTCGTTATTGACGGTAGTGGCCAGCACACGCAGGTTGCTGCCTTTCAGGTGCACATCATAGCCACGCTCAAGTTGCGAGAGCTGACTCGGACTGATGCTGCTCAGGTCGACTTTCACCAAGGTGTCGATAGCGATGCCGAAATACTTGGAGAAGGCGACTAAGGCCTCCAAGTTCGGCTCAGAGACTCCGTTCTCGTAGCCGCTCAACGTAGAGCGCTTCATATTTAGGGCAAAAGCGATGTCGTCTTGAGTGTGGTGACGATGTTTACGGAGGAATTTGATGTTGCTATTGAAATACATATTGTTAAAGTATTGTTGATTATTTAACTGTTGAAATGTTGAGTTTCCCCTTCGGGGAATGGAATCTGTCGTTGTGTCAATTGGCGGCGGCTTGTGGCGCTTACGGAACGTAGACTCCTCTTGCCGCCGCTTTTACGATATTTCCCTCCATTCCCGAAGGGAATCTTTTGTAATCTCAATTGCCTCGAATTCGAGGTATTTCATTTTTATGTGATTGATATTCATTTGTGTTATAAAAATATTTCTATTCTTCTTGCATTATTCCAAAATAAATGATTAAATTTATGGCGAAATTTTTGATTAAAAACTCGTCAAAAATACAACTTTTTTGGAATATGCAAGCATTTTAAGCGAAAAAAGGAGGATTTTTTATGGAAAGGACGATTTTGCATTTGGATTTGGACACCTTTTTCGTGTCGGTGGAGCGACTGGTGAACCCTTCGTTGGAAGGCAAACCCGTCATCGTGGGCGGCATGTCGGATCGCGGTGTGGTGTCTACTTGCAGCTACGAAGCACGACGCTTCGGAGTACATTCAGCCATGCCGATGCGGATGGCGCGGCAACTTTGTGCCCAAGCAGTCTTCATCCGTGGCGACATGGAGCTCTACAGTCGTTATTCCCGCTTGGTAACCGATATCATCGCCGACCGTGCGCCCGTCTATGAGAAAATGTCCATCGATGAACATTACCTCGACCTGACAGGCATGGACCGCTTCCACGACTGTCAACTATGGTCGCACGAACTGCGGCAAAAAATCATCAAGGAAACGGGGCTACCAATTTCGTTCGGCCTCTCTGAAAACAAGACGGTGGCGAAGATTGCCACGGGACAAGCCAAACCCAACGGTGAGTTGGAAGTGCCTATACCTTATATTAATAGCTTCCTCGACCCGCTGTCGGTGCAAAAGATTCCGATGGTGGGCGAAAAGACCTATGCCCTGCTTCGCTCAATGGGTGTGGAGAAAATCGGCACTCTGCGCCGACTGCCACCTTTGGCAATGGAACGCGCCATGGGCAAGCACGGCCTCGACATCTGGAAGAAGGCCAACGGACAAGACAGCACACCCGTGTGCCCCTACCAAGAGCGGAAGTCTATCAGCAAGGAAAGGACGTTTGAACAAGACACCATTGATGTGGCGACCATCAAGCAATGCCTGGCACGGATGGTGGAGAGCCTCGGCTTCGACCTGCGCTCGCAAGGCAAACTGACGGGTTGTGTGACGGTGAAAATCCGCTACTCCAACTTCGACACGCACGACATGCAGCAGCGCATCCCTTACACCGCCTTCGACCACATATTGCGCCAGACCGTGAACGGCATCTTCGATAGGCTGTACAACCGACGGATGATGATTCGGCTAGTCGGAGTGCGCTTCAGCGAACTGGTTAGCGGAGCACCGCAGTTGGCCTTATTTGACGACAATGCTGAACTGACACAACTCTACGCCACTTTGGACAAGATAAAATTGCGTTTTGGGGAACAAATCATACATCGGGCAGCGGGATGACGACTATGGCCTATAGCCTATGGCCCATGGCTTGCCTTTACGTAAGGGCAGCCATAGGCCATCAGCTATCAGCCATAGGCAACTGAATAACTGGATAACTAAATAACTGAATTGTTACTCAACGTACACTCATATAACAGCCTGTGCTACGGCACGATGCCGATTGCGGACTTGGTCACGAAGACCGCCGCGCTTGGCTATGCTGCCTTGCCTTTGACCGACATCAACACAACGATGGGTGCCGCCGATTTCGTGGTGGAATGCCAGCGAAAAGGCATTAGGCCTGCGCTCGGCGTCGAGTTCCGCAACGGCAACGAACTGCTTTATGTAGCCTTGGCCAAAAACAACGCGGGCTTTGCCGAACTGAACCGATTTTTGACACAACACAATTTCAGTAAACAGCCCTATCCCGAAATTGCACCCGACTGGGAACACGTCTTCGTAATCTATCCTTTCGGGAAACGGAAACCTGCACAGCTGAAAGAGAACGAATTCCTTGGCGTGCGTTTCTCCCAACTGACCAAATTGTACAACTGCACATCCTTTGAAAAGTTGGTCGCTATGCAGCCTGTCACCTTTACCGAAGCAGACGACTTCCAGTTGCATCAATGCATGCGTGCCATCGATGAAAACGTGCTGATTTCGCGCCTTGACCCTGCTGCTTGCGCTGCTCCTGATGAGATACTTTTGTCGCCTGAAAGGCTGAAAACGACCTTTGCACTCTATCCGCAACTTATTGAAAATGCAGAGCATATCTTGGAACAATGCGAAATCAACTTGGACAATAGTGTAAAAAACAAGCGCACTTTCACAGGCAATGTCTATGACGACTTGGAGTTATTGCGCCAAAAAGCCTTTGAGGGAATGCTCTACCGCTATGGAACCACCAACAAGGCCGCTTACCGCCGCATTGAGAAGGAATTGGACATCATCGAAAAGAAAGGCTTTTGTGCTTATTTCCTTATCGCTTGTGACATCGTTCAGTTTGCCATAAAGCAAGGCTTCTATCATGTCGGGCGAGGCAGCGGTGCCAATAGCGTGGTGGCTTATTGCTTAAAAATCACCGATGTGGATCCGATTGAACTGGACTTGTACTTCGAACGCTTCCTCAACCCTATGCGCAGCAGTCCACCCGATTTCGACCTCGACTTTTCGTGGCGTGATAGGGACAAAATCATAGCGTATATATTCAAGAAATACGGTAAGGAGCATGTGGCGCTTTTGGGTGCGACGGTCACTTTCCAAGACAATTCGCTTTGCCGTGAACTGGGCAAGGTGTTCGGCCTACCCAAAGGCGAAATCGAGCAAATGGAGCGTAATCCATCATCCTTTGCACAACAAAGCGAAATCGGGCGCAACATCCTCTCCATCGCCGAGCGCATCCGCGACTTCCCACGCCAACGCTCCATCCATGCTGGCGGTGTACTGATCACAGAAGAGCCAATTACCAATTTTGCCGCGCTCGACTTACCGCCCAAGGGCTTCCCAACGACACAATACGACATGTATTCCGCTGAAAAAGCCGGGCTCATTAAAGTGGACATCCTCAGTCAGCGCGGCATCGCCCACATCCGCGACGCGGTGGAAATGGTGGAACGGAACCGTGGCGTTCATATTGACATCCATCAGGTAAACGCGCTCAAAGAGGACGAGTTAATCAAGCGGCAGCTTCTTAAGGCCGAGACCTGCGGATGCTTCTATATCGAGAGTCCAGGGATGCGTGGCCTATTGCGCAAGTTGCGTTGCTCCGACTACAAGACCTTAGTGGCTGCTAGCTCCATCATCCGCCCGGGTGTAGCTCATTCAGGGATGATGCGCGAATATGTCAACCGTTTCCATCATCCTGAAACTGTGGACTATAAGCATCCTATCTTAAAAGAACTCTTGGCCGAGACCTACGGGGTGATGATCTATCAAGAGGATGTGCTTAAAGTGGGGCATTATTTTGCGGGCTTGGACTTGGCTGAGGCCGATGTGCTGCGTCGGATGATGGGCCACAAGATACGCGACAAGTTTGAGTTTGAGCAAGTGACAAAACGCTTCTTCGACAACTGCAAGGCCAAAGGCTATCCCGACACCTTGGTGCAGGAACTTTGGCGACAAATCGAGTCGTTTTCAGGATATTCTTTCTCCAAGGCACACTCGGCCTCATACGCGGTAGAGAGTTACCAAAGTCTCTATCTGAAAAGCCACTATCCGCTTGAGTTTCAAGTGGCCGTGATTAACAATTTCGGTGGCTTCTATCAGACTTGGTTCTACTTCAACGAGGCACGACGCATGGGTGCGAAGATCCATCTGCCTTGCGTCAACCGCAGCAGCTATCTCACCACTTTGAGCGGTAGAACGATTTTTATGGGTTTCGTGCATTTGCAAGGCTTGGAACAAAGGTTCGTGGAGCGTTTCATCGCCGAACGCGAAGCCCACGGCCCATTCGCCAGCTTGGACGACTTTATTTCGAGGGTGCCGTTTTCGTTAGAACAGCTCGTTTTGCTCATTCGTGGAGGTGCGTTTGGCTTCACGAAGAAGACCAAAGCTGAACTTTTGTGGCAGGCGCATTTGAACAAAGGTCAAGCCAAAAAGGAGCAACCCGAAACACTTTTCAAGCTTGAAAACCAACATTTTGAATTCCCCGACTTCAAGACCAACGCTTTGCAAAACGCCTATGATGAGATTGAACTTTACGGATTCCCAGTATCCCTCACTTGGTTCGACCTGCTTAAAACCAATTTCCGAGGCGAATTGATGGCTTGCCAGATGCTGCACTTCGTTGGACAACGCTATCGAATGTTGGGCAAGTTGGTGACGGTGAAAAACTTTCGCACCTGCAAAGGTGATCCAATGGCTCTCGCCACCTTTGTTGATGCCACAGGCGAAGCCTTTGACACGGTGCTTTTCCCACAAGTATTTAAAAGCTATCCTTTCCAAGGTGACGGTGTGTATCTGCTTTTGGGAAAAGTGACAGAGGAATTCGGACAACCTTCGTTAGAAGTTGAGAAAATGGGACGGCTTGAATATAAAACTTTGGAATGAAAAAGCCAGTGAGCACATCCTATTTCAGTTGGGCCAACACCGTCTCCTTCCCTATCGTTTTACCACCGATTTTCACCTTGATTTCGGCATCCAAAGGCAGGAAGACATCCACGCGTGAGCCGAAACGAATCATACCCAGCTCCTCTCCTACCACGGCTTCATCGCCAGGTTCCAAGTCGCATACGATGCGGCGAGCCACAAAACCCGCAATCTGCCGCACCAAAACCTCACGATCTTTTGTATCCTTCAGGATAATCGTATTATGCTCATTATCAGTCGATGACTTCGGATTGAAAGCCAACAGAAACTTGCCGGGATGGTATTTGTAATAGGTCACCTCGCCGTTGAACGGGAAAAAATTGATATGGACATCATAAATCGACATGAAGATGGAAATCTGACGGCGCTTATCGTGAAAATACTCATCTTCCATCACCTCCTCATTGGCCGCTATCACACCATCCGCAGGAGCCAATACCGCATTCTCTTCCATAGTAGTCTTCCGCCAAATCGGAACGCGGAAAAAGCGGATGGTCAATATAAGCACCACGAACTGAAACACATAGAGAATATAATGCCAAACGGTTTGAGAAGGCCAAAGCCAATTGACAAGAATGACCGTAGCCGCAATAACGGCAAGGGTAATCAATATAGCCTTAGTTCCTTCCTCATGTAACCTCTTATGGATCTTCATAGCAGCAGCAAATAAACAAAAATAAATGGCACGCTGAACATGATAGAGTCAAATCGGTCCAAAATTCCACCATGGCCCGGTATCAGCTTGCCCGAATCCTTCACCCCTGCCTGCCGCTTGAGCATCGACTCGCAGAGGTCACCCAACGTACCGAAAACGACAGCAATGATAGCTAAGCCGATGGCATGCGGAATGGGGAACCATTGGGAATAATGGCAGAAGATGATAAGCGAAGCCATGGTAAACACGAGTCCGCCGATGCTGCCTTCTATGGTCTTGCCTGGTGAAATGCGAGGGAATAGCTTGTGTCGTCCAAGAAGTTTGCCTGTCAGATAGGCAAAAATGTCATTGACCCACAGCAAGCAGAACACCAATATGATGAGTCGTGGTCCGGCCAAAGTGCCAAAAAGGTCTTCACGATACATGAAAAGCATCAGTGAAGAAGGCAAACTCAAGAAGGCGAGTGAAGCATAAAGGTAGGTGAATATCGGTTTCGCATCATGCTTGACGGAGAATAAGGCATAAAGGAAAGGCATCAACACGATGAGCATCTCAAACAAAAGCCAACGCGGTGCGATGCCATGGAGTGCTACCATGGCAGGCAGGACAAAGAAACCTATAGAAAGCGTTTCACCGATAATGATGCCTGCAGGGGTATTCATTTGCAGTAGGCGCGACATCTCGAAAGTGCCCACGGCGATGATGAACAGCAGCAGGGCTGCCCATGTCCACTGTGAGACAAACACGCAGGCAAGGAGCACAATGCCCATCAGTAGGCCTGAAACCGAACGAATCAGCAATTCTTTCATGACGTTCAAAATGGAATGCAAAGATAGGAAAAAGAGTGATAGGCAAGCAAGGTGATGCCATAAAAACAGAGAAGCCCGCACCATTGTCTGGTGCAGGCTTTCCGTTGCGGGTGGGCGGCGAACTACTTTCCCACGGTCTCCCGCAGTATCATCGTCGCGGCGGGGCTTAACTTCTCTGTTCGGAATGGGAAGAGGTGCGCCCCCGCGCCATAGCCGCCACTTGTATCTCTCTCGGCCTTTCCGGATGGGGTGAAGGCGGACACAAGGACACGGACTCACGGTGCCGTGCTTCTTGCTGTCTTCCGGCACAAGAGTGAAGCTTTCGGGCCATTAGTGCCGCTCGGCTCAACGTGTCGCCACGCTCACACCTGCGGCCTATCGACGTCGTCGTCTCCGACGGCCCTCAAAGGAGGCCTCATCTCGGGGGGGGCTTCGCGCTTAGATGCCTTCAGCGCTTATCCCGTCCGGACGCGGCTACCCGGCCGTGCGCCTGGCGGCGCAACCGGTCCACCGTTGGTCCGTCCGACCCGGTCCTCTCGTACTAAGGTCAGGGCCCCTCAAGCCTCCAACGCCCGCAACAGATAGAGACCGAACTGTCTCGCGACGTTCTGAACCCAGCTCGCGTGCCACTTTAATCGGCGAACAGCCGAACCCTTGGGACCTTCTCCAGCCCCAGGACGTGACGGGCCGACATC
>JAEEGJ010003285.1_pt1 | contig 63964 bp, 48 predicted proteins | sample 8958761 | NCBI WGS metagenome assembly JAEEGJ01 (sample SAMN16246546, study PRJNA631951) | gut metagenome | biome: gut microbiome; feature: rumen; material: RS-attached | host: Bos | place: Iran: Karaj | collected 2018-10 | reverse complement strand
AAAGATTCCTATTTTGTCGTGATTTAATTGCTCATATGTTTGGATCACACATCTGATTATAAAAATTTCAATATATACTGCTCCTTAGATTGTCCATAACACTGCTTAAGCCGTGTCATTACGATGTGATTCTAAAATTGTCGGAGTCTGCTGCCCATTTGAATGTCAGAAGTAATAGATTTTAAGTTTGTCCGGACCGTATTAAGGCCCGTGGTATGGGGATGGGGAAAATGTTCGAGTTTTTCCCCTCGAACATTTGATTATCTGTTTATTTTATAACCAGTGAGTTAATTAAGCTGACGGCCGTTCGAAACGATCTGTCAGCCGGTGCCGAGCCTCTGCTTCTGTAAATGTGATAGCTCAGATTAGTCAGAGGTACCGAGTTTTCCGTTTTTTAACATGAACTCGATGACCTCGTTACCTGCCGCAAGTTCAATAATATCAGGAGTTACCATGCGGGCGTTTTTAAGCGCAGCATAGTTAAGTGAATGCAGACAGATTTTGTTGAGCATTCGCGGTATCCCCTCCGACAGTTCGGCAAGCAGTGTTACAGATTCCGATGAAAATAACTGTTCTGTTACACCGGCCCATCTCAGATGAGCGGTAATGTACGGTCCGATTTGCTCATTTTTCAAAGGCTGAAGATTACAAACATACTGTATTCTCTGAGTAATGGCGGTGCACTTTTCATTATTGAGTATGTCGCATATTTCACTCTGACCTGCCAGAATAAGACTGAGCGGTGAGCCGGAGTCGTATTTATCCTCTCCGTTAAGCAGGAACCTGATTTCTTCCAGCTGGTTGTACTTGTGGTAGCTTTGAGTAAGCAGATGGGCCTCATCGATAATCATAATGACTTTACGGTTGTAGGTCTTTTTCTGAATCATGATCTCCTGATGAAACTGTCTGCGGGCATCATTTACATAGATATGCGGTTTGACTCCCATAGCTTCCAAAGGTACAGTGTACAGCCATCTTGGTGTCGGGTTGGAAATAGATACATAAAATATCAGATAGTTATCAGGATTCAAGGAACTGGTAAACAATCTTAATGCCGTACTTTTCCCGATACCGGGACGGCCGGTAAGCAGTGCAAAGGAATTACTGTCTACGGTAAGCCCGAGTTTTTGTTTTACATCATTCTGCAGAGGATTTTTATAAAGAAAATCGGTACCGATACTGGTTGTGAACGGCATATTTTTCATAGAAAAGTAGGAAAGAAAATCACTGGCTGCCATTTGTTTATTCTCCTATATTACGGCTGTAAAGCGATTTGTCAGTATCAAAATCAATTTCTTCATCAAAATCGATCTCTTTGTTATCAACGCCGGATGGCAGTTCTGCCTGTGTTCCACCGGCCGGACTGCATGACGGCTCTTCATTCGCGGTTGGAGCGGTTTCAAGATTTTCGTCTGAAGAAACTTCAGGCAGAGATACGGCACCTCCGTACACCGGTGCTGTTTGAAGATTCTGGTTAATCTGCTGAGTAAAAAGAATGGCCGGCAGCTGTGTATTCATAAAGGTTTCCTCATTTTTGTACAGTCCTCGACTCTTCAACAGTTCCCTGGCCTGACGTTCAACCTGTGCCGGGATTTGCGGAAGATTTTTGAGCATGTCCTTTTTCATCTTTGTCTGAACAGAGCCGGCAATATCTTTAAATCTTACATTTGATTTAGGGATGAACGGAGTCAACTCATGGAAAGAATATACATCAGCACCGCGTTCAATCTCCTCTTTGGTATTTTCAATTACCTGACGGACCGTTCTATCGGTCAGCGAGGTACTGATAACTGCAAATTCACCTGATTTGCAAAATTTGGTTTTAACCAGATATTTTTTACCGTTGTAACTGATAAGTCCGTCTTTGGATATTCTTCTATATTCGGTTGTTGTAAATGCAGCATCAAGAACCTGCGGATCAGGAATTCTGGCAGTTATGGCAGAATCCTTTTCAAAAGCCTCGTCCGGTGATAGAATGGTTTTATTGTTGGAACTGTCGTATTCCACCAGTGTCGAGTGCTTTGCGCTGTTGTATTCACGGATGCGGTTTTCAACAATTTCCTTGAATGCGTCAAACCTTACATCTGTCATACTCTCAAAAGGGATGAACAGATCATCTAGAGTTTCATTGACTCGTTCAAGTGCGCCCTTACTCTGCGGTTTGTAGGGGCGCGATTTTTTGTGAACAATTCCAAGTGTACGGGTACAGTGAAGCATGGCCTTGCCGTTATATATGGAGCCCTGATCAGTCAGTATTGAAGCTGGAACCCCGTGGGTTTCAATCAACTGTCGCAGACTGCTTAATGCAATGGTATCCTGCTGATTGGTTCCAATCCGCCACGATAGTATTTTCCTGCTGTAATTATCCATCCACAGTTGCACATACGGTGTTACTGGCATACCGTTTTCATCAACACAAACACCTCTTGGCGGCTCTTTCACATCTCCCTGAATCTGCTCCATCCGGTGTTCCTTGCGGTAACGTCCGAAAAAGGCTCTGCCGTTCTGTTCCCGTTCCTGCAGAAGCGTACGGCGTCCGAAACCTTCCTCAAACAGGTGCCGTTGCAGAGTACTGCGTTTGACTATACCGGTAAGATTCGGATGACGGGATTCCAGACAGCGTATGATTTCCTTTACACTGATGGTCGGAGTGTGCATCCTCATTATTTTGGCCTCATTCATCAGTGACTCAAATTTGATGAACAGCCGGCAGTCGGAGCGAACCTTCGGATATTGATTACGCAGTCCGGGCAGTCCACCTTTTTTATATCTTTCAATCCACCGTTTCAGGGTTCTTTCCGACAGATTGAATTCAGAGGCTATCTGTGCAATTTGATCTCTGAATTCCCTGCGTCCTTCCTCTGTTTCTCTGTTAATCCTGATAACAGGCGCAATAATCTGCAGTCGGAATGACTCAGCTGATTCATTCCGGTTTTGAATTTTAGGTACTGTTAAAGTCATAGTTCTCCCTTTTTATTGGTAACTGTTTAAAATCTAACCTCCCGGGCTTAATAATCTCCCGGCCGGGCATATTATCCTAGCTATATACCCTAAAGAATGTTTCGGTGATTTGGATAATGTTCGGACTTTGTAAGAGCACATGGACAGTAAGATTTTGGAAATCGGAGGGGGAGGATTGGATGTCACCGGATTGGACCGGCGTTCAAAATTCATTTCTGAACAGATGGAGTTCTGGATTTCAAGTGAACGGATTATGGCCGCGCCGGCTTTCTTTATCACTTCGGTAATATTCAGCAGCTTACTCCACCGGCCACGGCTGAAAAAATAATCGTAAATATACATCAGATTGCTTTGATAGCGCTGCAGCATATTCTTTGTTACGGGATTGTTTCCTAAAATTTTTAGGAACAGCTTATAGGTGAGATGAAAGCGCTCTTTGAGTTTACCGGCCTTCCGCATCTTCTGAACATAGCTGGATATTTGTACCGAAATAAGATGAAAATCATCGAAGTTACCGGCTTGAACCTCATACCTTGGTAATCCAAGTTCGGGAAGCATAACGTGCGTTTCATGCAGTACATCTTTATGTTTACCTGCATTATCCTTACGCACACGATGGGAACTGCAGTTCGGGTTGGAACATCTTAGTTTTTGCAGGTGACAAGGCTTCGGATCGCAACAACTGCCATCTTCCAGATTGAGGATTAATTTGACGTAATCTGTAAATCCATCTCTCCACATGTGATGACCGCAGTGCGAACACTCAATAACGACACCCTTCTTGAATGTAAGGCAAAGTTCAACACATACAGAACCATCTTCTTTTTTAAACTCGCGGGTAATTACAATGCATTTGCAAAATGGTACAATAATCATGTAGTTTCTCGTTCGTGTTCTAAAGGTAGATCAAAATACCTGATCGAAACTACATTGTGCAGGGGGTTTTGTCGAAAAAAATGGTCCTGCACTCTCAGCCTCGACAGCAGACAGTACTTCTTTATCTCTGGCTTTGATCTTACCGATATTCCATTACTTACAGCTTGTTAACACCTTTTATATAGGCAACTCAATTCTATAGCATATGCAAAAATGAGCAACCACTCCATACAAAAAAAAATGAGCAGTAACTCTGTACAAAATAAAATAGCAGTTAAAATTAACAAAATTACAGGCAGTACGTTCTGACAAAAGTAAGAGCAAACTGTTATGCAAAGTTATAAATCAGAAGGTTTTGACAAAGGAAGAGAGCAACAACAACTGGCAAAATTAGGATCTTTTACTCAGGAAAATTTTAGAGCTGAGAATTTGACAATTTAGTGGACTGTTTTGATGACAAACTAACTTGGCTGTGACATTGTTCTCGCTTACGATACCTCTGTGTTTAAAATTTTCATTGAGCTGTTATGTGGAATTTATGTAATTTTTTTTATTTGTGTGTAACAGGGAGATAATTCGCAGAATTATCAGCTTATTTCACGTTTTTTCTCATAAATAGAAAAGAATTTAGATATGAGGAAAATCACTCCGTTATCTATTTGTTTCATAATTTATAGGTGCTCAACTTTTACGATCGTTTAACAGCAGACGTGATTTTAGAAGATGAGATTTGTCTGTCAGATCTAGGGTCTTATCAGATATCTTAGTTGACCGCACCTGCTCTAAGATAGTAAATTTTTTGAAAATATCAAACTGTTTTCAGTCTCTAGTTCCTCAAAAAAGTATATAATCCGATTCTAAAGATTATAAGCAATCCTATCAGGAACCAGGTCTTTTGACTGAAGAATCGATCCGTTACAAAAATAATTACTGATCTTACAAATATAGTAACAGGTATACAAAACTAATGGACAATGGCTTAAAAGCTTCGTGAATAGAAGCAGATAACAAATTCTATAGCTAGAAGAAGGTATGGCAGGGAATTTTAAAAGGTCTAAATATGAGATTTAGACCTAAAAATTTTACAAATAATTTAACACAAGTTATTGTCCTGAAGCTTGATTTTACTCACTTACGGTAACAATAACAAACTGTTTGATATTCCAATCATTAGACGATTTTCTGCAAACTAGTTCTATTGGCACTTTTACAGCTAGATCGCGTGGAAATACTGCATCAAAAATATTTTTTTGATTTCTATGGATATTGAGTACCATCCCCCATAATTCAATTTGTTTTACTTGATCAGGATCGTCATTTGAAAATGCTCCTTCTACCAATATTTTTTTTCTACCAGGTGATGATAAAACAGGAGGTATAACATTTCCTTCTCTTTTACAAGTACGAACGGAATATATGTCCTTATTCCAACCAACACGATCAAAAATTCCTTTTCTATTGTTGTAATAATCCTGTAATAAATAAACCGGTTTATTTGAAGTTAACCTGTAATTATCAAAATGGTAATCTGAAATTGATCGTAATTCAACATTATATCGTACTGTCATTTTATTTTCTGACATCTTTACAGGTGGGGAAAAAAGTGTAAATATTGATACAAAAAAAGACATTATAATCAATAAATTTGATAATTTTGATTTTACAAAAAAATCATTAAGCGCGTCACATAATATTATTAAAAGTAAAAAGGATGAAAAAATTGAAAAATAAACGAATCGCCAAAAATCTACAGCTAATAATATTAAAAAAAAAGGGGCAAATGAACAAATAAAAAATATAATTGCAACAATAATCCTGATATAAATTTTAGAGATATTAAACTTTATAATTTTTTCGAATGTTATTGCAAAAAAACTAAATGATGTAAAGCCTATAAAAAGGAATCCTATAAAAACATTGAAAATATTATCATATATAATGGATAACCTATCTGAAATTAACTTTGGTATATCTTTTTGCTCTTTAAAAAAATTGTTAATATATTCTATCATTCCTTCCGAAATATCGGAATTTTTATACATTTTTAGAAGAGTTTCTGGAAAACAAGAAAGAAAGTGGACCGCTACTGCGAACAGTACAGGTATGAAAAACAGAAAAATTCTAGATTTTGGTACTTTTATTATAAAAATATTGAGAGCAATCACTGGTAACCAAAAAAACATAGATATTTCCGAAATCAAGCATGATACAGAAATAGTTACCACTGATAGTACATAAAATTTTTGATGATAAAGTATATAAGATAATAAAACTAATGTGCTAACTATAATATCAAGATAACCTGTTAAGTTTAGAATTTCCTTCATGAAATACGATGAAACAAGGAATCCAAATAATATTGTTATTGTTTCCGGTTTGTTTGTATGTTTTTTTACTAATAATAAATAGTAAATTCCTAATAGACAAATAAATAATATTACAAAAATAATATGAATGTGTTTTATTGATTCATTAACATAATTGTAAATGAATTGTTGATCTGTTATAAAATAGAAAAAATGCAACAATTGGCCGGGAAGGGCTCTCTTCATGAAACCATTAGAATAATCAAGGTACCAGTTAAATTTCCCGTAATTGTCTAGAGTTGTATCAACGCCATTTATGCAGCAAATAATTAAAGTCAACGCAAGGACTGCGAAATATATACTGAATTTTTTAGTATTACTATTTTCTAATTTTTTCATGGTATTTTTGACACTTTGCAAAAACTTGTAGGGATAACCTGGAGTCAAGGATTCTTTCTAAAACTCTGTTGGTAGTAGTCGAATCCTTTGTAAGAAAAGTCTTAAAAGGCTCCGGTTATTGGATTTATAATGCCAAACATCGTAAACATTGATGTTAGAACTAATACACATCCTATTTAAGATTTTGAACACTGCTTATGGCATTTGGTGTTTCTTTGCAGATTGTCTGTAACTGATTAACTATATCTGATAGCTGATCTGACAGGTTGTACGTAGGATTGAATATCAGTAAACCAGAACCGTACATTCCTTCGATTTTGTCCTGGGAGTTTGCTATACAGAAATTAACATCAAGAATCTCTTTTGCTTCAATTTTTTTTGCTTTTTCTCTGAGAAAAAGGGAATGATCTTTGCTGTTGTTTAGATGGGGATACCATAACATTATTGTTACATCATTCCATTTTTTTAGTACGAGCTCGATTGATTCTATCGCTTTTTTGTAATCTTCGATCATTTCATAAGACGGATCTATAAGTACTACACCTCTTTTGATTTTTGGCGGGGTTACAGCAACTAGACCTTCGAATCCATCTCTGTGATGAATTGCGATTCTTTTGTCATTTCTGCAGTCCATCCTTGATTTTAGTTCTCGGATTTCATTATTGTGAAGTTCCATCATAATTAAGTGATCCTGAGGACGCAGAAGTTTCTTGGCAATCAGCGGAGATCCTGGATAATAGTTTAATTTCAATGTTTTATCTGTGTTTAATGTCTCTACAGGCCTTGGTTCCGAATTACTGGCATTGCTGCTATTTGCCTTGATTAGATCATTATTGATTTCTTTTACAATGCTTAAATAATCATTTATTGATGGATCTAAATCATCTGTACAGCTGAGCAGTTTACCTATGCCGGAATTATATTCACTTGTCTTTTTAGATTCTCTGCTGTTCAGATTGTAGTACCCTCGTCCTGCGTGACTGTCGATATATACTAAAGGTGAATCTTTATTTTTTTTATATTTGAGAATTAAGGAAAGAGTTATGTGCTTAATTATATCAGCATGATTGCCGGCATGATATGAGTGAAGGTAGCTGAGCATTATGAGTTTTCCTTGAGTTTTAAATTTAGATCATTTTGTTTTTGTTCAAATTCTTCACTAAGAATCAACCATTCTTCTTCAAACTTCTCTTTCTGGTGTTGCAGATTTCCCTGTTCTGTCAGCAACTCATTAAGTTTAGGTTTGTTTTCAGAATTGTAAATATTGTTGTCAGCAAGTTGTTCCTGAATTCTGTTCTCCTTTAGTGCAATTTCATCAATTTTCTCAGAAAGAACAGAAATTCTTTTTCTTAAATCTCTAGTTTCTTCTTTAAATTTTGACTGCAACTGTTTGATTTGCATTCGCGATAACTGTTGCTGACTTTTACTGTCAGGTCGTTTTTGTGCATTTCTGCATTCCTTAAGTTTTGCCTGTTCAGATTTCTGTTTTTCCAGCAGGTATTTATGATAGTCGTCCAGATCGCCATCAAATTCAGTTACTCTACCGTCATCTACCAGATATAACAGATCCGTTGTTGATTTTAAAAGATGGCGATCATGTGATACGACAACAAGTGCACCGTTATAATTCTGTAATGCTAAAGTCAGAGCTTCTCTCATATCCAGGTCAAGATGATTGGTCGGTTCGTCAAGCAAAAGCAGATTGGGTTTTTGCCAAACAATAAGTGCCAGAGCCAGTCTTGCCTTTTCTCCTCCGGAAAGCGTTGATGCAGGGTTGTTTACTTTGTCTCCGTTAAAAGCAAAGGATCCAAGATAGCTCCTAAGTTCCAGTTCTTTTCTGTCAGGAGCAAGAAACTGCATATGTTTTAGTGCTGATTCATCAAGTCTGAGATGTTCCAACTGTTCCTGAGCAAAGTAACCGACTTGAACTCCTGTTGAACAGTGAAATTTACCGCTTAAAGGCTTTAGTTCTCCTGCCAGGCATTTTACTAATGTAGATTTTCCTGCTCCGTTTTTACCAAGGAGTCCGATTCTCGATCCTGATGTTAAATTAATTTTTATTTTGTTCAGTACGGTGTGATCGTTGTATCCTAGCGACAGTCCTTCCATTTGGATAATAGGGTTGGGAAGGGATTCCGGCTCTCTGAACTGGAATGTAAAGTGAGAATCTGAATGTACAGCTGCAATCAGATCCATTTTTTCAAGAGCCTTTAGTCTGCTTTGTGCCTGTTTGGCCTTTGTTGCCTTATACCTGAATCTTTCCACATATTCTTTCATATGTGCGATTGCAGCTTGCTGCTTATCATACATTGCCTGCTGCTGATTACGCTTCTCCATGCGCATAATCTCAAATTTGGTATAGTTGGCAGTATATTCATTGAGTTGTTTGTTTTCAATATGGATTATTTTTTTGACAATGTGATCTAAAAACTCACGATCATGCGAAATTATAATCAGTGTTCCGTTGTAATTTTTAAGATAATTTTCCAAAAAAATAACGGCATCCAGATCAAGATGGTTCGTTGGTTCGTCTAGAAGTAATAAATCTGATCTTAAAATCAGTGCCTGCGCCAGGTTCAGGCGCATACGCCAGCCTCCTGAAAATTCTTTTACTTTTCTGCTATGCTGGTCTTCAGAAAACCCGAGTCCTGATAAAATGATGGCAGCTCTTGAACGTATGGTGTATCCGTCTATAATTTCCATTTCATTATGAATACGGCCGATAGCTTCCCCATCGTTATTTTTGATGGCTTGAGAAAGTAATTTCTGGATTTCTGTGTATCTATGATCACCTTCTATAACATAATCGATAGCCTTTAAATCTAAAGCAGGAGTTTCCTGGGATACAGTGGATATTACCCAGTCTGCTGGTATATTTATATTTCCGTTATCAGGTTGATTTTTCCCGGTAATAAGCGAGAGCAGCGTTGATTTACCGCTTCCGTTTTTTCCGATCAGACCGACTTTGTCTCCCGGGTTGATTTGTGCACAGGCGTCATGAAATAATTCATGACCCGCAATCATATATTCTAGGTTTTTGATCTGAATCACTTTAATCCTATAGTGTTATGGCTTCTTTTTGATTCGTATTGTATCAAATATCTGACCAAATCCTTACATTTGTCTCTTTTTCTCCTGCAGATGATAGCTTTATTTTATCCTGTTGATACGGCATGGCATCGATATGAAACATCGTCTTTAGTTCATGATTATCCGTAGTACTGAAATCAGCTTTAGAGGAAGTGGTACTGCAGGTTCAGTGAAAATTTGACAAATATGTTTTTTAGCCTAACTTGATAAGTTTAGATTTTAAGTTATTATATTATCGTTTAATTTATTAAAGGTAAGTGAAATGAAAGTAAGCGATTTCAGTGTTGTAACCATTCGATACACTCTAAGTAACAAGGATGGTGTTGTTATTGATCAGTCTGATGATCAAAATCTTCTTACGTACATGCATGGTACAGAATATTTGGTGCCTGGTTTGGAGAATGCTATAACCGGTCATGAAAAAGGTGACAAGTTTGATGTCGAAGTAAAGGCTGAGGACGGTTATGGTGAATATCGCGATAATCTTCTTACATCGCTATCTTTAGATATGTTTGGTGATAATCCTGTCAATGTTGGCGACACCTTTATTGCCCAGACAGAAGAGGGACAGCTTCCTGTTACTGTCAGAGAGATGCGTGATAATGAGGTTATTGTAGATGGCAATCATCCACTGGCTGGTGTTGATCTGTTTTTCAAGGTAGAAATAGTTGATGTGCGTGAGCCTACCGAATCAGAGAAGGAGCACGGACATGTGCATGTTGACGGTCATTGTGAAAATGAAGAGCATAGATGCTGTCATCATCACGATCATGAAGAGCATGAGCACCGCTGCTGTCATCATCATGATCATGAAGAGCATGAGCATCGCTGCTGTCATCACCATGAGCATGAAGAACACGAGGAGCATGAGCACCGCTGTTGCCACCATGATTCAGAATGACGTTTTTTATTTAACTATTAAAAATAGACTGGGAATGTGGAGAAGAATTCATTCGGGTTGCAAAGATAAGTAAAGAAGAATTTACTTTCGTTTGTTCCTGTCTCTTTTGAAAGATTCCGGCATCCTGTTGAATTTGTGAAATTTTTTAAGAAAAGGATGCCGGAATATGTTTTCTCTCCTTCTGCATTGATATGATCATGTCACAGGAAGGATGACGAGAGTAGCATTTTAAAGCCAGCGATATTTATTATCTTCAAATTTTTCTATTTCTGCTTCATGTTTAAGAGTCAGACCTATGTTATCAAGTCCGTTCATGATGCAGTATCTGCGAAATTCATCCAGATCAAATTTGAAAACGAGATTTTCTGCTCTGATTTCTTTATTTTCCAGATCTACAGTAACGGTCTGTCCCTCGTTAGCTTCTACCAGCTTGAACAGTTCATCAATCTCTTCCGGTTTCAGTTTCACCAGCAGCAGACCGTTGTTTAGAGAATTGTTATAGAAAATATCAGCAAATGATGGTGCGATTATTGCTCTGAAGCCATAATCCGCCAAAGCCCACGGTGCATGCTCTCGGCTTGATCCGTTGCCAAAATTCTCTCGGGCAAGCAGTATGGATGCATTTTTGTAGCGGGGATAATTGAGAATAAAATCAGGATTCACCTTTGTTCCGTTCTCGTCAAGATATCTCCAGTCATTAAATACGTGCTTTCCGAATCCCAATTTGGAAACAGAACTGAGAAACTGCTTAGGTATAATCTGATCTGTATCAACATTAGCCACATTTAACGGAACTGCAATACCGGTGTGCTGTTTAAATTCCTGCATATGATGTTTCTCCTTTAGATCATTTCTCTTACATCAACAAAATGACCTGCAACTGCGGCTGCTGCAGCCATGGCAGGACTTACCAGATGAGTTCTTGAACCACGACCCTGCCTGCCTTCAAAATTCCGGTTTGATGTTGATGCACACCTCATTCCGGCCGGCAGCTTATCGTCATTCATTGCAAGACACATGGAGCATCCGGCATATCTCCATTCAAATCCTGCGTCTGTAAAAATTTTGTCCAGACCTTCCTCTTCAGCCTGCTTCTTCACCTGGCATGATCCAGGTACGGCAATTGCGAGCTTGATATTTGCAGCTATGTGTCTGCCCTTTAGAATATCTGCCGCAGCTCTGAAATCCTCAATTCTGCCGTTAGTGCAGGAACCGATGAACACTGCATCGATAGGAACCGTTTTAAGATCGGTGTGGGCGGTGATTCCCTGATAATCTAGAGCTTTCTTGCAGGAAAGACTGCTGATTTCGTCATTAAAGTCTTCAGGAGCCGGAACTGGCTGATTGACTGAACCTCCCTGTCCTGGATTGGTTCCCCATGTTACCTGAGGCTCTATTGAAGAACCGTCTATTCTTACCTCTGCATCCCACGCAGCGTCGTCATCGGAATTAAGCGTCTTCCAGTAGGAAACTGCTTCATCCCAGTCCTTGCCATGAGGCGCATATGTTCTTCCTTTAACGTAGCTGATTGTTGTTTCATCCGGTGCAACAAGACCTACTTTTGCTCCGACTTCAATAGCCATGTTGCAGATTGTCATTCGACCTTCCATGCTCATATTGCGTATGACATCACCGGTGAATTCAATTGCATAGCCGGTGCCTCCGGCTGTTCCGAGCTGCGCAGCAACAGCAAGAATTACGTCCTTGGGGTAGACACCCTTTTGAAGTTTTCCTGTTATCTCCACCTTCATATTCTTAAGGCGTGCCTGCTTTATGGTCTGGGTTGCAAGAACATGCTCAACCTCCGAAGTTCCTACACCGAAGGCGAGTGCACCAAAAGCACCGTGGGTTGCGGTATGGGAATCTCCGCAGATCATTGTAGCTCCGGGAATGGTGGCGCCTATTTCAGGTCCCATGACATGAATAATTCCCTGGTGCTGGTTGCCGAGACCAAAGAGAGGTACCTTGAATTCATTGCAGTTTCTCTTGAGTGTTTCCATCTGGATTTTTCCGAGCTCACTGCAGGCGTCAATTGAATCTGAATGGGTGGATACGTTGTGATCCATTGTAGCCCATGTTTTTTCCGGATGTCTTACTGTTCTTCCGTTCTGTCTCAGACCGTCAAAGGCCTGGGGACTCGTAACCTCATGCATCAGATGACGATCGATGTAGATGATAGGAAGTTCCCCCGGTGCCTCAAGCACAATATGGGAATCGTAGAGTTTTTGATAGAGTGTTTTTCCCATTTTATACCTCAAGAATATTTTTAACTATTACATCACCCATTTCCGATGTGCTCAGTACTTTCGCATCAGAGGAAGATGCAGCCAGATCTCCTGTGCGGCATCCCTCAGCCAAAGCTTTTTCTACTGCTCTTTCAATTGCTTTAGCCGCATCCTCCTGTTTGAATGAGTAACGGAGCATAAGAGCTGCGGAAAGGATCTGTGCTATAGGATTTGCTATATTCTTACCTGCTATATCAGGAGCTGATCCGCCGGCAGGCTCATACAGTCCAAAACCGTCCTCGCTCAGACTTGCAGACGGCAGCATACCCATAGAACCTGTGATCATGGCGCATTCATCAGACAGAATGTCTCCGAACATATTTGAACACAAAAGTATATCAAATTGAGCAGGGTTTTTAATAAGCTGCATGGTAGCATTGTCAATGTAGATGTTTTCGAGAGCTACTTCAGGGTATCTTTTGGCGACTTCAGCAACTGTTTCTCTCCAAAGAATTGAACTCTGCAGGACATTTGCCTTATCAACAGATGTTACCTTCTTTTTTCTGAGCATCGCTGCTTCAAATGCATTTACGGCAATTCTTTCAATTTCAAAGCGGTGGTAGATTTCTGTATCATAGGCTTTTTCATTGCTGCCTGACCCTTCGCGTCCTTTCGGCTGACCGAAATATATTCCGCCTGTTAGTTCTCTTACAACTACCATGTCAAAGCCTTTGTTGGCAATATCTTCTCTCAGAGGAGACAGAGAATTGAGTCCCTGGTAGATTTTGGCCGGGCGCAGATTGGAAAAGAGTTTGAAGTGGGAACGAAGTGGCAGAAGAGCTCCTCTTTCTGGCCGTTCTGCCGGTGGAAGATGATCCCATTTTGGACCGCCGACTGAGCCGAAAAGAATGGCGTCGCTTTCTTCGCATGCCTTGAGAGTGCTTTCAGGAAGAGGTGTGCCGTGGTTATCTATTGCAATACCGCCGACATCGTGCTGTGACAATTCAAATTTTAGATCAAACCTTTCTTCTATTGCTTTAAGTACCTTGACAGCTTCTGCCATTACCTCCGGACCGATACCGTCACCCGGCAAAACAGCTACCTTATAACTAACTGACATTGCATTCTCCTAGAAAAAATATATTTAATTGAGAGATCAGATACGGCTGTTCAGCACTTATCTGAAATATAAAATCATAATTTACGGTTAATTTACCAAATTATTTTCTGTTACATGGATTGCGGTTTAGAAATACCGTATCGGTTCTGATCTTGCAATCCCGCCTGTTTTATGCAGCAATTATAACAAAAGGTGCATTTAAAAAAGAGAGTAGTGAGGTTTAAAAGTTTATTTAGTGGGTTTAACGGTGAAAACCGTGAAGTACCAGTTACACGGGCAGTATGACGTTTTTTTTCTGTGTCTGCTGCAGTTTTAAAAAAGCTTTGAGCTGACACAGGATAACCTTTTCTGAAAATAACCGGCTGCAGTCTGTCAGCCCCCTGTTTATGCAGGTTTGTAACCTTACTGTCTAATCTTTTGAAGAATTAACATTTTGGAATAGGTCCTGAAGGGGCTGGATCAGTCAGCATAAATACAGGATTGGTGTTTTTATCCCCGGTAATCGAAGAGAAATCTGGTAAATAGTTCTATTTTATAAGAGATAAATTATGTATAATTATAGTTGTTTTTAATTATTTTTAAAATAATTTTTTATAAATAGACTTTGTATGTCACAGTTTATTTTGTGGAGGATGAGTTTATGCCTATTGATACCTCAATGTACCCTTTGAACAGTCAGTCCTATGCATCGCAGGGACAGAATCGGGAAATTCCCCATGATTTCAAGGCTGAGCAGTCTGTGCTCGGATGTCTGCTTCTGGATCCGAATGCGTGGGATCAAGTTGCTTCAGTTCTTCGCAAGGAGGATTTCTTTGATTTTTCTCATCAGACAATTTTTGAGGCGTGCGGTAATATTGCATCTTCTCGTAAAGTTATAGATATGGTAACTCTCCAGTCTGAGCTGGAGGCTACAGATCTTCTTGAAAAGGTTGGCGGTCAGGAATATATAACCAGTCTGGCGAATCTTGTTCCTTCATCTGCATCTGTGGGCAGTTATGCAAGTGTGGTTAAGGATCGTTCGGTTAAGCGTCAGATTCTTGAATGCTGCCGCGGTCTTTCTGATTTTGTTTATGACAATAAGGTCGCATCGGGAGATGAAATTCTCAATCGTGCAGAAAGTGATATTTTCCGAATTGCAGAAAACTCTCTTCTTAATGATTCCACCGGTCCGAGACCGATAATAGAACTTGTAAATGAAACTATAAGTCATATAAGCGAAACTATGACAAATAGAAAAAACGGAGGCAACGGAGTTACCGGCATTCCGTCAGGTTTTACAAAACTTGATGAAATGACAAGCGGTTTTCATCCAGGTGAAATGATTGTGCTGGCAGCCAGACCCTCTATGGGTAAAACAACGCTTGGAATGAATTTTGTTGAAAATGCATTTCTCAATCCTGCCAATCACAAGCCTGTTGTTGTTTTTTCTCTTGAAATGCCGGCCTGGCAGCTTGTTCTCCGCATGCTCAGTTCGCTGTCAGATATAACAATGGATAAACTGTCAAGAGGAGAAGAACTTACTCGAGATGAGATGGAAAGATTCAACAGAGCCGTTGCGGTAATCAAGCAGGAAGATCGCAGAAATATGCTTTTTATTGATGATCAGACCGGTCTTTCGCCAAGTGATGTTAGAGTCAGAGCTAAAAAAATATACAAGGAGCACGGCGGTATAAGTTTGATCCTCATTGATTATCTTCAGCATATGTCTATTCCCGGTTATGGAACTGACAAACTGCATGAGGTTTCAGAAATTTCCCGTTCTTTAAAACAACTGGCAATGGATCTGAAAATTCCTGTAATTGCACTGGCGCAGCTGAGCCGAAATCTTGAAAACCGTACAGACAAGAGACCTCAGAATTCAGATTTAAGAGAGTCCGGAGCTATTGAACAGGATGCGGATCTGATTATGTTTATTTACCGTGACGAATATTATCATAAGGACAGCAAGGACAAGGGACTGGCCGAGGTGATTATCGGAAAGCAGCGTAACGGCCCGACAGGAGCGGTAAAACTGATTTTTGAAGGAGCTTATTCACGGTTTTCTAATTATGCAGGTCGAGATTATGACTCTTCTGAAAATCAGCCTCGACCTTCCGATGTGAGCAGATATGGCGATAACGCTGTATAATACCCGTGTTATTAAAACTTGTTTTTTGTTTTGCGGTATGGAGTTTATATGCAGTCCGTAAAGGCTATTATTGATTTGGATGCTCTGGTGCATAATATCGGTGTAATTAGGAGCAGAATTGACGGATCAAGGATTGTTGCTGTGGTGAAGGCTAACGCATACGGTCACGGTCTTGTTCAGATTGCAAAAACTCTAAGCAGGTATGTTGAGGCCTATGCTGTAGCTCGTATCGAGGAGGCTCTTACACTGCGCGGGGCCGGCATTGTGAAGCCGATTATCCTGCTTGAAGGTTTTTTCAATGAGGATGATATTCCTGTAATAGTTGCCAACAACCTTCAGGTTGCATTGCACAGTTTTCAGCTTCTTGAACAGGTTGAAAGAGCAAACATCCCTTCTCCTGTAAAATGCTGGCTTAAGCTTGATACCGGTATGCACCGTCTCGGTGTAAGTCCTGAAGAGGCAAACCGGTTTTATGATCGAATGATGGCCTGTAGTAATGTGGAAAAACCGTTCGGTCTCATATCCCACCTGTGTACGGCGGATGAGCCGGAAAAGAATGACTACACAAAAATGCAGATTAAGGTATTCAGGGATTTTGAGCATTCCCATCCCGGTATGCATACCGCTCTGGCTAATTCTGCTGGCATTTACTCGTGGCCTGAATCTCATACTGACTGGGTAAGACCCGGAATTATTCTGTACGGTGTTTCGCCGTATGAAGATCGTACAGGAACTGATCTGGGACTTAAGCCTGTTATGACTCTTACCAGCAATCTGATAGCAATCCGTAATCTTAAAAAAGGTGAAAAGGTCGGATACGGAATATCCTATGAGGCTGATCATGATACGACTCTCGGCATTGTTGCTATGGGGTATGGAGACGGTTATCCGAGACAGACTCCGAACGGCACTCCGGTATGGATTAATGGCAGATTTGTCTATACAGCCGGTCATGTATGCATGGATATGATGTTTGTAGATCTCGGTCCGGATGCGAAGGACAGTGTGGGTGACGAGGTTGAACTGTGGGGTCGACATCTTCCGGTTGAGACGATTGCAGGCAAGGTTGGAACGATTCCCTATGAGTTGGTTCTTAAACTGACAAACAGGGTTGAGTTTGTTTACCGCGGCGGGAGCAATTCTGATTTGACATCATTCCGCTGAAAGAGAATACTCTTGTGATATCCGTGATTTGAGAATAATTTTTGCTGAATTTTCAGAGATCCGTATTGTGCAATTTCTTTGAAACCGTCACAGATTTTTTTTGCGTTCAGCAAAGGTCTGTTTGCAGAATTACAGCGGGCGTCGCGGAAGTTTTTTTTCATCTACCGCGTCACCCGCAGGATCTGGTATTTTTTTAGCAGATTTATTTTTTAGAGAGAGTTTTTCAGTATTTCCAGTACACCGTTGCGATCAATCGGAACGAAGGCATCTGTGAGAGGGGACCAGCACTGAGGTATATGATCTGCCATCTCCTCGAAGTGCTTGTCGGTAACACCGACATCTGATAGTTTTGAAGGTATGCCTATTTCCGTGAAGAACTGCGCTGTTCTGTCGATAGCTTCACGAGCAATCACCATTGTGTCGTCGCCTGTTAAATTCCAGACATTTCTACCGTATTGAGCAAATTTAGGAGCGGTTTCGGTATTCAGACTGTATCTCATCCAGTGAGGCGTAATAATTGCGAGACCGACTCCGTGCGTAATATCGTGGAAGGCGCTGATTTCGTGTTCAATTGCATGACATGGCCACGCACTGGCGGAGCGTCCTATGCAAAGAAGATTGCAGCATCCGAAAGAACTTGCCATAAGTAACTGAGCTCTTGCTTCATAATTATTCGGATCTTTTATCGCCACAGGCGTCATTTGAATAACCGTTCTCAGCATGGCTTCACAGAACCCGTCTGTCAGAATATTACCGTCCTTTACAAAGTACTGTTCAAAGGTGTGAGACATGATATCGGCGGCGCCGGCAGCTGTATGCCAAGCTGGTACGGATTGTGTGAGCGACGGATCGCAGAATGATGCGTAGGGACTGAGAAGACTGTGAATAATCGCCCTTTTTTCGTTTGTTTCCAGATTTGTTATTACTCCTCCGGCATCGTATTCACTTCCTGTTGCTGCCAGAGTGATGATATCTACTATTGGCAGTGCCCTGGTTATTTTTGATGTATCAAGCACAAGATCCCACGGATCGCCGTCGTAATAGGCACCGCATGCTATGTTTTTTGTGCAGTCTAGAACACTGCCTCCGCCGATTGCAAGCAGAATATCAATCTTCTCTTTTTTGCATATCGCAGCACCGTCTCTTACCGATGTAATTCTAGGATTAGGTTCTATTCCGGAAAGTTCGAATAAAGTGAAATCTCTCAGAGATTTTTTTACTGTATCAAGAAGCCCGCTTTTAATAATGCTGCCGCCACCGTATGTTATAAGAATTCGTGAACCGAGAGGTTTGAGTACCTGGGGAAGTTCAGAGAGTCTGTTTTGACCGAAAAAAAGTTTTGTAGGAAGATATAAATTGAAATTATGCATAGGTAATCCCGTAGAATAAATGGTTAATCTTTGACTTCTCGTTTTTGTGTCGTGTAACATGCTGTCAGCAGAAAAGAGATAGCGCGGTACGGCGAACATACTTGAGTTTCATAATCAAATTTTTTTTATGTTACGTCAAGAATTCTTGAACTGTTATTTGATATTAAGCGCATATGCAGCAGATCTGTAATTTTGATGAAACTGGTTATTTATGGGTGTGTTTAATTGTTCGCCGATTCTGCTTTTTATGTGCAATGTCTGGAATTGATCTGCAGTTTTAAATCATATCCTGATTTGAAAGATTTCTTTGGAGAGACTTTTTATGAATTGCATTACGTTTTTTAGAGTTTCAAATTTGCTCCATATCTGAAAGCAACAGATTCTTTAAGTGATGAAATCACGCTTTTATGAATACATCACCAAAATTTACGATGAATTCTGATTGCGGGACTGATTCATAGATGGCTATTCTGCCGTGCGATGCAGGAAGGTGTGCTGCAGAATATTCTTAGCAGAAGGATGATGCGTATTATCGGTAAAAAGGTCTGTGTTAAAAAATTATCTGAATTTCTGCCGCCTGTTACACAGGGATCAGAAAAACACCGACTTCTGATCCTAAAAATTCAGATCAGATACAGTTCATGAGCAGGGAGCTAAAAAACGTCTTTTGTCATGCAGCTCTCTGTCAGCTCCCGAAAGTTAATTCAAACTCAGATCCGGAAAAACGCAGAATATGAAGATGGCTGCAAGTGAAAAAGAAAAATCCGGATAATTACACTTATCCGGAATTAGTCTTTACGCAGGTGCAGTTTTAAAAACCCTGGAAGTGTTCCAGTTTCTCCTGTCCGTCCCCGGCTTCGCGGTGAAAACGGCAAGCTTTTTCGTTGCCTGATTTTTTTTCCTCCTCTGTTCGCTCCTGGCAGTGCATATAGAAAATAGGCTCATCGCGCCATTCTGCCTTAGGGAACTGGATTATGATGACATTATCCTCGGTTTTATACAGAGAAGTCTGTATCTTTACGTCGGAGACACCATAAAGAATTATCATAATAACGATAAATACAAATAATTTATAAAACATGAGGAAATCCTTTTCCGCCTTGATGATAAAACCGAACGCTTCAATTATAACCTATAAACAAGCTGCTTGTAGTAATAATTAATAAGATTATGCAAAAATGCAAAATTTTGAGTGACCGGAAAATTCTGAGACTGTTAAATTTCAGCACGGTATGTCTGTGAGCCCTGGTTAACAGAATCTGCACTATGACGCTGATTTTTTTTGTATGCGATTAAAAGCTTTGGTGTTGCATGTCCTTACAAGACAGTCCCGGTGCATGATGTGATTTTTAGGGGTGTTTTTTCTTTCAGACATCAGGTCAGTCTAATAATATGTAGATGTCATTTTCTTGATAACAATGCTGAAATAAAATAAACTAGTGGAATTGTTTTCTCAGCATTATTTCCGGAGTATGAATGCTTTTTTATGATTTCCGGCAGCTGATGAAATCCAGCCTTCTATACTACTTGCAGTAGTGTAAGAAACATTATGATTAGCAGATTGTTTGGCGGATAATTCAGGTTATGATCCCCCTGTACTGCTTCAGATCTGCGCGTTGTAAATTTGATGTATCTTTTCTGTTTTGATGAGTTTTTTTAAAGGAACCTATGCCACAGTTTATTTATACTATGAACCGTGTCGGGAAGATAGTACCTCCCAAACGACAGATTCTTAAGAATATTTCTCTTTCCTTTTATCCGGGTGCAAAAATCGGTGTTTTAGGTCTTAATGGTGCCGGAAAATCCACACTGATAAAAATAATGGCCGGTCTGGATAAGGAAATAGAAGGAGAGGCTGTTCCGTATCCGGGAATCAAAATCGGATATCTTCCTCAGGAGCCTGCATTTGATCCGGAAAAATCAGTGCGTGAAACCGTGGAGGAGGCATTCGGTGAAATTACGGCAGCACTGAAACGTCTTGATGAGGTTTATGCCGCCTATGCGGAGCCTGATGCCGATTTTGACAAGCTGGCCCGGGAGCAGGCTGATTTGGAGGCTAAAATTGAAGCTGCAGACGGTCACAACATCTCCAATCAGATGGATGTGGCTGCAGAGGCTCTTCGTCTTCCTGACTGGGATGCAAAAATAAAAAATCTGTCCGGCGGTGAACGCAGACGAGTTGCCATATGCAGACTTCTGCTTGAGAAGCCCGATATGCTCCTTCTTGATGAACCAACAAACCATCTTGATGCCGAATCTGTGGCATGGCTTGAGCACTTCCTTCACGATTATGAGGGAACAGTGGTGGCGGTTACTCATGATCGCTATTTCCTTGACAATGTTGCAGGATGGATACTTGAACTTGATCGCGGTGAAGGTATACCGTGGGAGGGAAATTATTCAAGCTGGCTTGAGCAGAAGGAAAACCGTCTGAGAATTGAAGCCAATACCGAGTCAGCCAGAAAAAAATCCATTGAGAAGGAACTTGAGTGGGTACGGCAGAATCCAAAGGGAAGGCATGCCAAGAACAAGGCGCGTCTGGCAAGGTTCGAGGAACTCAACAATGTTGAATACCAGAAACGTAATGAAACCAACGAACTGTACATACCTGCCGGACCTCGTCTCGGTGACAAGGTTATCGAGGTGAAGAATCTGTGCAAGGGTTACGGTGATCGCAAGCTGATAGATGATCTCAGCTTTACCGTGCCTAAGGGTGCCATTGTCGGTATTATCGGTCCGAACGGCGCAGGCAAATCCACTCTGTTCAGAATGCTGACCGGTCAGGAAACACCGGACAGCGGTACGGTTGAACTTGGTGATACCGTCGTGCTTGCCGCGGTTGAACAGTTTAGGGATCATATGGACAACAGCAAGACTGTTTTCGAAGAGGTCGCTCAGGGAAGGGATATTATCAAGATCGGTAATTATGAAATTCAGAGCCGTTCCTACATTGGAAAGTTTAATTTCAGAGGAACCGATCAGCAGAAGATTGTCGGCAATCTCTCAGGTGGAGAAAGAGGACGTCTGCATCTTGCAAAACTTCTCCAGGCGGGCGGCAATGTTCTTTTGCTTGATGAGCCAACAAATGATCTTGACGTTGAAACGCTCCGTGCGCTGGAAAACGCTCTTCTTGAATTTCCTGGCAGTGCCATGGTTATTTCTCATGACCGCTGGTTCCTGGATCGTATTGCTACCCACATCCTTGATTATCAGGACAACGGCAGGATAACCTTCTTTGAAGGTAATTTCTCTGAATACGAGGACTGGAAGGTTAAGACGTTCGGTGAGGATTCGGTCAAACCGAAGCGTTCAAAATATGTAAAAATTAATTAAGGGAGTTATTTTTAAGATGAAGTCTTCAATGACAAAACTGCTTGCCGCGGCTTTCTTTGCATCGGTTCTGGCGGGCTGTGCATCAACTCCGTCATCAGTATCTGATGAGAGCGGTGCGACTGCTGACTATAATCCTTCACTTGCCATGACTGTTGCAGCCAATTCCATTGATTCATGGCCGTTCAGTCCGATAAAGTTCGCCTATAAACTCGGCGGCAGCAACGGAACTGATTCCAAGGGAGTCTGGTCAAGATCCATCGGTGAAGCTACAGTGCAGAGATTTGAGACTCTCGGTATGAAATATGTGGAGTCTGAATCAGAGGCTGATTATCTGATTACCACCACTCTTATGGGTGAAGGAGATGATGCTTCAAAGTTGTTCTCCAACATTGATGTGGGCGTTAAGGCTCAGCAGAAGGGCAGTGTCGGTATTTCTGTACTGGATCGTCTTACCAACAAGGTTGTCTGGGAGGGACTGATTGAAGCATACAGCGATTTTCCGATTGCAACTGCATCACAGCGGCAGTTTGCTGCAAGACAGCTTATTGAACAGTTAACTATGCGTCTGCCGAAGGTAGAGTGATTTAATGAGTTAACAAACTATGCTTTTCCGCTCTTCGTTGCAGCTAGGCATCGGGGTGCGGATTTTTGTTTATTTGACTTATTGCTCTGTCGTGCAGAACATAGACTTCGGGAATTATGTGTATTTGATGCAGGAGACCATTGTGCAGAATATTGAATCTGAAAAACTCGCCTCAGTCTTTGCCGGATTTGATGTTGGATCAACTACGGTGAAGGCTGTTGTTTTGTCTGTCTCAGGAGAAATTTTGTACCGTAACTATCAGCGGCATTTTTCCCGGGTCAGAGAAACCGCGGCGGTTCTGCTGGAGGATATTCATAATCGGTTTGCTGATTATGATATAGCTCTTGGATTTACCGGATCCGGTGCTCTGTCTCTTTCTAAAGACGCCGGAATACGTTTTTTTCAGGAGGTAATTGCCTGTAATCATGTTATTAAGGAACGTTATCCGGATGCGGATGCCGTAATTGAGCTCGGCGGAGAGGATGCAAAGCTGACTTTTATGGGGGCAAGTCTGGATCAGCGCATGAATGAAACATGTGCCGGCGGTACGGGGGCATTTATAGATCAAATGGCGTCTTTTTTAAGAACTGATGCTGCCGGGCTTAACGAACTTGCTCTCAACCATAAATCTGTTTATCCGATTGCTTCAAGATGCGGCGTTTTCGCCAAAACAGACATTATGCCGCTTATCAATGACGGCTGCCCGAAGGAGGATATTGCTGCATCGATTCTCCAGGCTGTCGTAAATCAGACGATAAGCGGACTCGCCAGGGACAGAACCATCGAGGGAAAGGTCGTTTTCCTTGGCGGCCCTATTTATTTCCTGCCGGCTCTGAGGCGGCTTTTCACGGAGACTCTCAAGAAACTTACAGATGCTGTTTTTCCTGATGACGGGCAGTATTTTGTTGCAATCGGCACAGCAATGATGCTTAAGGAATGCAATCCCGGAGCTGATGATATCGGTGCAGTTACGAAAATTCTAAAGTCGGAAAAAGGATCTGACAGCATCATCAGACTTCCTCCGCTGTTTACTGATCAGCAGGAGTACAGGAAGTTTCAGCAGCAGCATAAAAATGCTTCAGTAGTACGCCAGCCTCTCAGCAGGTTTCATGGCAGGGCATGGCTCGGTATAGACAGCGGTTCAACCACAATCAAGGCCTGTCTTATTTCCGACAGCGGAGAACTTCTTTATGAATATTACGGATCCAACAAGGGAAATCCGCTTCATGCGGCGCTGAACATATTGAAGGAGATATATGAGACCAAGCCGGCAGATCTTACAATAGCCGGCGGAGCCGCCACCGGCTACGGGAGCGCACTTCTTACGGCAGCTCTCCATCTTGATCATGATGAGGTTGAAACGGTTGCTCATTTTACAGCTGCAAGATTTTTTGATCCTGAAGTTTCTTTTATTATGGATATCGGCGGCCAGGATATCAAGTGTCTGCAGATTAAAAACGGTGCAATTCACCGGATCCAGCTTAATGAGGCATGTTCGGCCGGATGCGGATCATTTATAGAAAATTTCGCCGGCTCTTTGAATATGTCACTGAAGGATTTTATCAGTAAGGCACTCTTTGCGAAGGCTCCTGTTGATCTTGGCACCCGCTGCACTGTCTTTATGAATTCAAAGGTCAAGGAGGCTCAGAAGGAAGGTGTTGAGGTGGCTGATATTGCAGCTGGTCTATCATATTCTGTCATCCGGAATGCCTGCTACAAGGTTATGAAACTGACTGATCCTTCGCTTCTTGGAAGTCATGTCGTGGTGCAGGGCGGCGCCTTTCTTAATGATACACTCCTGCGGGTTCTTGAAAATCATCTCGGTATATCCGTTATTCGTCCCGAAATTTCAGGACTTATGGGAGCTTTCGGAGCCGCTCTGATCGCAAGGGATCGCGCTGATGAACGCTGCAGATCATCACTTCTGACTCTGGATGAAATCGCATCCTTCAGCGTCAGAACAGCTACGGTAAGATGCGGAAGGTGCAGTAATTCCTGTCTTCTTACTGTCTCAAAATTTTCTGATCACAGACGCTTTATTACCGGCAACCGCTGCGAAAAGGGCGGTGATCACAGAAATCCGTCGGCACTGAATCTCTTTTCGTTCCGTGAAAAAAGACTTTTTGATGATTACCGACCCTTAGAGCCGGACGAGGCTGTCAGAGGTGAGATAGGCATTCCCAGAGCTCTTAATATTTATGAGAATTATCCGCTCTGGTTTACTGTTTTTACAAATCTCGGTTTCAGAGTGATCCTGTCGGATGCCTCCACTAAAAAACTTTTCTACAGCGGGTATGATTCAATCCCGTCACAGTCAGTCTGCTATCCGGCAAAGCTGGCCCACGGTCATATTATTTCTCTGATAGAAAAGGGTGTAAAAAATATTTTTATGCCCTGCATCTCTCATGAAAAAATAGGTGAAGGTTCATCTGCCGGTGATTTTAACTGTCCTGTTGTAGCAGGATACCCTGAACTTCTTGCCAAGAACATCAGCGCAGTTGAAGATGAAAAAATTAATTTTATTTATGATTTTCTTCCTGTTGACGAGTCCGTTCTTCCTGCACGTCTCGCCAGGATCCCGCTTTTTTCATCAATCCCGAAAAATGAAATCCAGGCTGCTGTAAAAGCCGGTTTTGAGGAGCTTGAAGCCTTCCGTCGTGATATAAGAAATGCAGGAGAGCAGGCTCTCAGGGACCTGAAGGCAACCGGACATCTTGGAATTATACTGGCCGGGCATCCATATCATACAGATCCTGAAATTCATCACGGCATAGCCGATTTTATTGCTTCAACCGGCACTGTGGTTCTGACTGCAGATTCTGTTTCACATCTGGTTGATGATCCCGGATATTTGAGAGTGGTTAATCAGTGGGCATATCATTCCCGGATGTACAGGGCGGGAGATCTCCTTTCAGCCTATGACAATAATATTTCTGTTCTTCAGCTTGTTTCTTTCGGCTGCGGACTTGATGCTGTGACATCGGATCAGATGGAGGAAATACTTGAACGCAACCACCGTCTTTATGCTCAGATAAAGATTGACGAGGGTATGAATCTAGGGCCGGCACGCATAAGAGTCCGCTCCCTGATCGCTGCAATGAAGGAAAGACTACTGAAAGGAGAAGGCCAGACAGAAAGCGAGCAGACTGACCAGATTCCGAAATTTACGGAGGATATGAAGAAAACCCACACTCTGCTGGTACCTCAGATGTCTCCGGTTCATTTTCAGTTTATGGAAACTGCTTTTGAGGCCGAGGGATACAAAGTTAGACTTCTTCCTTCATTTGATCATAATGCGGTGGAGACAGGAATAAGATTTGTCAACAATGATGCCTGCTTTCCTGCCATAGCAGTTGTAGGTCAGCTTATTCAGGCTCTGCAGTCCGGTGATTATGATCTTCATCGTGTTGCGTTACTGATTTCACAGACCGGCGGAGGATGCAGAGCTACAAATTATGTGGGATTTCTTCGAAAGGCTCTTAATGATTCCGGAATGGGATACATTCCTATTATTCCTATATCGACCAATGTTGATCCCAACAGTCCCGGTTTTAAACTGTCCAGACTTATGATAAAGAGAGTCCTCATCGGTATGCAGTATGGTGATATGCTTGCAAGAATGATCAACCGCATGGAGCCTTACGAGAAAATTCCCGGATCTGTCAGGGCAATGGAAAAAAAGTGGGCGGAAAGGATAAAGGACAATCTTCGTTCACCTAGTCTTGTACGTTTTAATATCAATGTCTGGAAAATGGTCAGGGATTTTGATCGGATTGAACTGGTCACCGAGGAGCGGCGTCCGCGCGTTGGCATTGTGGGTGAAATACTTCTGAAATATCATCCGGATGCCAATCATCATGTGGCAGATCTGATCCGTTCCGAAAACTGTGAGGTTGTGTCTACAGATATTCTGACCTTTTTCCTCTACTGCATGTATGATCACGTGTTTAATTATCAGTATCTTGACGGAAGCAGGAAAAACAGCAGAATAGCAAAATTTGCCATAAGACTGGTTGAGTTCCTTTCTCTTTCCCAGCGTATGGCGCTGCGTGCAAGCAGACATTTTGATGCCCCTGTGAAACTCAGCGAACTTCGGTGGGAGGTTAATGGTATCGTGTCTCTGGGCCATCAGTCGGGTGAGGGATGGCTCCTGGCTGCGGAAATGGCGCATATGCTTGATCAGGGGATAAAGAATATCCTCTGCATACAGCCGTTTGGATGTCTGCCGAATCATATTACCGGCAAGGGACTTATAAAAACTTTCCGCAGACGCTATCCTGATGCGAATATTACGGCGCTTGACTACGATCCGGGAACCAGTGAAACAAATCAGATAAACCGCATCAAGCTTATGCTGACAAACGCAAAGTAGAATTATTTTGTGCGGTTAGCAAGCCGGGGAAACAGCGGCCCTGGCTTTTTTTATGACCTCGATGCCGGCTCCCGGCTTTACAGCCTCCTGACTTAGTATTCTTCTGAAACTTCGGGCTCCCGGCAGTCCTGTATACAAATCAAGAATATGACGCGTTATATGACTCAGTTTCCCACCTTTTTTTACATAGTCCTCAGTATACGGGATAAGTCGTTCAATTACACTGTCGCGGGTCAGTTCCGGATTTTCTGTTTCTCCGAAAATTTCAGAGTCCACTCTGCTTAGAACAAACGGGTTCTGGTAGGCGGCTCTTCCCATCATCACTCCGTCAACGTGCTTCAGATGCATATTCGCGTCTGCAAGGGTGGTGATCCCTCCGTTGATGGAGATAAACAGATCAGGGAAATCATTTTTAATCTTGAACACTCTATCGTAATCCAGCGGCGGAATATCTCTGTTTTCTTTAGGTGAGAGACCGTCGAGCCATGCTTTTCTTGCATGTATAATCAAGTGATCACAGCCTGCATTTTTCTGTGTTTCCACAAAATCTGCAAGAAATTCATAGGTATCAAGACTGTCTATGCCGATGCGGCATTTAATTGTAACCGGTATATCAACTGCATCTTTCATAGCCTTGAAACATTCTGCAACAAGTTCAGGTCTTGCCATAAGGGCGGCTCCGAACCCCCCGTTCTGGACACGATCAGAGGGACATCCGACATTCAGATTAATTTCACTGTAGCCTCTTTCTTCAGCAAGTTTTGCACATTTTGCCAGATCGGAAGGATTGCTGCCGCCGAGCTGCAGTGCAAGCGGAAGTTCATCTGTATTGTATTCAAGCATATCTTTTTTGCTGAAAATGATGGCACCTGTTGTAATCATCTCTGTGTAGAGCATTGCACGTTTTGTCATCAGTCTCCAGAAGTAGAGACAGTGGCGATCTGTCCAGTCAAGCATCGGTGCTGTCGAAAAACGGTTCGGAGCGTATTTATTCATTTTTATTCCTTCTGTTCTGCCGGCCTGTTTCATTGCTGTTCAGTTCTGAATGTTGCAGAAGACTCCTGATTCAGAAAATGCCGGAAATATACCTGCTGTAAAAATAGTAGGCAGAGCATCTGTTGAAAAGTTCACTGCATTTTAACTGATTTATTCTGCGACATACAGATACATATCGTGTCAGCCTGTCAGCCACTAAAAAATTTTTTTCGCTGGGATAAAACATTGTCCGGAGTGTTCAGCGGGAGGCGTCTCGGCTGTCTGACGGGATGAAGGATATATTTTCTGTATCTTTGTAAATCATGATCTGAAATTTAACGGATCCTGTGCGTTTCAGAAAAAAGTTTCCGTATCAGATTAATTCCGCGGATCATGATCAGTGCTTTGTAAAAACGCCTGCGGCTATATTCCGGCTGAAATCTAACTGTATTTATTCATCTGTTTGTAATTATGACAGATAGAAATACAGAAGAATACCTGTGTGTGCAGCCAGAGAAATCAGGTTTGTTACTGTGAAGTATATTTTCTTTCTGCTTGTCTTGTGGTGGAACACTCTGCTTCCTGCAAAGGCTCCGGGGGCACCGCCGAGAACAGCCAGTCCCAGAAGTATTTTTTCCGGTATTCTCCACCTGTTATGTATCGCTTTAAATTTATCCAGGCCGTATGCAAAAAAAGCTGCCGTGTTAAGGATGCTGTACCAGCATATTAAAAATAATGTCATTTTTACTCACAGAGAAATGATCAGGATTTTGGGACCGTTCTATTTGTTTGAATACCGGTCATCCCGTTGAAAATAATAAGGGGACCCGGAAGAGTCCCCTTATTAAATGCATCTTTATGATGCACTGTCTGAAGTTTTTATTCAGCTGTATTGTCAGGAGCTCTATTCTCCTTCTTTTCCGGGAAGACAACACTTGCCAGGATACCTAATCCAAGAGTGGTCACAATCACTATCATGGAGATCATGTTTGAGATTTCAAGATCCGGTCTTTCTGCAAGTCCGCAGCATGAGTTGTAAATAAGCTTGACGCCTATAAAGACAAGCAGAACGATAACGGCTTTCTCAAGATGACACAGGAATTTGGTAAGTGATTCAAGTACAAAGTACAGGGATCTCAGACCGAGTATTGCAAAAATCATAGCACTGTAGATGATCAGCGGCTCTTTACTTACTGCAATTACTGCAGGAACAGAATCAAAGGAAAATGAAAGATCGCTGAGTTCTACGACGCTAAGACACAGAAAAAGAGGAGTCGCATAGAACGGACTTTTTCTTTTCAGCGTTAAAGACTGATTTTCCGGCAGAGCCTTCAATTCCTCTACGGTGGATTTTCCGAGGAAGAATGAATGACCGTTCAGTTTCGGCCACATAGGGAACAGCCATTTAGTGAATTTGTATGCCTTGTGAGTTGAATAATCCTCGATTTCGTCTTCATCGTCACCGCTTTCCTTGAACATGACAAAGGCGGTGTACAGAACGAAAAGGCCGAAAAGTATTTCAACACCGGAGCCGAATGAAAGAAGGAATGTTCCGACGCCCACAAATATAGCTCTGAAAAATATAGCTCCGAGAATTCCGTAGTAGAGTACACGGTGTCTCAGACCCTTAGGAATTTTGAACCACGTGAAAATTGCCATGATGGCGAAGAGATTGTCAACGGAAAGTGATTTTTCCAGTACGTATCCTGAAAAGAACAGTGATGCGACATCACTGTCATACTGCCAGTAGAGAAAACCTCCGAAGCACAGTGATATGAATATCCAGAATACCGACCACAGACATGCGGACTTGAAAGAAACCTCGCGGTCATCATTGTGGCATACCAGATCAATTAGGAGACATATGATAACTGTAACAGCAAATATTGCTATTGTGCCAGTTTCAAAAGTATTAGGTAAACCCTCGGTCATGTTTATTCCTTGATTATTGTGAATGTTACTCTGTTCATCCTTTCAGATTAATGAGCTTACAGTCCCGTGTTGAAATATTATTCATATTTAAAGTCATGTCATATCATATTTTGTTGATAAAACACTACAAATATCGGTTCAATATTTGCACTGTATATAATACAGTATAATTATGATATTTTGATCTACAAAACATTTCAAATAAATGGATTTTTGTGTTATGTGACATAAATTTTTGTTTTATGTCTATGAAAGCCATCTTTAGAAATTTTGCAACTAACTTCAAAGTTTGATCTTGCATCATTGTCGCTAAATTGACAAGATTTTTTTACTGTAAGTATAATGTTTCAACTTAACGGAATACTGAACAATGTCAGAGATTTTGTAGCTGAGGAAGTTTTCATAAAACGCCGGCAGATCTTTTCATTGTTATTGCAGAATATTTCTGATGAATTTTGTGCACGGGGGAATGAATACCGGATTTTACCAGTGTCTGTTTTTGTCTAGGATTCAGATTGCCGGTTTCGTATGTTGCAGCGTTCGTTAAGACTTGGTTTTGTTGGTGTGTTTTGATTCTGTTGACAGCAGATGCTCAGAATTAACCGGCAAGGATAATTTTTGAATTATAAAATATAGCATTAGCGGGAGCTTGTTATGCCTATAAGTTTATCTAAAGGTCAGAAGGTCAGTCTTACAAAAAATAATCCGGGTCTTTCTAAGATTACTGTTGGTCTCGGCTGGGATGTGAATGCTTTTGATTCCGGCGTTGATTTTGATTTGGATGCATCTGTTTTTCTGACTGATGCCAGCGGTAAGTGCACATCTGATTCCGATTTTGTTTTCTACGGTAATCTCAAGCACAGCAGCGGCTGCGTTGAGCATAAGGGTGATAATCGTACCGGTTCCGGTGATGGTGATGATGAGCAGATTGATATTGATCTGAGCAAGGTTCCGGAAAATCTTTCCAAGATTGCATTTACAGTAACTATTTACGAAGCTGACAATAGAAAGCAGAATTTTGGAATGGTTACAAATTCGTACTGCAGAATTGTAGATCAGACAACCAATCAGGAGATTGTACGCTACGATCTGGGAGAGGATTTCTCCATTGAAACAGCCGTGGTTGTAGGTGAACTTTACAAAAACAACGGTGAATGGAAGTTCAATGCCATCGGAAGCGGTTTCCAGGGCGGTCTTGCTGCACTCTGTGCCCATTACGGCATTAGTGCGGAATAAGTCAGGCGGTTTCATCTGATAAAAGGAAAGCATACTGCTTTAATTTGAGTTTTAGATCTTCAGAAAACGGTATGCTTTCTGCTTTTACAGTGTGTTGTGTTTTTATTATTGTTTCAGAGCCGGAGTGTTTTCTGTGCGTCTGAGAGGAAAAATGACGAGGAGTTATCTGAATGTCGGTAAATCTTCAAAAAGGACAGAAGGTTAGTCTCACAAAAAGCAGTGAAGGTCTGTCAAAGATTATTGTGGGTCTCGGCTGGGATGAGGTTGAGCAGGAGAAGAAAGGATTTTTTTCATTCTCCGGCGGCAAGCAGAATATAGACTGTGATGCTTTTGCTCTTCTGCTTCAGGGCGGTAAACTGAAATCTAATCCTGATGTTGTCTATTTCGGCAATCTCAGGCACGCTAGCGGTTCTGTGCAGCATATGGGTGATAACCTTACCGGTGCCGGTGACGGTGATGACGAGCAGATTGTAATTGATCTGAATTCTGTTCCTGCTCAGTATGATCGCATTGTTATTGCGGTAAATATTTACAGTGCTCATTCCCGCAAGCAGCATTTCGGCATGATTAAGAATGCTTTTATCAGACTTGTTGATGCGAGAAATAACAACGAATTATGCATTTACAATCTGACTGAGAATTATTCCGGAAAAACTGCAATGATTTTCGGCGAAGTTTACCGTTATAACGGTGAATGGAAGTTTAATGCCATGGGTCAGGGTACGGAAGACGGATCTATTACTGATCTTGCTAAACGCTACTTTTGAGTGGCAGAAATAGATCTGTGCTCCCTTAGAGATAATCAATTACGCCGGTTTGCTGTAAAATTACGGTTACAGGTTGACGACGGTTGTATTTGGAGTGGTGTATCTGCACCGCGTGGAAATAAACTGTTTGGATGACGGTCAGGTACTCGGTGCAGTTCAGGTCCGTTTCCTTCAGGTGACGGGTACTCCTTCCTTTTTTATGTTTTGCTGCTTTTAAACAATCCTTTGTATAACAATGTCTTGTCTTTCTGCATAGTGTATTCATGATGTGCACAGCTCTCATTTGCAGATACATAGCCGTGTAAATCTGATATCATTCGTATCTGTTTCCTGATTATGACTGAAGTTGAAAATTAATCTTGATCAGCTGTTTATTTTTTCCTTAATTTGTTTTTAATACGGCTCGTGATTCTGTGCTTTCAGTCAGAAAGGCCTGCTGTTATTTCTTTTGTTTGTGGATGCTGCGTATCGGAGGTGGCGATGGTAAGGATTTGGTTCAATCACTGGTTCAGTACGGCTTATAACATTATGAGTCTGATAAAGCAGGATAATCCTGATTTTTATATCATCGGTTCAAATGAGAACAGGCTTTCTGTTTTGTCGACGATATGCGATGAATGGTACGTGGAGCCGGCCGTTAAAGGCAATGATTATGTTGATTTCTGTCTTGATTTCTGCAGGGATCATTCAGTGAATGTTTTTATGCCGAGGCGAGAAATGCTTTCAATATCCAGACGAAAAGCAGATTTTGAAGCCGCCGGTGTAAAGGTAATGGTCGATGATTATGAAATTGTTGATATCCTGAATTACAAGGATAAGGCGTATCGTGAACTGGTCCGCAGGGGAGTCAGTACAATACCAGAATATCATATTGTGACCAATCTTGCGGGTTTTGAAGAGGCATATGAAGATCTCAGTAAAAAATACCGTGAGGTTTGTATTAAATTTGTTCATGACGAGGGCGGAAAAAGCTATCGTCTGATAGACAACAGCCGCAGGGGATATGCAGCTCTGTTCAAGAAGCAGAATACAAGAATGACATATGATGCCATCCATGAGGCTCTTTCTGAAAGAGATGAATTTTCACCTCTTATGGTTATGCCGAATCTGTCCGGTGATGAAGTCAGTGTCGATTGCCTTAATACCGCCAGCGGTTTGATTATGATCCCGAGAATAAAGAACACCACAAGAGTTGAGAGACTGTGTTTTAATGAGGATATTCTTTTGAAAACCAGGGAGCTTTTCAATGCTGTAAAACTTGAGTGTCCGTGCAATATCCAGTTCAAGTACCTGGATGGTGTGCCGTATTTTCTCGAGGTTAATACGAGAATGTCAGGTGGTGTTCAGATGGCATGTCTGGCAAGCGGCGTGAATATTCCAAGTATTGCTGTAAATAAACTTATTGGAATAGAAAAGGAATGGAAAATCTGCATGGACGATAGAGCTGTATCCCATGTCGAGATTCCTGTAATTCTCTGATTACGAATGCTTTTAAGGATTGCAATGCTGCAGTTTACAGATCTGGATAATACGGTAATTTATTCTCATCGTCATGTTTACAGAGATCCTGTAATTTGGGTTGAGTCTCTTAACGGTAGAAAGCAGAGCTTTATGACCGAGAAGACGCATCGGTTCTACAGAACTCAGAAATGGCTGAAAACGGTTCCGCTTACGACCAGAACTTTAAGTCAGTATGCTCGTCTTGCTGATTCCTTTGCCGAGTTTGGATGGAACGATGCTCTGATATGTAACGGTTCTATTCTACTCAGAAACGGTGCCGAGGACGGAGACTGGACAAGAGAATCTCTTGATCTGTCTTTAAAGGACAGGGAGGAATACAACTCCATGTCCTGCCTTGTCAGGAGTATTGTGCCGCCCGGCACTGTGGTTGCCGTTGATCCGTTTATGTTCTATGTGAAGACTGATGAAGCAGAAAAAATTTATGACTTTCTTTCCAGCAGGGCGGATCCGGAACATGTTTCCATATATAGGGATTCCAGAAAGGTATACTGTATTCCGAATTCTTTGAGCAAGGGGGAGGCTGCAGAGAGATACAGACTGCGCTTCGGTCATGATAAGTATATAGCTGCAGGTGACAGTGAGTTTGATGTATCAATGCTGATGAATGCTGATATCTGTATCTGTCCGGAGAAAATTGCAGATTTTGCTTCCTCCGGAAGAAAAATGATCTGTACCGGCGTTTTTTCTGATAATGTGTGCAGCAGACTTGAAGAAATTCAAAATGAGATTTTGTTAAGGAATAAAGAGTGATAGAAAATATTAAAGAAAAGTATTCCGTAGGAGCACTTCTGTATTCTCCGGCTCTGAATGCCAAGGTTGCGAATTCTGTTATAAGCGGCGTTTGGGGCAGTCTGTATTCTCTGACAGTCTGTCTTGAGGATACAATTTCCTCTGATTTGGTGACAGCTGCAGAATTGCAGGTTCAGGCTACATTCAGACAGATATTTGAGTATTCGGAAAATCATGATATTTTTATCCCCCGTCTTTTTGTCAGGGTCAGAGAGCCCGAACAGATGGTAAGAGTCTTTGATGCCTTAATTCCTTATCAGAAAATTTTTACCGGTTTTATTTTTCCAAAGTATACTGTGACCAATGCCGCTGCCTATAATGAAACGCTCTGCAGGATTAATGACAGGGCGCAGCACAGAATTTATATGATGCCTATTCTCGAAAGCAGGGATATCATTGATTTCAGAACAAGAACGGATGTTCTTGGTTCAATAAAGGAACATATTGATTCAGTGCGGGAGCTGGTTCTCAATGTCCGCGTAGGCGGAAATGATTTTTCCAACGAGTTTGCGGCGCGCAGACATTATGATGAAACAATATATGACATTCTTCCCCTGAGTCAGCTCCTCGGTGATATTCTGACAGTATTTTCCAGGGAATATGTTGTTTCCGGTCCGGTATGGGAATATTTTGACAGTGCAGATGATGAATGGAAATCCGGTTTAAAGAAAGAATTAAAGATGGATATATTAAACGGTTTTATCGGAAAGACGGTGATACATCCGAAGCAGATCCCTGTTGTGAATGAAATGCTGCAGGTTACAAGAAAGGATTTTGAGGACGCAAAATCCATTCTTAACTGGGATAAAAGCGGACTTCAGGTGGGAAAAAGCTACGGTGGGGAAAGAATGAACGAGGTCAGAACAAATTACAACTGGGCTGAAAAAATTTTTCTTTTGTCAGAGATTTACGGAATCAGGTAGCGGATATGTTTAAGTTGGAAGATTTGATAACGGTAGCGAAGAGAGAGAATAATACAAAGAGGAAATATCTGTATGTGAATCCTGTTCAGGGAAAGCATATTCCTGTATCCCCCTCCGCTTCTATGAGTCTGTTTTCAGATTTGACAGAAAAAATCGAAGAAAGGTATCCTGATGAGAGGCTCCTGCTTATAGGTTTTGCAGAAACCGCAACTGCCATAGGTGCATCTATCGCATACCGTTCGAGCAATGTGGAATACTATATGAACACCAGCCGCGAAGAAATATGCGGTGCGGAGTATCTGTTTTTCACCGAAGCTCACAGTCACGCAACGGAGCAGAGACTTGCCGTCAATGGCTTTGATGACATACTGGACAGAATTGACAGAATTGTGTTCGCCGAGGATGAGGTTACGACGGGCAATACCATAGAAAATATAATAAGGATCCTGAAAAACAGATACCGGAGCAGATTACTGAAGTTCGGCATTGTTTCCGTTCTGAACAGTATGTCGGATGAACGTCTCGCCGGGTTTGAATCTCAGAATATTTTTTGTGATTTTCTCTATCGTATTCCGTTTCAGTTTCGTATTGATTCAGTTGAAAAGCATTCCTACGTGAAGCCGGAAAAGGATCCGAGCTATGAGACTCATACATCAGTTAATACCTTAAGAAAAAACGGCTACTGGAATTCAAGACTTCTTGCCAGTGTAAGCGATATAAGATCAAGAACAGATCAGTTTACGTCTTCTGTAATTGACAGTTTGAAAAGTATAGAAAAGGCGGGAAGTGTACTGATCCTCGGGACAGAGGAATTTATGTTTCCGGGCATGATGATCGGTTTTGAAATTGAAAAGAAGTGGCCTGAAAAAAATGTCAGATTTCATGCGACAACCCGGAGTCCCATTGAAGTGTCACGGGATCCCGGTTATATGCTGCACAGCCGCCATCCTCTTGCAAGCATGTATGATAATGACAGAAGAACCTTCATCTATAATCTTGATAAATATGATCTGGTTCTTATTGTTACTGATGCTTCTGCCGGTAAAAGCGGACTTGACAGTCTGGTGGCTGCTCTTGAAATGTATGGAAATGAGAATATTACGCTGATACAGTGGGGGAGTTTCAATAATGCGGAGTAGTTATGCGGCTGATGATGTGGAACTGCTTCTTAAAGATATCAGCGGTCTGGTTGAACCTCTTCCCGCACACATTCGCGAGGAGTTTATTCAGAAGGGGGTTCATTACTGTGAAATGCTTCCGCTTGAGTATAAGCCTTCTGAAAAGTATATGGAAATATACAGAAGCTCTCTTTTGAATTATTCAGAGGCTACAGCAAGAGCTGTTTCCATCCTTTCAGAGAAAATGTATCAGAAAAAAGGTTCGGACCTTACTGTTGTTTCTCTTGCTAGAGCAGGTATTCCCATAGGAATTCTTATAAAACGGTATCTAAAACGGAAATATCACATCAATTGCAGGCATTATGCGATTTCCATAATCAGAGGCAGGGGTATAGATTGCAATGCCGTTGATTATATTCTAAGCCGTCATGACATAAAATCTGTTCAGTTTATAGACGGATGGATTGGAAAGGGGGCTATTCTCACCCAGCTCAGAGATGCACTAAAGGACTATCCGGGACTTGATTCGGAACTCGGGGTTGTTTCGGATCCTGCAAATCTGACTTCACTGAGCGGAACCCATGAAGATATTCTGATCCCGTCATCCTGTCTGAATGCCACAGTTACCGGACTGATCAGCAGAACATTTCTGCGCAGTGATATCATAGGCCCTGGTGATTTTCACGGTGCAGCATACTATGACAATTTAATTTCCGAGGATTTGTCCGGAGAGTTTTTAAACTGTATCGAAAAATATTTTGATTTTAATGCGGACTGCGGGAGTGACTCCGCAATATCGGGGATGAATATTTCCGGATCTGCGGTGGTTCGAAATATTGCAGATGAATACAATATCGATGATATAAACTTTATAAAGCCCGGAATCGGGGAGGCTACAAGAGTGCTTCTTCGCCGGATCCCGTGGAAGGTGATTGTGAATGAAAAATATGCATCATCGATTGAGCTTAAGCATATTTATCAGCTGGCGAAAGAAAAAAATGTTACATGCGAAGTCAGCAGGGTTGATCTTGGAAATTACAAGGTTTGCGGCATTATAAGAAAACTTTCCGATGTCTGATTAAAAGGACATCATTCAGTAAATGCATGGATGATGTCTGCATACTTCCTTTTTAAACTTTCTTCTGTTTTTGTGACCTTTGATATATTGCCGTAATTTTAAAATTCCGGGTATTTCGTTAGAATAAATGGCAGTTTCCAGGATACTGATTGTGTCAGTTCTGCGGATGTTTTTTTGACGCATTACCGGTTTCCTGTTTCGTCCGGTTCGAACCGGGTCATTATCGCTATCTTTTTTTCAAATTACTGATTTATTTTCAGGAGTTATTTTGAATGATAAATATTCCAAACAAGACTACTCCTCCTTTATGCAGAGCTAATATCGGCTCGTTGAATTCCAAACACACAGGACCGCTTTCTAAAAATACCATAGGCAGTATTAACAAGTCAGGTCACGGTTCTGGTTCAGCGCCCGTTCAGGCGCAGCAGAGAAATACCTCCTGTGTGCCATCGTCAAATTCTGGTGTTCAGCAGTCACCGGGATCTTTAAATCAGGTTTCTCAGACTGCAATTTCTGACATGACGGTTCCTGCAATGCACCGTCTGCTTCGTAAGGGGCAGAAGACATCTCTTCCTTCTCTAGATCGCAATATAGCCGGGATAAAGGCATGTTTCGGATGGAATATCAGGGATGCAAGATGCGATGTTGATGCTTCGGCATTTCTTGTAAAGGCGGATGGCAGAGTTCCGGGAGATGACTGGTTTGTTTTCTATGGTCAGGAGAAAAGTCCTGACGGCAGTGTTTCTCTTTCGAGTGATACCGGCGGTATGGACAGGAAAGTTATCCATGTTGATCTGCGAAAGCTCAATTCAAGCATTCAGAAAATAGTTTTTGTAGTCACAATTCACGAGGCCTTTGAGAAAAATCTTAATTTCAGTATGCTGAAGGACACTTATATTAGGCTCCTCGATGCAGATACCGGACAGGAAATTTTCAGTTACTGTCTCGAGGAATATTATCAGAATGTCACATCCATGACGATAGGTGAATTATATCTGTATAACGGACAGTGGAAGTTTAATCCTGTCGGCAACGGAGTTAACAGGGATCTTGCGGGCCAGTGCGCCGTTTATGGAGTAGAAATAGGTTGAGGAGATAGCTGAATGCTCACTTTTGAAACAATGAATGAATTAACTTTGAAGGTAACATGTACAGGCAGAGATGTTCTGTTTACAAAGGCAGGATCATTTATTGCCGGTGACAGTCCGACAAAAAATTACAAATTTGAAAAACTTCTTCTAGGTCCGGAGGGAGGTATCGGCAGAGCACTGATGGGATCGATAATGAGAAGAGTTACCGGAGAGAATCTGCCGCTTATGAAGGTTATGATGGAGGGTGATTCTGTAACGTACTACGCCAATTTCGGTCAGCACGTAGTTATTTATAAACTGGAGGAGGGCGAGAGGATCTCGGTTGAATCAGAAAATATTCTGGCCTTTACCCAGGATTGCGATTACAGTGTACGTTTTCTTGGTTCCGGTATATTCTCCCAGAAGGGACTTGCTACATCTACGCTAGTCGGAAAAGGAAAAAATGCATATGTGGCGGTGCTTTCTGACGGAAATCCTCTGGTTTTGAGCAACATTGAAACTAAAAACACAATATCTGTTGATCCTGATGCTGTAATATGCTGGATAGGACAGGGGGACTGTGATCCAAGCATTAAAACGGATGTAAACTGGAAAAATCTTATTGGTCAGGCATCCGGAGAATCCTATTCATTCGAATGGCACGGTGGTCAGCCTGTAACGGTAATTATTCAGCCGTCTGAGCGTTCCGGAGGAATCAGTATCGGTGTTGACTGACAGCCTGTTTTTTTTAATAAATCTGAATCTGATGATGACGTTTATCTGATCGTGCCGTAAAACCACGTCCTTTAGGGCGTGGGTATAAGACATAAAATTAGGTTTAGTCTTTCTTTTGTCAATTATATGCCCGCCTGATGGCATTTTTTTACAGAGTGTTTTCCCTTTTTCGAATGCCTGGGATACGCTGTTCTGAGCTTTTATTGCATAATAAAATTCAGTGAATAGAAGTTTTTGACGTTACTTTTGTAGTAAATATGGCTAAAAATATCGTGTTATATCTGAATGTAATGTGAATTGTATCATTTTTTTTTTGTTGATATTCAATTATTCTTTCAGTATCTCTGAATTTGTTTTTTTGTCAGATTTGTTCAGTAATTCGGAACGAGGCGCATTTATGGGAATTAATCTTAAGAAGGGAAATACAGCTGATGTCGGTATTTCCAATGCAGTTGTGGGATTGGGATGGGTAGCACAGGAAAGCAGCTCCGGTTTTGATTTTGATCTGGATGCATCAGCCTTTATGGTGGGTGATAATCATAAGATTCCGGATGATCTTTTCTTTGTGTTCTACAATAATCAGACATCTCTTGACGGTTCGGTCAAATCCAGCGGTGACGATCGCTCCGGCGGCAGCGGAGACGGCGATAACGAGAGTCTCACTGTACAGCTTAAGCAGGTTGATCCCAAGATCAAGGAAATAATTTTTGTTGTGTCAATCTACGAATGTATGGCGCGAAAGCAGGATTTTGGTCAGGTTGAAGAAGCCTACATAAGAATTGTGGATCAGGATACAGGCAGGGAGATTCTTCGTTATCAGCTTGAGGATGACTTCAGCGGCATGACTCTCATAGAATTCGGAAAGCTTGTTCGTAACGGCAGTTCGTGGAAATTTGAGGCCATGGGCAACGCTTACAGGAAGGAGCTTGATTATCTCGTAGATAAATATGCAGGTTGATTATTATGATAAATTTAAAAAAAGGTGGCAGATTTAATCTGAAGAAAGATGATGCAGGAGCAGGCAGCGGTTCCAGCATAGAGCGTTTTTGTGTCGGATGCAAATGGGGAAAAATCAAAGTAAAAAAGGTGTTCGGTCTTTTTTCATCTGATGAGAATATAGATCTTGATTTGAGCTGCGTAATGTTTAACAGCAGCGGCGAGATGGTCGACTGGATCTATTCTCCTGATTATTTGAAGGAATTTTTGCAGCATTACGGATATCCGATGGGTAAGCTCGTGTCAAAGTGCGGCGGAGTTAAGCACAGCGGTGATGATCGCCAGGGCGGCAGCAGTGATTCAGATAATGAAGTAATTGTTGTAGATACGAAGAGAATAAATCCTGAAGTATCCTCAATAGTCTTTTTTCTGAATTATGTTGATGACGGTAATAATGACTGTGATTTTTCCAAAATTCCTTTTGCATCAATCAGACTGTTTGAAGGTGAACCGGACAAGGTTGCTTTTGTCCACGCCATGTATAACGTATCTTCAGATCCTTCTTTTTCCGGAAAAAAATCCATGGTAATGGGCAAGCTTGTTCGTACGGGGCAGGAATGGTCTTTTGATGCCATAGGTGAGGCGACACAAGATAACAATCTTTGTGAAACAATCAACAGAATAAAAAAATGTTATGTCTGATTAAAGGAGTCAATTGAATGAGAAGATTACCTGTGTATTTGATGCTTGATACATCCGGATCTATGTATGGTGAGCCGATTGAGGCGGTTAAGAACGGAGTTAGTGTTCTTCTTTCTGCTCTGAAAAGTGATCCTTATGCCCTTGAGACTGCATATATCAGTGTTATTACTTTCAGCAGCGATGTTAAGCAGATTGTTCCTCTGACAGAAATCAATTCTGTTAATGAACCTTCTCTTTCTGCAGGAGGCTGTACTGAACTTGGCAAGGCTCTTGAGGTTGTGTCAGACTGTATTGACAGGGAGGTTGTTAAATCTTCCAGTGAGCAGAAGGGTGACTGGAAGCCGATGGTGTTTATTATGACTGACGGCGAACCGACAGATAATATCAAGCTTGGCCTTGATCGTTTTAAAAAGACTAAAACAGGTATTGTTGTTGCCTGTGCTGCAGGAACAGCCGCCAATACTGATGTTCTTAAGGAAATTACAGAGAATGTTGTTTCTCTTGCCTCTACTGACAGTGAATCAATAAAAGCATTCTTCAAGTGGGTTTCAGCTTCCATCAGTACGGGAAGTCAGAAAATTGAGAACAGCGGTCAGGAGAGCTCCGGTATGGATGATCTTCCTCCTCCTCCGGATGAAATCAACATAGTTGTGTGAGAACTTTTATTATCAAGAAATATTTCGGGAGATTTGAATCTCCCGATTAAATTGATGAAATGGAGATGCTTATGCCGAGAAGACTTCCTGTTTATCTCTTAATTGATACTTCCGGTTCGATGAAGGGTGAACCGATAGAGTCAGTGAAGGTCGGAATTGATTCAATGATTTCGACTTTAAAGAATGATCCTTTTGCACTGGAGTCGGTATACCTTTCACTGATAACCTTTGATAAGGATGTTAATCTTCTGTTTCCATTAACGGCTGTTGATGAGCTTGATTTGCCGGATATTACAACTCCCGATTGCGGGCCTACTCATCTCGGAGCCGCTCTTGAGCTTCTCAATAAGAGAATCAGTCAGGAATTTATACCGAATTCACCAACGCAGAAAGGTGACTGGCTGCCGGTGCTTATTGTCATGACTGATGGTAAACCGTCTGATGTCCTTCTTTATTCGCAGATGTGTGAAGCCCTGTCAAAACGTAAATTCGGAAGGGTGATAGCCTGTGCCGCCGGTCCTTTGGCAAAGATAGAGCCTCTTAAAAAATTAACATCTGAGGTATATAAGCTGGAAAATCTTGACAGTGATTCATTCATAAAGCTGTTTCAGTGGGTTTCGTCATCCATAGATGAATTTAATAAAAGTCAGGGTATAGGGGTTGAAACTTCTCTTCCTCCTCCTCCTGATGAAATTGTGGTTTTTTGATAATGTTGTCCGGCATGCTGTGACTGCTGTGCAACCGGGCTGATCTTAAGAACAGGACTCCTGCTATGGATAATAAGGATAAAGAAAGTAATTCTGATCGCAAATACCGTTTGTCGTTGAAAATTTGGCTGGCTCTCAGAGAAAATTGCTTTTTTAAATTCGATGTTAAAGATATTTTTAAATCTATTATTGATTTTAATGACTCTCTGTTTGATAAATATCTTTTAAAACATGATGTAAAGCTAGATGATTTAGATAATCGCAATTCGTCAAAGATTGGCAGTGATAAAAAAATTGCTGATATAAAAAAATTTTTGTCACTTTTCAGTGGAAAAATAAATATTGAAGAGTCCGGCAAGGTTCAAATCGAAACATCGTTTCCAAACCGGAATAATGATTCAGATGTGTTAGAACAGGGAGTAACAGTAAATGCGGACAATTTCGGAGAAGTAAAACTCAGTCAGATACTTGAAGTCAAAGGTAATAATGGTTCCAATAACAGATATGCCTCTGTTTCTTTTACGTTTTGTTTTTGCAATGAAAGTCAGAACGTTGATTCGGGTGTTAACAGAGACTTACTAAAGGGAGATGATATTTCTCCGAATATTGATACCAGGACATCGTCAGAAAAAAATTCTGAAACAGAAAAAGAGCCAGAGATTCATACTCTTGGCGGTGATACAGGAGAAAACAATACAACAGATAACAATTCGTCTTACAGTCCTTTCAGCGGCAGTAAAAATTCGATAGAAACGCAGTCCGGTTTGAATATTTCTTCTGATGCTGTCAGCGGAAATCGAACAGAGCATGTATTTGATGAAGACTGCAGAAAATCAGAAAATAAAAATTCAGTTTCGAACAAAAATTCTGAAATTATAAATGATGAGACAGCCGGATCTGACAAGAAATCCGTAAGTGAAGATCTACCAGTTCCTGTTGCTGGAGAGGAAAACGCTAAATCAGAAAATAATAATTCAGTTTCGGATAAAAAAACAGAATTTATGAATGATGATGCTACCGCCGGATCTGAAAAGAATGTTGTCAGTCCAGAAAAAATGACGGAATTAGCAGGGATGAAGAAAGAAAGATCTGTATCTGACGAGCATAGTTCCGAAGATACAAAATTATCACCGAATATTTCTCCTTTGTCTGCTGATGATGGAAAGACAACAGCAGATCAGGGTAAAGCTGCAGATTTACAGCAAAAGGTCAAAGTCCGGCCTAATCCTCGGACTCTCTGGAAAAATCTTCCTGTTCCGCCGGATATCCCTTTTTATAAGGATTCATCAGACTCTGACTGTCTTCCTGTTTCAGGAGATTTAAAAATTTTCGGAGCAAGTCAAAGAGGCCGCTCTCACGCTCATATCGGAAAGCCGCGTGATGATGATTTTAGAATTGCAAAGACACAGAAGGAAGACTGGTACGTACTTATTGTTGCCGATGGTGCAGGATCTGCGAAATATTCCAGACAAGGCTCAAGGATAGCATGCGAAACTCTTTCTAGGGAACTTACAGGAAAGCTTTCCCGAAGCGATGATCCTTTTAACACAGAATTGAAAAAAATTGTTTTAACCAAGCAGAAGCTGGAAGTGTCCGATTTGAAGGATATTAAAATTCTTTCTTACAGTCATTTACTTCCTCTGGTCAAAAAAGCGCTTTCAGAAATAGAGACTGTAGCAAAAAATTGTACATATGAGCAGACCGATCTTAAGGATTTTTCAACAACTCTGCTGTTTGTTATTGTCAGAAAGTTTGGAGACAGTTATCTTGTTGTTTCTTTTTCCATAGGGGACGGAGCTATTGTTGTATATGATAAAGATGAAGATAATCCCGGACGCAGAATAGTTCGTGATGGTAAGAGTGTTTATACGTCCAATACTCTTCTAATGAATACTCCTGATTCTGGTGAATACGCAGGTCAGACAAGATTTTTAACTATGAAAAGTCTGTTCATGGCTCCGGATCTTATCAATAGAATTTCTGTTCATTTTGTGAAGAATTTTACTTCAATCATGCTGATGACCGATGGTGTTTCCGATGCAAAGTTTGAGACTGAGGAATGCATGACGAGCAAGGAAAACTGGGATGAATTCTGGAAGGATCTGACTGAAAAAGGTGGTGATGATTCTCCTGCAATTAATCTGACTAATTCTCCGGAAAGCTTGAAGGGGGAACTTCTGGAATGGCTTAATTACTGGGCCGTAGGCAATCATGACGACAGAACACTGGTGGTAATGTATAGAAATGAGTAAGAGTAATATTGTTAGTTTGACCGCTCTTGATGGTACAAAGATTCAGTTTGAAGAAGCTAAATGTAACGAAAAAGGAGCTATGAAAGCTGTTTATTTCAGCCCTGATAAGTCCTATGTTGTAGGTTTTTTCCGAAAGGAACAGGATCGTAATTCAAGAGAGAGACTTGAGAAAATAATTGATACTTATGCCAAGCAGCTTTTTGAGAAGGATGGCGGAGAAAACTTAAAGAAGCTATTTTGCTGGCCAACGCATATTGTGGAGTGGGATCACAATGGTATTCATAAGCTGGGTGTGGTAGCTCCGACATACCGGTCTAATTTCTTTTTTTCAGGTGGTAAATACAAGGGACTAGAGAAAGAAGGTAAATGGTTTGCATCTTCGAAACTCAGAAATAAAATGCTTGAGGATGATCAGAAGGGTACATGGCTGAGCTATCTGCAGATTTGTATCAAAATTGCCAGGGCCGTGAAGAGAATGCATGCCGCTGGTCTGGCTCATTCAGATTTATCCTACAAAAATGTTCTAGTTGATCCTCTCAAGGGTGATGCATGTATCATAGACATAGACGGACTTGTGGTTCCTGGAAAATTTCCGCCTGATGTTGTTGGAACACCTGATTTTATTGCCCCGGAGGTTCTGGAAACTGTTTCACTTCCTAAAGAAGATCCGAAAAAGAAGGTTCCCTCCATTTTGACGGACAGACATGCTCTTGCTGTTCTGATTTATATGTATCTGCTATACCGCCATCCTTTAAGAGGAGGAATGGTGTGCGATCCGGATGACAGTGCAAAGGATGAGGAACTGAGTATGGGCAGTCAGGCTCTTTTTATAGAACATCCTGTCGATAAAAGAAACCGGCCCAAAATACAAAATCTGGATAAATTTGAACTTCCTCAGGGCGATGTAACCAAGCTTCCGTACACTTTGTGCGGTCCGTTCTTATCTGTCCTTTTTGAAAAGGCTTTCATTGACGGGCTTCATGATCCTTCAAAGCGTCCTTCTGCTGATGACTGGGAAAAGGCTCTTATAAAAACTGTTGATTTGATACAGCCGTGTCAGAATCCCCAGTGCCGTGAGAAGTATTTTGTTTTTGACAACACCAAAAAGCCGAAATGTCCTTTCTGTGGAACCCCGTATAAGGGTGAATTGCCGATTCTTAATTTTTATTACAGACCGCGCCCGACGGAATCATTCCGGTATGAAAACTACCGGCTTATGGTATTCAGCAAGCAGTCCCTGTACAAATGGCATATTGATAAGAACATTCATCCTAATGAAAAACTGTCAGATGCTGATAAAAAGCCTGTTGGCGATTTTCATCTGCATAACGGAAAGTGGATCCTGATTAATCGTGCCATGGAAGAACTTTATGATGTAAGTGATGCCAATAATCACAAAAAGATTGCAATTGGGACAAGTGTTCCTTTAACTGAAGGAAGAAAAATTCTATTTGGAAAAGATCCTTCCTCCCGACTTTGTGTCGTACAAATTGTGTCAAATTAGCAGTAGAGGCCTGTATGAGAAGACTTCCGATTTTTTTTGTAATTGATGTTTCTGAGTCAATGGTGGGTGGTCTTGAGAATGTTGATAAATGTCTGCAGATGATACTCGGAGAACTTAATTCAGATCCGTATGCCCTTGAAACAGCATTTATATCGACTATAGTTTTTGCCGGTAAGGCTATGGTTCTTAATGATCTGCAGGAAGTCTACACTCTCACTGTCCCTAAGCTGCCGCTTGGCGGTGGCACTGATTATGGCGAGGCATTTGACTGTCTGATGAGGGAGATTGACAGAAATGTAGTGAAATCATCACGGGAGCAGAAGGGAGACTGGAAACCTCTGATTTTTTTCTTCACCGACGGTAATCCTACATCGTCTTCGTACAAGTCTGCTTTTAAGAAATGGGATTCGTCATATGCAAAAAATGCTAGCGTTATCGGTATATCATTGGCAGCAAAGCTTGATTATTCCATTCTAGGAATGATTACTGAGCAGCTGTTCCTGATAGACAGCATAGATCAGAAAACGATTAAAGATCTGGCTAAGTGGGTTTCGGTTTCCATAAAAACAACAAGTGTTGCCATTGGCGACGGAAAGAACCTTTCCGGCAGCGATGCCGTACCGGATGAAGATGAGACAGTACACCGTATAAATCTGAAAAAGGATAATGCAGGTGGAAGTGAATTTCTTTCCAATAATGATATTAAAGTTATTATAGGCAAGTGTTCTAAAACCAGCAGACGGTATGTTCAGCTTTTTACGCGGGAAGGCCGCAATTACAGAGAAAAAGGCTGTTATGTTATGCCGGATGAGGAAATGTATGATAAATTGACTGCAGGCAAGAATTCCGGTGATACAATTGATACATCCAGTATTACGGGAGGTATGAGCAGTTGTCCTCACTGCAATAATCCGGTTATTCTGACAAACTGTTCATGTGGCAAAGTTTTTTGCAGTGATCCGACCAGGGCTGAGTTTGTTTCCGGCGGTTCCGCATTCAAACTAACATGTCCCTGGTGCGGTCATGAAGGATTGTATCAAAACGGCAATTTTGATGCTGGAACAGGACTGGGGTAGGGCTTGCATATATGTGCCGCTGTGTTAGAGAACCGGATGTTTTGCTGGTGCTTCTGATTGTTCTGCAGGTCTGATGGCAGTATCGGATATATTGACAGGACAGTCTGTTTGCGAAGTTATTTGGGTCGGGAAAAATTTTTCCGGCTTGTTTTTTGTAAAATCAGCAAATATCAGAAAAAACATGGGAGATATGGAATTTGTTAAGGCGTGATGAAATATCTAAACTTGACGATTATTTCACTGATTCTGGAAAACGCAGAAACAGGTGCGGGTATTTCTATCGTATAAACGGATATAATCTGCAGGTTCGTGAATTTATTCGCAGGTATTACGAGGCTACCAGATTATGCGGAGTTGTTATTGAAGGTAAACTGAATAATCCGGACAGGAACAACCTTGCCTATTACAATGAGATTATGGGCTCTGATTTTCAGTTGAATTCCGAGTTTATAAAAGACAGCCTGAAGAAATGGCTTCCGCGTATATCTATGCACCAGAGAGAAAATCTGGCGTCTTCTATATGCAGCACTCTTAATGAGCTAAAACAGTCGGGAAAAAATGATAATATGCTGAAAAATGCATATATAAAATTCATGTGCTGGCTGTATTACAGGTTTGAAGGAATAATCAGTCATCTGGGGGAAGAGAAATTACCGAAAATTCTTTACGAAGGAAATATAGGAAGTTATGAACTTCTTCTGATGGATGTTCTTTTTTCGGCCGGATGTGATATTGTTCTTCTTCAGTATAGCGGTGATGATGAATATCTGAAACTTGACGCAGATTCTTCCAGATCAATCGATTTGAAGCTTCCCGGAATGACTGCTTTCCCTGCAGATTTCAGTTTAAAGAGTATAAGGCAGGATATACTGACATCCCTGAACAATGAGCGCTTATACGGTGTAAGATCGCAGTTTAATAATTGCACCAATGCCTGGATAACCGGAAAATTAGGGGATGATATCAGAAAGGAATTCAGTTCAAGAGGTAGCGACAGTTCTTTTTTTTACAACTGCTTCTGTCGAATTACGGGTGTGGAAGACAAGGTAACCTATTTGAATGAGCTGTACCAGTTGTCCCAGGATTTAAAACATTCCCAGCGTAAAATAGTTATAGTGAACAGGGAAATTGTTCCGCCTTCTCCTGAAGAAATAAACAGCATTCGCCGCAGTAATTATAAAGATGTCAGTCAGATGATTTCTGAACTGTCATCGAATCTGAGCTTTCTGTTCGGTCAGGAGCTTCGACGCATAGCAAATAAAACTTTTGTAGATATTATGCTTGAGGAAAGCCGGGTCGAAGGTATGAATATCAACCGGCTGACTACTATGGCTGTATATATGCTGTGCTGGCTCAAACGCTACCATCTGCAGTTGTTTTCTGACTGGAAAATGCCTCAGATAGCCGTATTTTTCTATATGGGCGGATGTAGAAATAATAATGAATCTGTTTTTTGCAGATTTCTTGCCCGACTCCCTGTGGATGTTGTTATATTCAATCCGGATCTAAGTCATAAGTGCAGCCTCCAGGATGAACTTCTGTATGAGGTTAATTATGATCAATCGCTTGCGGTTTCCGAATATCCTGAAGAAAACTCCGGATTGAGGGTCGGTACCGTGGCTTATCATGCTGAGCGCGATCTGGACACAATGGTTTACGAGAATACAGGAATTTACCGAAACCAGCAGTACAGCCATGCGGCTGTTGTGATCCTGCAGACAATGTATGAAGAGATTTCTGTGCTTTGGGATCAGGAGTTGAAATACAGACCAAATTTCAGCACGGTTGATTCAGTTGTCAATATTCCTGTTATTTTTGCCAAAATAAGCGGCGTAAAGGATAATGATTTGACTGCATACTGGAGCAGTATAAAGAAACTGATTACACAGGACACGGCTGTCGTAACAACCATTCCTAATATTGCTTCCGACACACCGAATCCGGTAAAGGAGTATGCTACAGAGTTTTTCAAAAACGGAAAAGTGCTGAAATCAAAAATCAAATCACATAAGGTTTATCAGTACAGTTTCCTCAGGGACAACATACAGGATTACATTCTTGATAAACTTCAGCTTTTGATAGATCAGAAAATAATAAAGGGTACATTTGAAAACGGCACTGAGTATACTATTGTTTCAACTGTACTGAATCTTGACAAAGATATTTTGAGAATGATTCAAAAGTTTGATTTTACAAAAAAGAATCCGAAACTGATTTATATTATTGCCGGTGAAACTATGCTGTCACTGGAGGATACGATAAGTGCGGCTTTTCTTAATCAGATTGGTTTTGATATTCTGTTTTTTGTACCTACCGGTTATCAGTGCATAGAGCGGTATTTTAACCGTAATTTAATGGAGGAGCATCAGATCGGAGAATATGTTTTTGATTTGAAGCTCCCGAATTTTAATAAGGTTTCATCTGATATGAATAATCGCTCATCCTGGTTTGATTTTATTTTTAAGTGGAGGAAATAATATGGGTCTCGATTTCAGTAAATCATCTGTTAGAGATGCGAATATAGGAGAAAAGGCTGCTGATCCGCAGGTCGAGCAGGGCGAGCTGGTTGTAAAGTCCTACGATATTGTAGCAGACAGAAATCAGATGAATTCGGAACTTGTTAATTCTCCGGAGGTTGATGCTATTGTAAGTACAATAGAAGTCAATAATATGGAGTCTATTGTCAGTTTCGGGGCAAATGTTGCGGAGGAAATATCAAAAGCATCTGATGTCGTTCTCAACGGTATGAATATGTCTCAGCTTGATGACTCAAATCAGATGCTGGCTACTCTGGCTAAAATAATGGAGAAGTTTGATATTGAGGAGCTTAAAGAGGATAAATCTGGATTTTTTGACAAACTTTTCGGAAATCTTCGCAAAAAGCTGGATCACCTTCTTGAAAAATATCATACCCTCGGGGATGAGGTTGACAAGATTTATGTTCAGCTGAAGCAGTACGAATCTGAAATTAAGCAGGCCAACCGCAAACTGGAGTCAATGTTTGATGCCAATGTTAATTTCTATCATGAACTCGTAAAGTATATTCTTGCGGGTGAGCAGGGCTGCAGGGAACTGGAAGAGTACATTGCGCAGCGCCAGAAGGATTTAGAGACTACCGGTGACGGTGCAATCCAGTTTGAAATAAATAATTTGAATCAGTGCCTTATGCTTCTGGAGCAGAGAACCCAGGATCTAAGAATGGCGGAAAGCGTGGCCATGCAGTCAATTCCTATGATAAAGACAATGGCATTTTCAAATATGAATCTTGTCAGAAAAATTAATTCTGCGTTTGTTGTTACACTTCCTGTTTTCAAGCAGGCAATAGCTCAGGCCATTATGCTCAAACGTCAGCGAATGCAGGCTGAATCAATGGCGGCTCTTGATGCAAAGACCAATGAACTTCTAATCAGAAATGCCAAAAATACTGTTGACCAGTCTAAGATGACAACTATGCTGGCATCAGGAAGTTCGGTTAAGATAGAAACCCTGGAAACAACATGGCGTACAATTGTAAACGGCATTGAGGAAACCAGAAATATTCAGGAAAACGCACGTAAGAAAAGAATTGAAGACGCTAAGCGTCTGGAGGTTATTAAACAGGAGTTTAATCAGAAGTATCACATGGCTGATAAAAAGTGATTTTAATTTTGAAGAATGCATATAAAACATGCTGTCAGCGGCATGTTTTATTGTCTGTATATATGGTGTGTGATTATATCCGGTAAGTGCCTGATATGAGTACTCTGTTCTGTTTCCGTATAACCTGCAGTCGCTGTATAAATTTCCCCGGTTGATATATTTGTTTACTGACTGCAGTTCTTGTCTTTTCAGACAGTGAGTCTCATGGCCTGTAATCCGGCGTTAATAAAATTAGTCTGATGATTGTCATGAAAAAATTGCTGCTGCATACCTATCTTACATCTTTCTGTTTTTCTTTTCTCAGTGGTTGCTTATCTAATGATGTTGTGTCCGACTGGGCAAATATTTCCCTGGGCGAGGACGGCGATGTCTGGACAGGCAGAGCTTATACCCTGACATCAGAAAATGCGGTAAATATACATGCTGCAATGGGAACTGTAAAAAAGGGAACAGAAAAGTCGAAATACATTTATATTTTCAATCGTGAGTTTCTAGATCATCGCAGCGTGGAGTTTCCTGTTGTCGATGAATTCACGTATGAAACGCCGCAGGGGAAAAAGTTTTCTCGACGCATCAGACTGTATGAGCAGGATCCTCTGCTTCGTTATCAGTGGCATATATACAACAACGGGAAAAATTATTTTGGAGCATCTAAATCTCCGGTAAAGGGTATAGATTTAAATTTACTTCCTGTATGGTCGGATACAGATAGCACAGGCAGAATTCTAAGCGGTGAGGGAGTCACTGTTGCTGTTCTTGATCTTCCTGCTGATATTAAGCATGAGGATCTTGCCGGCAGAGTTGACAGTTCGAAAAATGTTCTGGATCCTTCATCTGTAAATACTGGTGTTATCATCAACAATCTCAATAAAACCAGAGGTGCGGAACTTCATGGAACATCCGTTGCCGGAATTATTTCAGCTGACGGTTTCAACGGAAGGGGGATCCGCGGTATTGCATATAAAAGCAGATTTTATTCTGTAAATGCTATTTCATCTCCACAGGAGACCGTTAAACAGGAGGGATCAGTTAAACTTGTTCATGCACTGCAGACTGTTCTCAGAACACCTGATACAGATGTAGTGAATGCCAGCATAGGATATGATCTTTATGCAGAAAATGATGAAAGTAAGAATCTTCTGCAAAAATTATACAATCTCAATATACCGGTGGTGCATGCTTCCGGAAATGAATATAAATTAGCCTCCTGGAACGGTGTTCAGATAAATAAAAAATGCCTGAAAATAGGAGCTGATTGCAGAAGTTCAGTTACCGGACATCTTTCTCGATCTGCATATGTAATCAATGTTGCTGCTGTTAATGCTGAAGGGCGAAAATCATCCTATTCATCTTCAAGTCCCAATCTCTGGATTTCCGGTCTGGGAGGAGAAGACGGTTACAGCATTGTTCACAATGATTCCCCAGGAGTTGTTTCTACTCTATCAAGCTATGACTGTGCTCATAATAATTATGATATGGACGGTGACAGATCACCATGGAGAACATTCGGTGATCAGTCCTGCATGTATACGGCAAAGATGAAGGGAACTTCAGCAGCTGCACCTGAGATTACGGGAATTATAGCTTTGCTTAAGCAGATTGACAGAAATTTCACAGTTCCTCAGGTCAAGTATATTTTGGCATCCTCTGCAAGAAATGATTTAAATATTTCATCTCTTAGTTATGAACCGATTAGAACTGATTCAGGTTTTATTATAGATCCGGGATGGATTGTAAATAGTACAGGCTATCGTTTTTCTCAGTGGTACGGGTTCGGGCTTGCAGATGCGACTGCTGCAGTTAAAAAAAGCCGGGAATGCGATGTGGATGTAAACTGCAGGAAAAGATCTGCGATGCCGGAGGAGATGTTATTTACTGTATCATCATGCTCACGATCAAACAAAGATTATGAATGTACTATTCGTTCAGACGGTGTTCATCACGGCAGAACAGTTGAGGTGGAAACAGTTGAAACTGTTTTAGGGCAAATCAGACCGCTGTGTCTTGACGGTTCTAATTTCAGAAATTTTAAAGATCTTTCCATGTCGATTCTTCCTTTTTATGCGGATCTTCAAATTGAACTTCAGTCTCATAACGGAACATTAAGCGTAATTAAACCGGCTTATGCATCATGGATCCCTACATCCTTCTTGGGAAATTATGATGCATCGCGTCAGATCAGTATGTCTTCGTCAGCTTTTTACAGGGAAAAAATAGATCCTGACAAACCGTGGATCCTGAAGATCAGAAATGCAAATTGTGCTCTTGATCCAGGGGAACTTTCAGAACAGCTAAAAATCCGTACTGAAATCTATCAGGCTGACTAGCTTGATTTTTTGCTTTTGAAAAAATTTTGTTCAGTTTTTTGTTTCAATTCCGGTGCATGCGAATCCGGTCTCTGTCAGAGTTTGCTTAATTACTGTATCATCGGCCAGACTCTCAATTTCAGCGGTACCATTTTCCAGTGATATGCTGATTATCTTTGTGTCAGGAATTTTTTCCAGAGCCTTTTGCACATGTGCCACGCACTTTTTGCACATCATTCCATTGATTAGGATAATCTTTCTCATTTTGTCTCCTGCGTATTAAAAAGGCTCCCATAGGGAGCCAGGATTATTATGGTTAAACTGTTCTCTTAGAAAAAATTCTTAAAGAGGATTATCAGGTAGCATCCGATGAAAGCCAGTGATATCAGAAGTGCCAGACCATAAATTATGATATGGTGCAGTGTTCCGACATGGATGGTCAGATCATGGAGTGTATGATAAATACGGTGAAGTGCATGCCATGTGCATAAAATCATGATTCCGATAAATGCCAGACTGAAAACTGGTGAAAGGATCACGTTGGCAAACATTGCTGTATCAAACACACTGTGGGTAAGACCCATCGTAGCGATGATGATAGCTGGGAGCACAATAGCAACAACCATGCCGCCGGCACCGAACAATCCCCAGTAAATAGGCTCGTCAGAGCGATCTTTTCTAAACATTTTGGTCTCCTATTACTGTAATCCAAAATTTGTATTCTTAAACATTATTATATTCCTCTTTTAAACTCAGTTAAAAAGGCAGTCCCTTTCCAAACATGCTCTTTAGAGAATCTTCAAAGAGTCCCAGAGGAGTAAGGAGTTTGGCAATCAACTGAGGATAGTAGAAGAATATAACACCGGCTACTGTCACTGTAACAAAAGCGAGAACCAGGAGAGCAACAAGATACTTTCCTTCAAGCAGTTTGTAGAGCCCTGATTTGCGATCCTTGATTATCACTCTGGTTGCCTTCGGCATCAGAGGAAACCAGGTAAATGCGTGGTAGAGCACAGCTATAAGCACAAGAACGTTGAAAACGATCATTGCAGGATGACCGAGAAATTCAATATAGTTTACCAGAGACTTGGCGCCTGCCTGATTCATATGCTGAATATCGGAAATGTGCAACGCTGTCATAATATAAAGACCGAGCATTTCAAGCACAAACGCAAGTACCAGCAGACATGTGCCTTCTCTCAGCATATAAGCAAGATAAAACCCTTTCTTGGTCCACCAGTTTGCTTCTACGGGACGAACGAAAGGCTTGCGAGTTGATTTTTCTAGATCCATCGTCATCGGCTTGCTAGTTGATTTTTCGAGATCCATCGTTATTCTCCCTTCTTGAACATTGAGATGAGATAATCCTTGGCACTTTCAACTTTTCCAAGCTGAATTGCTGAAGCAGGATCTACCCCTTTAGGACAGCATTCGGAGCAGTAGCCGACAAATGAGCAGCTCCATACACCTGTGTCCTGGTTTACCAGTTTCATGCGTTCTTCCTTTCCGCCGTCGCGACTGTCTTCGTTGTAGCGGTATATGAGGGTAAGAGCGGCAGGTCCAAGAAACTCCTTGTTAATCTTGTACTGAGGGCAGGCTGCATAGCAGATGCCGCAGTTGATGCACATGGAGAACTGACGGTACTTCTCAAGCTGAGCAGGAGTCTGGATGTACTCTCTCTGTTCTCCCGGCTGAGGCTCATCCTTCTTAGGAATGATGTATGGTTTGATGCGCTCGAGCTTTTCAATAAAGTCAGACAAATCTACAACAAGATCGCGCTCTATCGGGAAGTTGGCCAGAGGCTCGATTCTCATTTCCTGACCGGCATAATCTCTCAGAAAGGTCTTGCATGCCAGCTTAGGTACACCGTTTACCATCATTCCGCAAGATCCGCAGATAGCCATACGGCATGACCAGCGGAAACTTAAGGTTGGTTCCTGAGTGTCTTTGATCTGGTTCAGTGCTTCAAGCAGAGATGTTTCTCTTGTGTACTCAACCTCGAAACTTTGATCCCAAGGTCCCTGATCCTGTTCTGGACGATAGCGCTGAACTGTAATTTTCATCTTGTCAGCCATTACTGCTTACCTCCGTTGTTTGCTGCATTCTGTGCCTGGGCTTCCTTTGCTGCCTTTTCCGCATTTTCTGCTTCAATGCCGTATACGCGCTTTGCAGGAGGAAGTTTTGTGATTTTTACATCGCTGTAGGTGATTGTTGGAGCACCTTCAGGATTGTAGTTGGCAAGAGAGTGCTTGAGGAATTTCTCATCGTTTCTCTCGGTATAGTCAAGACGCTGATGTGATCCTCTTGATTCCGTTCTGTTCAGTGCAGAGTAGGCCATTGCCTCCGCATTGCCAAGAAGGAATCCGAGTTCGATGGCTGTAAGCCAGTCGGTATTGAAGATTGTGGACTGATCATTTACCTTGATATTCTTGTATCTTTCCTTAAGAACGGTCAGTTTTTCAATTGTCTTCTTGATTGATTCCTCGGTGCGGTAAATGCCGATGCCTTCTTCCATTGCGTCGCCCATTTCGTTGCGGATCTGAGCAACAGACTCATTACGTTCACCGCCTACTACAGAAAGAGCATTTTCCAGAGATTTCTCTGCTACCTTAACTAGAGGTGCGGTATCTGTATGAGCGTTTTCAGCAGCAAATTTTGCTGCTTCCTCACCTGCTACGCGGCCGAATACCACTGTTTCAACCAGAGAGTTGGAACCCAGACGGTTTGCACCGTGAATACCGACAGATGCACATTCGCCAGCTGCGTAGAGACCTGCGATTCTGGTTCCGGTTTTGCCGTTTGTCTCGATACCGCCCATGGTATAGTGAACGGTTGGACGTACAGGAACCGGCTCCTTGACAGGATCAACGCCCACATATGCTCTTGCAAGTTCGCAGATGAAAGGCAGACGTTCTTCAAGATAATCAGCGCCCAGGTGGCGAAGATCAAGGTTAACCACATCGCCCAGATGAGTCTTAATGGTACGACCCTTCTGCTGTTCCTGCCAGAAAGCCTGAGATACGCGATCACGAGGTCCAAGCTCCATGTACTTTGATTTAGGTTTACCAAGAGGAGTCTCCGGACCCAGACCGTAATCCTGCAGATATCTGTATCCGTCCTTGTTTGTCAGAACGCCGCCTTCACCGCGACAGCCTTCTGTCATCAGAATACCGCATCCCGGTAGACCTGTCGGATGGTACTGAACGAACTCCATATCACGAAGAGGAACTCCGTGTCTGTATGCCAGAGCCATACCGTCACCTGTTACGATGCCGCCGTTGGTGTTGAAACGGTAGCAGCGGTTTGAACCGCCGGTGGCGATAATTACGGACTTAGCCTGAATCATGCGTACTACACCGTTTTGCATATCAAGTGTAAGAACGCCGTAAACCTGCTGATCCTTAACCAGTATATCCAGGACAAAATGTTCGTCGAAACGATTGATGGATTTATATTTTGTGGAGGTCTGGAACAGTGTGTGCAGCATATGGAAACCGGTTTTATCAGCTGCAAACCATGTGCGTGGAACTTTCATGCCACCGAAAGGTCTGACATTGATTCTTCCGTCAGGCTTGCGGCTCCAAGGACATCCCCAATGCTCCAACTGGTAGAGTTCACGTGTGGTGTTATGTACAAAATAATCTACAACATCCTGCTCGCATAACCAGTCACCGCCTGCTACGGTATCGTGAAAATGATAATCCAGAGAGTCATCATCACGTGCTACACCTGCTGCACCGCCTTCTGCTGCTACAGTATGGCTACGCATCGGGTAAACCTTTGAAATGAGGGCTACCTTAAGATCTGGATTAAGTTCGGCAGCTGCAATGGCAGCACGAAGACCGGAACCGCCGGCTCCGACTATGGCGACATCAGCCTTTACTACGTCCACTTCTTCCTCCTAATGAAAGATTGACAAAATTAAAAAAGCTTCCAAATATATATTCAGAAGTAAAAAACAATTATTCAGTCTCTGAATTTTACCAAAATATGTTGTGTTTTAAAAATAAAAAAAACAGCATATACGGGGTATATAACAAATAATTAAGCATCAGCTTTATAACCCTTGCGGGAGAGTAAACTCTCGGTTTCAACTGTGATGATGATATCCAGCTTTTTTAGCGTGTATAGACTGAAATATCATATATGTATGAGATAGTACACGTCTGTCAGCAGTCTGAACTGACAAATACCAGAGGTTATACGGAAATATAAGCCTGTGCTGAAAAGCCGGAGTAGGATCTTCTTCAAGAGAATCGTGTATGACGCAGCTCGCTATATGAAGCGGCCTGTGAAGCGTTGAATTCCGGGACTTTATTCGTGTGGAGTGTCAACTCTTAAATTTTTGCTTTTTATTGCCGTAAACTGTGTTTTCTCTTGAGCTGCAGTCAAGTCTGTTTGTTTAACCATTCATCAAAGAAACTCCCATTGATCCTTTGAGCACAGGATAAGGGAGTAAAACATTCAATGTTAAAGGATCCTCCAAACCTGCCGGTTTTCAGAAAGATCCTTTTTTAAACGTTTATCACTATATGAATTTTTAAGATCCATCAGTGCTGATATGCTGCGACTTTATACCTTCTCAAGAAGAGATGCTATTTCCTGAAGATTTTTTTTGCCGAATACAACTTTTGTATCGTTTATAACCATGCATGGTACACTCATAACATTGTACTTTTCCTTAAGTTCCGGAAAATGTGCAAGATCAAACATTTCGGCCGTGATCTTCGGGTTGATGGAAGCAGCCCTTTGCGCAGACATAACTGTTTCAGGGCACATGGTACAGGAAAGAGATACAAGAACCTTTATATTCACATCCTTTGCAACGGATGCAATTTTGTTTCTTGTTTCATCATCTGTTGCCTGACCCGGACCGCCGGTATTGTAGACGCCTATGACAAAGGAATTAAGCTCATGCCCGCCCGGAACAGCATGAAAATAAATGCCGGAAGGACCGCCGGAGTTCTTCAGTTCCATTACAGGTCTTTCCAGAGATATTGTTTCTGCATCATCTGCATATTCAGTTTTAAGATTTGGAGAAATTCCGTCAATTTCCTCCATAAAACTGTGCATCATTCCAGAGAGCCGGCTGCCGTTCTCCCAGAGCTTGACTGTAACCTGATCAGTCATTTTCCCGAATACTCCTGCTATCTGCTGAATCATTGCATCATTGAGGAGTTTGCCGCTGTCTGATCCGTTATCTTCATGATCTGAACTTTCAGAGACATCCTGCTTCTGAGTCTTCGGAGAATATTTTGTCAGATCTTCAATCTGATATTTTTTATGAAGATTGTGAACATCCTTTTCAAGAGATGTTGCAGCTATAGCTCCGTCTGAGACTGCAGTTACGAGTTGACGCAGATTTTTTATGCACAGATCACCTGCGGCATAGACTCCGTCAACACTTGTTTTCTGATTTTCATCTGTGTTTATGTATCCGCCTTCATTTCTGCTGATGATTTCCGGAAGCCACGAAGTATTCGGTACATAACCGGCAAATACAAATACTCCGAAATTTTCGTTGCCGGCGGCGGTATAGTATGACGTCTCTCCGGTCAGGTTATTTTTCAGAAGCGCTTTATTGAGCATTTGATCGCCGCTGACTTCTTGTATTTCAGTGTTGAATTTTACTGAAATGTTAGGAAAATCATTTAATTTATCTACGACGCTCTGGGCACATGAAAACCTGTCTTTTCTGACAAGAATTGTTATTTTGCTGGCATACTTGGATAGAAACATGCTTTCTTCAACTGCAGCAAAGCCGCCTCCTACGACGAGGACCTCTTTTCCGGTGAAAAATTCTCCATCGCATGTTGCGCAGTAGGCAACGCCTCTTCCCTGAAAGTCGGCTTCACCGCTGAATCCTATTTTTCTTGGATTGGCTCCTGTTGCTATAATAATGCCAAGGGCTGATATCTCTCCTTTTGTTGTTTTTATCTTTTTTATGTCCTGGGATAAATCAAAAGATGTTACCTCAGCGATCATAAATTCGGTTCCGAAATTTTCCGCCTGGCGTCTCATCCTTTCTGTAAGATCGCTTCCGCTAATCTTTTCAATTCCGGGGTAATTTACAACCTCTGATGTGATTGTGATCTGACCGCCTATACGGTTTTTTTCTACAACCAGCGTGCGATATCTTGCTCTTGCTGCATAGATCGCTGCGGAAAGTCCGGCAGGCCCTCCGCCGATTATTACTACATCAAAAAAATTTTTATCAGTTTCCATGACATGTCTTCCAACAAAAAAGGGACAGACTTCTGTCCCCCAGAAAAAATAGAAAAAATCAGATTAAACCTACAAGATCAAGACTTGGTTTGAGTGTTTCAGCACCAGGCTTCCATTTAGCCGGGCATACCTGATCACCGTGTTCGGCTACAAACTGTGAAGCCTGGACTCTTCTGAAAAGTTCATCCGCATTACGTCCCACATTTCCCGCGATAACCTCATAGGCTACGATTTCTCCCTTAGGATTTACAATGAAACTTCCGCGTTCCGCCATTCCTGACTCTTCTATCATTACGTCAAAACTTCTGGCCAGAGTTCCGGTTGGATCGGCTAGCATTGGGTACTTTATTTTCTGGATTGTTTTTGAGGCATCGTGCCAGGCTTTGTGTACGAAGTGCGAGTCACAGGAAACACTGTAAATTTCACAGTCTATCTTTTTGAACTCATCATATTTGTTTGCAAGATCCTCCAGTTCCGTAGGGCAGACAAAGGTAAAATCGGCAGGGTAGAAGAAAAAGACACTCCATTTGCCGAGAATATCCTGTTTTGTAACTTCCTTGAAGTTGTTGTCAACATAGGCCTGTACTTTGAAATCAATTACGCTCTTTCCGATAAGGGACATATGAACTCCTGGTTGTGAAATACAATAGACGGATTCATTATGACAAAAAAACGTAATTATTTGTTTTTTTATGTTTTTTTTCTTAATGTTTTTGTGACGTGGTCGTTTCTTATATTTCTTTTTTGTTGTGTACCGTTTCTCGAGGTGCTTTATGGATTTGTTGAAACCTTTGCTAAAGGATTAGTCGGGGAAGTGATTAGCAGGCTGATGAAAAAATGATGTCACAGCTGAAAATTACCATGTCTTCGGTAAATTTTACTTGCATGATAATTTGATAGTGGTTAACATTGTTACGTCTTTTAAGAGTTATGACTCTTTCATGTTCTGCGGGAGTAGTTCAGTGGTAGAACGCAACCTTCCCAAGGTTGATGTCGCGGGTTCGAGCCCCGTTTCCCGCTCCAGTTTTTTATCTGAATCCTTTTTTCTTGTTTGATATTTTTTTCACTGTTATTTGAATAGTGTTGATCTTGTATTTTCAGGATAATTTGTTAAGTTGACAGGATCAAAGCCTTTGTTAAACAGAACCAGCTTTCTTTGCTGATAGCCCCGTGATTTTTTTTTCTCTTTCTTTGTCAGAAGTTTTAAAATTTTTGTTTTGTGTGAACAGCCAGCAGGTGCGGGATACGACAATCTTTAGGGAAAAATTTTTTAGTTATTATGTGTCAGAGGTTCAGACAAGATAAATGTTTAAAAAGTAAATCAATATTTTTAAAAGGTTCGTTAGAAAATATATACGCTACTTGCGATATGGAAAGGAAACTTGGAGCGGGAAACGGGGTTCGAACCCGCGACATCAACCTTGGCAAGGTTGCACTCTACCAACTGAGTTATTCCCGCATAGAGAATTTATGTTTGGAGCGGGAAACGGGGTTCGAACCCGCGACATCAACCTTGGCAAGGTTGCACTCTACCAACTGAGTTATTCCCGCTCAACAACGTAGGCAATTATAAATGAAAGTCAGAACATTGCAAGTGTTTTTTTACTATTTGCAATATTGATGATGGAGTTTTGTACGATTCGCCTGTTCCGTTAGAGTTTAAAAAAATTTGCTCGGTAAAATTTGAGTTCATCTATGGATTCTCTTATGTCGGCGAGAGCCTCATGTCTTTTTTCTTTTTTGAACTCTGCCGAAGGATCCCAGCGTCTCACCAGTTCCTTGATGCTGCTTACATCTATGTTTCTGTAATGAAGGTATCGATCTATGTAGGGCAGATGTTTGATTATGAATCTTCTGTCCTGCCATATGCTGTTGCCGCACAGAGGTGATGCTCCCATTGGAACGTACTGCTGCATGAAGGAGATAACTGTGTTCATGCAGGTAAATTCTGTATCCTCACTTGCTCTTACCCTGTCCAGCAGTCCAGAATTGGTGTGAGTCGTTCTGTTCCAGTTGTCCATAAGCGCAAGATCATTTTCATTCTGATATATTGCTATGGTCGGACCCTCTGCAATAATGTTCAGATTGCTGTCTGTTATGATTACAGCGAGTTCCAGAATTTTGTCTCTTTCAGGATCCAGACCGGTCATTTCAAGATCCATCCATACCAGATTATTTTTATCAAACATATATTTGATCCCGCTCTTATGTTTATTTAGTACAGTTTGTTCGTCGTTCCTATTATTGTACACGACTTACTCTATACTTTTTGTAACCGTACCCATGTATATTCCCATCATGGTTGATGAGAAAGGTTTTATTTCTTTATCGAATTCAACCGTATTTTTAGGAAAACAGCAGATTACTGTGCTCCCAAGCTTAAAACGTCCGATTTCATCACCTTTTTTGAACGTTATATTCCTGTCAGAATAATCCCATGTTTCTATTGTTTTTCCCTTGACTGTTCCGGCCCAGACCGTCTCCATGCTGCCTACGACGGTTGCTCCTACAAGTACCATATACATATCACCGAAATCAGTCTCAAAGACGCATACGACTCTTTCGTTCCGGGCGAAAATATCATTTATGTGTGAAACTGTGAGAGGGTTGACAGAATACAGTTTGCCGGGAATAAAAATCATTTTTTTTAACTTACCCGCACATGGAATATGAACCCTGTGATAATCCTTCGGTGACAGATATATTGTTATAAATGAGCCGTCACGTAATGTATCAGAATCTTTTCTGTCTCCTCCGAGAAGAGTGTTTATACTGTAGTCAAACCCCTTTGCCTGAATTATTCTTCCACTTTCAATTTTCCCTAATCTGCTTACTGTTCCGTCAACCGGAAATACCAGCGAACCGTCACTGCTGTCTATTGCTCTTGCATCCTGTTTCAGTGCGCGGGTGAAAAAACTGTTAAAGGTTTCATAATCGGACGGATTGCTTTTTTCGGCAATTTCCATATTAACGCCGTAATGTCTGATAAACCGTTTGATAACAAAAGTCGTGAACCATCCCAGCTGTTTGTCGGCAAGAACCCCCACAGCTTTTGTAATCAGGTGCTTTGGTGCAGTATGCTGAAAAAGTAGAAAAACATATTCCGAAAACTTGGACATAGTAGAAATTCCGGTAATTAATGAAATACTAGGCAGATGTCAAAAATTCTGCCGCTGGTAGCAAGCAATACAGTGAGATTCTACCACAGTGCGTGATGTTTCAGAAATTGATTGAATCTAGATGATGTAAAATCACGGCAGCGGGACTTCTTTCCTTTTTTTGTTTTTGGTACTGTAATTTTTATTTCGGTCTGTATTTGCCCGTCTTGTTTTGTTTTTCCTTTCCAGAAGATCCAAAGTTGCTCTTATCTGAGTGTAATTGTCATATCTTTCCCGGTTTATCTTGCCTTCCTGCACAGCTTGTCTTATGCTGCAGCCTGCTTCTGAAAGGTGCTGGCAGTCCTTGTATTTGCAAGTTCCGATATATGGAATAAATTCCCTGTAGCCTCTGATAATATAGTCAGGTGTCAGATGCCACAGTCCTAGTTCTCTTACTCCGGGAGAATCAAGAATAATTCCTTTTTCACCGAAATGGAAAAGCCGGGTACATGTGGTTGTATGCTGTCCAAGTCCTGAATTTTCTGAAATACTGCAGGTGGCCGCCATATCATTTTCCATAAGAGCATTCAGCAGTGATGATTTGCCGACTCCGGACTGTCCTGCAAGTATTATGCTTGAGCTGGAGATCCTGTTTTTAAGCTCGTCGATTCCTGATTTTGTTTTTGTGCTCGTATAAAAAATTTCGTATCCAAGATCGCAGTAGAAATTAAGTCTTTTTTTCAGACGGTTTTGCTCTTCGGTATCAAGCATATCGATCTTATTAATCACAATCAGTGGTGTTATCTGTGCATGGTGGCATGATATAAGGTAGCGATCTATGATATTGGTGGAAAGTTCCGGGATAATAGACGCAACTACTGCAACGCAGTCTATATTGGCGGCAACAGGTTTCAGACCGTCGTAAAAATCCGGACGGAGAAGTTCACTGCGGCGATCAAGAACAGCCTCGACAATACCGTTATTTTCATAAGAACCCTGATCCTCAAACCACAAAACCTCGTCACCGGAAACAAGAGAAGATACAGTTCTTCTTATGGTGCAGCGGTGAACCTTTCTATCATCGTCTTCGATATCAGCCTGACTGCCGTAGCGACATATAACGATGCCTTTTTTCAGAGCTCCCGGTTCTATGTCAAATTGTTCAAGGGTTTTCCTTTTGTTTGTTATTATTCTGTTTTCCTGCTGTCTGCTGAGTTTTTTGGTCATACTTAAAGTTGATTCTGTTGAATTATCCGGATTGCATTGAAAATTTAGCACATGGTCTTAAATCAAATATTTATAGTCAGACCCGAGAAAGATTATATCATCTAAAAGATGGTCATTCTCATTCAAGTTTCGTTAAACTTAACTTATCGGGTGTATTTTCTAAGTAATTGATTTTTTCTAAAATTCGATTTTCAATTATTGATTAAAATTTTCACAAACCCTGGAACTACCGCAATCTCCCTTATTCTATGGTTGTTTCTTTTCAAATCATATCAAAATTAATTTATTTCACCTATTTTTGGAAAAAATCCGATTAAACTGATCCAGTTTTCAAGTACTTGTTTCTGACAGATTTAATAACAAGAGGGTGATTTAAGATCAAATAAAAAGGCTCTCTACACTCAGCAGAACAACTTTACGGTCGATGATTTGTCTGTACTTATTAACCCGGAGTTAAAAACACCAGTGTCAGAGTTAAGTTGAAGAGAACTGTACAGATAGAAACTAGTTTTGAAGTATATGCAGTCATTTCTGTCCTGATGCGGTTTAAGTAAAAGATTCACAAATTTTAGGACTATACCCACATTATTCTCTATGATTGAATAAAATTTAAACAATTCTAAATTGTAGATAATGCCCATAACTAAAGAGCAGTCTTTGGTGG
>JAEEGJ010003284.1_pt1 | contig 64006 bp, 54 predicted proteins | sample 8958761 | NCBI WGS metagenome assembly JAEEGJ01 (sample SAMN16246546, study PRJNA631951) | gut metagenome | biome: gut microbiome; feature: rumen; material: RS-attached | host: Bos | place: Iran: Karaj | collected 2018-10 | reverse complement strand
GATAGCGAACCGTCTCGCTGCTGTAGCTCATGTTGGCCTGCTGGTCAACCATCTGTGGCGGGGCTTGTGTGATTTCCTCGTCGTTGATGCCGTTTGCTTTCAGGAAGTCCACGATGGTGCGAGTGTCTTTCGCGATGGTTTCGTAGAGCTCAGCCGGGTCGTTGCCCAGCTCTTTGAACTTCAAAGGCCACGTCACCTTGTCGGCCTTCACCTCTTTCTCCGAGAGACCTTTAGCCGTTACGGTGCGGTCCATCTCCTTGAACTTCACGATACCTTTACTGATGGCTCCTCCTGCCAGGAAGAGACCGATGGCGAGAATCAGCGCCTCGCCCCAATACTTAAACTGGTTCTTCATGTTTTTTCTTCTTTTCAACTTTTCACATTATCTTATTACGCGTGTGAAGACCGGAGCTTCACCTTCGGCCACAAGCACATAAACTTTCAATTCTCCTGCTGGAGGCAACTTGCCGTCAGCTTCGCGAGGAAGGTCTTCTGCCGTGAAGAGATATTCTGTGCCTTCAGGAACGGCTCGAGCCGCTACCGTCTTAGCTTTGGCATGTATCATGGAATAGTCGCCGACAGCAGCATCGAAGATGGCTACTTCTTCCTCGCTTGCTTCATGTTGCTCGGGGAAGTCGTCAGGCGCAACATACTCTCCATCAATGAATCCGCCGGCCTTCAGGAAACGGTCAACCTCTGCAGGTACAGCCTCCAAACGGGCTGCACGAACACCATAGCCGGGCAGAATCTCGGCATTCGGCTGCTTCTCGGCCAGGTCCTTGACGCTCGACTCAAGTCCGCCGCTGCCGAAAGTGCAGAAAGGCACAACCTTCTTTCCGCTCAAATCTGCCTGAGCAAGGAAGGCATTCACGGGAGGAGCGTATGTTCCGAACCAAATGGGATAACCGAGGAAGATAACATCATAGGCAGAAAGGTCGGCCTTGATCGGTTGAATCTCTGGAACGACACCCTCTTCGCGCTCTTTCAGACAACGCTCGATGGTTGCCTGGAAGTCACCGTCGTAAGGTTCTGCGAGTACAATCTCTTCGATGTCTGCACCAAGTTTCGATGCAATCTCTTCGGCCACAACCTTCGTGTTCGATGTCTGTGAGTAGTAGAGCACCAATGATTTCTGCGGCTCCTGTTTCGGCTCGCACGAAATAGCCATCATGGCTGCAACCGCAAGTCCTAAAGTCAATGACAATGCTTTCATAGATATTCGGTTTATAGTTTTTATTGCAGGACAAAGTTACTATTTATTTCCCAATAAGAATCCACACATTATGTTATAAAAACATGAAATGATATATTTTAAGGAATGTTTACAGAAAATGATAAATCTTTCGTCAGAAATGATAAATGATAAGTGGGCAAATAATAGTAAATTTGCAATCGGAATGCTGCAGAAATGAAGTGTGATAGCCCACGAAAGGAACAACGCCACGCTGCATGATGTGACCTCTCCCTGTGTGCTGCAACGCTATCAGGAACGGCAAGAAGGTTGTAATAAAGTGAGTTTAACTTACTCCATTCATGTGGGGCATCTCGCTACTGAGGTGCCCCTTTTTTTGCTTTCTTTCCAAAGAGAACGAACAAAAAATGAGGAAAAAAGTAAAAAAGTGTCGGAAAGTTTTGTCAGTTTCAAAAAAAGATGTACCTTTGCACTCGCGTTTCGGAGGAAGCGCACTCAAGGCAGCCTTGAAAGAGGCACCGAAATTACTGAAGAGACACATTGTTGGAGAGGTGGCGGAATTGGTAGACGCGCTACTTTGAGGTGGTAGTGCCGCGAGGCGTGGGAGTTCGAGTCTCCTCCTCTTCACATAATGTCAGGCGGAAATAGCTCAGTTGGTAGAGCACGACCTTGCCAAGGTCGGGGTCGCGAGTTCGAGTCTCGTTTTCCGCTCGGAGAGCAAACGAGGCTCAAGGTGCTTTAGCATCGAGTCTCGTTTTCCGCTCGAACGAGATTAAGGTGCTTTGCGCTGAGTCTCGTTTTCTTTTGATTAGAGATTAGTGACGAGTGAAGAGATAAACTATAAACTATAAACTCTTAACTCTTAACTAAAGATTGCCCAGGTGGCGGAATGGTAGACGCGCGCGTTTCAGGTGCGCGTGCCGCGAGGCGTGCAGGTTCGATTCCTGTTCTGGGCACAAAAGAAAGGCTGGTAACTCAGGTTGCCAGCCTTATTTTGTTTTATTGCTCTCAGCTAAAGACGGCCTGCGGGCTTGGAGGGGCTCTCAGCCTTGATAGGGGAGGAGTGGTTGAAGGCCGAGGTGGGGTGACCGAGCCTCCATCCTTACTCCACCCATCGCTTTGCTCTTCCTCTCCCGTTCAAGGAATGGGAGGGGAGTGAGGATGCAGTGTTCTCCGCCCGAGGACGATGTCCGAAGAGATTTTTGGTCTGCGGAATAAAGTCCTCAGCTTGTGTCGGATTTTTGTTTTTTTCATATTACATTTCCCCGATGCCCACATTTAATTCTTGATACGCAAGCTGCGTTTACACAAACACAGCCTGCGAATGGACAAACGCAACTTGCAGATGTGCATACGCAGACTGTGTATGAAGTTTCAGGCGAGGCAGACGGAAGAACGCTGCTCGGGGCGATTGTCTTTCCTGCTGTTTGGCCAAGAGTTTTCCGCTGGTCAGAAGAGGACAGCTCCGCCGTTGGGCAGGACGTTCAACGTCACGTTGCCCTTCTTGTCGGCCTTTAGAGGAAGAGATACGGTTTTCGTGATGTTGGCTTCATCCGTGATGAGGCTCTTCACGTTGTAGCCCTTGATGTCGAGCGACAAGGTGAGCGGCTCTTTCTGAGCGTTGAGAGCGGCGATGTACCACTGGTCGGCATGGCGGCGAGCCAAGACAACATACTTGCCCGGGTAGCCGTCGATGAAGCGCGTCTCGTCCCAAGTGGTCGGCACCTGCTTCATGAAGTCAATCTCGAACTGAGGCTGCTCTGTGAGGTTGCGAGGCGTGAGGGCGAAGTTCTGGCCGCTCGACTGGAAGACGATGGCTGTGGCGAGCTCAAAAGCATCGGAGGTGCGACGCGTATTCCCCTTGTCTGGGTCTTTGTGGAGGCGCTTCTGGAGGACTGTGCCGCCATATTCCATCGAGCCGGTTGTGTTGCGGACAAAGGGATGAAGGCATGCGTGGCGGGCTTCCATCTCGCAGAAACCTTGGCTGAAGTAGAGGTTCTCGCTGGCCAGGACGGCTTCGGAGCTGCAATAGTTGGGGTACATCTTCTCCCATCCTCGCGGCATCGTGCAGCCGTGGAAGATGACCTGAATGCCGAAGTCGTTAGCGTCGGAGAGGATGGCTTCATAGAGTCGCATGGTCTCCTGCTTGTCGCCTCCGAAGAAGTCCACCTTGATGCCGGCCACACCACCGTCGCGCAGCCACTTCATCTCCTTCTTGCGGACGATGGAGTTGTGCATGCATTGGCGGGCACTCTGCGGAGCATTGTTCCAGCCGCCGTTCGAGTTGTACCACACCCAGGGGCGCACGCCTTTCTCCTTGCAGTAGGCAAAGAGCTTCTCCATGCCCGTGCGTCCGATGTTCTCGTACCAGCCGCCGTCGATGAGGCAGCCTTCCCAACCGAGGCTGGCAGCCAGGTCGATGTACTTCACCTGGTCGTCGTAGTTGATGCTCGCGTCTTGCCAGATAATCCACGACCAAGTGTTGCGCGAGCCCTTATAGTCGATGCTTGGCTCATAAAGTTGCTCCACGACGTCCCAGGTAATGGTGGTCTCCACGATGGGCTTCAGCGTTGGGCCGAAGGTAATGGTGCGATAGGGCGTCCATTGCGTCATCCAGTCGTAGGGAGATATCTTGCAGTCGGCCAGCCCCAGCTGAGCACCTGTGCTGCCGAAGCCGTTGTTTTCTCCCTCCATGGGGAAGGCGATGGTGAAGAGGCCGTCGGGTGTGGCATCGCTGAGATGACTGCCACAGTAGTTGCTGCTGACGCCTGTCTCGCTTATCAAGAGCCAGCCCTTGTCGCCCTCATGGAAGAGGCAGGGGAAGGTCCAGCCGTGTCCGTACTGACTGCGTTTCGTGATGGGTTCGTCCCAGATGTAACCCTCCTCGTAGCTGGGCTTTGTTTGCATCCATCCCACCATCGGGTCGCTCTGCGGACAGATGAAGGCTGTGGCATCGGTGGGCAGACGGAAGCCCGAGGCCTCGCCCGTCACAACGATTGCCGTCGTCTCGCCGCCCTGTAAGAGGCGGTAGCTGTAGGCGATGTTATTGTTGAAGACTCGGAAGGCGACCATCATCATCAGTTTGCGCTTCTTTGCTTCGGGATTGGTGAAAACGAGGACGAGGCTGTTCTCCTCGGCACTCATCTCGCTCTGTTTGCCTTGTCGCAGACGATATTCTGTCTTGTGAGAAATGTTTTCCGGCGTTTCCTGCCGAATGTACTCAAGGTCTTTGCTCAGGTCGCCCACATTGGTGTAGAGGCCGAGGGGCGAGTCGAGGAGCATCGGCACATCGAGCGTGTCGGGCACGGCACCTTTCTTCTTGGCTTTCACGAGTTGGCGATAGCCGGCAGAGTAGGTGAGGCGGCCGTCCTCGAGTTTCACATCGAGATAGGTAAGACCGTCAGGTGACAGGATTCTCTCTTTCTTCGCCATCATGCAGAGAGGCAGAAGAAGCATGGGCAGAAGCACCCATTTCGCATTAAAAAGGTTTTGTTTAGACATATTACTAATACTTTTGGTAAGATTTTCGGTCGAGTTTGCCGTTGTAGGTGTGCCTGATGGCATCGACGGCCTCATAGAGTAGGGGTATTTTGTAGTTTTCGAGGTGTCCTCGGAGGAAGCTGGCAATGTCCTTTGGCCTGACCTCATGCCCTTGCTTGGGCACATAAAGCAGCTTGGGCACCGTGCCGAGCAGGATGTGGCGGGCTGGGATGCAGATGCAGTCGGCGATGGGCTCGAAGCCGTTGACTGCGTCTTCCACCTCAGCAGGGTTCACCTTGTATCCGCCCACATTGATGACGTCGTCCTGCCGTCCCTTCAGGTGCAGCATGCCTTGCCCGTCCAGGATGCCGATGTCGGAAGTGAAGACTTCTCCGTCTCGAAGGATGTCAGCTGTCAGTTCGGGAGCGCCTACATAGCCCGACATGATGGTCAGGCCCGAACAAATCACCCTGCCATCCTCGTCGATGCGAACGGAAGAATGCTTCATCGGCTTTCCCAAGAGGCCAGGCTCGCAGCCGTACTTGCTGTACTCGTAGCTGCAAACGATGCCCGTTTCTGTCGAAGCGTATGTGTTGAAAAGGCGGGAAGAAGGCAGTATGCGGCAGAGGCTCTCCATATCGCTTTGGGAGATGGCAGCGGCTCCCGTCTCGATGAAGTCAATCTTTGAGGCGACAGCGGCCAAGTCCTTTGAGGCAACCTGCAAAAGCATCCTGATGCTCGAGGGGACAAGGAACGTGGCGAACTTCTGGAAAGGCAGCTGGAAGGCAGAAAAGAAGGCGTTCATGTCCTTTAGACTCTCCAATATATATAATGTGCCTCCCGTCATAAGCGTGGGATATATCTTGGAGAGGCTGCCAAGATGGTTGAGCGGGCCGCAAATGATGAAGAGCAAGTCGGAGGTGAAGCCAAGCCTGTCTATCAGGTTCTCGGCATTGGCCGTCCAAGCCCTCGACGAAATCATCACGCCTTTTGCCTTGCCGGTCGTACCTGTGGTGTAGAGGATGTCAGAGACATTGAAGATTGAAGATTGAAGATTGACCTCGTCGCGGATTTGCTGCTGACGTTCCTTGGGCGTTGAGGCTTCGAGAGGAACGGCAACGGCTCCGCAGACATGATCGGCCAGATAGGTCACGATGAAGTCGGTGTCTTGCGTAGCGACGAACACATGCGGCTGGCCCTCCTTGAGCCCCAACCGTAGTGCCTCCTCCTGAACGCGTCCCCATAAAGACGAGTAGGAGAGCGTCTCGCTGCCGGTTATGACCGCCGCTTTGTCCGGCGTCGTCTTGGCAAAGCGTTCGATTTGTTGCTCAAGCGTCATTCCTTCGCAAGTTTTTCTTCCACCATCTTAACGATAGAGTCGATGGTCTTGAGGTTCTTCGGCGTTGCGTCCCTTGCCTCCAACTGGATGCCGTATTCTTCGGAGAGGAGCATCAGGATGGTTGTGACGCCAAGCGAGTCGAGCTCGCTGAAAAGGAAGTCCGATTCGAGATTGACCATGGGGAGCGCCCCCGACAGCAATTCAATAATGTGTTCTTTCATAATCTATAGCGTTTCAAATCGTTTTGGGAACCGCTTCATCATCCATTTGAAGAGAAGCGGCGGTATGAGGTAAGCCATCAGCACGACAGAGAACATGCCAATGATGGTGACCTCTGCCAGCGAATGGAGGGCAGGATGCTTGGCAAAGATGAGTGTGCCGATGCCGATGAACATTATCAGGGCAGAGAGGATGATGCTCCGTTTGTAGGGAGCAAGGATGGGGCATTTGTGAATATATTCCGAGATGCAGCCCTCCGTCATGAAGATGGTGTAGTCGTCGCCCTGGCCGAAGATGAAGGTGGCGAGGATGATGTTGACGATGTTGAACTTGATGCCCAGCAACGACATGATGCCCAGAATCCATATCCAGCTGACAGCCATCGGGATGAAGGATATGACGGCCAGCTCGATGCGTCGGAACGATAGCCACAGGAAAAGGAAGACAATCAACGAACAAGCCCAGCCTATATAATTGAAGTCATTGGAAAGGGAGTTGGCAACCGAGGAGTTGAGGGCAGCGATGTCGAAAGCTTCGGGCAAAGCCTCCTTGACGCGTTCGGTATCTTCTTTCCTAACGGTAAGGGCATCTACTATCGTGGCGTTCGCTTTGCCCGAGACATTCCCTGCAAGGACTTTGGAAGTCAAGGGAAGGAAGTAATCAAAGGCATGTGCCGTTTGTCCTGCCTCAATGATGTTGCTGAATTCAGAGAATGCTTCGGTGGAGAATCCATGCTTTCCCGATGCCGCATCGAGGTCGCTAAGGAGCCTGGGATGTCTGCCGAGCCATTCGTTCCATCGGTTGATGCGCTTTGCCTGCTCTGCTTCCGAAGGCAGGAAGCGGCTTACGCCTTGGTGGCTCACGATAAGCCCTGCTTCTTTTAAGGAGTCGAGGGCAGTTTGTTTGGCTTCTGAGAGTATAAGAGCTTCGTCGAAGTCCTTTCCTGTGGAGAATGTGTAGAGAGAGATAAGGTCTCCCTCTCCCTTGATGGAGCTCAGGAGGGGACTGTTCATGTCGGCTTTCTGCTCCTCGGTCATGTAGTTGATGTTCGATACATCTGGATCAAATTCTGTGGAAAGGCTGAAGTAGGCAAAGACAAGCGTCAGCATAGCCACCAAGACGACCAGCCATCGCTTTCTCTCAATCTGGACAGAGGCAAGACGGCTCAGGATATCAGGACATTTACCATTTGACCATTTACCGTTTACTGTTTCGTTTTCCGTGGAGGAGGTCACTAAGTGCGGCAGCCAAACGAGCACAAACAATATCGTGCCGATAAGCAGGAAGGAAGCAAACAAGCCGAGGTCGCGCAAGGCAATGGACTTCAGCGGCACGAGGGCGAGGAAAGCTCCGACAGTCGTGATGTTGCCTACAAGGAGCGGAGTGGTTATTTCGCGAAGTGCTTGCCGAATGTCGGGCTGGTGCTGCACATGGCTGATGAGGTGCAACGGATAGTTGACCGCAATGCCGATGATGATGCTCGATATGCCAACGACTATCATCGAGACGCTGTCGTGCACAAGAGCCATGCCGCCAAGCGCAAAGAGCCAGCCTCCAAAGACGGACAAGGCGATGAGCAGGATGTCCCTGAACCTGCGGAAAGCATAAAGCAGCAAGGCTAGGATGAGTATGGCAGCCAAGGACACGGCCAGGATGCTGTCGTGCATAATCTGCCTTGCGTTGCCCACAGCCACTTGCGGCCCGCCAATGACGTGCGCCTTTATCTCTGGGAAGTCTGCTTGCATGGTGTTAATAGCCTTGTCGAGCAAGGCGACGAGTTGGGCGTTCCTCTTTGTTTCGCTGCTTCCGAAGGGCGAGGAGAGCATCACAATAGCCTTGGACATGTCGGGCGTAAAGATGTAGCCGTCGTACATCTCAAAGTGCATTTGCCGCTGCGATTGCTGCAGTTCCTGCAAGACCGGCGCAAAGAGCCCGAGGGGGTCTCGAGCTATGTTTTCGCTCAGCATACTGCCCGAAGGGAGCATCAGGGCGTTTAAGTCGTCTTCGAGCTTTTCGTCCATGAAATCAGGCAAAGCGAGCAGGCTGTCCATCCGTGTGTAGTCTTTCTCTTTGAGGAAGAGGGGGATGTTCTGATAGACGAAGTCCATCGTCTCGGAGATGCTTTCGAGGTCGAATGTTGCTTGCAGGTTTTGGCACCAGCCAGCCGTATCGCTCTCCTCCAAGGCCTCTACGAAACCATCTATTGCCTGCGTGGTTTGCTCTGCATCTCCGCCGCTCTCGAAGACAACAAAAAGGCGGTTCATGCCCGAGATGTCCTGATAGACTGCCATCCGCTGCCTGTCTGTTTCGCTGAGAGGAAGGAAGTCCTGGATGTCCTCTTTATAGGAGAGACGCATGACGGACGCTATCATAACGAGCGCTATGGCGAGAAGCGATGCCCAACGGGCAAAGGCATGTCGGCGGAGGTAATCGTATATCTTCAGTATCATTTCTCGAATAGTCTTTTGCTGTCAATGGGGTTGGCATAGATGCCGAGGAGAATGTCCCTCAGTTCCTTCGTATCGTATTCCCCTTCGAAACGGGCGAGGCCTGACATGTGGCGGACAAATGCCGCTTTCTCTTCCTTGCCATACATCTCCCGATATGTGTCCTTCCCGCTGCGGAGGTCGTGGGCGATGAAGTTGTTGGGCGTGAGCCGATATGCCGAACAGATTCGCTTGTCGAGCAGGCTTGCCACTTGCTTGTGAAACTCGTTGGCTGTTGTGTTGGGCAGGTCTCGGAGATGAGCTGCGGTGAGGGGCTCGCAGAAAGCGAGGTGCACGCGTCCTTTCTGTTGAGTGATGCCAGTCAGGATGCTGTTCAGGTCCTCGCCTGGCTTTTTCGTGTAGGGACCTCTGCGGCGCTCGTAAAGCTCGATAGCCTTCAGCACGTCGCACGACTCCCATTCGTACGAGATGGCGACCGGCACGATGTTGAGTTCGGCAAGAGAGGCGATTCTGTCCTTCGTTTCCGACATCCCGAACATCTTGATGATGCCTTGGTCTGTGCGGTCCTTGCCGTCTTTGGTTCGGCCGTTGCGTTGTGCAATCCAGACAGACTGGCGTTTCTCGACGAGTGTCTGGCGGATGTATTCTGAGAGCAGGAGCGAGTTCTTGTAGAACTCACGCGCATTCTTTCCGGGGCGTGCCACCTTGAACATCTTGTTGCTCTTGCCCACGTCTATGACCAGCTCGCCTCGCATCAGGTTTTCCCCGAAGGTGATTTCGCAGGTGTCGAAGCCGTTGTCGGTCAATATGTTCTGCATGAGCGAGGCATCGAGCATGATGTCGCGATGGTTGGAGACAAACAGGTAGCTCTTCTCTGGTGTAAGCCGTTCGATGCCCGAGTAGGTGAAGCCAGTCGTGCTTCTCCCGATAATCTGCTTGTTGGCATGATACATCACGCCGAGCTGGAACTCGCGCACCGTCTTGTAGCCCATCACCTCTCTCGCCACCTCTTCCGTCGGTCTGTCGGGAAAGACAAACGAGGCAAGCAGAGCGAACTCCTTGCTACAGGCAATGCGATGCATCGCCGCAGGTATATCCGCCTCGTTGTACGGACGTATGTCTTCGAACTTACCGCTTACCATCTTTCAACCTTTCAATTTTCAATTTTTCAATCTTCAATTTTCAATATTCAATATTCAATCTTCAATTATAAACCTTTCAATTTTCAATTTTCAATTTTCAATTTTCAATCAAAAACCTTCCAGCCGTCGTAGCCATTTGAGGAACTCTCCCTTCCAGGCGCGGCACTCGGCAGTTCCCTTTGTCTCTGATGCCCCGAAGCCGTGTCCGCCTGTTTGGTATTGGATGTAGCGATGGGGGACGCCTTGAGCGGTAAGGGCCGAGTCGAGGAGCTCCGAGTTGTGGCATTTCACGACGTGGTCGTCCTTGCAGTTGACGAGGAAGACCGGCGGGCAGTCGCTCGACACATGCCGTTCGATGGAAAGCGAGTCGCGCATCGTGCGGCTATACTTCTTGTATTCGCCCAGCAAGGCCCGCCTGGAGCGCTTGTGGCTGCAGGGGTGCGACATGCTCACCACAGGGTAGATGGCTGCCACAAAGTCAGGAGGGCAATTCTGAATTCCCGACATCATGGCCAGATGTCCTCCTGCCGAGAAGCCCATCACACCTATGCGATTCGGGTTGATGCCATACTCGTCGGCATGTTCGCGCACATATTGGACAGCCCTTTGCAGGTCGTCCCGGGCATCGGGATACTGATGGCCTCTGAAGAGTAGCCGCGAATGTGTGATGTAGGGCACAAAGCCTTGCACGCGGTACTTCAGCACGAAAGCGGAGATGCCGTTCGCTTGCAGCCATTTTGCCACCTCGGTTCCCTCCGTCTTCTTTGCGAGCCAGCAATACGCGCCCCCTGGGCAGACGATGACGGCCGATGAGGGCGAGCCGCCTGTTGCCGGAAACGGCGTCAGCGTGACAGACTTCGCTTTGGTCTCTGTGCCGTTCCAAAGCCGTATGCCCTCTTCGGCACGGGACTGCATACTGCAGCATATCAGTATGATTGCTAACCAGCGAATCACAATTCCTTGTTCGATATTTTTTGTTTTACCATCTTGAAATCTTCCGGAGCCTGCGCTCGATTCTTGAAACGCAGGCTGCGTATGGAGGTGCGCTGTCTGCGAACAGGCAGATGCAGGCTGCGTAGGTCGGTACGCAACTTGCGTCTCGTCTTTCTGGCTTTCGGGGAATGTTTTTTCCCGTGCCTCGAAATGGTTTTCCGCCTTGCGAAGTGTCTCTTTCATAGCTTGTTAATCACATGGTTTGGACCGAGAATGGCTTCGCAGGTGTTGATGGCGGTGAGCGGTACGCCACAGAAGCCGTGCAGGTTGACGCATTGTCCCGTGAGCAGGAGGTTGGGAATCTTGGTGACGACGGGCACCTGCGAGAGTGCCATGTTCGTGCAGTCTTTGGCGTAGCCGAACATTGTGCCCTCCTTCGCTCCGTAGTAGTCGCGGATCGTCAGCGGCGATGCGGTGTCGAGGTCCTCTATGCAGTCCTTGAAACGGGGGAACATCTCCTCCATCCTCGAGAGCAGGAACTCGGCTTTCCTCTGCTTCCATGCCTTGTAGTCTTCGCTGCGATGGCCGATGGTGGTGCCTGCCCATCTCTCCACTTCCTGCCATTCCGTCGGTGCCGCGATTATCATCTTCCGGCTGAACTCGCCTTGTTCTATCTCGGGCGGCGTCATGTAGAGGAAAGCGGAGCCCATGGGATTCCACACTTTGTCGTAGCCTTGCACATAGTAGCCGGTGTGGTCGAGGTAGCGGAACGCCTCGGGCTTGAGTTTCAGATAGAGGAGGAAGGCGGAATAGGTGTTGGGAATTTCCTGCATGCGTGTCCTGTAGGCTTTTGGCAAGGCCGACGGGTCGTCGAAGAGGAGGAGCAGAGCGCAGGGATGAATGTCGGAGATGTAAATGTCGGCAGCGTAGTGCTTTCCCTTCCGGGTCGTAATGCCGGTGATGCTCCTGCCTTCAGTATGGATGCGCTGTACGCCGTCGCCCGATATGACCTCTCCGCCGTGTTCTTTCACGACGCTGCCGAGCGTCTCGGCAAACAGCTGGCTCCCTCCTGCAAAGCGGCTCAGGCCATTGATGTGGAGCACGGAAATGGTGGCGTGGATGAAGGCAGGCGTCACTTCCTTGCGACCGCCATAGAGGGGATTGACGTAGGCCACTATCTGTTGCAGGCGCTCGTCGCTGATATACTGGCGGATGAAGCTGCCTGCAGGCATGGTAAACTCCTCGGAATGCGAGAAGATGTCGCGAGTGGACGGCCGAAGATGGAAGAGATCCATCTCGTCGCAGATGCGATACATGGCCTCCACATATGCTTTCAGGTTGTCGTGCTGCCGGGGAAAGTGCTTGGAAAGAGAGGCCACAAAGCCCTCCTTGCCGGATGCGATATCGTAGTATTGTCTGTCCTCGGCAAAGTAGAGGCGGTCGGTGCACTCCGTAGGGATGGGGCGGACATGCACCTTGTCCCATATACCGAGCCACTGGCAGAGCCGCCTGATGTTGCCGCCCTCTTGCAGGCCGCCTACGACGTGCATGCCTGTATCATACACCTCACCAAATCGCGTGAAGCTCTGCAGACCGCCGCCTATCGTGGCATTCTTCTCGAGAATGGTGACCTGCAGGCCTTCCTTTGCCAGGATGGCTCCGCAGAAGAGGCCGCCAAGTCCGCCGCCTATTATGAGTGCACGTTTAGCCATGAGTCTTTGGGAATAAGGTCGCTGCAAGCCACAATGGTGCCCACGAGGACACCCATTATGCCATGAGAGTTGACGTTCTGTCCGGCAAGCAGGAGGTTGGGCACTTTGGTGCGATAGGGCACGCGTCCTGCTGCACCGAGATGTATGTCTTTGGCCACACCGTACATCGAACCCGCCGCCGTCCCTGTGTAATTGAGGTAAGTGAGAGGCGTGGAGGTGTAGTAGCTGTCAATGGCAGAGGCAAAGCCGGGACGCAGCTTCTCGACTGCCCCTATGAGCCGCTCTGCCCGACAACGCTTGAAGCCTTCGTAGTCGCTGCCACGATGGCCTACGGTTGTTCCCTGCCATCTTGCCACTTCGTCGAAACTCATATAAGAGAGCACCACACCGCTGCGGGCATATCGAGGCTGCGGCTCGTGGCAATGATGCATGTAAAGGAAGTCATCCTGTCCGCAGTCCCAGGGCGATGAGGCTTGGTAGCCGTAATAGTTCGTGTTCATGTAGGGCATCGCATTCTCCTTGAACTTGATATAAAGGGAGAAGCAGCCCGTGGTGTTGGGGATGCTGCTCAGGCGACTGCGGAAGGCAGGGCGGATGAGTTTGGTGTCCAGCATCTCCAAGAGACGGGCGGGATGTACGGTGCTGATTATCGTGTCGGCAGGATAGAAACACTCTTCGGCGGTCTCTACGCCTGTGGCTTGGGTGTCGTTGCATACAATGCGGCGAACCTTCTTGCCTGTCAGGACCTGTCCTCCCATCGCACGAATGGAACGGGCAAGGGACTGCGCAAGGGCATCACTACCGCCAACGACACGATATGCGCTCTGGTTGTAGAAGTCCATGATGAAAGCGTGTTGCGAGAAAGGCGTCTTGTCGCGTTCTGCCGCATAGAGCGGCAAGTTGCCGACAAGGACGCTCTTTAGCATTTCATCGCGGAAGAGGCCGTCGAGCACTTCGTTGATGCTCCTTGTCTGATACTCCGTGTTGGCAGCCAGGTCGCGCTCGTCAGAAGTCAAGGAATTGAGTGTCGAGGCAGATGCTATGCGAGCCACAAGATCGATATATCGCCGCAGGTTGTCCTTCTCCTTGGGAAAGTAGTCGGCCATCTGCTCGATGAATGCCTCTCTTCCATTAGGGAAGCGAAAGTGTTCGCCGCCAAGCGCGACGGTATCATAGCCGTTAGGGGCGAGGGCATCGAGCTGCACATCTCCCAAACCGAGGTAGTCCATCATCCGATGCATCGTCTGTCCCTTTGCAGCGCTCCCAATGAAGTGCATGCCCGTCTCGAACTTGACGCCTTGTCGCGAGAAGCATTGCAGGCATCCTCCCACTTGCGTCCCTTGCTCGAGAACGGTCACGTCGTAGCCATTCTTCTGGAGGATGAAGCCGCAGGACAGGCCGCCGAATCCCGAACCTATGATAATGACCTTAGACATCTTGCTCTATTCGGTTTGCCATCTCTGCGTATCGCCTTTTGTAGTACTTCCGCAGTCCTGATGCTTGCTCCCTGGGAAGACTGCCATACGCCTGCAGCTCCTCGGGGCTGATGCGCCTGTCAATCTCAATCCTTATGGGCCATTTGTGGAGATGCTTCTCTTTCTTGGGCAAAGCCTTGCCTGCTCCGTAAAGGACAAGCGGCAGGATATCCACATTCAGCTGCTCGGCCAAGTAGAAGGCTCCTTGATGGAAGCGTGTTATCGTGCAGTCCGGCGAGCGTGTCCCTTCTGGGTAAACCGCGATGCTGTAGCCTCTTTCGATGAGCGATTTGAGCTTGGGCATCAGGGTGTTTGTGCCTTCGGAGACGGGATAGAACTCGGCGTTGCGGATGATGTAGCCATAGAAGGGATTGTTCCACACCCAGTCTTTTGTGAGGCAGACGAGCTTGGGGGTATGGATGAGCATAGTCATCAGGTCGAGGTGCGACTGGTGGTTGCAGATGATGACGGCAGGCTTCCGGAAGTCCTCTCCATGGGGATTGCCCACAGAGAACTTGACGCCTGGAATGCCGTGCCACAGGGTGACGAACTTCGAGAAGTACCAAAGCATTTTGTGGATGCCCATTCGTTTCTTCTCCTGGTCTTTGACGAAGGTCAGCCAAAGCATGGCCGCTGGCGTGACGACAAGGAAGACCGAGATGATGAAGAAGAGCAAAGCGTAGGCCGTACGCAGGAATGTCATCAGCTTCCGCCATATGGCCAGCGGCAAGCCGTATATGACGGCAAGGATGCAAAGCAGCGTGTTGAGGATGAAGATGCGCGAGAAGTCGGCGACAGGGCGGAAGTGCGACACTCTTTCCTTTGGCGAGGGGTAATAGACATTGACGGGTGTGGAGACTATCTCTGTGCCGTGCCAGGAAGAGAAGACAAGGAGCTCGAGCTCTGCCTCGTAGCGGGATGTGAGCAGCGACAGCCCGTAAAGTTTCTTCAGGGGGTAGAGCCGGAAGCCGGTCTGCGTGTCCTTGAGGCGATGCCCCGTCTGAATGGCGAACCAGAAGTTGCTGAAGGCGTTGGCGAACTTGCTGCCTTTGCTGCGTTCCATCTCCTCCAGTCCCTTGCGCTGCCCCACGATGAGAGCTCCCGGATGCTTTTGGTTGGCATGAAGCATCGCAGGGATGTCCTCGGGAAAGTGCTGGCCGTCGGCATCCAGGGTGATGGCGTAGGCAAAGCCCATTTCGAGAGCCTTCTTGAAGCCTCGCTTCAGGGCGGTTCCCTTGCCTGCATTCTTCTCATACGAAACGACGGTAATCCCTTCTATGCCTTGCAGGATATCGAGTGTCCCGTCGGTGCAGCCGTCTGCCACAACAATGACGTCCTGGCATTGTTCAAGCGTGCGACGAACCACATCGGCTATGGTTCCCTGGTTGTTATATGTGGGAATCACCACGCAGATGCCTCTGTCGCGAAGCAAAGACCATTTACCGTTTACCATTTAGCCATTTACCGTTTCTTCTCCCCCATGGAGGGGGCGTTAAAGGGGGTCAGTTGATTTGGATGTCATGCAGTTCGATGACGGTTCGGTCGCCGTTCTTTTCGTGCAACTCCACCTCGGTTACTGTGGATTGTCTGATGTCGAAATGAAGAACCAGCTTTGCGTAGAGTCGCTTCATCTCCTTCTTTAGTGGGAGAAGCGTGGCAACATACTCTGAAGGCATCTCCTTTGCCGAGACCTGGAAGGCCTTGCTGTCCGTAAGACATTTGCCGGCCACGCTGTTCATTATCATTCGTGCCATTTCGCCCACGAACTTCTTGCTTCCCGTTCCCTGCTCCTTGCCCCTGTCCAGGCGGGCACTCGTGCCGTCCAGGATAAGAGCGCTTGCCTTGGGGCTCGTGTACTCCCATCGGAGTTTGTCGGGTTGCTGACAGAACATCTTGCCTTGCGAAACCTGTTCCTTGCTCAGCATCTTCATGTACTTCGTCTGCGTGAAGTTGCAGCGGATGGTCTTTATCTGTTCGGCGGCAGACGTCATCGTCTGTATCATCTTCTGCTCGCTGAGGCCTTGTGCAGTCAGGACTGCGGACAACAGACAGCAGACAACAGATAATATCGATCGTTTCATTTCTTTGTTCTTTTTAGCTCACCCCTTATGGGATTGGGGAGAGAGTCTTTACTTTGCTATGAAGTAGCATCCTGCCATGATGAGCAGCACGCCCAGCCATCTTGTCAGGCTCACCTCTTCGTGGAACACCAGCATCGCGGCTATCATGCCGAACACATAGCTGAGCGACACCATCGGATAGGCCATGCTGAAGGGGAAGTGCTTGATGATGTAGAACCAAAGCAGAGTGGCTGAACCGGAGAGAATGCCACAGAGGGCAAACTGCCAGTTCAGGAGCACCGACTTGAAGAACTCCCAGTTCCAGCCGAATGGCTCCATCCTTGCAAGGGCGAATTTCAGGAAAACCTGTGCGCTTGCAAGCAACAGGCATTGGAGGATGGCAAGAGGCAGCAGTTGCATACATTTTTAAATTATGATGCAAATATAGATAAAATTCTCGAATAATAAGCAAGAGCAATGAAAATTAAGAGTTAAGAAGTAAGAATTTGGAGTTATGAGACAGGAAAAATATTCCTGCCCCCTGCACCTTTATGCCTTTTCGCCCTTTCTCTTTTCCTTTTCCGCCCTCTGCCTTTTCCCCTCCTTTATGCCTGATTCTTCATACGCAGGTTGCGAACGCAGAATCACAGACTGCGTATTTCCGTCTGCAACTTGCGTATCTCCGTCCGCAGCTTGCAAATTAAATAGAGAAAGTGTAAAAGTTAAAAAAATATAAGGAGGGGAAGATGTATGTACCATGTGACTTTTACGATTCTCCTATAAGGAAAATGCAATAATCATGTGAAATGAGCATAATAAAGGGAAAAAAGCTGCGATAATTTTGCAGGTAATAGTGAATTTTTTGTAACTTTGAGGGCAGAACAGTAAAATTGTGTATAATCCGATATCAACACATAAAGGCCTACGATTATGAAAAGGAAGAATTACATCTTAGTCTTGCTCCTGATCTTGGCGGGCTTGCAGACAGCACATGCACAAGTTATGAAGATTTGGCAGAACGGCAAAGCTGTCACTTATGTAGTCGCTGCGGTAGACAGCTTACAGTTCGTGGAAAATTCATACGAGTGGGTTGACCTCGGTCTGCCTTCAGGCACACTTTGGGCAACATGCAACATCGGCGCCAGCAGCCCCGACGGTCTCGGCAGCTTCTTCGCTTGGGGCGAGACACAGCCCAAGCAGGAATACACCTTGGAGAACTACAAGTTCTACAAAGACGGTGGCTGGACGAAATATTGTCCCTCAGGCTTTGGTGACGAGTTCTCCGACAATTTATCTGTGCTTCTGCCAGAGGACGATGCCGCCACAGCCAACTGGGGCAGCGAATGGCAGACACCGGACATGAACCAGTGGTGGGAGCTTATCAACGCAGGGTACACCACATTGGAATGGACAAAGTATAACGGCGTGAAGGGCTTGCAGGTCAAGAGCAACTCCAACAGCCAGAGCATATTCTTCCCCATAAGCCAGGAAGGTTTCGAGTTCGGCTCGTATTGGTCGAGCGCGATTGATGACTTTGATAACGACCTCGCCTTCCGGTTTTTCTTCTACAAAGACGAGCTCATCTATTCGGATGACAGAGACAACCGCTACAATGGCCATCAAGTGCGCCCTGTGAGAGTGGAGAAGGGCGCGCCGATACTTGTAGAAAGCATCGAGTTGAGCGCAACGAGTCTCATCCTTGACCGTGGCAAGACGGTACAACTCACAGCAACAGTCCTGCCTGCTGATGCAAGGCAACCAGCCGTACGATGGCATAGCAGCGACACTAAAGTCGTGAATCTTGACCAGTCGGGCAAACTGACGGCCGTGGGCTTCGGCAAAAGCACCATTACCTGTTCTGCCACGGACGGCAGCGGCGTGAAGGCAACGTGCCAGGTGACGGTGCCGAACTTGTGACGAGCATCACAGTCAGCCCGGCCACGCTTACGCCTATGGTTATAGTGTCCGCCCTGTCCGCGTGAAGAAATAAGTTTTGATGAGACAACAGGAAGTGAGCCTATTATAATATATATAATGTATTAACGACAAACGCCAAGATACAATGAACAAGAGAAGCATTATCCTTGCTTTGCTGCTGGTGGCAGCGGGCATGCAGGCCGTACAGGCACAGGTTTTGAAGGTGTGGCGTAACGGCAAAGCTGACACATATTATGTCAGCAAGGTGGACAGTGTACAGTTCGTGGAAGATGCGTACGAGTGGGTTGACCTCGGTCTGCCTTCAGGCACGCTTTGGGCAACATACAATGTAGGTGCCAGCAGTCCCGACGGTTTAGGCAGCTTCTTTGCCTGGGGCGAGACACAGCCGACGAATACTGTAGGCTATTGGGAAATTTACAAGTTCTTCAGTTGTTTTGATGAAATAACGGGTGAACCTATGTTTACGAGGTACTATGATGGCGACATCAATACCTACCTTCTTCCCGAAGACGATGCTGCAACTGCGAACTGGGGCAGCAGCTGGCAGATGCCGAGCAATGAGCAGATTCTGGAACTGATAGACGAAGCGAATACTACAACGGCGTGGGTGTCGCAATCAGGTGTCAGCGGCTTACAGGTTACGAGCAAGAGTAATGGTAACGGCATCTTCCTGCCTGCTGCCGGCTCATGTTCACAAAATGCAGGGAAAAGAGGTTTTTATTGGTCGCGCACAGTTCTCTCGAATTATTTTGAGGCTCCTTATGGTAGTGCTCAATTACTGGAATTCTTCTCTTCCGGAGCCCTTCTGTCTAACGAACTGCGCTACATCGGTTGCTGTGTCCGCCCTGTGCACTATCAGGAGACACCGTATCATTGGCCTGTCAAGAGCATCACTTTGGACGAGACTGAGCTAAGCCTCTTACTGAACGCGACGAAGCAGCTTACGGCAACAGTGCTGCCTACATACGCAAAGAACAGGAAGGTGACATGGGAGAGCAGCAACAGTAATATTGCCTCGGTCGACGAGTATGGCAAAGTGACAGCCAAAGCATTCGGCTTTTGCACCATCACTTGCCGTGCTACGGACGGCAGCGGCGTGTATGCAGACTGCAACATAACGGTGAAGGACTATGATTATGTGGATTTGGGCTTGCCAACCGGCACGCTTTGGGCAGCATACAACGTGGGAGCCAATGCCCCACATGAACGTGGAGCCCACTTCGCCTGGGGCGAGACAGCGCCTAAGCAGGACTATAACTGGGAAACATACCGTTATTCCGGCAACACACAAAACACGCTGACCAAGTATTGCACGAACAGCGCGTATGGCACTGTCGATAACAAGACAGAACTCCTGCCCGAAGACGATGCCGCGACTGTCAACTGGGGCAGCAACTGGCAGATGCCGAGCCGCCAGCAATTAGAGGAATTGCTCGATACGGTAAATAACACGAAGATAGTGACTGTTGAGGTGGAAGGCGTAAGGTGTCGTATGATAACAAGCAGGAGAAACGGCAGGAGCATCTACATACCTGCAGCCGGCGCCCGTTTCCCCGACAGAAACGATTACTATAATGATAATATCACAGGCTACTACTGGTCGCGCACGCTCAATACCGACGAGCCATACAATGCTTGTCACTTCTATTTCACCTACAATTCGAAGCGCAACTGGACGAGTAGCTATTATCGCAACTCAGGTCTTACCGTCCGTGCCGTCCGCAAATCGGCAATACAGAATGTCACAAGCATCCAGATGGACGCGACAGCCGTCATCGACCTTTCGGTGAGTAGGTCTGTTCGACTCACGGCGACCGTCCTCCCGTCCAACGCTACCAATCAAAGCCTTTTATGGACCAGCAGCAACAACAACATAGCAACGGTTGACAATACGGGTCTGGTGGAAGCTGTAACTACAAGCCCAGGCACATGCACCATCACTTGTGCCGCAACAGACGGCAGCGGCGTGAAGGCACAGTGCGAGCTTACCATATTGTATTACCAGGGCACCACCGACGGCCACGAATGGGTTGACCTTGGCCTTCCTTCCGGCACGCTTTGGGCAACGCAAAACGTAGGTTCGTCCTTTGCACACACAATTGACGAGTTCGGCGACTACTTCGCATGGGGCGAGACGCAGCCAAAGAGCGAATACAGCTGGAGCACTTACAAGTATTGCAACGGCTCATCGTCTTCCCTGACAAAGTACTGTATGAAAAGTAGCGATGGCTACAACGGCTTTACGGATGGCTTGCGTGAACTCCTCCCGGAAGATGATGCGGCCACAGCAAACTGGGGCATCAATTGGCAGATGCCAAGCTACGAACAACAGAAAGAATTAGTTGACAGCCGCTACACCACTACTAAATGGGTAACCCGCTATAATGGTGTGAACGGATTGTCGGTTACGAGCAAGATCAATGGCAAGCAAATCTTCCTGCCTGCCGCAGGCCGCCGCGATGATGTTCAGGGCAATGGGAATACTGGTGATTACGGTTACTACTGGACGCGTGAACTTCTTACTTCCTCTTCAGTTAGCGAGCTTATGTTTTCTTCAAACATAAGCGATCTTGGAAATTATGACTATGGTTCACAACGCTATGTCGGTTACAGCGTCCGTCCGGTGCGCGTGCCGGGACCTGCAATAGAACGTCCTGTCACCGCTATCTATCTCAACAGGACATCGTTTAAGATAGCTAAAGGCGAAACCCAGGAACTCACAGCTGAGGTCTACCCTTCGAATGCTTCCAATCCCAACATCAGATGGTCTTCCAGCGACATAAATGTTGCTTGGGTTGACCAGTCGGGCAAGGTCACGGCTTCCGGTCCTGGCACTTGCACCATTACCTGCTCTGCCACGGACGGCAGCGGCGTGACGGCAGAGTGTCAGGTTACGGTTTTCACTCGACCCGTCACGGAAATCACACTCAGCAAGGAATATCTTTTGCTGATACAAGGCAACCATCATAGGCTCACTGCCACCGTCTCACCCTCGAATGCCACCGACAGTAATGTCATCTGGTCAAGCAGCGACACAAATGTCGCTACGGTTGACCAGACAGGCTACGTTACGTCCGTAGCTCCCGGTTCCTGCTTTGTCACTTGTGCTGCCGCAGATGGCAGCGGCGTCTCTGCACAGTGTGAGGTGAAAGTGTCGCCACTTCCTTCTTACGTTGACCTCGGCTTGCCCAGCGGGACAATGTGGGCGACGTTCAATGTCGGTGCCAGCAGCCCTATTGACATTGGCGCGAAATTTGCTTGGGCAGAGACAGAACCGAGGAATTTTGAAGATAAATACTACAAGTATTATTACAAGTATTATTATGTTTATGATGACAATGGTTATTATGGTACGAAGCTGACGAAGTATTGTTGGAACAGCAGCTACGGTTATAATGGCTATACGGACGACTTCCTTGAATTGTTGCCCGAGGACGATGCCGCTACAGCCAACTGGGGCGGCAACTGGCAAATGCCGAGCAATGACCAAATTGATGAGCTTCTCTACTCTGACTACACAACATGCACATGGACAACATGGAACGGTGTGTGGGGACTGCAAGTTATGAGCAAGGCCAACAACGCCGCGCAAATCTTCCTGCCTGCCGCAGATTATCAAATAGGTGTACATGGTTATTACTGGTCGCGTACGGTAGGTATTGATTCAATGGGAGAGCTCTTGGACGACCCTGACTATGCCAGTTCATTTTATTTCACATCGGATAAAATCCGCCGAAACAATTCCCACCGTTATAGTGGCTTCTGCGTCCGCCCCGTGCTGAAGAAGTAAACTTCCATGGGAGAACATTCTTATAATATATATAATGTATAAACGAAAAGAAACAATGAACAAGAGATGCTTTATCCTTGCCTTGCTGCTGGTGGCAGCAAGCATGACGGCATGGGCGCAGGGCATAAAGGTCTGGCAGAACGGCAAGGCTGTCTATTACGAACTCAGCACTGTGGACAGCATTGCCTTCGACGAGAGCAATGTCATCGACGGCCACGAGTTCGTCGACCTTGGCTTGCCCAGCGGCACGCTGTGGGCAACATGCAATGTCGGCGCAAAAAGCCCCGGGGAATACGGCGATTACTTAGCCTGGGGCGAGTTCGATCCGAAGAGAAACTATATCGACTTCTGGTATGAGTTTTGTGAACCTGGTACTTATGGTGGATATACAAAGTATTGTAAAAGTGCCAGCGATGGCTACAAGGGCTACTATGACTCTCTGACCGAGCTTGAGCCAGAGGATGATGTTGCGACGAGAAGGTGGGGCGAAAACTGGCAGATGCCGAGCTTCGAACAAATACAAGAACTCATCGATGTGGGAAATACCACTGTCGCATGGACTGAACAGAATAACGTTAAAGGTGCCATAATAACAAGTAATACCAACGGCAGGAGCATTTTCCTGCCCGCAGGGGGGTGCATTAAAAGCGAGTACTACGATTATTTTCAGGAAGCATGCTTGTACTGGTCGCGTTCGCTCGCTCCCAACTCCTCTAGCGACGCATCCTATTTGCCCATCGACGAAGGCATTGTGGAAGAAATTGAAACCACCTACAGAGAATGCGGTGAAATGCCTGATATTTTAGGATATGATTCTTATCTTTTACATCGATGGTATGGCCTTAATGTCCGCCCCGTGATAAAAAAGGAATAAGCTAAGGACAAAGCAGGAGAAAGGGATTTCTGCATAGGAAATTCTGTTTTTACCCGTACTTGATTCTTGATACGCAAGTTGCGTCTGGAGAGACACAGCTTGCGTATGTTTATTTGCAGCTTGCGTTTCTTCGTACGCAGCTTGCGTTTGAAGGGCTGTCTGTATGGAATAGGGAAATCAGGCGTGCGAAGAACGGCTTAGCACGATGCTGCGGGAGTAAATGTCCTGCGGCACGGGCTTCCCCATGCGGCGGCAGAACTCCTGGAACAGCGGGGTTGCTTCGTCGTGGCAACCCACGAGGACTGTCCTTGCCTTGCCGCTCTCTATCAGCCGGCGGGCATCGCGCATTGCCCATTCGAGTGAGTCGGAGCCTTGGCTGTAAGTCATGTTGTAGCCATGACACTTGGTGCGAATGGCGATGGCCGAGCCGATGGTGTTGTGCGTGCTCTGCATGAAGAGGGTAGGGCTCAGTGTCTCCTCGCCGTTCTCCAGCATGTCGATGAGGAACTTCTCGCTCGTCTCGAGCATTCCGTAGGCAGTGGCTGTGATGATGGCATCGGGGGTCTCGATGCCTGCCTCTTTCAGCGCTTTGAGAGATGTGATGGTGGCTGCCTTCATGAGCTTGCCCATCCTTCGTGCCTCGCCAGCAGAAACAAACTCACGAAGCTCACCAAGTTCCTCGATATCGGTAATAACGGCCTCTCCCACAACGCGGGCCTCAGCCTCCTGATGCTTTTCCCCTTCTTTGGAGGTGCTGGGGGAGACTCCTATTATCAATGCCGAATCATTCCCTCCAAAGCCGAAGGAATTGCAAAGAACATTGCGTGCGGTAGCAAATTCTTCATTCTTCATTTTTAATTCTTCATTTCCGATAGGAGCGATACAACTCTCGTCTTGCTCCTTCCATCCGAGGTTTGCGGGCACGAAGCCGTTGAGAAGTGCGAGGATGGAGATGACGGTCTCTATGGAACCTGAGGCAGAAGTGGTGTGGCCCGTAAAGCCTTTCGTGCTCGAGACAGGCGGGATGTTCTCTCCGAAGACACGGCGTATGGCCGCACTCTCGCTGGCATCGTTGTTGGGAGTGCCGGTGCCGTGGGCATTGATGTAGTGGATGTCCTGCGGCTTCAGCCCGGCCATCTGCAAGGCGTCGGTCATGGCGAGATACGCCCCTTCGCCGTTCTCCGACGAAGCCGTCTGGTGGAAGGCATCGCAGCGATTGCCGTAGCCGCGGATGAAAAGCCCCCTCCCCGCTCCCCCTTTGGGGGAGTGCTTCATTGCCGCTAAGGTTTCCCTCTTCAGTGAGACTGCGGCACTCCCCCAAAGGGGGAGCGGGGAGGGGGCTTTTAGCACCACGAAGGCGGCTCCTTCGCCCAGGTTCAAGCCTGCCCTCGTCTTGTCGAAAGGCCGGCATTGTGCCTTGTCGAGAATCATCAAGGCGTTGAATCCGTTGAGGTGGAACAGGCTCAGAGCCTCTGTGCCGCCAGCAATGACGATGTCTGCCTCACCCGTCTTGAGCATCTCCGAGCCGAGGATGATGGCGTTGACGGCAGAGGAGCAAGCCGTCGATATGGTGCAGACCTCAGCATCCTTCAGGCCTGCCAGGTCGGCCATCTCGCGTGTGGAGCTGCCGCAGTCGTGCTTTTCCAGTAGCGGCAGCAGGTCGTCTTCCTCTTTCATCCGTAGCAGGTATTGCTCCGTGACGTCCATTCCGCCCACAGTTGTGCCGTTGATGACGACCACGCGCTTGCCTTTCATTGACCATTGTCCATTGACCATTGAGCATTGGGCGTGCTGCAATGCCTGACGGATAGCGATGGCTCCCATCAGTACGGTGCGGCTGATGATGGCCTTCTCGTCCTGTCCGAGCATCCGCCGCATTTCTTCATTAGAGAGCTTCACTTCGCCGACGGGCAACTCCTTGTGGCTCGACTGTAGATAACGCATCGGTCCAATCCCCGTCCTCCCTTCTTGAAGAGAACGCAGAACGCTTTGCGCATCATTACCAATCGCACAAATTATGCCGTAACCTGCTATTTGAATGTCCATTTTTATGTCTTGATAAAGGCTCTCCCCTTTGGGGGAGCGGGGAGAGGGGCTCCTACTTCTTTCTGTTTGCCTGAACGTACTCTGCAATCGTCTTCACGCTTTGGAAGATGGCTCGCCCTTCTTTCGGGTTGGCCAGGCGTATGCCGTAATTCTTCTCGAGCAGTACGATAATCTCGAGCACATCAATAGAGTCGAGCCCGATGCCATCCTCGCCGAAGAGCGGCGCGTTCTCGTCGAACTCCTCCATCGAGAGCTCCTCCAGGTTGAGGGCTTCCTTGATTTGTAGTTTCAGGTCGTTGATTAACTGTTCCATACTTATGTCATATAATGTTATACACTGATAGTTCGCATTCGTAGCAGGTCTCGCTCTCTGCATCGACCCAGCCGCAGATGGCGGTCGTCGTGCCTGTTCCGGCCAGAGAAACTTCCAGAATCTGCTGCATCAATGCCTCGTCTTTGTCAGGAAGGATATAGAATGATGTCTCGCCTTGTAGGTGATGACGGATTGCAATCTCGCCCGTCGTGATGTTTGGCAAGGTGTAAACGAAGAGGGAAGGGCTCGGGAAGAAGTCCTCTGCATCTTTAATCGTGTCGAGGAACTGGCGGTCGGCAACAATAGACGACGAGTGGTTGAAGAGGATGAGAGCAGGCATCTTGTCCTCTCCCTTTAAGGGAGAGTTAGAGAGGGTCTTTTCAGTTGCCACGAAGGCCAGCCGCGTCAGCAGATCCATCTTGTAGAACTTTGGATAATCCCCAATCTGCTGCTTGTAGATATCTGTCAAAGTCTTCCCGTCCTCCGAGGAAAGTCTGATGGTGTGGGCTTTTACGAGCTTCACATTGTCCGTTGTCCGTTGACTTCGTCGAGCTAAAGCTTGTCCGTTGTCCGTTGTCCTCTCAAACATCGCCGCGACATTGCAGCCTCCGAAGCCAGACATAATCTTCAGGAAAGCACGCTTGTCGGTCTTCTCTTGCTCGTCGATGATGTTGACATTACCGCTTACTCCAGACTCTGTGAAACCTTTCGACGGGAGGATTATGCCGTCGCCCGTGGCTATCATGGTCAGGATGGTTTCGAGCACACCAGCCGCTCCCATCGTGTGTCCGTAGTAACCTTTGAGGGCAGAGAGAGGGATGTCTGAAAGTCCTGCTCTTTGAATGGCGACAGACTCCATTTGGTCGTTGTAGAGGGTGGCAGTGCCGTGAGCACAGATGGTGGCGAGCTGCGACTTGTCTCGGCCTTTCATCACGGCATTGATGGCGTTTGTCAGTCCGTCACCTTGCGGCGAAGGGGATACGTTGTGGTAGGCATCGTTGCATGAGGAGCCGTCCGTGAGATGCCAATAGAGACCCCCTCTAACTCCCCCTCTAAGGGGAGAACTCAAGTCAGAGGAAGCCTCTCCATAGAGGGAGAGGTTTGGAGAGGGTCTTCTAAAGACAATCGTGGCAGCCGCTTCGCCTGGATTAAGTCCGTTCCGCTCTATGTCGAAAGGACGGCAAGGCTCTTCCGAGACAGCCTTGAGGCACTGGAAGCCCGACACGATGAACTTGCTCTGCACCTCAGCACCCACAACGATGGCATAGTCGTAAATGCCCTCCGAAAGCAAACGGTCTGCAAGAAGTTGGGCAGAGAGGCCAGAGACGCAGGCATTGCAAACGACGATGGGTTTTGTGGTCAGCCCGATGGCCTCGGCAATTCTCTGTGCCGCCTCGGAAGGGTAGTAACGCTCCTCTCCCAAAGCCTCAATGTTGCCTTTCGTAGTACTCAATATGAGGACGATTCTCGATATATCATTGCCAAGTGAAGTGTATGTGAGGGCCTTGCGGATGGAGCGAATGGCAAGCGCTTCGAAGAAAGTGTACCCTTCAATGGCAAGCGCGGCTTTCTGCTCCTCAGTAAAGAGAGATGCGGCGAATGGCTCTGGCAATCCCCACAAACCCTCATAGCGCTTCAGGGCAGAGCGCCCAGACAAGACTGCCTGATAGTTCTCCTCTGTGGTGAAGCCAAGAGGCGAAGTTATATTTGTGGCAATTACGCTAATCATTCTTGTTCCAGAATTCAAAGTAGTTATACCATTGTGTGGGGAACTGCCGAACACGCTTCTCAAGCTCTGCCACATAGGCGCTGGAGAGTTGCCTTATCTGTTCCTGGCGCGTGGCTTCTTTGTTGTAGGGTAGGGGAGTGACGAAAATCTTGTAGCTCCTGAGCGAGGTCTTCATCACATTTACAGCAAGCACATCGAGGCTTCGCAATGTGGCAACGGAGAAAGGTCCCAGCGGGAACTTCGCTTTTGCTCCTAGGAAATAATGCTCGATGAACTTTGGCGAGCCGTTGATGCGGTCGGCAGGCATGCTGACAATCTCGCCGTCCTTCAGTGCCTGGTCTATCTCGAAGAGGTGGCTCATGTCGGGACTGATGGCAATCATGCTGATATTCGTGTCTGCGAACATCTTTCCGCGATTCCTCATAACGGATGCCTTCTCGCCGGCAAAGACCAGAGCATTGAGCCGCTTGTTCTCGCAGACGAGTGTGTAGCCAGCAATCTCGTAGTTGCCGATGTGAGCGCTCAGCTGCACGAAGCCTTCCTTTCGGTCTGTACGGTCGAGGAACTCATGGTAGTTCTCTATCTCCACCTTGAATTTCTTGCCGGCATACATCGCGAACTTATCCACAACAACTTGGCCGAAGAGGCAGTGATTGACATAAGTCTTCCATGCGGACTTCAGTTTGCCATATCCGATGCGATGTCGGAAATAGCGGTAGGCAATGCCCCTGCTTGGGTTCAGAACTAAGCAGACAGGGATGATGAAGACGGCCACAAAGAGGTACAATATCCGCATGTCGATGATGCGAAGCATACGGATAAGCCATTTGTGCATCCAGTCGTTGCCGTAGGTGGTCCCTGCCCAGTCCTGTTCTGCCATCTTAGCCTACTTTGCTTTCGATATAGTCGCAGAACTTGGCATAGGTGTCCACACCAGCCATCTCTTCTGCCTTCAGTTTGAACCCGAAGCTCTTGTCCACAAGAACCACAATATCGACGAAGTCAAGACTGTCAATGCCCATGTCTTCCTTGAGCCGAGCTTCCGGGTAAATCTTTTCTTCGTCGATTTCCAGGTCTTCAATCAGAAAGTCCTTTACCTTTTCTTCAATTTCAGTTCTGTTCATCTAATATCTTTCAGTTTTTAATTTTCAATTTTCATTTTTTAATCTTGCACACCATAATGCTGTGCCCTTGCCCCAACCCGTCGCGGATGCTTTCTATTTCCAGCCCTGCCTGAGCGATGAGCCTTCTCATGTCGTCGGAGTGGTACATCTTGCTGTTTCCGTTTGCCATTGCGGTGAAGTAAAGGCTGGTCATCGTGAGGCAGAATGCAGCGGGCTCAAAGCGTTGACGATCCCAGAAGAGTTCCATGATGAAGAGGCGCGTATCCTTGTCCATTGCGGCCTTTGCACGAGTCAGGATGCTGACAATCTCCTCTTCACTAAAGCAGTCCAGGAACTGCGACATCCAGATGGCATCGAGGCCTCCCTCTCTCTTGGGGAAGCCAGTCTCTTTGTCGAGCAGGTCGATGCCGAATCCTTTGATGCGTTCTGCTCCTGGCTTGCCCTTGATGTTCTCCTGCATCATCTTTATCTGCTGAGGAAGGTCGAGGATGGTCACTTCCACTTCCTCATCATACCTTACGCATTGCAAGGCCCACTTGCCTGTGTTGCCGCCCACATCGTAGAGCGAGCGGACAAAGTGTTCGGCAAAGACAATCTGAAGAGCCTCGGGGAAAGAGGAGTCGCTGTAGAAGTGGTCGAAGTTGAGCCAACTCTCTTTTGCCTGTTCGGGGAAAGAGGAAAGACCCTCATAGAGTGTAGGCCAGTCGCCAAGAGTCTTCAGTCCTGCGGGTTTCCCTTCCTTGAGCGCTTCCTCCAGATGGAACCATCCCTGATAGTTCACATCGTGGTTGAAGTCAATGTTCACCTTTGTTGCAGGGTCATTCAGCAGGAACCAGCCCGTCTTGGAGATGGAGTAGCGGTCGGAGTCTGTGTCGATGAGTACAGTGCCGATGCTGAGCGATGCTTCGAGCAGACACTTCACGGCATACCTTGAGAGCCCTGTCTTCTCGACGACTTCCGCTTCCGTCAGTCCGTTCTCACTGTCTCTTAGTAATTCGAGGATGCCGAACTTGAGCATGAGCCTTGTGGCTTGGAACACAATAGGTCCCCAGGCGATGAACTCAGCCTGCCTTTGTGCCTCGCGGGCAGAGAGTTGCTCAGAGGTGTATCTGTTTAATGAGGGTGATAAATTCATCTCAGAGAAAAGAGCTTATTTCAGTTTTGCAACCCTTATTCCCAAGAGCATGAAGGTCTTTCCGAAAGCCTCGCGGCGAACATGGTCGGTGCCGTCCTCTGCCTCGTCGATGTTAATTTCAGCAACGGTTCCGCCCTTGGCGTCGACAATCTTCAGGTTGCCCCACATCTTGGCTTCAGTAGGAGCTCCCCAACCCATCACGTTGATGAAAGTGTCCGTGTTGGTGACAGTAATCACAAACTTATAGTCGGCATCTTTCTTTCCTTGCTCCAGTTTGATGCCTTTCGACTTGGCGTTGAAGCCTTCGATGAACTTCTCAGCGCAGTCTTTCTGGATGAAGGCATAGTCGTCGCCTTTGTTGAACTCTTCGGCAAGTGTCTTTTTGTTGTCAAATTTGGCATTCTTCCAGTCAATCACCAGATTGGCAGAAGCCTTTTCCTTCATGAATGTCTTTAGCGCCACATTACTGTTGACGACTTTTAGAGGGTTGCCTGCAAAGGTTACAACACTGAACATCATTGCCATCAGGGCTAAAAATACTTTTTTCATAATAGTTGGTATTAAGGGTTATACATTGTTTCCTTGTCTCGCGTTTTAAATGCAAATCTACAAATTATTTTCGATATAGCAAGCAGCGAAGTACATATTTCAAACAAAAAGTGACATTTTTATTAAGTTTTCACATGGCAAATGACTTGTTTTATTATGCTTAGAGCCGAGCAGTACATTCCCGACAACCTTTGCAACCAAAGTTGGGCAACCCTCTTAGCTGAGGAAATACCTTACTTTCGAGAGGCTTTAACTCCATCTTCGCGTGGATAGTTTGAAATCCACACGTGGATAGTTGAAAATCCACACGTGGATAGTTGAAAATCCACACGTGGATTATTTTACATCGACACATGTATGTTGAGAGCCGCACCTTAGTTGTAAGGAAAAAAGAACAAGGACAACGGATGCTGGAATCTGTTAATCGGCTTTACAATTTGCTGATTATCAAAGCGCTGTTTGTGCCGCCGAAGCCGAAGGAATTGCTCAGGACCGTCTTGATTTCCGCTTCTGTGGTGACCTTTGCTATGTTGAGCTTCTCAGAGAATTCGTCGGGGTTCTCGAAGTTGATGTTGGGTGCCACGAAGTTGTTTTGCATCATGATGAGGGAATAAACAATCTCGCTGGCTCCTGCCATCCAACACTCGTGCCCCGTCATACTTTTTGTACTGCTGATGAGGGCGTGCTTTCCGTGGAAGAGACGGTCGAGCGCAATGGCTTCGTACTTGTCGCCCTGCAGGGTTGAAGTGGCATGAGCGTTGATGTAATCGATGTCTGAGGCGTCCACTCCTGCATCTTTCATGGCTCGCATCATGGCAATGACGCAGCCTTCGTCGCTGGGCTGACTGATGATGGCAGTTCCGTTGGACGAGAAGCCGTAGCCCTTCACTTCTGCCAGAATGTTCGCTCCTCGAGCCAGAGCGTGCTCATAGTCCTCAAGCACCAGTGCCGCAGCTCCTCCGCTTGGCACAAGCCCGTCGCGGTCGCGGTCGAAGGGACGGCTGGCTTTCGTAGGCTCGTCCATACGCTTGGAGAATGCTCCGATGGCATCAAACGAGGCCATGCTGTAGTAGTTCGTTTCTTGAGCGCCGCCGCAGAGCACCATGTCCTGCAGCCCCTGCTTGACCAGCATGTAGGCAATGCCGATGGAGTGGCTGCCGCTAGCGCAGGCCGCACTGATGGTGAAGTTGACACCTTTCAGATGGAAGGCGGTGCTGAGGTTCATGTTCACGGTGGAGTTCATGGACTGGAAGATGTAGTTCTGCCCGAGCAACTCGGAGTCGCGTTTCTCCTCCATAATCTTCGCCGCCTCGATGACAGGCTTTGCCGACGAGTCGTTGCCGAAGATGCAGCCCACCTCATTCGCTGTGAGGTAAGCATCGTCAATGCCGGCCATACGGAACGCCTCGAGGCTCGCCATGTAGGCATACTCCGCTTCCTCGGAAAAGCCACGCCGGAGATGACGGTCGAGCAATCCCTTCAGCACGGGAGTCTTCACAATTCCCGTCAGACCAGACTGATAGCCGTAGCTCAGCCTCTCGCTTTCCATCACAATGCCAGACTTGCCCTGGCGAAGCGATTCGCACACCTCATCCGTACTTGTCCCCAGGCACGACCAGATGCCCATGCCCGTTATGACGACTCTCTTTGCCATTTCATCATTTGATATTATTATGCAAAGCTACGATTTTTTGCTGAGATAACAAGCAACCTAAGCCGAATTTCAAACAAAAAGCCACTTTTTAATGAAATTTTTTGCAAAAAAATGTGCTAACAAGAGGCAAGGAACACGATATGCCTCCCCGCCTATTCGTGAAGTGGAGGGCGAGAAGCGATGCGCGAGGTAGGGCTGGTGAAGTGCGTGGAATGAGGGGATTATTTCACTCCTTAGGGAGGCCTTCAAACGCCGCACGCGGAATTGCCCATCGCCGCACGCGGAATTTGCCATCGCCGCACGCGGAATTTGCCATCGCCGCACGCGGCGTTTTTTCATTCCCCTCGTGCTATTCTTGGTTCTATCGTATGTGCCTGGAAATTAGCTTGTAACAAAAAAATGGCTCCTGGCTGTGATATTTTTTCTCGCTTCTTCTTTGCCGTCTCAAAAATAAACGCTAACTTTGCAGCATGTTCGGGGAGAAATCCGAGCTAACAGAAAGCATTTGCTATTATTTCGCGTTTAGCCAAGAGCGTCGGAAACTCATTTGGAATAACAAGCACGAAATCATAATAGTGACGGCGGTATTCGTATGAGAGTGCCCTCGTAGTATTCAGTATGGCAATGCTTCACGCGATAGGCGTGATGCATTCTTATGAATACTCCGGGGCTCCATCCGACGCCGCCTCGTGCTAAACGCAATAAGGAGCATCACGCTTTCTTTGTGCGTCAGCGATTGGTAGTTAGTGCTATAAATACTATCAATCGCAATGGCCAACGAAACCTTATCCAAAGCAAAAGAGGCGAAGAACGATGAGTTCTACACCCAGTTTCACGACATAGAGCGTGAGGTGGAAGTATATCTTGAGTACGACCCCAATGTGTTTCGGGGCAAGACGGTGCTGCTTCCCTGCGACGACCCTGAATGGAGCAACTTCACACGCTACTTTGCGCAGAACTTCGAGCGGCTGGGCTTGAAGAAACTGATAAGCACAAGCTATGCTGTGGAATCAAAGAAGATAAAGGAATGGCAGCCCACGCTCTTTGAGACTGAAAGCCCTTACTTTGATGCAGACAAAAGCCGAACCAATGGCAAGATATTTGTGCTTGATGAAGACATCAATGGTGACGGTCGCTTCAATATCAACGACCTTCAATGGTCGTATCTTGAAGGGGACGGCGACTTCCGCAGTGCAGAAGTAAAAGCCCTTAGAGATGAAGCGGACATTATCGTGACCAATCCGCCTTTCTCCTTGTTCCGAGAATTCTTGGCTTGGATTGTAGAGGCAGAGAAGAAGTTTCTTGTCATTGGTAGCATGAATGCAATAACCTACAAAGAGATATTTCCCCTTATTATGGATAACAAATTGTGGTTAGGTAATGGCTTTCAAAGTGGAAATGCTTATTTTCGCATAATAGGTGAAGCAAATTATGCGAATGGAGTTTATGATGAGAGTACGGGATTAGTAAAATTTAGGAACTGTTGTTGGATGACAAACCTTGATCATGGTCGACGCCATCAGCCTTTGCAACTGATGACGATGGCAGACAACCTGAAGTTCAGCAAGCACAAAGAGATAAAAGGAAGGGCAAGCTATGACCACTATGACAATTATGATGCAATAGATGTTCCATATACCGATGCCATACCAAGCGACTATGAAGGAGTCATGGGTGTTCCCGTCTCCTTCCTTGACAAGTATTGCCCCGAACAGTTCGAGATAATAGGTATAACAAAAACATGGTTTGGCTTTGCTGACAAAACATATCCTGAGCAAATACAGGTGGGTAAGGATGGCAGAAGAAGCAAGGTTACAAAACTCAATGATGGAGCTACGATAAAACATTCTGAGGTTCCTGAAGGAGAAACTTATTATATTGTTAATGGCCAAATCTTTTCACAAGTTTATGCAAGGGTATTAATCCGCAAGAAACAATAGTATATATATAAATAATGTATGGAAGCTAAACTCAAAACCTATACCGTTGACGAAGTTTGCAAGGGCTTTGTATATAACGAACTGGAAGGCAAAGGACTTTACGGCCTTTCGGGACGCCTGACCATTCAGCCCGAGTACCAGCGCAATTACATCTATGCCGACGGCAAGAAAGATGTGGCTGTCGTGCAGTCGGCTTTGCACCGCTATCCGCTGGGTGTCTTCTATTTCAACAAGACCGAAGGCGACCGCCTCGAAGTGCTCGACGGACAGCAACGCATCACATCGCTTGGCCGCTTCGTAACTGGCAAGCTCAGCATCATCGACGACAACGGCATCCCACAGTACTTCTCTTCCCTCTCCAACGCACTTCAACAACGCATACTTGGCACCCCACTCCTTGTCTATGAATGCGAAGGCACGGAGGACGAGATACGCAAATGGTTCGAGACCGTCAACATTGCCGGCGTGCCGCTCAACCATCAAGAACTGCTCAATGCCGTCTATTCGGGCGAGTTCGTCACGCTTGCCAAGCAGGAGTTCAGCAACTCGCAGAATGCCAACGTACAGAAGTGGAGTCACTTTATCAGCGGAGCCGTCAACAGGCAGGACTACTTGGAACGTGCCCTGGAATGGGTGAGCCAAGACCACATCAAGGAATACATGAGCCAGCACCGCCACGACACAAACATCATCGAGCTGAAGCAGTACTTCAACGCTGTCATCGACTGGATTGGCTCCGTCTTTACTGAAACGGAAGCAGAGATGCGTGGCTTGGAGTGGGGAAGATTCTACGAGATGTATCACAACAAAGCCTACAATCCGGAAGAAGTGCAGAAACAAGTCCACGACCTCTATGCCGACCCTTACGTCAAAAACCGCAAAGGCATCTTCCAGTACATCCTTGGCGGCTGCAACGAGAAGGACAGGAAGCTGTTGGACATCCGCATCTTCGACGAAGCCACAAAGCGCAAGGTCTATCAAAAGCAAACGGCTGAGGCCGCACTCAACAACACAAGCAACTGCCCGCTCTGTGCCATAGGACACGAAGCAGGTCGCAAGAAGATGTGGAAGCTCTCCGAAATGGATGCCGACCATGTTTCGGCATGGAGCAAAGGCGGCGCAACAAGCATCGAGAATTGCCAGATGCTCTGCAAGACACACAATAGGGCTAAAGGAAACAGATAATCAACTATTTTAATTATTGCTGTCCGGTAAAAATTTTTCATCATTACCTGCACCCTCCTAACCATTGGCATTTAGAGAACAATTTGATTGGCAGGTGCTTGGGACGCCCCAAAGGGGCAGAAAGATGTCAGCCCAGGGACGTCCGGCTTTGCCGCCTGAGCACCCACCGGAGCGCAAGAGCGCCCTGGGTGTTGAAATGCTGCGGCAGATGACGCTCTGTAAGAGCAAAAGCACTAAAACACAAGGCTTTTGCCTCTTTAGGGCGAAATCTACTTCTGCGTCATAAACCCAGGGCGCTCTTGCGCTCCGGTGGGTGCTCAGGCGGCAAAGCCGGACGTCCCTGGGCTGACATCTTAATGGCCTTTCTTCGGCTAAAGCCTCAGGCGCAGGCGGAGCAGGCCGAATTTGCCGGACACCAATAGTTATAAATACTGTCAGTAAATGTCTTAGATGTTTCCCTGGACAGTTATAATTGCAAACATAGTGTGCCTAGCTAGCCAATTATCTGTGCCTAGTTAGCCAATTATCTGTGCCTAGTATGCCAATTAGTTGTGCCTGGTTTGTGTGTATGGTCAGAGATATGACAAAAAGCGGCTTCCTCTGGTCTGAGGGAGCCGCTTCTTAGCGTTGGATCGGGCGAGCCGATATTAGTTCCTGCGGGACGCTGAGTAGTTGATACGCAGTGCCCAGGATTTACGTAAGACTTCCTTGATGTCGATGATGTAACCCATCTGCGTGCGCTGGTCGGCCTTGATGCTGATGATCTGCTCTGCCTGATTGGTCATGCCCTGACGCTCTGCAGCGATGAAGTCCATGACTTCGCGAGCCTCTGCATAGCGGTCGTTGAGCTGAATGCGCGTACCGCTACCCATCTGGGCGCGCAGCTGGTCAGTTGGGGGACCCACATAGATGAATGATACTACCGACTTCTTCTCCAGTTTCTCGAGTTCTGTACCTGCGGGGATGGTGAACTTGACCTTGAGGGTCACTTCACGCATCGTGGTAACCATCATGAAGAAGAAAAGGATGGTAAAAATCAAGTCGGGCAGAGATGAGGTGTTCATCTCAGGCATTCCACGACGCTCTTTTCTTTTGAATCCTGCCATTATTGGTCTCCTCCATACTTTTTAGGTTCAGCCTCAGAAATATTCTGGGGATAGTATTGCTTTATCGCCAGTTTCTCTTCGTCCTTGAGGTACTGGAACTCACGGCCGAACTTCTGCTTTGACAGTTCGTTTCTGAGCTCGTTGTAGGCTGCCACAAGTTCGTTCTGCACCTGGAAATAGGCATCGTAGGGTGTGGCGCGGTCGGTCTGAACACTGATGACGTGCTTGTCCGTCACGAAACACTGACCCAGCAGGTCTATGTTCTTGACGTGCTTTTCTGGCAATACGCTCAGGTTCTGCTCGTTCTTTACGAACTCTTTGACGCGCGGACGAAGCTCACTCATTTCAGCGTAGCCTCTTGTTGTCTCGTCCTCAAGCCACAGTTGTCCGTTGAAATTGAGGCGGACATATAGGATGTTACGCTTCTTGATGTCCATGGTGGCATCTTCCTGATCTGGATCTGGCGGCTTGGGCAGGCGGCGTGCCAGACCCATGTCGGTATCCATTGATGTGGTGACCAGGAAGAAGATGAGCAACATGAAAGAGATATCGGCGGTAGAAGTGGTGTTCAACCCCGGCATCTTCTTTTTTGTCTTTGCCATATTCTTTCTTGTTTTAAGGTCGTTTACTTATTACTTACTTGCACTCTTTGTCAAAATGCCGGTCATGCTGACAGCTACTGCGATGGCTGCGGCCAGAAGCAGGATGCCCATGCTGACCATGAACACATCGACTACGGTTACCCAACCTGCGCTTGTCACAGTGCCGTCCTGGGCAGTGAATTCCTTCTCGCCAAGTCCTACAACCCATCCAAGGATGAGGGATGCGATGGTCAGACCTGCGGTGAACAGAGTAATCTTGCCACCTGGGACACCAGTAATGGCAGCAGGGTCGGTGCCCTTGCTGTTCTGCATGCCGCGAATTGCTGACCAAACGGTAAGACCTGCCGTTACCAAGATGAGGCCGTACATGAGCCACATGATGATGTTGGTGAGCTTTGGCTCGTTGTTGTCGCCAACAGGATTGTCGTAGCCAATGAGCAGGAACGCTGCAAAGCATACTACAATCAAGGCGACGCAAGCCAGGAGCACACGACTTGATATTTTCTCAATCTTCATAGTACTACTCTATTAATTAAGAATTAAGAGTTAAGAGTTAAGAATCAGGAGTTCTTAGTTGACTTATGTCCTGCAGAACTTTGTTAGTTCTGTTTCATGACTAATCCCTATCTCTATTCCTTAATTTCTAATCCTACAAATTATTTCTTGCACTTCTCGCTCTTGACGCACATTACGAGCAGTTCCTGAGCGGCCTCTTCCATGTTACTGGTCAGTGACTCAATCTTGGAAAGGATGTAGTTGTAGAATACCTGAAGAACCAGGGCAACGATGATACCGAAGATGGTTGTGATAAGGGCGACCTTCATACCGCCTGCAACGACTGTCGGGCTGATATCACCAGCGCGCTGGATGTCGTCGAAGGCCATCACCATACCAATCACAGTTCCCAAGAAGCCGAGTGACGGAGCCATTGCGATGAACAGTGTGATCCAAGAGCAGTTCTCCTCGAGGTATGTGCCCTGAACCTCTGCCTCCATGTTGATGGTGCGCTCGATGGTGCCGATGTCGTTGCGGTCATTACTGTCAAGGCACTCCATTGCCTTGCGGCTTACCTGAGCTACTGGACCACGAGTGGCTTTGCACTTCTCAATGGCATCAGCAATCTTGCCCTTGGCAACGAGGTCAGCGAGCTCCTTGCAGAACTTGCGGGTGTTGATCTGAGCGAGAGTCAAGTAAACAACGCGCTCGATGCAGAATGCGAGACCCAGTACGAGGGCGATGGCAACGAGTGACATGAAGCCTGCGCCACCTTCGATAAACTTTGTCTTGAGGTTCTTGAATACACCTTCGTTCTCTTCCTCTACGATGGGAGCGGCTTCAACAGTCTCAGCCTCCACTGCAGTGGTGTCCTCAGCAACAGAATCAACGGCTTCTACCACTTCGGCAGTAGCTTCGTCTTCCTGAGCCATTACAGATGATGTTGCGGCAAATGAGCAAGCAGCAACCATTGCAATAATTGCAAATAACTTTTTCATTGTGTTGTTTGTTTAAATGTTTATGATTTTGTTATGTTTCTTTTCTGTTTGCGGAGAGAGCGAGATTCGAACTCGCGAACCAGTTTTGCCGGTCACACGCTTTCCAGGCGTGCCTCTTCAGCCACTCGAGCATCTCTCCCTTTACGGCGCGCCAGTGTGAACTGTGTCTTACTTCGCGCTTTTCGGTTACAAAAATATCTATTTTTTCTTATATTACCATAGCTTTTGGCTAAAAAGTTTCATTTTAAGTGTGTTTTTTGTTGTTTTGAAGGCCTTAAAGAGAGTTCAAGCATGGAAATATGTGCTTTGCATTGTTGTTTGTAATGCTTTCTGCCTCTTGCTCGCTTACATTATATATTTGTGCCACTTTTCGCAAGACTTCTACCACATAGGCGCTCTCATTTCGCTTCCCACGATAAGGGACAGGGGTGAGGTAGGGAGAGTCGGTCTCGAGCACGATACGCTCCAAAGGTACTGAGGTTAACGTCTCGGCCAGATGACTGTTCTTGTAGGTCACGACGCCTCCGATGCCAAGCATGAAGTCTGGGAACTGGAGCAACTCATGTGCTTCTTCTGCGGAGCCTCCGAAGCAATGAAAGACGCCGGAAAGCGCTTCGCCTTTGTATTCGCTTATGGCTGCAACGAGTTGGCGATGGGCAGAGCGGGAGTGAATCATGAGGGGCAAATGATATTCGATGGCCCATTCAATCTGTGTGCGGAATGTCTCTTCCTGTTCCTTTACTTTAGTCTTGTCCCAATAGTAGTCAAGGCCTACCTCGCCGATTGCGATGTAAGGTTGGTCGGGTTCATCCAACATAGCCTTCATGTCAGCCAAGACTTGCCTGTAGTTCTCCTCGATGTCTTCAGGGTGCAAACCAAGCATGGGGAAACAATATCCTGGATAGCGACGGCAGAGGTCGAGCATCTGCCCGATGCTTTCAACATTGATATTGGGCAGAAGGATATACTCTACGCCTGCCTGCTTTGCCCTCATGATGACCTCTTCCCGGTCGGCGCTGAAAACGGGCTCGTAGATGTGACTGTGCGTATCTATCATTTCTGGCGACCCATGAGTTCAAGGGCAATCTCACGAAGCACTTGCTTGCGCTCCTCCGGCAAGCTGACTTTGTCCAGGCACGCTTTAGCTTCTGTATAATAAGCGTTCATGCGTTCCTTAGCCATGCGGTCAACACCGATCTTCGTGTAGAGAGCCGTGACGGCTTTTATCTTCTCGTCGGGGTTGCAGTCCTTGTTCCCTATCCATTCCTGCAGTACTGCTCTGTCTTCGCCAGAGGCGTGAAGGAAGGCATTGATGAGCATGAAGGTCTTCTTGTCGCAAAGAATATCGCCTCCTATCTTCTTGCCGAAGACAGCAGGGTCGCCATAGACATCGAGGTAGTCGTCCTGAAGCTGGAAGGCAAGTCCGAGGCATTCTCCATAACGATAGAGAGCCTGAGCATCCTCTTCAGGGGCTCCGGCCAGAGTGGCTCCAATCTGCAGGGCACAAGCCAGCAGGACGGAAGTCTTGAGACGAATCATCTCAATGTACTCAGCCTCTGTGACATCATTTCTTGTCTCGAAGTTGATGTCGTACTGCTGCCCTTCGTCAATCTCTGTGGCGGTCTTGGTAAAGAGGCGCATCACGGCAGGCATCTTTGCCTCCTCGCATTGCATCATGTAATGGAAGGAGAGTACGAGCATGTTGTCGCCGCTAAGGATGGCGGTGTTGTCGTCCCACTTCAGGTGCACACAGGTTTTGCCTCTGCGCACTTCTGCCTTGTCCATGAGGTCGTCGTGAAGGAGCGTGAAGTTATGAAAGACTTCAAGTCCTATTGCCGGCATGAGGCAAGCCTTCACATCATCATGGTATAGGTTGTATGCCATGAGCATGAGTACGGGACGGATGCGTTTGCCGCCAAGTGAAAGGACATAGCGAATGGGGGCGTAGAGCCCTTGCGGTTCGCGCTCAAGGGGTAGGGCAGTGATGGCTTCTTCCACCATCTGCAGGAGTTGTTTGCTACTATACATTATTATATATATAATATAAGAGACCCCTCGACCCCCTTAAGGGGGAGGAGGGGTTGTTGTCTTTCGTGTTAAAGTAAAATTAGTTCAGCTTGAACATGACGGGCAGTGTGAAGCGTGAGCGCACGGGCTTGTTACCCTGACGGGCAGGCTTCCACTTCGGCATCATCTTCACGACGCGTTCTGCCTCCTTGGTAAGGTTGGGGTCTGGAGAACGAACGGTCTTCACATCGACGATTGAACCGTCCTTGTTGACCACGAAGTTCACAATTACACGACCCTGAACACCTTGCTCCTGGCAAATGCTTGGATACTTGATGTGTTCGCTCAGCCACTTGAAGCACTCTGCGTCACCGCCTGGGAACTGTGCGTTCTCCTCTACCATTTCGTAGATACGGTCATCGTCGTCGGCTTCGACTACAGGACCAACGGGACCTGTCACGACGGCTGCACTGGGAGCACCTGTGCCCACAACGGCTGTGATAGCCTGGTTCATTTCCTCGGTGGTCTCCACTTCTTCCTCGGGAAGTTCGGTGTCGTCCTCAACCTCGTTGATGAACTCCATTACAGTGGGGGCAGCTGCTGGAGGAGGAGCCATCACTTCCTGCTGCTGGGTGATGGGGATCATGTCCTCTTCCATTCTGAAATCATAAATCTTGTCCTCTTCTACAACCTTCACTTCACGCTGAGTGTACTCGAAGGCAACGAACATAGCAGCGAGTGCCAGAATGTAACCAATCAGCATGTTGGTCGACTTCTGATTTCTCAGCTCTTCGTTTACTGTTTTGTTAGCTTCCATTTTGTATTTCGTTGTTATTGTTGTCAAAAAACATTATTCATGCCACAAATTTACACCATTTTTTTTAATCTGCGTGCAAAAAGAGTCTTTTTTTTGCGTTTGAATGTAATTTTGTGCCTATGATGTCCGTTATTGATATAAAAAGCCTTACCTTTGGAGTCGATTTATGAATAAAATGACTAAGATACAGTATATCTTTCTCCTGCTCATGCTCCTTGCCCCTTGCTTCTTGCTTCCTACGGCGGCACAGGAGAGCGGTAGTGTATTCAATTTCCTGAACTTACCTGTCTCGTCGCATTCTACTGCGCTTGGCGGAAAGAATATCTCCCTCATTGAGGACGACATATCTCTTGCCATACAGAATCCGGCCTTGCTTACGGGCGTCAGTGACAAGACGGTTGGTTTCTCGTTTATGACTTATATGCAAGGTTGTAATACTGGTGCCGCCGCTTATTCGCAACAAGTTGGAGCGCGAGGAAACTGGGGCGTGAATGCGCAGTTCGTGGGTTACGGTTCCACAAAAGAAACGCTGCTTTCGGGCGAGGAGGTCGGTTCGTTTAAGCCTCTTGACCTTTGCATCGGCGGTCAGTACAGCCACCTTCTCAGCGAACGCTGGGCGGGCGGTGTTACAGCCAAGTTCATCTATTCGCATTATGGCGCGTTCACTTCTTGCGCCTTGGCTGCCGACCTCGGACTGAACTATTACAACGAGGAGACCGACTTCTCGTTCTCGCTTGCAGCCCGTAACCTCGGTGGACAGGTCAAGAGCTTTGGCAACCAACATGACCATTTGCCTGCCGACCTCGAGATGGGCTTTACAAAGTCGCTCGGCCATGCTCCTATCCGCATCTCTGTCACGATGGTTGATATGACGCGATGGACAAGGGACGACTACTTCACTACCGGCAGCAAACTCAAGACAGGCAGCATAATCATCAACCATTTCGTGCTTGGTGCAGAGTGGCTCATCAATACTAAGTTCTATGTTGGCATGGGTTACAACTTCCGTCGCGGTTACGAGATGACTGCCGCAGGCTCTTCGCATGCTGCAGGTCTTTCTTTCGGCGGTGGCGTCAACCTGAAGCGGCTGAAGTTCGGCCTTGCATACGCCAAGTATCATGTCAGCGCTCCGACCCTCGCCTTCACTTTAGCTTATAATTTCCAGAAAGAACAATGAAACTGATAACGATAGCAATCGACGGCCACTCGTCATGTGGCAAGAGCACAATGGCGAAGGATCTCGCCAAGGAAATCGGCTACATATATATAGATACGGGCGCGATGTATCGTGCGGTGACGCTCTTTGCCCTGCAGAACGGCCTGATTTCTGAGTCGGGCATTAACGAAGAAGGGCTTCGCGAGCGTATGTCGGACATCATGATAACATTCCAGTTGAATGAGGCGACGGGGCGTCCTGACACTTATCTCAATGGCGTTTGTGTGGAGCGTGATATACGTACGCTGGAAGTGTCGAAGTATGTCAGCCCCATCGCCACGCTTGGTTTCGTGCGCGAAGCCATGGTCGACCTCCAGCGTCTGATGGGAGAAGCGAAAGGTGTCATCATGGATGGTCGCGATATCGGGACTGTTGTCTTTCCTGATGCAGAGCTGAAAGTCTTTGTGACAGCAAGTGTTGATGTTCGTGCACAGCGTCGTTATGACGAGCTGAAGGCAAAGGGAGAAGAGTGTAACTTCGACGAGATTCGTGCCAATGTGATAGAGCGCGACCGTATTGACTCTACTCGAGCTATCAGTCCTCTTCGTCAAGCAGAAGATGCAATTGTGCTTGATAACAGTAACCTGACTATTCCTGAGCAGAAAGCATGGCTCTTGGAACAGTATTACAGAGTTGCTTCTGAAGATTGAAAAGTAAAAGAAATAAGCAAGCCCCGTCAACCATGAGTTAGCGGGGCTTGTTCTTCTTATTATCTTAATATCTTTTTTCCGTTCAGGATGTTGAGGCCCTTTTGCATCTTGTTCAAGCGTTGACCAGCAATATTGTAGATAGGACTGTTGTCTGTTGTCTGTTGACTGTTGTCAATCTCGTGGACTCCTGTTATCAAATCCTTTGTCTTCTTATTATCCGGACCGATGACAATCCAATCGTCTTTCACCTTCGTGCCGTCGGCATTATAAATTATGTTATCGCTTCCGATATAGGCGCCGAAAGGATAGCGTAAGGCGGTGCCTTCGTCCAAGGCGAACTCACATTCTTCCATGAAAATTCCGTATGTGGCAATCGTGCCTCCATTCGTGATTTCGAGTTTTGCACCGCCTGAACCGCTAAGGCCATATTCCATTATTTCGCTCTCTGCTATTATAGTTGTGTTGTCTTGTATACTAAGACGACTGTTATTCATCACGATTGGGGAGAAGACGTGGAGGGTTCCGCCGCCTTCTATGGTTGTTTGTGCTTTAGGATTCTGTACTAAGGCAACACCATTGGGATCTTTTATCGTGCAGTCGCCCAAGACTCTGATTTTATTCAGGGACAAGCTGAAACAATTCATGCCAAAAAGTGTTTTCCACTCCAATGTGGCATTATCGAGGACAAGTGTCGGTTCTTCATCTTTGTTTACTTCGATGTAGGCCTCTCCGCTTACCACTCCCGGCACATCATCCAACACATCACGCGCATCCAAACGGGTCATTGTCTTGCCGTTGATGCTGAAGCCAAGGCCTGTTGGATTTTTAGGACCGATGACTGCCCAATCGTTTTGTACTTTTGTGCCGTCAGCATAATAAAGATTATTGTAATCGCCAAAATAAGCACCTTCAGGATAACGGATGTCGATGCCTTCGCCAAAGACGGGTAAGTTCCTGTCGAGAGAGAGCGGCTCGTACTTACTGTTAACTGCGAACACAGCTCCGTCCTTTATCTCAAGTTTTGCGACATCTCCCTCGTAATAGCCTATGCCATCTGTGCTCCGCCCTATTATCTTAGTATTGTCCTGAATGGTCAGTTCCGTAAGGACAAAGCTCTCAATACAACTATATTTAGAAAGTATGTTTAGAGTCCCTCCGCCTTCTATCGTTGTACTGGTAACGGGGTCAAGTTCAAGTGCGACATAGTTTTTGCTTGTAACAGAGCAGTCACCAATGACTTTGATGGTGAAATAATAGTTGTTATTATTATAGATGCCATAATTAGTCCCGTCCCACTCGAGCGTGGCATTGTCGAGGACAAGTGTTGGATAGTTGCTCCAGCCGAGGCCATCAGGCTCGTCTTCGAAGTATGCTTTGCCGCTTACCACTCCCGGCACATTATACATATCGAGCGAAGTCATCTGCTTGCCGTCGATCAAGATGTTGTAGTTCTTCACATCATAGTTCACGACCACATTGAAGGCATTCTTTGTGACGAAAGGCTTGAAGTCGTATTCCACTTTACTGGGGATTTGACTCAAGTCTTCGGAAATGATTAAGTACTTTTTATAGAGAACAGGAGTTGCAGAAACATCGTCTTTCTTGTAGTTCAAGATGCGGCTTGCATCATTCATGCCAAGATAAAGTGCCCAAGCTTTGCCACCATTATAGTCAATACGCTCGAAGCGACGGGTCGTCGGTTCCTGAGGAGTGAAGGCATTGGCATCATAGTTTATCCAAGTCGGCCCATCTACATATTCAACGCCTGCTATCGATATGAGCTTGTTGTGATGAGCATAGAACTTTTTCAAGTTTGTGAGTTTCGAGATGTCGAGGAAGTCAAACTCATTGTAGGAGCAATCGAAAGTTTCCAATTGGGGCATTGAGTTATAATTCAATGTCGTCAGTTGGTTGTTAGAACAATCGAGATACTTCATGTTGGGCTGGTCGTATAGCCAAAGCGACGTCAGCGAGTTGTATTTGCATTCCAGATGCATCAAATTTGTTGCCGCGCTCGTGAAAAGCAACTTGTTTAGGTCGCAATGGTTGACGATAACCGTATCAAGCTCTGTATTTTTCAAGAGCCTTAATTCGTCGAATTTACTGTAGTTCAGCTTCAGGTAATGCAGCAGGGTGTTATTAGTAAGGTCGAGCGATGTGATCTTGCTGTCGGTCATCGTAAAGCGCTTAAGGCCGGTCAGGTTTTGCAAATTGATATATGTGAAGTCGTTGCCGCTACAATTCAAGTCCTCGAGCAAGGTAAGGCCTGCAGCCAAAGGAAGGTTGCCATTCAGTTTGTTGTAAGAGCAATCCAATTCTCTAAGCCAAGTCCAGCGCCACAAATCTTCCAGTTGGGTAAAGTTATTGTGACTGCAATTCAATTTATATAATTGTGCATCAATATCATCATAATTCAACGACGAAAGATTATTGTAAGAACAATTTAGTGCTACAGGTTGGGGATCATTGCCTCTATGCGAAATCTTTATTGAAGTTAAATTGTTATGACTACAATCCAAAAAGGTTCCAAAAACAGGATTGTAGACTGAAACCTCAAGTGAAGTTAGTTTATTGTGGGAGCAATTTATTTTCAGGCATTCCCTAGGGTCAACTGGCAAAGTTAAGGATGTAAGAATGTTGTGAGAGCAATTTATCGTTATTAGGATTTTATTCCGGGAAAGATCTAAAGTCGTAAGATTATTGTAGTCACAATACAAATTTTCCAGATATCTGAAATGTTCAACACCCTTGAGCGAAGAAATTCCTTTATCTGTTAGATTAAGTGTCTTAACTTTGTCAAGATCCTTTTGAGTAAGGGTTTCGCCTTCATAGAAGGGATAAGTCTCATGAAGATACTGACGGAACGCATCATCAGGGAAGTTGGTGGAGTTAAAGACCACATCATCTTCTGCAGCCCTTAGGCTTGTTGCTCCAAAGAACATTGCAAGGAGCAAGTTGAGGAGTAATAGTTTTTTCATAATATTTGAGTTTTTTGAGTTCATTAGCACATGTTTCCGCCACAAAGTTACGATTTTTTCCATAAAAAAGAAAGACTATAAGTAAAAAAAACCACTTTCTTTGCCTGAGGTTATCGCTTGTCAACAGAAAAAGAAGTGAAAAATCCTTTACAAAAAACCGACCGCCAAACGAGACAAACGGGAACTCCACATGAGAAGATTCCAAACGCCACACGTGAAGTTTGCCAACGCCACACGTGAAGTTTGCCAACTTAACACGTGAAGTTTGCAATCGTCCCCTGTGGAGTTGCCAAACGCTCTACAAGGAAATCGGCCCGAAAACACGCTCCGTTTTGCAATTTGACGCGTGATGATTGCACTTTCTTTGCTTTGTGCGTAAAAAAGCCACCTCGCAAACCACCATCCACAACGGGAAACGCAATTTAAGCCCATATTTTGCCTTTAGGGTAGGAAAGTGCCACCGAGACAAAAATAATGCGCCAGAGAGCGTCCGCCCGGAAAGAAAGTTTACAAAATAAAAATGAAAAAATGAAAAAATGAAAGAATGAAAGAATGAGGAACGGGGAAGGGAAGCATACTCTTCTCGCCTCGAATGTACCCCACCTCGGCCTTCGGCCACTTGCCTCCGTCGAGCAGAACACTGCTCTCCCCTCTCTCGGGGACAGAGCCACATTTAGTGGCTCCTCTAAAGCCCACTCGTTCGCCCCTTACAGGGGCGGAGAGCTTCCCAACTCCCCTCCCATTCCCCGAAGGGGAGGGGAAGAGCGTAGCGAGGGGTGGGGTTGGAATGAAGCCCAGCATTAAATCTGCAAAATGCTCATGCGATATGAGAGATTTGTCTGGGGCTGGTTTGCAATTACCCTATTTCTTGTTGCTTTTCATATATTTTTCTTTTTTCATTTTCCGTTTTCGTTTTTTCTTCTTACCTTTGTCACATGAAAACAGAGATTGAGCTGGGTTCGGGTTTCTGTCATGATGCGACGCGTAGTCGTCGCGGTCGTGGAATCCTTATGCGAATGTCGGACAGCTGTAGTGCTTCAGGGAACATACGGCATAATATGGCACTTAATGTCGCAAGCTAACAGATACCTGAACATGGACTGGATCAGGTACGTGCTCGCTACTGCGGTTGTGGTGGCACACTACAGTTTCCTGACTGGTCAGCATCTCGTCTTCCCGATCAGTTCAGGCTCTGCCGTTGGCATCTTCTTCGGGTTAAGCGGGTTCTTGGTGTATGCCAGTTATGAGCGTGCCAGCAACCTGAAACAGTACATTGCCAATCGTGCCCGTCGCATCCTGCCGCCATACATCTTTATCGTAGTAGGCTGTGCGGTCGGCTTTGCCTTCATATCCACGCTGCCCATCGGGCAATACTTCTCAGACATCGCATTCTGGAGGTATCTGGTCTCGAATCTTGCTTTCCTCAATTTCCTGCAGCCGGAGCTGCCTGGTGTGTTCGAGCATTCTGTGACTTCTGCGGTGAACGGTTCTTTGTGGACATTGAAGGTGGAATGGATGCTATACCTCAGCATTCCGATCTTTTGCTATGTTGTGCGTTGTTTTCGCGGGGCGTTCGACTATGTCATTGCGGGCATCTTCCTGCTCTCGGTGCTTTATAGGCAACTCATGCAGATGTGCTATGAATCGACGGGCGACGAACTGTATCACATCCTCTCGTATCAGTTCGCCGGACAGATGGTGTATTTCTATACAGGGGTATTGGTCTTCCGGCATCTGACTTGGGTAAGCGCTCACCGGTTGCAGGTCTCTTGCCTCTGCATTGTGGCTCTGGCTCTCGCGAAATGCATGGAAGGCAACCTGCCATCAAGCCACTGGCAATCTATGCTGTTCAATCTCGTCCAACCTATTGCTGCCGTATGTATCGCACTTGTCATAAGCATTAGCAAACCTGTGCTGGCATCGGCAATTCAGCGCATCGGCAACTGCTCTTATGAAATGTACCTGTTTCACTTCCCCATCATTCAGCTTGCCGTCTTATGGGCTTTGCCTTTCAGGTTCAATCCTGTCATGGTCTTTAGCCTCACGATGCTGAGTGTTTTTGTCATCTCATACATATATAATAAAGGATATTCATCGTTTAAGAACTATATCAGCAATGACCATCGAAATTGATAGCAGCAGCGGTTTCTGTCATGGTGTGACACGAGCCATCGGTAAGGCAGAGGAGGAACTCGCAAAGGAGGAACTGCTTTATTGCCTGGGCGATATTGTCCATAATGGAAAAGAGTGCGACCGCCTTCAGCAGTTGGGGCTCGTGACGATTAACCACGAACAGATGCGCGACATTCATGATGCAAAGGTTCTGCTCCGTGCTCATGGCGAACCGCCTTCCACTTATGCTTTGGCCCGAGAGCATTCCATCAACCTGATTGACGCCACATGCCCTGTGGTCTTGCACTTGCAGGAACGCATCAAGAAGGAATACGATGAAAAGGTGAAAGGGTCAAATGGTGAAAAGGTTAAAGAGAAGCAGATAGTCATCTTCGGCAAGAAAGGTCATGCCGAGGTGATAGGCCTGGTGGGACAGACAGAGGAAACCGCCATCATCATCGAATCGGCCGACGATGCCGGAAAGCTCGACTTCAATCGCGACATCTGTCTCTATTCTCAGACTACTATGCCGCTCGATGAGTTCCGCAAGATTGTGGAGTACGTTGAGCAACACATCAGTCCGAATGCCACCTTTACCTACTACGACACCATTTGCCGACAGGTGGCAAACCGTATGCCGAACATCCGCAACTTTGCTCTAAGACATGACGCCGTCCTCTTCGTTTGCGGCAAGAAGAGCAGTAATGGCCGCGTGCTTTTCAATAAATGTCTTGAGGCCAATTCCCGTTCTTATATGATAGACACAGCCAGCGAGATTGATGTCCGCTGGCTGCAAGGATGTGAATCGATAGGCATCTGTGGTGCCACAAGCACTCCCAAATGGCTAATGGAGGAGTGCAAAGTAAGAGTCGAGCAACTGCTTGGCAGCCACAAATGAGGTTCTTTCCCCATTAAGCACGCCTTGTTCGGCAGCCTGGAGCATGTCGGCAATAGTGGGATTGTGGTAGAAATTGCCCATCAACTGCTCGTTGATGCTTTCATACATCCAGTACTTAGCCTGTTCTGCACGACGATAATCGAAGTAGCCGCTCTTCTTCACGAAGTCGAGATAGCTGTAAACCATATCCCAGACCTCCTTGATGCCGTAACCGTAGAAGCCGCTATAGGTCAGCACTTGCGGAGCCCAGCCGCTCTCGGGAAGCGGGAAGAGCTGGAGTGCATTGCGGAAATGAGTGGCTGCAAGCTGACATTTATCCACGTTGTTTCCGTCGCATTTGTTGATGATGATGCCGTCTGCCATCTCCATGATGCCTCGCTTGATGCCTTGCAGCTCGTCGCCTGTGCCTGCAAGCTGGATGAGGAGGAAGAAATCGACCATCGAGTGGCAAGCCGTCTCGCTCTGTCCTACGCCAACCGTCTCTACGAAAATCTTGTCGAAACCTGCCGCTTCGCAAAGGATGATGGTCTCGCGAGTCTTGCGGGCCACACCGCCAAGACTGCCTGCCGACGGGCTGGGACGAATGAAAGAGTCAGGATGAACGGCAAGCTTCTCCATGCGTGTCTTGTCGCCAAGGATGCTACCTTTCGAGCGCTCACTACTTGGGTCGATTGCGAGAACTGCAAGCCGTCCGCCGTACTGCTTGAGGACATGAATGCCGAACTCGTCGATACTTGTGCTCTTGCCTGCACCAGGCACGCCGCTAATGCCGATGCGCACGCTGTTGCCGGAGTGCGGCAAGCACTTCTCGATGACTTCCTGCGCAATGACTTGATGCTCGGGAATCGTGCTTTCGACGAGAGTGACGGCTTGCCCAAGAATCGTGATGTTTCCTTTCAGGATGCCCTCCACATAGTCGGAAGCGGTGAGGCGACGACGTGCAAAACGATTGCGGTTGAGGTGAGGATTGACGATAGAGACAGGACCTACGCCACTGTTCACAGTCAAGCCTGCATATTCGGGATTGTTTTCAGGATGCTCCATATAAAAGGTTGAAAAGGTGAAAAATTGAAGAGGTGAAAAGGTGTAAAATTGAAAAGATTAAAAGGTGAAAAGGTTAAGGGATTATTTTTTAATTTTTCAACTTTTCAACTTTTCACCTCTACATTGATGTATTGTTTCGCTTGCTTTGGTGCGTCTGTGATGAGCATGACGCGCATGCGGCCTTTGCTCTTGCCCATGTAGCGGGCAGCGACGCTTATCTTCAGCTTTGTGCTTTTGCCCGGGCGAATGGTACTCTTGTCGATACTGACGCTTATGGCTTTGTTGAAGACCTGTACTGCGTGGATGTGGAGGTCGCTCTTGCCGGTATTGGTGAGGAGGATGGTGCGGCTGAGTTCCTTCTTCCCATTGAATGCCCCCATGTCGACCGACGACTCGCTGATGCTGAGCTCAGGAGCTCCCGCAAGAGCCTCGTCGCTCATGTCGGCAAAACTTGGCAGAAGGATGGCCGAGACGAGGATTTCGTTCGTTTCTCCTATCTTGTCGCCCATATAACGGGACAGATAAATGCTGGTTTGGTTGAGACCAAGAGTGTTGAGCTTCTCGCTGTCGAGAGTGAGGCGAATGGTGCCCGTCTTGCCTGCGGGAATGTCTTCGGGAAGGTACTCGGCAGAGATATAAGGAGGCAGATGCATGAGCTCGGGGCGGAAAGCAGTCCTGTCGGCATTCAGGATGCGAAGTTCGGCAGTGGGATGGTCGCCACGATTGACATCTTCAAACTCGATGGTGTTCGTCATGAGCCTCACATTGCCAAGGTCGATGGGGAACTCTGCACTATAGTCGTGCACTTCGGTCACAACGGTTCCCTGAATGGCCATGTAGGAAGGCTTATCCGAGGCATCGGTCAGCACCTCGACTTCCTTGTAGAAAGAGCCCAGCAGCTTGGCATCGAACGTGAGACTTATCTCGCCTCGAGCACCTGCGGCAATCGGCGTTTTAGGGAAGGAGACATCGAGGCAACCACACGAAGCCTTTACCTCTTTGATGACGAGCGGCTTGTCGCCTTTGTTTGTAAAGCCCAGACTGAACTGTCGGGGCACTTGGAACTCCACTTCGCCCACCTTCTTGATGTCCGTGTCAGGCACAAAGCGAGGCTGAGCCAGAATCATTGAACATTGCACATTGAACAATGAATAGGCAGCGAAGAGAATGAGGAGAGTTATATATCGTTTCATGTATTATCGCATTTTACCGTGCAAAGGTACAAAAAAAAGTTCATAGTTCATAGTTCATAGTCCATAATTATTTCGTATCTTTGCAGCAACTATACATTATAAACTATGAAGCAAGGCTCGACGATAGTCAACGACAAACTAAAAGGAAGGCTTTTTCTGTTCCTTTTTGCGCTAGTTCTCATCAGCGTGTTCAGCACCTGCTCGTTCCTCTATCCGCTCAATCCGTGGGACGATGCCAATGTCTACATGACGATAGGCAACGCGATGCTCGGCGGCAAGGAACTTTATGTGGATATCTTCGACCACAAGGGCCCTGTGCTCTTCTTCCTTCACGAATGGGCGGCCATGCTTTCGAGGAGCAGTTTTGTGGGCATCTATCTCGTGGAGATAGTGTGCTGCTACTTCTATCTGCTCTATTCGTGGAAGACGATGAAGACCCTCTCTGACTCCCCCTCTATGGGGAGAAATAAAGAAAGCCTCGCCCTAGAGGGAGAGGTTTGGAGAGGGTCTGCTCTCTGTCTCCTTGGCATCCTGACCTATTCCTCCGACTTCTTCTCCTATGGCGACAGTGTGGAGGAGTTCGCCCTTCCCATCTTTGCCCATAGCCTGTACCTTTTGCTGAAGTTTGTCAGGGATCGGGAAGTGCCGAGCCGTTGGAATTCCGTGGCGATGGGCATAGGGGTCGCGCTTCTTTTCTGGATGAAGTTCAACCTCCTGTTCTTCTATGTGGGAGCGGGCCTTGCGTTGCTCTACATAGCTTGGAAGCACAGACAAATGGTAGCTCTGTGGAAGATGGTGCTTTGGGCTTTTGTCGGCTTTGCCTTGGTGAGTGCCTGTGTGGTAATATACTTTGCCTGGCACGGGACGCTGGATGCCCTATGGTATTCATATTTCGAGGTCAACATCTTCCACTATCATGGCGTGGGGACAAACGGCGAGCCTCCTTTCTGGTGGTTCAAGCTCGTGAAGCTCGGCATCTGGGCAGTACTGATGATTCCCGTCTTCTTCCTCAAGGTGAGCAAGGAGGTGAAGCTCCTCGTCTTCGGCACTTACGGCATGCTCGTCCTCTCCTTCGCTACCTTGACGGTGCAGTTCTACTACTTCCTCACGCTCTTCCCCTTCTTTGCGTTAGCCCCCTCCTTCTCCCCCTTTGGGGGAGTGTTCAAGCAGCAAGCCTCTTCGTCTCCGGGGCACTCCCCCAAAGGGGGAGCGGGGAGGGGGCTGTTGTTGCTCTTCGTTGCCTTTTTGGCGATAGCCACCAACTGGAACATTGTGACGCTTCTGAACGGCACATTCCCGCACAGTGTGCTCGAGATGGCTGAAATCATCAACAAAAATGAGAGCGAGGACAGCGAGGTGCTGACTTTCAGCTCGTACGACACGGGCATCTATCAGCATACTCGCCACTTGCCGCCCAACCGGAACTACTTCCTCTCGAGCATTCTCGATCCTGAGATAAAGCGGGAACAGGCCGAGTGGGTCAACTCGGGAAAAGTGAAGTACCTGGTTCGCGAGATTGGCGCCATCAACACCTGCCACGAGTACTACGAGGCACCCATCCCTGCGAACTACCGGCTCATCTACGACAACGAGGAGCTGTTCCGCTACCGTTTCATCTGGCAGCCGCTGAGCTACCTCTGGAACCTTACCTGGCCGCGACCTCTGCTCAGGCACATCATGGAGCCCGTCACCGTCAACCAGAAGATGCAGGTTTACGAGCGAAGGCCTTAGAGCTTACCACTCATCGTCCCAGGCATTCTTGTCGCTGTAATGATGTTCTTCTTGGACACCAGCAGGCACATTTGTCCCACCTGGAGGTATCACATTGTCAGGGTCGGGGCTGCCGGAAAGCAGCACTCCCCGTTGTTGCAACAGGACTACTGCCATTCCGGGCTTCTTGTATGAAGTTTTCATCGTATGGCCTCCTTTCTGCCGTTGTGGATGTAGATGCCCTTCTGTGTGGGTTCGCCTGAGAGACGGCGACCGTTAAGGTCGTACCAAGCGGCCCCCTCTTCCGTCTCCCCGAGGGGAGAAACTATTCCTGTCGGATCATCATCATCTTCGCCATCAAAGAAGCGCATAGCTGGAGCGTAGCTTGTATTGTTTCCGTATTTGCTTGTCTTGCGGATTATCCAGCGATAAGGGCCAACTGTCACACTGTTGCTATTGCCGAGGCTGATTCCTCCGTTGATGTCGATGTAGTAGAAGGGGTTGCTTGCCGAGGGCGAAGTGTTCTGGTAGATGCCGTAAATCTCGTAGATGTCTTCCATTGTTTCCATCTTGGCAAGTACTTCTGTGTTCTTTGCCTTCAGCGTAGTGTTGGTTGTGGTGAACGTGTAGCTTCCGATTTCTTCCTTGGGTTTAAAGACGTAAGGCATATTGGCATGAAGCACAGTGCCTGCGCTGATGGGTTTCAGGAATACCCACATCTCGTCTGTTGCTCCTTGGCTCGGAGTGGGCGAATTGGCAATCATGTTAATCTTGTAGAAACTGAACTTGCTTTCGTCAGTGGAAGTAATTGTATAGTCGAAAGGTACGAACCAAGCCTGATGCTTGCCCACGCGCTCAGAGCCAAACGTCCTTGTATAGGTGGCTGTGGATACAGAACCGTCTTGTGTTACCTTATAAGGAGTGCCGTCCACCAGTTCACCTCCTTGCCATTGTGCATAGAGTGTTACAGTGGCACCTGACGTTGACGTTAGACTGCTGACACTTTGTTGGTTAGCGTAGGAGGTGCCGCTGCCGTTGGCTTGGGTGTTCCATTCACCAAAGACAAGGTTTGTGTAAGCGAAGGTGTTATTGCTTAGTTGCTGGGGCACATTGTTCATCAGATTCAGACTTGTCATTGTACCCGTTCCACCATTGGCATTGAATGTGACTGTGTAGGGATAGGTTTCAAAAGGACTTAATGAAATGTCGCCTGTCACTAAATCGCCGATGGTAATGGTGCCGCAGTTGGAGTATTTTCCTTTACCGATACTGAAGGGAGCGTTGGAGCCTTTTGTCGCTGTTACGCTGGTCACCCCGTTGGTAATGGTAATGTCACCGCAACCTATTTTCCAACCTGCTCCGATTCCTGCTGCTGATGACCCACCATAGGCATAGACGGTACCACCGTTAATAATGATATTGCCGCAGAATGAGTCGCTAGCACTGCCATGGCCAGCACCTATGCCTGCTGCCTGGTTTCCTCCCTTAGCAGTGACTGTGCCACCACTGATGGTGATATTGCCAGAGGAAGCTCCTAGTTCATAGCCAGCGCCAATGCCAGCCGAGCCATAACCTCCGACGGCTTCAATGATGCCGCTTTCAATGACGATATTACCAGCGGGTGACGTATTGGCTCCACCAATGCCAGCGCCAAGGGAGCCACCTGTAGCGTTTAGTGTTCCTTGGCCTTTAATGGTTAGAGTATAGCCAGTTTTTACGTAAATGCCAGATTGACTAGAAAATCCTTTCACATTGTTGGTTGTGCCTTCGGCAAGAATAATGGTAACGTTGCCGAGGCAGTTGATACCTGCCCATTTGTAGTTACTATTATTATCGTTACCATTAATTGTCACTCCACTGAGTGTCACGGTTGCACCGTCGGCAATGGAAATCTTGTAGTTGCCAGCCAGTGTACCAGTCAATAGGTCGCCATTCTGCGCCGTGTAGTGACCGGAAAGTTTTGAGAGGTCTGCTCCTTGAATCCATTGTGCAGTTTTACTAGTTGCGACTGAGGTGAGTTTGTGGTGAGTTCCATTACCCCAGCCCCATCCGTTAAAGTAGTAACCAGAAACAGGAGTTAAAATGTCGTCGTATGAAGGCTCCAGCTTGAAGTAAATATCATTCCCGGATCTGTAGAATTGGCAGTTTGCTGCAGCAGACCCCGAAGAGGCAACATGATTAGGATTATTCGTTTTATAGGTAAAATTATATTCAGACGTGTTGCCGGGGGTTCCCGAGTATAGGGTGACGGTGTAGGCTGGTGCCATGTTAGAGTTGGCGTGTAGATATATGTAAGCACCGCCGCCACCTTTGTTCAAGTCGTAGCCAGTTTCCCATGAGCCGTTCAACCCCAAGGCACCTGCCGCACTGGATTGACTGGTTTGGAAATAAATGTCTGTTAAGCAATAACCATTAGTGTTATTGTCATCTGTGGTATAGTATAGATAAATGTAATTGCTATTGGAGCCAGCACCGCTGTTAAGGTCTCCCTTGTTGTTGACAAACTGAGTTTTGCCAGCATAAGGAACGAGCTTATATGTGTGACCGGATTCAGTAAATTCATCGACAGGATTTTTACCTTCTTTAAGAAATAAATTGGTAATGTAGCCGAAGTTGATGTCATTGCTGCTTTCCTTTTTGCATAGCAGGTAGATGTAGTCGCGACCGGATTTGTTGACACCTTCATTCAGATCTTGGTCAATAACCGTCCAACCTTGGTTTTGGTAGGTAGTCTTTAGGGTGTTGATTTCACTTTCTGAGGGTGCTCCGATAAGCATCAAGTCCTTGATATAGTCCGCTGCCTGGGCCGGGGTCGTTGTGAACACTGCAAGCAGCAACAGCATGGCTGCCCTTGCTAAGGAAGTGGTAAAGTTTTTCATATTGTCAGGTTTTTAGTGTTTCTGCGTGCAAATATACGCTTTTTAATTCAAAGTTCAAAAATTTTTATAAAATTTTTTATGGTGGACTTGTTGTTTTGCAAGGGTGGGAGAATGAAAAAATGGAAAAATGTGTCGAAAAACGGCTGGTTCGCGAGAGAGACTGAGATAAAAAGCCCCCACGATTGTGAGGGCTTTTCTTTTACATGGGGCCGAAGCCTAAACACGAGGTGGTCGTGATGGCGGTCAGGGCTGCCGTAATCGCAGCCACAATGACTTTGAGGATTACTTCCCAGATGTTTTTGTTTTTCATGGCATTTTAGATTAAAGTTTAGAGTTTAGAGTCAGTAGTGAGTTTAGAGGCAGGAGCGGGGTTGGAGTTGAGAGTTTAGGGTTTGGGATTTCTCTCTCTACTCTCCACTCTCTACTCTCTACTCCAAGCCATGGATCGTGTCGGTGTTTCTGACTACCTCGATGGCGTCGCCCTGTGCAGAGCGGCTGGGGACGAGCTGGAAGGTAGCTTCCTCGCGGAGGTTCTGGAAATCCTTGCCGGGCGTCCAGCGGACGTTGACTGCCTTGATGTTGGCGGCGCTGAAATCGTCGGTCGTGACGGCTCCCTCGCAAGCGAGTTCCACGGAGAAGTCCCCTAGGTCGCCCAGCTTCACCTTGTTGCCGGCGAGGAGCTGCTCGCGGATGCAGTTCACGACGTCGATGATGACGCCCTTGATGGTGCCCTTGGAGAAGGGACTGTTGTGCTCTGCCACGTGTGCGCAGAACTGGTCGAAACTGAGAACCTCATGCACCTGAGCGGTCCCGTAGGCTTTGGTTTCGGTGATGTTCTCTTTTTTCGTTCCGGGCTTGGTGCCCATAATCATAATACTGTAATTAATCATTTCGACCCCCTCCCGTCCTCCCCCTTTGGGGGAGGAGTTTTGTATTCCGCGGAGAGGATAGCGGGTGTTAGATTTTTAAGGTTGTTAATTCTCTCTTGAGTGGTTTGAACTAAGCGTGCTATGTTGCCGCACTAAACGTGTTAAATTGCGCACTTTAACGTGTTAAGTTAGCATTTTAGCTGTGCTTCGTTTTCTCTCTTAACTACACTACAAAGGTACGAAAAATAATTGAATTATGCAAGTGTTCTTATAGCTTCCGAGCGAGTTGTTACGGATGTCGTGCATCGGCTGAGGCATCCTTCAAGTTTTGCCTTTAAGAAAGAAAGCCAGGCGTTAACTGTTAACCGTTAACTGCCGTTTTCCATATTCACACATACTATCATATACCATCCTTTATATTATATAATTATATAATATAAAATAGAAAATATACCCTATCACTATATGTTGATTATGCGAGTTAACACATAACACATAACGCTTTCGCATATAAGGCTTGTCTGATTTTTGCATGTTTTCTTGGTTGCCTTATACTTTTTCTATTTGCGTTATTTAACATCGCGTGTTGGGGAAACAATATTTTAAACGCGCGCGCGTGAGAGGCCTTATTTTGAGGCCTCTTTTTGTATTATTTTGTCCGTAAGGTTACAACCTTCGTCTTCATTGTCACCGACCAGGTGCGCAAACGTCATAGCGGCGGCGCCATCACCGATGAACTTTTCATGCGCAAGTGTAATGAATAAAACTCTTGTGCAAAAATAGCGCGGTAATTTCGCTGAGTAAACCTGACGTGCCCTTTTGCACGTATGGTAGAAACAAACTTAAAAAATTTCACGACGATGAAACAAGAGAAAAAACAACCTACAGCTCTGGGCTTTGCCTATGAGGCTGTGACCAGAGACCTGAAGTGCACGCATCAACAACTTGTCAATGAAAACGTCGGAGTAAATCATCCCACGCTTCGTCGCATCCGAAACGGTCTGACAATCAAGCCTATCACTCACGCGTTCTACATGAGACTATTCCTGCGAATACTTAAGGACGAATATGTGCGCCGAATCGAAGAAGGCGGAGAGGGAGCAACGGAGATACTGCGAACACTGGCAGGAATTCTTCTGATGGAGCACAACATGAACCTCTTTTAAGTAACCCGGTGAAAAGATGAAGCACCATCCTTTCACTAACTATTCCGTAGCAATCGGATATCCTCGACCTTTGCACCAGTCAATCCGGATGACTATAAAAAAATAAAAAATGAATAACGAATCTTATCGTGCCCGAATCACAAGGTTTGAGAACGGCACAACGGTGGTTGAGCCCTACCGCAAAACAGGTTCACACAGGTATGAGTATATGCTTCAAACAAAGCACACTCAACTCAGAAGTACGAAAAAGGACTACATAGTAGTTTTTAAGTTCCCACGCGAGAAAGGCATTCTTGCTGCAACTCGCCAGCTCATCAGCGAGACCGCTCGCCTGTCGATTTTAATGTGTAACCTTTATTTTCATCACAACGTACAATGAGAAAAGATTATATGGTAACAGAACTGCGGGCAGGGGATTTTGCCGCTTGCCTGCGCCCGTTTTGGGCAAATGCGAAATCGGTTTCCGACGCAAACATCAGTGTCAAACTCGTGCTCATCGCAATCGTATGCTTCACAGGACTTGCTCCAAGGTTGCGCGTGAAGTACCACTACGACTACAACCTCAGCATGATGCTGCTCAACCTCCTTTGCATCGGTCCCACCGGCAAGGGAAAGGGAGTAGTTCATTACATTGTAAACCTCCTCATGCGGTTGCTCATGGAGCGCGACGAGAAGGAAAGAGCCGTCCTTGCAGAGTTCAAGAAAGAGAATAGGCGCAAGGGTGCCAATCAGAAGAAGGACGAAGAACCGCTGGTGGCAATCCGCTACCTTCAAAAGTTCACGCTCCCAGTGGCAGTCAAGTATTGCGACATGATACATCGCAAGTATGGCGACTGGCTGCCTTTCTTCCTCTATGCCGACGAACTGGGCAGTTTTATCGCCAACAAAAGCGGCAATGCAGAGTTCCAGTCGGTGGCGCGAACGGCTTACAATCTTGGCGAGATATACAGCCGCGACACCCTCTACGAAGGCGGTTGGAATGCACGTGTGGACATCAATTGGAGTTCAGTCATGTGCGGTCAGGAAACTGCATTGGCGAAGTACATCAACAAGGAAGGCCTCTTGCTTGGCGATGCCAGCCGTCAGATCATCATCAAACTTGGCGAGCAGCTTGGCGAGGAAGCACCCTCCATTCAACAATTCACCAAGGAACAGGAACGTTGTATCTCCGACGCCGTCAACCGCCTGATGCTGGAGACTTTCACCGACGATGACCAATTGCAACCAACACACAAGGTGGATATGTCGTGGCTTGAGAAGGATGTTGTGGCATGGTGCGAACGCCAGCGCGAAATCATCACAAAATCAGGAAGCCGAGCTCACGACAGCTTCTATGGCCGCGCAAGCAAATCGGCATTCATTATTGCCACGATGGTGCATCATCTCAACGGCGAAGACCCATCGAAGCAACGGAACGTGCGCCGCATCTATTGGTACTTTGCTCAGTTCATCCTCGACGGCCTAATGGCGCAATGGGGACAGCAGTTCGAAACAGCACTGCCAAAAGACAAAGAGACTCAGGCAGCCAAGCCGACCCTCTACGACGTCATGCCAAAGCGTTTCAGTCGTTCGCAACTTCGCGAGAAGATAGCAGAACAGGAACTTGGCACTCCCGCACGTCAGTTCCTCTTCCAGTGGCTCAAGCGCAAGTGGATATTCGAAGTGGAGGATCAGCCCGACACATACGAAAAGATTTACGACTGATATGGAAAGGTATGAAATCCAAAAGCTCCGCGACCTCCCCATCGAGGGAGTCGCAGAGCGGCTGGGGCTCAGGGTCAACCGACACAAAAGCCTCTGCCCCTTCCACGACGACCACAATCCGAGCCTCACGTTCAATGTCCGTCGGAACACCTATCGTTGCTATGCTTGCGGAGCGCATGGCGACACGATAAGCCTCGCAATGGGAGTCCTCGCCAATAACTCTTTTCTCGAAGCCTGCCGATGGCTCGCAAACGAGCATAACGTCATCCTAACGGAATACAAGCCGAAGGAACCCAACTCCTCCCCCAAAGGGAGAGGCTGGGAGGGGGCTAAGTACGCCCGTTACTTCCAGCATCCCTGGCTCTCACCCGATGCCTGCAAGTTCCTCTTCGAGAAGCGCCATCTCAATCCAGCCGTAGTCAAGTACTGCCGTCTGAACTCCTTCAGAGACTGGCTGCAGATACCATATTTCAACAGAGAGGGGAAACTCATCGGCATACAGAGCCGTTATTTGGGCACAGACCCCACTCAACCGCGATTCCGATTTCCTTACGGAGAAGGCTGCCATATCTACAATCTTCCAGTTTTGAGGATGCTGCAACCGCGTGAAGACCTCTACATCACCGAAGGATCGAGCGACTGCTGGGCAATGCTCTCCGCCGGTCACAAAGCCATCGCCATCCCATCGGCAACGTTGCTCAACAAAAGGGAACTCCAAAGCGAACTCACGGAAGCACACCTCCTCGAAAACGAGAATGCCCTCCACACCTATCCTGACAAGGACAATGCCGGAGAAAGCCTCTACCGCGAACTCCTCACGTTGGCAACAGACATGGGGCTGCTGCTTATTCGTCACGACTTGCCCGACGGCTGCAAAGACTTCTCAGACCTTTGGAAAAGCAAAGCGTTAAGTGTTAAGTGTTAATTGCCATTTTTAATATATACATATTATGTTACATCTTCATTTACATCGCCATCGCGTGAGCAGAGTCGCTTGCGACGGCACCATCATCATCAACGGAGAACGTATTTGCGACACTGCAGAGCACTCCAAGTTCCGTCCACAAGCAGGAACATACCACATTGCCATCTGCCGCAGTAAAAAACATGGCCGCAAAGTGCCCATACTTGTGGAAGCGCCCAACGTGTGTCTCGTTCACGGGAATGGTATCTATGGCAAACACGACGGCCGCATTCTCATTGGCCTCTATCTTATTCCCGGCTGCGTCAAGCACAGTTACATCCTCTTCATGCAACTCTACAACCGCATCAACGCCGCCCTGCGCCGCGGCCATGAAGTCACCCTCACAATCACGGAGGATAGCTCGTGAGCGAGTCGTGATAATAGATTTCCTTTGGATTCTTTGGCTCGTGAGGAATAATTTCGTAACTTTGTGTCGAAAAAACTAAAAATAACATAATATTATGAAGAAACTATTTACTCTAATCCTCGCGCTCGCGGCATTTGCGATAGGTGCAAAGGCAGAAACAGTGGACCGTATTGTATTGGAAATCGATTTCGACGAAGTAATAGGTCTCGGCAAACCATTGGTGCATCCACAAATAAGAATAATTGAGGGCAGCCCTGCGTATGTTGAATATCACGATGGTTATCATAGTGGTTGGCACGCTCATGAAGTAATAAACGAATACGGACAAACTGGAAGTGAAATTATTTATAACGACGGGAATAACGAAGAGAATCCAGTACTTGTGGGCGAGACTTATCGTAATATGACAGGAAAATGTTTTACAGAAGGAACATGGTCTTATCTAATCACTCTTAAAGTGGATAAACCTGATGCTTTCATAGGTGGACATCATCATGTAACTGTTATTCTTAATGGTAAAGAATTGGATACTAAGCTACATAGGAATAATTGGAAGGCGGCAGGTTCAAAATACAATGAAGACCGTACTGCTTTTGATAGAATTATCTTATGGTCACCAGAAATAGATTTAATTCAGGGGGAATGTGAGGAGATTCATGAGATTGAAGCGGTTTGCCCAGACTTAACACCTGTCGCTGGTGAAAGCGGTGAATTCACACCTACATTTACGGTCACAAAGGGTATGCCGGCATATCTGAAACGAAATAATGAGTCTCATGGTTGGTATGATGAAAATTCCAATCGTGTTGAAACTTTTGAAGAGGGGCACTCCTATGTATATAAATGCTTTTTTTCCCATTATTCCTTGTATTATAAATTGACAGAGCCCATAACCATAAAAGTTAATGATGTGGAATGGACACCTACCTATGTTCATTACCCTGAATTTGATGGGGATGATGATGCCACGTGGGGGATTGTACAATCTCCCCCGATTCCCGTAACCAGCAAGCATTTGGTCTACAACATTGTGGCGACGGCAACGCCCGACCTTTCGACTATACCAGACCTGAACAATTCTGTGACAACAAAGCCAAAGATAAACGTCACAACAGGCGCACCGGCTTACTTCTACATCAACGACTCTAACGGAAAATGGCAGAAGAAGTCGGGAAGCAATTGGCAATCTGTCAACAGCGGGAACTTCAGTCCTGGCTCTTGGCGCTTCTACTGCCAAGTACGCATCGAGGGAAACGCTGCCAACGACTATATGCTTACTTTGCCAATGACAGTGAAGGTGAATGGTGTTGACTGGCAAGTTGTGAACACAGAGAGCGCGGTAGTCGACCCAAGCTCATCGTACACATACATTTGGGTAGCTTCGCCAGAATATACTGTGAATGAACCTATCCTGCCCACAAGCGTCAGCCTCAATCTGACTTCGCTCTCCCTTAATGGTGGACAGACCTATCAACTCAAAGCTACCGTCCTGCCCGAGAATGCCACAGACAAGACGGTGACTTGGACAAGCAGCGATACAAATGTGGCAACGGTCAGCACAGATGGTCTCGTTACTGCCGTTAACGGGGGCACAGCAACCATCACGGCTACAACCACGAACGGCAAGACTGCAACCTGTACCGTAAAAGTCGTCATTCCTCCCACAGGCATCACGCTCGACAAGCAGGAACTGGCGTTCGATGATGTGGGACTGACCTATCAGCTCACAGCTACCGTCCTGCCCGAGAACGCCACAAACAAGACGGTAACGTGGACAAGCAGCCATCCCGATGTGGCAACAGTCGATGATAATGGTCTCGTCACCGCTAAGGGCGAAGGCATTACGTTCATTTATGCCTATACCTCGAACAGCAAGATGGCTTACTGCAAGGTGACGGTCGGATTGGTCAAGGAAGGCACGCTTGGCACACAAGGATTTTGGAGCTATGCGAATGGCGTGCTGACGGTTGACTATATCGGACAGATGCCATGGGACTGCACGAGGCAAACGACCGACCCCGAAGTGGCTTACCGCCTGAAGTGGATTGATTTCTTGAGCAGTATCGATGAAGTCGTCATTACAGGTCAGGACGTCGAAATACAGCCCTACTTCCTTTATTATGAAGGTGATGGACCAGGCGGCAGCCATCCCGACGACCATATTAAGAAGCTGACACTCGGCTCAGGCGTGAAGAAAATCGGCAGGGGAGCCCTTGCGCTCTACGACCTGAAGGACGTCTATTGCTACGGCATAGAGGCACCTGAACTATCCTCCGACACAGGCGGCGGCAACTGCTTCTGGAAGTCACGAGTACAAGCCAACGCGGCTTTCCTGCATCTCGTGCCAGGCGCCAGCACCGATTATGCTAGAACAGACCGCGAATGGACAATCTTCAATCGCTCAACCAACTATCTCGACCCCGCAGACGACCCAGTGGGAGTGAAGAGCCTCACCCCCGACCCCTCTCCCGTGGGCGAGGGGAGTATTTATGACCTCAGCGGCAGAAAGGTTAGTAAGCCTCAAAAGGGCTTCAACATCATCCGCTACTCAGACGGCACGACGAAAAAGGTCATGGTTAAGTGAGAGAAGAATTAAGTTTACTTAAATTCTTCCGCTCCGCCTGCGCCTGACCGTAGGGAAGAACGTGAATGAGCTCGACGAAGTCAAGGTCTTGATTAAGTAAGGGGCAAAAGCTCTCAGAGCTTCCAAGGTTTGCGGTATTCGGGCATGATGAAGCGGTCTGCCTCGCGATTGTGGAAGGTGTGTCGTGCATCGTCGTAGGTGAGCGCCTGGTGCGTTCTGGCTGCGATGTTGCCGATGTGGGCATACTTGGCGCAGAAGCTGCCGTTGGTGATGGGGCAAGCGGTCTGCATGTCGCGCCGCTTCACGCATTCGATGAAGTTGTTGGTGTGGTCCAGGTGGTCGTTGTTTGACGGCTTCACGAGTTTTGCCTCAAGCTTGTCGCCCTGCGGAATGACTTCCCAGCTCTCGCGATTGGCGATGAGCGTCCCGTTCGTGCCTTTGAACTCGAGCCCATAGTTGCGTCCGTACGGTCCCGACTCGATGGCGACGTTGGACCATTGGATGAGGTAGTCGGGGAATTGGTATGTGACGCTGAGCGTGTCGAATGTCTCGGCGAAGTTGTTCGGGTAGGCGTGGTTGCCGCCTGCGGCGATGACGCGCTGTGGCATGCCTTCAACGTTCATTCCCCACAGGGCCATGTCGAGGAGGTGTACGCCCCAATCGGTCAACAGCCCACCACCGTAGTCCCAGAACATGCGCCAGGAGCCGTGGAAGCGTGATGAGTTGAATGTCCGCTCGGGCGCAGGGCCGAGCCACGTGTTGAAGTCGATGCCGTCGGGGACTGCGCTATCCTTGGCGGGGTTGAGCAGGGCGGCGTAGGCGAAGTTTGCCCATACGTTGACGCGCCCGATGTGTCCCAGCTCGCCGCTGTCGATGTAGGCCTTCATGCTGTGCCATAACTCGGCGCTCCGTTGTTGCTGACCCACCTGCACGACGCGCCCGTAGCGTTGGGCTGCGGCCACCATCGCGTCGCATTCGCCGATGCTGTTGGCGAGGGGTTTCTCCACATAGACGTCCTTTCCCGCCGAGCATGCATCGACGGTTATCTTACAATGCCAGTGGTCTGGCGTGCCGATGACGACGATGTCCACGTCGTCGCGCTCCAGGATGCGTCGATAGTCGCCGTACGTGTCAGGCCGTTTGCCCCAGTTCTTCTCCGCTTCGGCGGCGCGTTTCGAGAGGATGCCGCTGTCGATGTCGCAGAGGGCGACGCAGCTCGTGCCGGGATGCCGCATGATGTCGGAGAGGTCGTGCCAGCCCATCGAGCGGCAGCCTACCAGCGCCACGTTGAGTCGGTCGCTCGGCGCTACGCTTTTCGGAGAGGGCGCTCCTGCGTAGAGCGTGCGGGGGATGATGATAGAGGCAGCCAGC
>JAEEGJ010003283.1_pt1 | contig 64019 bp, 45 predicted proteins | sample 8958761 | NCBI WGS metagenome assembly JAEEGJ01 (sample SAMN16246546, study PRJNA631951) | gut metagenome | biome: gut microbiome; feature: rumen; material: RS-attached | host: Bos | place: Iran: Karaj | collected 2018-10 | reverse complement strand
GTGTTGGCGAAGAACGTGCCGGTCTCCGTGAAGACCTGCGTGTCGGCCGTCCAACCTAGGCGTTCGTTGCGCTGCGGGCAGTCCGTCGTGACCGACAAATAGTTTGAGCGCTGGCCCCAAAGCGTGTTGGAGATGAGCTTGTTGATGTCCTCGCTGCCCGTCACGATAGTGCCTGTCTCGAGTTCTTTCGTGATGGAAGAGACGGGGACGGACTTGATGCTGCGGATCGTGACCTCGTCCGTAGCCGTAACCGACACGAAGCGGTAGCCGTAGAAGGTGCTGCGGGGCGTGAATGTCACGAAGCCTTTATTGTCTGCAAACGTGTAGTGAAGCAACATGCCGGTGTCGGGGATGCGGAGATTCAAGCGGTGCGTACTGCCTTCCGGCCCGTCCATACCGCGACTCTTGGCGCCGTTGCCGTCGTTCAGAAGTTCGGACGGCAGGCAAGTCAGCACGGTGCCGGCTTTTGCCTTAAACTCGAAGGCGGGTACTGCAGAAGCGTTCTGACCGAAATCCACCACGAGTGTCTCGCCCGGACGAACCGTCATGGGCTTTCCCGGAGCGAACTCCTCGACGATGTTGACCTTGCCGAACTGGTCGTCGGTCTGGCCTGTCGTGCCTTTCCAAGTGTAGGCCTTGACGGGAGACAACGCGAGGTCGTAGCGATGATAAATCTCTGCGCCATCGGTCGGCCACACCTTGCCCGGGAATTCCTCGTTGATTTCCGGCTCGCTGAACAAGGCATCGAAATATATATCTCCGCGCTTATGTTCGTCATAGTCCTCGCCGTCGAAGATGGCGGCATGTGTGACGGGACCTGCCACGCCTGCCTTCCAGTCCTTAAGGTTCGTGGGGAAATGCTCCTCGGTGCCGTCGTCGTAGGTCAAAGTAAGCACGCCTCGGAAGGCGACCTTCTTGCCAACCATGCCGTCATGACCGCCGGGAGTGATGATCTTGTCAGCCCACCAGCCCGGCACAACCTGCACAGCCAGCCAGTTCTCCGATCCCGCGCCTTTCCAGAAGGCCTTAGTGATATCGTAAGTAAAGCTGTACTTCGTCTTCTCGAAGTGCGTGAAGCCGGGCTTCAAGACCTCGTTGCCGACAAGATTTCCATTGATGTAAAGCTCGTAGGTGCCCAAGGCGGTGGTCTTCCAGACAGCCCTCTTCACCTTCTTCGCATTGCGGGGATGGCTGACGAACCAGCTTGCGCCGTCGGCCGCCCTGTCGCCATCCTTCACTTCGCCCGTGACGACCTTGGCATCCTTGGCGCTAATCCAGACCGATTCGTTCCAGGGCTCGACCAAATGATAGTCGATGAGTTTGCCGACAGTGTGTTGCGCACTGGCAGCAAGAGCACTAAACATCAGGAAAAACGCAAAGAGAGACCCTCTCTGACTCCCCCTTAAAGGGGGAGAAAAAATGTTAGATTCTTGGATTTTCATAGTTATAAGTTTCGATATTTCTTTAGTTTAATCCTTCTTTTCCTTTTGTTGAACCCGCACTTGGTTCTCGCCCTTTAAGGGAGAGTTAGAGAGGGTCCACTCCGCGAAGACACGCGCCGCGCTCTCCACCTTGCGGGCACAAGGCCGGACACGATAGTACTCGGCGTTGCGTTCGTCGGGCTGCGATGTGTTGGTCTCCGCCTTAACGCCGTTCATCTGTAACAGCTCGGCACAAATGATGCTGCCGTTTCTTTGGCGGAACGTCTCGAGGAGTTCGCGCACGAGCTGATAGCAGGCGGCCTTTCCCTCACGGTCCTCGCCCCGCGTCTGCCCTTTCTCCAAGCCCGCGAGAATCACGAGAGCCGAGCATGTGCCGCACATCATGCGCATCCGTCCCACGCCTCCTCCGAAGCCGGCACTAATCCTGAGCGCCATCTCCTCGTCCAGTCCGTAGAGGTCCGAAAAGGCACAAACCACGCTCTGGCAGCAGCCGTAGCCCTGCATAAACAGCTCCACTGCCCTTTGTATGCGGCTTTCCAAGTCAATTTCCTGAGTCATATTGTTTGCATTTACATGTATGTGCAATTGCATTTACATGTACGTGCAATTGCATCTACATGTATGTGCAATGAACTTAATGTGCGAAGTTTTATGTTTCGATATACGGAGTTTAGTATTTCGATGTGTTTAGTTGCCTCCCTTCACCAGTTTCTTGATGTCGTTCAGCTTGCTGAGTGCCTCGAAGGGGGTGAGGTTGTTGATGTCCAGGCCGAGTATCTCGTCGCGAATCTGGCAGAGGACCGGGTCGTCGAGCTGGAAGAAGTTGAGCTGCACGCCGCTGTCTCTTGCCCCTTGCTCCTTGCTCCTTGCCCCCAGGTTCTGATGGTTGACGGCTCCCTCAAGCTCCTTCAGAATGACGTTCGCCCTGGCAACAATAGCTCTGGGCATGCCTGCGAGCTTCGCCACATGTATGCCAAAGCTGTGCTCCGACCCGCCGCGTTCCAGCTTTCGAAGGAAGATAACCTTCCCGTCGACCTCCTTCACGCTCACATTAAAGTTCTTGATGCGGGCGAAGTTGCGTTCCATCTCGTTCAACTCATGATAGTGCGTGGCAAAGAGCGTGCGGGCGTGACCGCGATTGTTCTCATGGATGTACTCCACGATGGCCCATGCAATCGATATTCCATCGTAGGTGCTCGTGCCGCGTCCCAGTTCGTCGAAGAGCACAAGACTGCGCTCCGAGAGGTTGTTCAGGATGCCGGCCGCCTCGTTCATCTCAACCATGAAGGTACTCTCGCCGATGCTGATGTTGTCGCTCGCCCCGACACGCGTGAAGATCTTGTCAACATAACCGATGCGCGCACTCTCCGCCGGCACGAAACTTCCCATTTGAGCGAGGAGCGTGATGAGTGCCGTCTGACGAAGCAAAGCACTCTTACCCGCCATGTTCGGGCCGGTGATGATGATGATTTGCTGTGTCTGGGTATCGAGGAAGACATCGTTGGCGATGTATCGTTCCCCGATGGGGAGCTGCTTTTCGATAACCGGATGGCGTCCTCCATGTATGTCTATCACGTCGCTATCATCGACGAGCGGGCGAATGTAGCGATTCTCCTCTGCACTCTGAGCGAAGGAAAGGAGGCAGTCGAGCTGGGCAAGCAGCGACGCGTCCTTCTGTATGGGAGCGACATAGGCTGCCAGAGCCGTGATGAGACGGTCGAAGAGTTGTGCCTCGAGGCTGAGGATGCGTTCCTCCGCACCCATGATTTTCTCCTCGTACTCCTTGAGTTCCTGGGTGATGTAGCGTTCGGCCTGCGTCAGCGTCTGCTTGCGAATCCATTCGGCAGGCACTTGGTCCTTGTAGGTGTTGCGCACCTCGAGGTAGTAGCCAAACACGTTGTTGTAGCCAATCTTCAGGCTTTGGATGCCGGTCGCCTCTATCTCCCTTTGCTGCATCTCCAGCAGGTATCCCTTGCCCTGATATGCTATCTTGCGCAACTCGTCGAGCTCCGCATCCACACCATCCATGATGACACCACCGTTTGCAACCAGCAGGGGGCAGTCGGGACGCACTTCGCGAGCTATCCTGTCGCGTATCTCGGCACAGAGTTCGAGCTGCTCTCCTATCTCGCGAAGCGTGCCGTCTTCGGCTCCGCAGCAGGTCGCCTTTATCGATTCAACTGCCTGCAATGCCACTCGCAGCTGTACGATGTCCCTGGGCGAGACACGCCTCGCACTCACCTTCGAAATGATGCGCTCGAGGTCGCCTACTGTCTGGAGCGGCTCCAAGACAGCCTCTCTCGTGTCGGGATTGCGGAAGAAACTCTCCACGACGTCTTGCCTTTTGCTTATCTGGGCAGGGTCTTTCAGGGGGAAGAGCATCCAGCGATGGAGCATGCGGGCACCCATCGGCGTGACCGTCTTGTCGATGACGTCGAGGAGCGATATGCCGCCCTCGTTCATGCTGGCTATCAGCTCAAGGTTCCTGACGGTGAACTTGTCGAGCCGCACGAAGCGGTCTTCCTCGATGCGGCGCAGGGAAGTGATGTGGCCGAGCTGCTGGTGCTGCGTCATCTCCATGTATTGCAGGATGACGCCTGCCGCTATGACGCCGCTCTGCAAGTGCTCCACGCCGAATCCCTTCAGGTTCTTCACCTCGAAATGGCGCAGGAGCTTCTGCTTCGCCGACTGCTCCGAGAAGGCCCAGTCATCGAGTTCAAAGGTGACATAGCGTGTGCCGAAGCATCCCTCGAACATCGCTCTCCGCCCTCGCTCGTAAAGGACTTCCTTCGGAGCAAAGGAGGCCATGAGCTTGTCGATGTAGTCCGTCGTGCCTTCCGTCACAAGGAACTCGCCCGTACTGATGTCGAGGAGAGACATTCCGCAAGCCTGCTTGCCGAAGTTAATGGCGCAGAGGAAGTTGTTCTCCTTGTGGTTGAGCACCGTGTCTGCCATTGTGACACCAGGCGTCACCAGCTCCGTGATGCCTCGCTTGACGAGCGTCTTCGTCATCTTCGGGTCTTCGAGCTGGTCGCAGATGGCAACGCGCTTGCCTGCCCTGACGAGCTTCGGCAGATATGTGTCGAGGGCATGATAGGGGAAGCCGGCCATCGGGATGCTCTGCGCAGCAGGATTCTTGCCATTGCTTCGGCGGGTAAGCGTGATGCCGAGTATCTCCGCAGCAATCACCGCATCGTCGGCATACGTCTCGTAGAAGTCGCCGCAACGGAACAGCAGCAACGCCTCGGGGTGCTTCGCCTTGAGGTCGTAGAACTGCTTCATCATCGGTGTCAACGCTTCCTGTGCCATAATGCTTAGTCTTTTATCTTGATGTTATCGATGGTGAAGGACGAAGTGCCGCTCATCTCGACATCGGCAACGATGGTCGGCATCACGTCGTAGTTGAGCACAAGGCCCGTGATGTATTTCAAGCCAGGCGTACAAAGCACACGGACTGTCTCGCCGGAGAGGTCGTAGCTTAACTGCTCGCCAATCCATACGGGCTCTTCACCGAAGCCGCCCATATCGCTGACGGTATCGGTGACGCAGCAAAGCAGGCACTTCTCGTCGTAGAAAGAGATGCTTTGTCCTTCGATATTGTAGCTCAGGCGTTGCAGCAAAACTTGTTGCATGTCGTATGGATCGATGCTTTGCACGATGTTGGCAGAGCCGTCGTCGTTTACATGAAGCTGATACAGGCGCTGCACGAAGATGCCTGTTCCCTCCATTTCTCCACAAGCGAGCCACAAGGTCTGTGTCTCTGCATCGTATCGCGCTGACGGATTATTGCCGTGACGAATGTCGGGGAAAGATGTTGTCTGACCGTCTTTTATAACCACCACGCCCATGCCTTCCGAGGACCGTTCTTCGCTGAGACGCATCAGACTCCAGACTTCGATGTTTTCCTTCGTGTCTTCGAACGTCTTCTCATATCGTTCGTCAAGTTCTACGTAAGCCATCGCCTCACGTACTTCTGTCGAAGCCGGCTCAAATCCGAAAGCCTCTTCGATAGTGCCCGAAACAGGCATCACCTCGATGTCTTTGCCTTGACAAGCTATCATGATGCCGCACACAACCAGTGCCGCAACCATCCACAAACTGCCGTTCCTTATCATCCTTCTCTATACATTATATATTATTATATGTCATCTGACCCTGCAAAGATAACGATTATTTCTGGAATGGCAAAGTGTTTGGGCAGAAAAAGCGCTGAGGCAAGCGAACTATGTCGCTTGCCTCAGTGAATATTATAGCTTATTTCCCTTTAATGAAGATTAGGGAAAGGCTTTACCATTCCTCGTCCCAGAGATTGACGTTCTTGTTTTCCTTTGTCAGGATGTCGCCTTCGTCATCAATTATGTCATCAATGCTGTCAACAATAGGCAACGACTCTGCCATCATGTGCATTGTGCCGAGCGCAACAACAAAGCAGGTCGGCTGATTATAAAACTTCTTCATTAGTATAAAACTTTTTTGCCGTTAATAATGTTAATGCCCTTCTGAGCCTTGCTCATGCGCTGACCGGCGAGGTTGAAGATAGAGCCATTGACCATTGAAGATTGACCTTCTACCATTTCAATAGCTGTTGCTTCGTCTTCCTCGAAGCCATAGAAGCTCTTCACGCCGGCACTGATTACGAGATAAGCCTTGCCAGCGGGAATAACAATCTCTTCTTTAACTCTATAGAAGCCTACTGCGCCGTTCTTCGCTGCGAGGCAATACTGTGTGCCGTTAGCTGTGACAGCTTCTGTTGCAGCAATGAGTTCGTTGCCAGCAACTGCCGCTGCATACTCTACTGCGTATGGGAAGTTGTAGGTGCCTGCATTTGCCTTAACAACAACAGCTTCGCCTGCAGGGATAGAGCCGGTGATAGGCGCGAGGTGAACACTGCTGCCGTTAACCTGAGCGGCAAAGACTTCTACGCCTTCAGGAATCTCAAGTTCGGCTTCTGCAACGATTGTAGCATAACCAGCATCTGAGACAGTCACAGCTTGAGTGGCTGTGCCTTCCATCCATACAAGCACAGGATACTGACCTGCTGCGATGAACTTCCAGTCGTTCGTCATGTCCCAACCCATCGTTGTTGTGTAGAAGCTCTTGCACTTCATGTCTGCATCGGGAGCGGTCTTGCCTTGATAGCCATTGAGATCGTCGAACTCCATTGTCATGCCGGCTTTCAACTCTGCAGAAGCATCGTTATGGGTTGACTTAAAGATTGTGGAAGCTGCCACATGGTTGTTCTCGTATGTTGTTTTTGTATGTTGAGCTACAAGCGGAGTGATAGTAGTCTTCGCTGTCGTAAGCATTGTGGCTGCCATGATGTTATTCTGTATGGTTGTTGCATTGTCTTTTTCTATACGAGAGATAAAGCCTCCGACATCGCCTGCACCATTACCACACCTTACCGAGCCAAGGAACAAACTCTTCTCGAGAGTAAGTCCACTGGATGTTCCGACGAATCCACCAGCTTGATAAACTGTGGAATAAACTTCGGCGTCTGTGATGCAATTGGAAATAACGCAAGTCCCTTCTGTATTGCCCACGAATGCACCTACATGGTCAAAGCCCTCAACTTTGGACCCTTTCATAATGGCAACACGGTTGAAGGTTGTGTTCTTTGCATTACCGACGATAATGCCGACATTCTGAGTGCCATTGACCTTCACGTTTGCTTTATCAAATCCGAGGTCGTGGATGTTTGCGCCATTGGTCAAGCCAAAGAGGCCTGTGTTCTTCTTGACAACATTAATATTTAGATTCTTAAGCCAGTGACCGCCACCGTCGAACTCGCCGCTGAAGGGAACAATGTGGTCGTTTGCTTCTTCGCCATTGCCAAAGCCGGCAAAGCCCGCAAGGTCAACATCCTGTGTCAGACGAATGTTGACGGTTGCACCGCCTTGAATCATAGCTCTCAGCCAATTGAACTGCTCAACAGTTGTCGGCTCATAGAAGCCCCCATTCAAGGTCATGAAGTTGGGGTTAGGCTGATTACATACAGTACAGATGCCATTTGCATCGTATGTATGATTACCTGTAGCAGGCTCAACACCCGACAATCTTGTAACGCCGCAAACGGAGCATTGCTGTTCGCCGCCACCGTCAGCAACACAGGTTGGTGCCACATAAGTGGTGTTCACCCAAGTATGAGTCTGACAAGCACCAACCACATGGAACTCGCCAACCTGAGTCCAGCCAGTACCCTTCATGGCATTCAGTGTCAGCTTGATGTACTTGAACGAGTCGCTGACATTGGAAGGTGTATAGTCAAAGGTCTTATAATTAAGATTATCTATTTTGCCATCGGTCACTTCGTCAATTGTTGTCCATGTGCTGTTGTCATTCGAACCTTCTATTGTCCATGACTTAGGAGCACGGTCGCCATATCTACCATCATCATGTGTCGTAAATGAATAGCTCTTTACAGAATGAGGGGTATCATCGGAAGTCTTAATGGTTACCCAGTTGCCAGCGAGATTGTTGCCTTCCCATTTCCGGCCCAAAAGCCAGTCAACAGCCTTTCTGGAATCATTTGGGTCAGAATTTGGGTCATTTGGGTCTTTGCGATCATCGGAAGAAGCATACCAATCATAAGTTACAGTAGAATACTTGTCGTAGCAGAAATTAAATTTGGTCAACTGAACGAAACCACCATCATCAAGGGTTACCTTGAAGTATTTATAAGCGGTGCCCACGGTGTTCTTGTCGCAGAAGAAGCGTTGCGTGTAATTGTTCTTTTGCTGTACAAAGCCACCAAGACTGGAGAGTTGTACCCAAGATGAAGAAGTGGCATCATTTTTAGCATTCTCATCATTGCTTCCATAAAGTGACCACTTTGAAACGCAACGGCCATACTGCTCATTGTCGTTGGCAGTTGTCATCTCATAACCCCACATATATACAGCCTGAGATGCTTCGACGATAGCATAGCAGACGTCGGCTCCTGCTACATTGCTTGCATTGCCGCAGTACTTGGTTGTAAGGCAATCGTCGAAGAGCTTGTTCATGCCTTCGTTCGTATTATTGGTGTTGCTCTGTCCCTTTACATATGTAAAGTCCACTTTATCTAAAGGATAAGTGGCATCCGTGAAGCTGAACCCGTCCATCTGGCAGTAATTAGTCCAATCTCCAGAAAGCTCCTTCACTTCAATCTTATAATAGTTATAGAAGTTGTCAGCGTCAGCATTGGAAAGAGTCAAAGGAACTTCTTCGAACTGGGCTGTAGGCAAGTTCTCGTCTTTGGAATCAATCAAGACCCAGCCGGCAGCGTCGCGAGTGGCATCTGCTTCACTGCTGAAGTTTCCTGCATAAATCTCCCACTTCTTCCAGTTGCGCCCTGTATGATCATGCGTGTCACCTGCAATTACCAATTTATACGAGGTAGCTTTGATTGGGAGAGAAGTCTTGAAGACTACATACGGGTCATCATCGTGGGTTCCCCACTTTGTGTTTGTCGTGCCGTCGAACAACTTGGCAGGTCCTTCATTCGCATTCCAGTTTGAACCGCTCAATGCTGTATGTACAAAGGCATTGGCATTCTGTACGCCCAGCATGATGGCTAAGGCGAACAATGTTAATAGTTTTTTCATTTGTTTTTTGTTATTAATTTGCTTATTGTTAATAATAATAATCTTTTTTCTTGTTGTGTGCGGGTTTTTGCACACAGAACTTCTGCAAAAATACAGTTTTTTAAGGAAATAACCTACCAGCACCATTGTTAAAAAATGTCAAATGCATCAAAATATATTGTTTGGCGTTTTTAAGATTGGGGAAACCAAGTGACTGATAACATGAGATGACAAGCACTTTTGTAAAGATTCTTCTCTTGCGGATGCGTTTTAAGCGCGTTTTTTGACAGTCGTGGCACTTTTCATCACTCGAGGCGAGAAGTGGGCTCAAAACGCATGCCTATTGACAATCAATGGGTTACAAAGCATCATCTCAAGACAAAATATCATAAAGGTATCAGAATCCTTCGAGGTGCTGGCAAACGAAGTAAAGTTTTAGGTGAAATTTGACGGAAAAAGACACTCAACGCAACAGGCGGGAAATGCAAACTCCGCATGCGGCGTTGGTCATCACAGCACGCGGCGTTGGTCATCACAGCACGCGGCGTTGGTCATCACAGCACGCGGCGTTGGAAAAGGCGGCACGCGATACAGGCAAATGCAACGTTTTTCATCCGATTTTTTGTAAAGATATTTCCGAGAATGCTGAAGGCAGCACAACAACTGCCTTTTTAAAAAATTTCTGCATTCTTCGTTCTTCATTCTTCATTTTTTCGTATCTTTGCAGGCAAAACGACAAAACAAAAGACATCATGAAACGCATCCTGACTTTGGCAGTCGCTGCTTTGGCTGCCTTTTTGAACATTGAAGCCGCCTCACAAATGAAGGCTCCGAAAGGCGGCAAACCTATTAGCGACGAACTGCTTGGCATTTTCTTCGAGGACATCAGCTACGCTGCCGACGGCGGCATCTTCGCCGAACTCGTGCAGAACGGCTCGTTCGAGTACAACCCGACGGAGCGCGACGGATGGGGGCCAGGCACCTCGTGGCGCTTCATTCGTCCCGGCCATTCGCTCGGACGCATGGAGCCTCGCATGGACAATCCGCTGCATCCGAACAATCCCACATACATGCGCCTCTACATCGAACGCGTGGGACATTACTATGACTTCGACGGATGGACGGGCGTCGGCATAGAGAACAGCGGCTTCGACGGCTTTGCTGTGAAGGCCGGACAGAAGTACGACTTCTCTGCTTTCCTGCGCAATGTGGAGGGAGACAACAAGGAAGTTCGTGTCGTGCTGGTCGAGCCAGGACGTCCTGCAAAGGTTCTTGCCGACCAGACAATCGTGGCGTCGTTGAACACTTGGCAGCAAATCCCGACGACGCTCACGCCCTCCGAGAGCAGCTCTCGAGCTGTCCTGCAACTCCTTGTCTTGGGCAAAGGCGCCATCGACATCGACCAAGTTTCGCTCATGCCGCAGGACACCTACAAGGGCCACGGCCTTCGCAAGGACCTGATTCAAGCGCTGGCCGACCTGAAGCCGAAGTTCATGCGCTTCCCCGGCGGCTGTGTGGTGCATGGAGGCGGCGACGGATTCTGGAACACGTACCGCTGGAAGACGACTCTCGGCCCGCGTCACGAACGCAAAGCCCTCAAGAACACCTGGGGCTACCATCAGTCGATGGGGCTCGGCTACTACGAGTACTTCCAGCTTTGTGAAGACCTCAATATGGCACCGGTGCCTATCCTGCCTTGCGGCGTGTCGTGCCAGGGAACCAATGGCGGCTGGGGCATGAAGGGACAGGCGCAGGATGTGGCTCCCATGTCGGAGATGGACGAATGGACGCAGGACGCACTCGACCTCATCGAATGGGCCAATGGCGACGTCACCACGAAGTGGGGCAAGATTCGTGCCGAGCAGGGTCACCCGAAGCCCTTTGGTCTGAAGTATCTCGGCCTGGGCAACGAGGAACGCATCTCGCCCGAGTTCTGCGAGCGATTCAAGTATATGTACGAGCGCGTGACGAAGGCTCATCCCGAGATAGTCATCGTGGGAACTGTCGGCCCTGGCTCGCATCCGGGCAACAGCGACTACGATAACGGCTGGAAGCTTTGCGACGAGCTCGGCATACCCTTGGCAGACGAACACTACTACGAGCCGCGCGACTTTTTCCTCAACAACAGGCAGTACGACAGCTATCCGCGTGGCAAGAAGACGAAGGTCTATCTTGGCGAGTACGCTGCAAAAGACTCAAAGCTCATCGATGCGCTGGCAGAAGGCCTGTATCTGCTGCATGTGGAGCGCAATGCCGACGTGGTTCGCATGACGAGCTATGCGCCGCTCTTTGCACGCAAGAACAACACTTCATGGAACCCAGACCTGATTTATTTCGACAACGAGAAGCCTTTCCTGACCTGCAGCTACTATGTGCAGCAGATGTTCGGGCAGTCGGCAGGACAATATTATTATGGTGACTGCGTACGCTTCGAGGGCGATAAGGCCGGCGTGGTGCAGCCTGTAAAGGACAGCCACTACGGTCAGTCGGTCGTTCTGAACACCAAGACGCGCCGCCTCTATGTGAAGCTCTGCAACGCCACGGACGAGGCAAAAGTGGCACACATCAACCTGAGTCGCTTCGGCAAGGCGAAACGGGCGACAAAGACGATGCTCTGCGGCCAGCCCGACGACAAGAACAACTTCGACCAGCAACCCATCGCGCCTGTGCAGCAAGCCTTCAATGCCAAGAGCCGTATGGACATGTCCCTGCCGCCCTACTCGTTCACGATGCTGGAGGTGGAGCTGTAGATGCGAGGGGCGAAGCGTGCTCTTCGCATTGAAAAGCGCGCCTTGTTTCATAGAGAATCCCTGAAGAATGAAGAATAACATCCTGTCTTTTCTATTAGCGCTGAGCCGTTGGCTGGCGCGATACACGAGTGCCTTCATCATCCTGATTGCCATCGTAGCCTTCTTCCTGCCCGACTCCTTTGCGTGGGTGCAGCAAGGGCAGAGGGCTTCGGTCATCCTTGGCCTCATCATGCTGACGATGGGCTGCACGCTCTCCACGGAAGACTTCCGCATCCTGCTCTCCCGTCCCGTTGACATCCTCATCGGCAGCATAGCGCAGTACACCATCATGCCGCTGGTGGCCTGGATGCTGGCCCGACTCTTCCACCTCGATGCCTTCATGGCAGCCGGCATCATACTGGTCGGCTGCTGTCCCGGAGGCGTGAGCAGCAACATCATGAGCTTCCTGTGCAAAGGCGATGTGGCCTACAGTGTGGGCATGACCACCGTCAGCACCGTCCTCTCTCCCTTTGTGACGCCCTTGCTGGTGCTGTGGCTGGCGGGGGCAGAGATCGATGTCGATGCCTGGGGAATGTTCCAGAACATCTTGCTCGTGACGCTGCTGCCGGTGACGCTCGGCGTGGCCTTCAACTACTTTTTCTCCGGAAGGAAATACTTCCGGCACTTGCAGCAGATCATGCCGGGCGTGAGTGTGCTGTGCCTGGCTTGCATCGTGGGAGGCGTCATCTTTACCGTCCATCCCCAACTGCAGGCAAACGGGCTGAAACTCATCCTGCTGACGCTGGCCGTCGTCACCCTGCACAACGGCACAGGCTATCTGCTGGGCTACTTGGTCGGCAAGGCCTTCGGCTTCAACACAGCCAAGCGGCGAACCCTCTCCATCGAGGTGGGAATGCAGAATGCAGGCATGGCCACCGTGCTGGCCCGCAACTTCTTCGCCTCGCCAACCATCATCGCGATGAATCCCATGGCTGCCCTCGCCGTCATTCCCTGCGCCATATCCTGCGCCTATCATAGCATCTCAGGGACTTTGCTTGCAGGCTATTTCTCTTGGCAAGATGAAACCAAGCACGCCTAATTGCCAAACTAGGCACGTTAAGTTGGCAAACTTAACACGTTAACTTTGCAAAGTTGGCACGTTAAGTTTGGATTTTAACCACGCCGTGTTTTCCGACAAGCATAGGCTCATCACAAATCATCTCTCGTCGATTACTACAAATATGTGTTTCATTACTACGAATAAACGTTAAATAAGGCTTCAACACAACACTTTTCTGCATTTCCCCCATTGTGTTTTCAGAAACTCTCCTTTTCTTTGTGTCAGCAAACATAACAAAACTATTTAATTTAACTTATTTCATTATGGAAAAGACACTTTTTTCAAGGAGAATGGTTTGGGGCTGCCTGCTTCTTCTTGCTTTTGCCTTTTGTGGATGCACAGGCGAAAAGCAGTCGTTTGTAGAAACAGTAAACGGCGTGTCGTTCGAGATGATACATGTTGATGGCTCAACTCTAAGAAAGGAACAGCCGAAAGGCTTCTTTATCGGACAGACTGAAGTGACGCAAGAGTTGTGGGAAGCTGTGATGGGTTCTAATCCTAGCTGTTTCAAAGGAAAGGGCAATCCTGTTGAGTATGTGAATTGGAACGAGTGTCAAGACTTCATTGCAAAGCTCAACAAGTTGACAGGAAAGGCCTATCGTCTGCCAACCGAAGAGGAATGGGAGTTCGCTGCTCAAGGTGGGAACAAAAGCCAAGCGTATGAATATAGCGGAAGCAACAATATAGATGAGGTGGCTTGGAACTGGAACAATAGCGACAAGAAGACTCATCCCGTCAAACAAAAAGCAGCAAACGAACTTGGTCTATACGATATGAGCGGAAACGTCTACGAATGGTGCGAAGACTTGACCACGCTTGATGACACCATTCAGGTTCGCGCAATTCGTGGAGGAAGTTGGTGGGCAGACGATATCGACGCTTGTCGCATCTCTTGCAAACGTAATTTATGGCCAGACAACAACGATAATAACGTTGGACTTCGCCTTGCATTATAAGCCTTCCATCCACATAAGATTATACGAAGAGAGGCAAGCGAATCATCGCTTGCCTCTTTTCATTGTTAGCTTTAAGGTAGGAGAAGTATTATTCGTCCAGTTTGATACGAACATTACGATACCAAACGTCGTCGCCATGATCTTGGAAAGCGATGTAACCACCTTTTTTAAGTCTTTGTGTACAAGGTATTGCAAAAAATTGTATATTTGCATAGCTAATCCATGAAATACGGCATGCAGAAAAGCTCTGTTTGCCAAAAAGAACAATGAAACACACTATGAGAAAGAGCAATATTGCCTTACTGCTTCTGATGACTTTCTTATGCTCCGCTCTTCCGCTGCAAAGGCTGCATGCAGAGGGCCTCGGCACGAAACTGGTGGGGACTGCGATGGGCGCTGACGAGAATTCGCGCTCGTGGGTGGGACTGGACCTGGGCACGCCTCACATCATCTACCGCGTGGGATGGCGCCAACTCGCGGGTACCTCGGAGTCGGGCAGCGTGGTGCTGGGACTCTTCGAAGGCTCCAACCGCGAGGACTTCATGGATGCCATTCCTCTCTACATGATTACAGAGGAAGGGACAGCAGGCGAGTTCTCGTATGCCGAAGTGCAGGTCTCGCGAGGCTTCCGCTATGTCCGTTGGTGCGCTCCTGCCGACACGCACAGCGACATTGCCGAGGTGGAGTTCTACGGCTACCAAAACGAAGGAAACGACAGCCGGTTCTATCAGATTTCCAATCTGCCGACACTCTCCTACCACACCTACGCAGGGATAGAGCCCTACGACAAAGTGCATGAGCTGGAGTCGGAAATGTGCATCATCTACGACGGCGGAACCCGTCTGCAAGAATATCCCATACTGGCTCGCGAGCGAGGGAACGGCTCCCGCTATGAACTCTTCAAGAAGCGCCCCTACCGCATCAAGTTCAACGACGGGAAGTCGCACCACATGCTGCGTGGCTCAGCACTGGAAAGCCCAGCCAAGGCAAAGAAATGGACGCTCATACCCAACTGGCGCGACAAGAGTCTGATGCGCAACAACGTCGCCTTCGAGATGAGCCGACGGCTGGGGCTCAAATATACGCCGTGGATTCAGAATGTCGACGTCATAGTGAACGGAGAATACAAAGGCAACTATCAGCTCTGCGACCAAGTGACGGTGGGACCAAACCGCGTGGACATCTTTGAAATGCTGTCAGGCGACATCGACTATCCCAGCATCACCGGCGGATATCTCCTCGAGATAACAAGCCCGGGAGGGGAGGCCTACCATTTCAGTTCAAGCCACGGCATCCCCGTCGACATCAAGTCGCCCGACGAAGATGACATCACATCCCAGCAATTCTCCTACATTCAAAATGCATTCCTCGAGATGGAAGCCAAACTTTGGGCAGACAATTATCAGGATCCCGAAAAGGGGTATCGCAGCAAGCTCGACTTGGAAAGTTTCCTGCGGCTCTTTCTGGTGGGTGAGTTCTCAGGCAACAACGACGCCATGTGGAGCATATATCTGTATAAGGAAAGGGAGGACGACCTCTTTTACTTCGGGCCGGTATGGGATTTCGACCTCAGCATGGACAATGACCAGCGGACGTATCCGGCAAACGGGAAGCCTAACTGGCTTTTCAACTACGGCGCGGCTGTCACCGGCATACGCGATTTCGTGAATCGCATCCTTTCCGATCCGTATGCCAACGAGGCGCTGAGCAACATATGGAGTAAGATGCGAGACAGCGGCGCATTCAGCCAAGACAGTCTCTGGGCTTTCGTGGACAGCTTGGGCCATGTGATGGACCAATCCCAGAAACTCAATTTCACCCGTTGGGACAACCTGGACCAGCTGCTCACGCTGCAGCAGTTTGCTCCCGGCACCTACAAGGGTGAGCTCGACATCATCAAGAACTACCTGGCCGAGCGCATCCGATGGATAGACCAGAAGCTCGGATACAAGGATTACGACATCGAGCTTCCGACAGACACGCTGCTCATCATCAATACGCCGGAAGACCTCCTGGCTTTCTCGCGAGCCGTGAACTACTATGGCCTCACAAGCCTGAGCGGACGCCTTAATGCGGACCTCGACCTCAGCACGGTCAGCCCGCAGCTGGAACCCATCGGATGTGTTGGCAACCCCTACAAGGGATGCTTCGACGGGCAAGGGCACACCATCAGTCACCTGACGCTGCAATCGAGCAGGAACTATGCCGGCCTCTTTGGCGTGGTAGGCGGCGGCGTCATTATCAAGAACCTTGTGCTCGACTCGACGTGCTCCATCAAGGGCAATGCCTTTGTCGGCCTCATCGGTGGCTCCAACGGAAGCGGAACGGTCACGATGGAGTGCCTGGGCAACGAGGGCTCCGTGACGGCTATGGCCCAGAATGCAGGTGGCATCTTCGGCTGTAATATGAGTGCGGCTGCCACACCCATCTTCCGCAACTGCTATGTGTCGGGACCTGTGAAGGGAGGCAGGGAAAGCGGTCAGATTACGGGCTACGCAGCGAATGGCCAGGCCTACAACTGCTATGGCAGCGGCAGCGTGGAGGGTTTCTATTATGCTGACATGACCGACGCCATGTTGCGAGGCAGACCATACGCCGTCAACTGCTATTCCATCTACCCCGACAAGAAAGCCACCGTCGTGGACGAGACTCAGATCACCGGCGGCGAGCTCTGCTATCTCCTCAACCAAGAGGACAATCTGCCTACGCCTGTCTGGTATCAGACGCTTGGGCAGGACGCTCATCCCGTGCTGAACAAGACGCATGCGAAGGTGACGCTCGGCGACGACGGGACATTCTTCAACGAGGACGACCCCAACATCATTACCTCTCCCTTCTGGGCAACCAAAGCAGACGGGTATGAGTCGTATTCCATCACAGGCATCCCCACGACGAGGGCGCAGAAAGGCATTCACATCATCCGCACTCGAGGAGGCAAGGCCTACAAGGTGCTGATGAAATGAGGCCCGAGTGGCGGTGCATCGCTCGTGCCGAAGGGGAGACACTCCGCGAGTGAGGCCTCGGCAAACGCCGCATGCTGCATGCCTCCTCGCCGCCTTTGGAATTATGTTCTTTGGCATGCTGCAGTCTGAATACGCAAACCGCGAACCTACATACGCAGCTTGCGGATGCAGAGACTCTGCCTGCGAATGCAGAAACGCGGACTGCGCATAAAAAACCCGATGAAATGGGGGAAAAATGAGAACAGAGGGGAAAGAAGAATTGAAAAGAGGGAAAGGTAAAAAGGCGAAAAGGGGAATCGAGAGTATCCTTAGCGAGACATCACAACTTAAAACAAAGAGATATGGAACGGAGAGAGTTTATCTACAAATCGTCATTGATGGGCGCCGGACTTTTGCTGAGCCCCACACTGGCTCGCGCTGCCGGAAAGAAGGTGGGCGCCAACGACAAAATCCAAATCGGACTGATAGGCTGCAACGGTCAGGGGTTCAGCAACCTGAGGTCTTTCCTGAAGAACCCGGAAGTGGAGTGCGTGGCACTGGCCGATGTGGACCAGAGCGTGCTGGAGCGCCGAGTGGCCGATGTGGAGAAGATTCAGGGCAAGAAACCCAAGGGCGTGTATAAGGACTGGCGCCGCCTGATTGACGACAAGAACGTCGACGTCGTCATCATCGGCACTCCCGACCATTGGCACTGCCTGCAACTGGTGGCCGCCTGCGAGGCCGGCAAGGATGTCTATTGCGAGAAGCCTCTGGGCAACAGCATCGAGGAGTGCAACATCATGGTTCGCGCAGCAGAAAAGTACAACCGCGTAGTGCAGGTGGGACAATGGCAGCGCAGCGACCCTCATTGGCAGGACGCAATGGCGTTCGTCCACAGCGGTCAGCTGGGAAAGATACGCACGGTGCGCGTCTTCTCCTATCAGGGATGGTGTCCCTCAATCCCCGTAAAGCCTGACGGCTCCGCTCCAGAAGGTGTGGACTACGACATGTGGCTCGGCCCGGCTCCCAAGCGCCCGTTCAACCCCAACCGCTTCCACTTTACCTTCCGCTGGTTCTGGGACTATGCAGGCGGACTGATGACAGACTGGGGCGTACACCTGCTGGACTATGCCCTCTTCGGCATGAATGTGACGGCGCCCAACTCCATCATGGCTTCCGGCGGCAAGTTCGGCTATCCCGACGATGCCTGCGAGACGCCAGACCTGCTACAGACCATCTACACATTCAACGACTTCACCGTGATGTGGGACCACGCCATCGGCATTAACGACGGCGCCTACGGCCGAAGCCACGGGCTGGGCTTCGTGGGCGAGAACGGTACGCTCGTCATAGACCGAGGCGGATGGGAAGTCATCCCCGAGAACGTGAGCGGAAAGAAGCGCATGGAGGCAGTCGAACTGCACAAGGCCTATGGCGGCGGCGGACTCGACCTGCACGTCAAGAACCACCTGGAGTGCATCAAGGCGAAGACGCCGGAGAAATGCAACGCCAGCATCCAGATCGGTGCCCACATCGCAAAGTTCGCACATCTGGGCAACATAGCGTACCGCACCGGCAAGAAGCTTACATGGGACGGCACAACCTTCCACGATGCCGAGGCCGACGCGTACCTCTGCAAGGAATACCGCAACCCCTGGAAGCTGCCTAAGGTTTGACGCAGCCTCCAAAGGCTAAGGAACAATTCCCCCCCCACATATTATATATATATAGCAGCAGCGGCACATATTTATAGCAGCAGCGGCACAGCATAAAACAGGGGCAGCCCCATGAGGACTGCCCCTGTGTCGTATGCATACGAAGGAGGGAATTATTCGTCGAGCTTAATGCGGACATTGCGATACCATACGTCGTCGCCATGATCCTGGAAGGCGATGTAGCCTCCGTCCTTCTGTCCCTCCACAATCATCAGGTCGTAAGCAGCAGGGAACTCGCCGCCCTTGCAGAACTTGCTGCCGTCGAGCATTTCCTTCCACTTCGGCGTCCACAGGTGATACTCGAGGACTTCTTCTCCGTTCTGGTAGTGCCATACGCTTCCCTTGAAGACGCGGATCTTCACCGTGTTCCATTCGCCGAAAGGCTTAGCGTTCTGAGGAACGGCGGGAATCATGTCGTAGAGCGACGCAGCCTGTCTGTTGCCGTCTTTTCCTTGGTTGGCGTCCTCATGGTTGGCATTGTCGAGCACCTGATACTCCGAGCAGGATTGCCAGATGGGCAAGTAGTTGCCGTCCTTTCCCTTAGCCTCCTGTGCCAGATAGAAGATGCCGGAGTTGCCACCCTTGCTGATCTTGTACTCGCACTCGAAAGTGAAGTTCTTGAACTTGTGGGCAAAGAGGAGGTCGCCGCCGCCTTCCACTTGAGCTTCGCCCGTGCCGCTGCCAACGAGATGGATGCAGCCGTCGGCATTCTCCCAGCTTGTGGGAACAGCATCCTGGCCGTAGCCGCGCCATCCGTCGAGGCTGGTGCCATCAAAGAGCACATAGTAGCCGTCGGCATCCACCTTCAGCTGAGCGAGGTCATACTGCTCGTTGTCGACAATCGTAGCGCTGTCCTGAGGAGCATTCGGGTCTTGCTTCTCTACACAATTCTTGCAGGCTTCGCAGTCGCAATTACACTTCTTCTGACCACAGCAAGCGGTCAGGAACATTGCTGCCAGTGCAGCAACATAGATGATTGTTTTCTTCATGTTAATGGGTTTTATAGGGTTAATGGGTTTTATGGGCTTTATGAATTAAATAGGATTGATGGGGTTGCAGGTTCTCCCCTTTGGGGGAGTTAGAGAGGGGCCTTTACTTCCATCCGCTCAGGTCCTGCGGGTTCTCTATGATGGAGGGTATCTTCTCGAAGATGGCCTTCCACTTGGCGGCATCGAACTTCGGCCGGCGGTCGTAGTAATAGACGCCGTTCTTTTCCTGTTCCACGTCCGTTATCTGTGTATAGCAGAAGCCGGTGATGTGCTTGCTGGCTATGATGGCGTCCACTTCCTTCTCGAGAATCTTGAAGAACTCGTCCTCGGTCTCAATCTGTGCGCCGTAGCCCCAGGAGTTGGCGCGTTCTTCCTTTGGAATCCAACCCAGTCCGCCGAACTCATCCAGCATGTAGGGCTGTCCGTTGTAGTTGGCGAGATAGTCCTTGCCGCCCATGTTGCGATAAGGTTCCACGCCCTTCTTTATCTCATGATTAGCGGTGAGACGCTCATACTCGCGGCTGTAGTCGTGCACGCTCCATATATCGGTCTTGACGTGGGCATCGCCGCTGGCATCGTTGATGGGTCGTGTGGGGTCGATGGCCTTGGTGAGGTTGTAGAGGTCGTTGACGAAGCGGACATAGACGCCGTCGCGAGCGCCCCAGGTCTCATTGAGGGGTGTCCAGGTGACGATAGAGGGATGGTTGCGGTCGCGCACCACTTCGTCGGCCCACTCCGTGAGGAAGTTGCGGACGGCCTCTTCGTTGTTGACATCCAAGCCCCAGCTTGCCTGCTCGGCCCAAGTGATGTAGCCCAGTTTGTCGGCCCAGTAGAAGTATCTTTCCTCGAAGACCTTCTGGTGCAGACGGGCGCCGTTGAAGCCCACGGCCTTGCTCATCTCGATGTCGTGCTTGAGCGCCTCGTCGCTTGGCGCCGTCCAGATGCCGTCGGGATAGAAGCCCTGGTCGAGCACGAGACGCTGGAAGTAGGGCTTGTTATTGAGGTAGAAGTAGCCGCCGGCCAAGTGTATCTTGCGCATTCCGGCATAGGACTTCACCTTGTCGAGCACGTTGCCCTTGGCGTCGCGCACCGTATAGACGACATCATAGAGGTTGGGCTCTTCGGGCCACCACAGCTTGGGGTTCTTGATGGGCAGCACGATGACGGTGTTGTTGGTGGCAGGAGCTGTCTTTGTCGAGACGAGCTTCTTGCCGTCGAACACCTCAACTTTCAGCATATTGCCGTTGCCCTCCTCGTAGAACTCGGGGCGGACGACGAGCTGCTGCTGGTCGATGTCGGGTGTGGCGAAGACTTGCTTCAGAGCCATCGGGCAGACTGCTTCCATCCAGACCGTCTGCCAGATGCCGGTGACACGTGTGTAGTTGCAACCTGCACTGTAGTAGCCTGTGCTCTGCTTGCCGCCGGGCTGCTTGCCGCCGCGCAGGTTGTCCTTCACCTGAATGACAAGGTTTGCACTTTCGCCAGCCTTCACGAACTTTGTGATGTCGATGGAGAAGGAAGAGCCTGCGCCGCAATGGCGACCCACCTTCTTCCCGTCGAGGTAGATGGTTGCGTCGTAATCGACGGCACCGAAGTTGAGCAGGATGTTCTTCTCAGCCCAGCCAGCCGGGATGCTAATGGTGCGCTGGTACCAGATGCAGGGGATGAAGTCGGTGTGCTTCACGCCGGAGAGGCTGCTCTCGGGGCAGAAGGGTACGGTTATCTTGCCGTCGAAGCCCTTGCTGTTGCGGAAGTCACGCTCCGCACCAGTCTGTCCGAAGTCGAAGCTGTAGGTCCAAGTGCCGTTGAGGTTCACCCAAAGTTCGCGTTCGAACTGCGGACGTGGATACTCGCTGCGGGGGAGGTCCGCAGCCTTTACTGTGCTGCCAAAACCGAGCAACAGGAGTGTTGCCATGAGCAGCGTGCTGAAGTGTTTCATAATCATGAGGAATTTTTAATATTTTTTTTAGAGGATTAAGTCTCGAATTATGGCATGTCCGGAAAGCCCCTCAGCGGCATTGGGAAACGCCGCACGCGGGGATTGGCATCGCCGCACGCGGAAATGGTCATCGCCGCAGCCGGGGATTGCCATCGCCGCAGCCGGGGATTTTCGGGCCCGCGGAGGGGATGTGCATTTCCGCACGCAAGCATCTCATTTCCTGGCACATACATAAGGCGGTGCACCCGCTTGGACATCCCTGCTTTTCATGCCTCAGAACAAACCTTCGAAGAGGTCGCCCTGCACTGCCTTCTTCGCTCCGGATGTCTCCTTTTTGTAAAGTTTTTGGAAGGCGCTGATGGTCTGACGCAGCTCCTCGCGGAGGCTTTCAGGCGCAAGCACCTCGACACCCGTGCCCAGGCTGAGGATGACATTCTGCAATGCGTCGCTCATGGGAAGCTCCACCTGAATGGTGACCGTTCCCGTCTTGCTGTCCGTGTCGCGCCCCAGTATCTCGGGATTGCCGAGCTTGGCACGCACGGCTTCCTCCTCCTTGCTGATGCGCAGAGTGGCCGGCGTCAGAGGTCCGTCGGGCAAAGCAGGCACCTCGGCCGGACTGCTGTCGTACCTCAGGAACGAGGCGGCTTTGAGCAGAGGGTTCTTCCATTCGAGATTGATGTAGCGCAGGATGCGTTTGTGTCCGCGGCGGAAGCGTGGCTCGAGGCGGGCACCCTTCTGCACGAAGTAGGCCACATCGTTCTGGAGCATGCGCTTGCTGCAACTGAACTCGCGGTTGACGGCCTTGAGTCTTGTGTTGACGTAGTGAATCAGGCTCCGCGTGTTGCCTGTCTCGTTTGTCTTGGTTCGTTCGCCCATGAAGTATTCCATCTCAGGGTCGCGAAGAGCCTCGTCGAGAATCATCCAACGGAGGCGTTGCAAATCGTTCTGTATCATGGTTGACATTATAAGTTTTTGAGGTATTCGGGAATGTTCTTTATGGTGTTCGTCACACGCCTCAGGAGCGTGGACGGAGGAGCCGTGAACTCCTTGTGTGCGTTGATGGTATAGGTGCCGGAGCCCACGAGGAGGCAGATGTCGTTGCCCTCCACCTCAGCACTTGCCCATCGTAGGCTGTGCATGCCCTGTATGGTATAGCCGCTGGGGATGTGTATGCGGGCCGATGTGTTGGCCGGGATATCCACTTCCCACTTGATGCCTTCCTCCGTGCGCCACCACTCGCTGGTTATCCTGCCGTACGGCGTGTCGTGAGTGGCACGGACGTGATTCAGCTCCTCGGGCATGCTGAGAGACATCTCCAGCTCCTTGTAGGCACGACTGTTGGCAGACTGTCTTATGCCGGCCAAGTCGCCGTACATCCACACGAGCAGGTCGCCGAGCAGCATCACATGGTTGCCGCTGTTCATGGCGGGGTCGGCAGTATCGCCGTTCCACAGCTCCCAGATGGTCGTGGCATCCCGCTCTATCATATAGCCAAAGCTGGGATAGTCCTTCTGCAGGATGATACGCATGGCCTGGTCAAGGTGGCCTCTGCGCGTCAGGCACGTCATGAGGTGCTGCATGCCTATGACACCGCAACTCACGTGGTCCTTGTATGTCTCCCTCGTCACATTGGTGATGTTCTGCTCCACGCGCTCCTCTTCGCCGTCGGGCACAAGGCCGAACTCGAGCGACAGGATGTTGGCAGTCACCGTGTTGTTCGCATAGCAGCCCGTCTCGGGATGATAGAAATGTCGGTTGTAGGCCTCCTTGAGGTTCTGCTGCCGTCTGTCGTAGTCCATCATGTCGCCTTCACGACCGAGCTGCATGGCAAGCTGTCCCATCATGGTGAGCATGCTGTAGTACATGGCAGAGGAGATGAGCGCGCCGTCAGTCTTGCGGGCAGGGTCCTCGCTGTGGATGAGGTCAGCACGCTCGGGCGGCATGCACCAGTCGCCGTAGGCATTGGTCGTCACGATGCCGTCCTTGAGATTATGGTCCAGGTAGTTCAGATAGTTCTGCAGGAAGGGATAGTACTTGAGCACGGCATCATAGTCGTTGTAGCGTTTATAGAGCATGAAGGTCGCATAGACCGAGAGCGCTCCCCACGCCACATCCTTGTTTCGTACCACCCAGAAAGCAGGAGCCACATCAGCGATGAGGCCGTCCTCGTCCTGCGTGTCCCACACATCCTGCAGCCACTTGTAGTAAAGCCCGCCATTGTCGAGGAGCAGGTTCTCGCCGAAGCATCCCATGGCATGGTCGCCAAGCCAGCCCATCCTCTCGTCGCGCTGAGGGCAGTCCGTAGGCATCCCGTGATAATTGCCAATGATGCCCCAGTAGGCATTCCTGTGTATCTTGTTCAGTATCTCGTTGTCGCATTCGAAAGTTCCCTGGTCGGCCATGCCGTCATAGATGACGAGGCCCGTGATGTCCTTCAGCCTGGGCGCCTTCTCTATGCCGCTGATTTCTACAAAGCGGAAGCCCTGATAGGTGAGTTGCGGCTGGTAGGTGAACTTTCCATCTGCCGCCGGAATGTATCTGTCCGTGCACTTCGCGCCGCGCAGGTTGGCCACGAAAAGTTTGTCGTTGTCCTTGGGATCGAGTATCTCAGCATGGCGGATAACGACAGGCACGCCCTTCTTGCCGATGAGGCGTACGCGGAGCTGTCCCACCATGTTCTGCCCCATATCGACGAGGAAGCGGCCATCGGCAGTGCGGCGTATGCTCTTTGCCTTCAGCTCCTTCTGCACTTGCATGCCGGGGCAGGGCTGAGGCTGCATGAGGCCTGTCGGTTCCTGCATCTGCTGCGCCTGCTGCCACTTGCTGTCGTCGAAGGAAGCGGTGGCCCAGCCTTTCATCTCGCGTGCCGCCTCATAGAGCTCGCCGTTCCACAGGTTGTTGCGTTGTACAGGCCCCTCTGTCGTAACTTTCCAGTCGGTGCCTGTGACGATGGTCATCGTGTCCTTCGCCGTCTCTACGACGAGCTGCGCCTTCAGTCGCGGAACGCCGTAAGACGTACACCCCTTGTTGAAACCGAGCACATAGCCGTTGCCGAGGACGGCGCCGATGGCGTTGTTGCCTTTGCGAAGGAGCGGGGTGACATCGTATGTGTTGTAGTAAACGGTCTTGGTGTAGTCGGTCTGAAGTGTTCCGAAAGCGTCCTTGCCGACGGGCTTGCCGTTGATGTAGGTGATGCCCCAGCCCATGCCGCTTATGTAGAGTGTGGCGCGACGCACTTTCCCTTTGACGGAGAACGAGCGGCGCATATAGCGGGCGGGAAGGTCGCGGCTGTCGCCATCGCCCGTCACAATCTGGGCGGCATCGTCCTTGCCTATCCATTGTGCATTTTCGGCAAACTGCTTGAGTCCCGTAAGGAAGCTCAGGACAGGACTCTTCAGGTGCTCTCCGGTATTGAGCCACACCTCGACTTGCCAGAACACCTTGCTCTGGTAGGGCAGGCGCCTGCCCTGATAAGGAACATTGACGCTTTCGTCGGAGACAATGCGTTCGCTGTCCCATAACAGATTGCGCCCCATCAGCAGCTCCTCCTCCGAGGTTGCCGCAATGATGCGGTAGGCCATCTGCTGCACATTAGGCTTCTTGCTGTGTGTCTGCCAGGAGAACTGTGCTGTGCGGACGATGCCGACTGGTTCTGTCATACGGCAGACGCGGAAACCTTTCAGGTCGCTTCCGAAAACGCCCTGTATAATCACAAAAAACGCCGCTAAGGGCAAGAGAAATCGCCTCATTTTCGTCTTTTTTACTTAATATGTGCCACAAAGTAACACTTTTTTCGTCAAATATGAAAGCTTTTGCCAAAAAATTACTTAAATTTGTGGCAGGAACGACATTTATCAACCCATAGCTGATTATAAAGAAATGAAAAGACTGTACACATTGGCAGCATTGCTGCTCGCGGCTTTTGCCGTTCAGGCCCAACAGGCCATCTTCGAGAGACACGACACGCGTTCGCCGCAGTTCAACGACGACGGCACAGTCACCCTTCGCATCAAGGCTCCCGAGGCCAAGAAGGTCACCGTCATAGGCGATTGCATTGAGAAGGGGAACCAGGAAATGACGCAGCAGGACGGCGTCTGGAGCTATACGACGAAAGCCCTCCCTGCCGAGCTCTACAGCTACCGCTTCTATGTGGACGGCGTGGAGACGCAGGACGCCGGCAACATCGAGCGCAGCCGCGACGTGCGCTCCTTCATGAGCACATTTATCGTCAGTAAGGAGACGGGCGACTGCGGCTATCTCTACCAAAATCACAATGTAGAGCATGGCGACGTGGCGCATGTCTGGTACGACAGCCCCCAGCTCGGCATGAAGCGCCGCATGAGCATCTATACGCCTCCAGGGTACGACAAAGGCAAGGCCTATCCAGTCCTCTACCTGCTTCACGGCGCCGGGGGCGACGAGGAGGCGTGGCTGACGCTCGGTCGCATGGCACAGATTATGGACAACCTCATCGCGCTTGGCAAGGCGAAACCCATGATTGTGGTGACGCCCAACGGCAACGCCTCCGACGATGCCGGACCGCTCGAGTCGGGCATCAAGGAAAAGGGAAGGCCCAAGACATCGTACGAAGAGAGTTTCAAGGACATCATGAACTACGTAGCCTCACATTATAAAATTAAAAAGGGCGCGGACAACACGGCTGTCTGCGGCCTGTCGATGGGCGGCTACCACACGTTCCGCATCAGTATGCTGAACCCCGGAACCTTCGGCTACATAGGCCTCTACTCGGCTGCCGTACGCCTCGACCGCTCGCAGAAGAGCTTCGAGGAGCAACTTGCCGACCACCCCGAGGCTGTAGAACAGATGAAGAAGCTCTTCGCAGCCAAGCCGCATCTCTATTGGATTGCCATCGGCAAGGACGACTTCCTGTTCCAGCAGAATGTAGCCCTGCGGCAGTACCTCGACAAGATGCAGTATCCCTACGAATACTACGAGAGCGAAGGCGGCCACATCTGGCGCAACTGGCGCATCTACCTGTCGATGTTCGCACAGAGGCTGTTCTGAACTCGACGGCTTACCCCACACCTGACTCGGCGACTTACCCCACCCCTACCCCTCCCCTCAAATGGGAGGGGAGTTTTTTCCCTCACCTCTAACACGTATTCTCAAAGGGAGGGAGCGTATCTTACCTATGTGAGGGGCTCCAGTCCCCTACTCCCCTCCCATCGTAGGGGAGGGGCAGGGGTGGGGTCATCACCCGCCTGTTTTGTAAAGATTTTTCGCAGGCCCGCCTCCACAGACGCTTTATTTTTTCCTTTCCGGCACTTTTCTACCCCAAACGCAAAATAAGCGCTTAAATCGAGTCGCACCTGAGAATCAGTATTTTACAAGGGCGAGTTTTCAGACACAGGGCAAAGAAAGTACAAGTTCCCTGCACCGAATGGCCAAACGGAGCGTGCTTTTCGGCAAAATTCCGCGTGCGGGGATAGTGAACGCCGCACAGGGAAATTGCAAACCCCGCGTGCGGCGATGACAAACTCCGCGTGCGGCGTTTGCCTTTTCCTTGTGCCGAGAGACAGAACGCCGCACTTTTTGTTGCATTTTTTGTAAAGAATTTTCTGAAACTTTTGAGTTACATTCATGGTCTCTCCAAAGTTGAGGAGTTATAAACTCCATTTATAAATTTTGATTTTTTCAATATTCAATTTTCAATTTTCAATTAAAAGTTGTACCTTTGCACGCGAATTTGAATAAATTATCGAACAATAACCATTAAATCCTAACTAATATGAAAAAGTTTTTTCTTACAGCACTTGCCCTGGTGATGATGGCCGGGAGTGCAAATGCATTTGAGTTTGAGTATGAACCCGAACCTGGCTTCTCCTACATGGGACTCTTCGGACTGAACGTGACAAAGCTCCAAAACAGGGGGTATGGCACAAAGGCCGGTGCCATGATGGGTGCCAGAGCCGACTATATGCTCCCGGGCGCTAAAGGAACCTACCTGACGGCAGGGCTCGACTGGACTATGAAGGGCGGCAAGACCTCTGTCTGGACAATGGACGAACAAGAGGCTACCATGAAGTATGCTCTGCACTACTTCGAAATCCCCCTCCGCGTCGGCTTCCGCTACAACATCATGGAGGAACTCGGCGTCTATGCTGAAGTAGGTCCCTACTTTGCAGTCGGCGTGGGCGGACGCCACAAATGCTCCATCGGCGACGGCGCTGCCATCAGCGAAATCGAGGACGAGTACACTTTCAAGGCCTTCAAGAACACCTACGACCCCGAATATCTCGATAACCAGACCTTCCAGCGCTGGGACTCCGGCGTCGGCTTCCGCATCGGTGCCGAGTACAACAACCATTTCAATTTCATGCTCGGATGCGACTGGGGCCTTGCAGACATCTATCGCAACAACCTCCGCAACGACTACTTCGACAAGACAGGCTATGCATTGCCTAAGGTTCACAACTTTAACTTCAGCATGACATTCGGTTATCGCTTCTAATAATGGCAAAAGAATATAACTTCAGAGAGATAGAACAGAAGTGGCACCGTCTGTGGACGGAACGCCAGACATACAAGGTCGGCGAGGACGAACATCGCGAGAAGTTCTATGTCCTCAACATGTTCCCCTACCCCAGCGGCGCAGGCTTGCACGTGGGCCATCCACTCGGCTACATCGCAAGCGACATCTATGCCCGCTACAAGCGTCTGCAGGGCTTCAATGTCTTGAACCCCATGGGCTACGACGCCTACGGACTGCCTGCCGAGCAGTATGCCATCAAGACGGGACAGCACCCCGAGAAGACCACCTTCGCCAACATCGACCGCTACCGCGAACAGCTCGACAAGATAGGCTTCTCGTTCGACTGGGACAGAGAGGTCCGCACTTGCTCCCCCGACTACTATCATTGGACGCAATGGGCCTTCCAAAAGATGTTCAACTCATATTTCGACGAGGAACTCCAGAAGGCTCAGCCCATCGAGAAGCTCATCGAGAAGTTCAAGCAGGAAGGAACTTGGCCAGCCGACGAGAAGGCTCAGAGCGACTTGCTGATGAACTATCGCATCGCTTTCCTCGGCGAGACGATGGTGAACTGGTGCCCCAAGCTCGGCACCGTGCTCGCCAACGACGAAGTGGTGGAGGGCGTCAGCGTCCGCGGCGGCTATCCCGTCGAACAGAAGAAGATGCGGCAATGGTGCCTGCGCGTCAGTGCCTACAGCCAGCGCCTCCTCGACGGCCTCGACACCATCGACTGGAGCGAAAGCATCAAGGAAACACAGAAGAACTGGATAGGACGCAGCGAAGGAACAGAGGTGGAGATAACAGTTTGCCAAGAGGAGCAAGGAGCAAGGAGCAAGGAGCAAGAGAATACTTCCTGCCCCAACAATCCTCTTGCCCCCTGCCCCTTGCCCCCTGCTCCCTTGACCTTCACCATCTTCACCACGCGAGCCGACACGATGTTCGGCGTCACCTTCTTCGTCCTCGCTCCCGAAAGCGAACTCGTGGACAAGGTGACAACGCCCGAACAGCGCGCCGCCGTCGATGACTATATTAAATATGTCAAGAGCCGCACCGAAAGGGAACGCATGATAGACCACACCGTCACAGGCGTCTTCAGCGGTGCCTACGGCATCAACCCCATAACGGGCGACCGCTGCCCCATCTATATAGCAGAGTATGTGCTTGCAGGTTACGGCACAGGCGCCATCATGGCTGTGCCCGCCCACGACAGTCGCGACTATGCCTTCGCCAAGCACTTCGGCCTGCCCATCATCCCGCTTGTGGAAGGCGCCGACGTGAGCGAAGACAGCTACGACGCTAAGGAAGGCATCGTCATGAACTCGCCCATCACGCCCGACAAGAGCGTGGAGTACGACGGCGAGAGCCTCTGCCTCAACGGCCTCACGATAAAGGAAGCCATTGCAGAGACGAAGCGCTTCGTCAAGGCACACAACCTGGGCCGCGTCAAAGTGAACTATCGCCTGCGCGACGCCATCTTCAGCCGCCAGCGCTACTGGGGCGAGCCCTTCCCCGTATATTATAAGAACGGCATCCCCACCATGATTCCCGAGGAATGCCTGCCCATCGAACTGCCTCAGGTCGAGAAGTTCCTGCCCACCGAGACCGGCGAACCGCCTCTCGGCAATGCCCAGATATGGGCTTGGGACGAGGCTAACCGCAAGATTGTGGACAAGAAGCTCATCGACGAGAAGACCGTCTTCCCCATCGAGCTGTACACGATGCCGGGCTTCGCAGGCAGCAGCGCCTACTATCTGCGCTACATGGACCCGCACAACGATAAGGCACTCGTCAGCGACCGCGCTGCTAGCTACTGGCAGAACGTGGATCTCTACGTGGGCGGCTCGGAGCACGCCACAGGCCACCTCATCTATTCCCGCTTCTGGAACAAGTTCCTCTTCGACCTCGGCATAAGCAAGAAGGAAGAGCCCTTCAAGAAGCTCGTCAACCAGGGCATGATACAAGGCCGCTCGAACTTCGTCTATCGTATCAAGGAGACCAACACTTTCGTCTCCCTTGGCTTGAAGGATCAGTACGACGTGACGCCCATCCATGTTGACGTCAACATCGTCAAGAACGACATTCTCGACCTTGATGCCTTCAAGGCATGGAGCCCCGAGTATGCTACGGCCGACTTCATCCTCGAGGACGGCAAGTATGTCTGCGGCTGGGCCATCGAGAAGATGTCTAAGTCGATGTACAACGTCGTCAACCCCGACATGATTGTCGAGAACTATGGCGCCGACACCTTGCGCCTCTATGAGATGTTCCTCGGTCCTGTGGAGCAGTCGAAGCCTTGGGACACCAACGGCATCGACGGCTGCTTCCGCTTCCTCAAGAAGTTCTGGGCTTTGGCACAGAGTATTCTGAACAGTCAGAGCGCGCAAGGCAATCCGAGTGCTGACGAGCTGAAGGCTCTGCACAAGCTCATCAAGAAGGTGACGTCAGACATCGAGGTCTTCTCATACAACACGAGCATCTCGGCCTTCATGGTAGCAGTCAACGAGTTGAGCCAGCTGAAGTGTTCGAGTCGCACCATTCTCGAGCCGATGGTCATCCTGATTGCGCCCTTCGCTCCGCATATCGCAGAAGAGCTTTGGGAAGCACTCGGCAAGGAAGGAAGCGTCTGCGATGCAAAGTGGCCGCAGTACGAAGAGAAGTATCTCGTTGAGACAAGCGTGAAGCTCGGCGTGCAGTTCAACGGCAAGGTGCGTTTCGACATGCTCTTCCCTGCTGACGCAACGCCCGAACAGATGATAGAGCTTGCCACCTCGGCGCCCGAGGCAGCGAAGTACCTCGACGGGATGGACATCGTGAAGACCATCGCCATCCCCAAACGCATCGTGAACATCGTATTAAAGCCCAAAGCATAATGCCAAAGGTAAGCTATCGCAGGATATGGGAGTTCACGCTGGACTTCCTGGCCATCAACCTCGGCATGGCCATCTATGCCTTGGGTTGGGCCGCGTTCCTGTTGCCCTATCACATCACGACGGGCGGCATGACGGGTATGTTCGCCATCCTGTACTATCTGACGAAGTTCCCCATCTCGGCAGCCGTGCTCATAGCCAACGCCATCCTGCTCATCATTGCCTTCAAGCCGCTGGGCTGGAAGTTCGTGGGCAAGTCGGCATACGCTGCCATCGCCCTTTCGTCTTTCCTCGAGCTGGGGCAGCAGATGATGACCGACGAGAGCGGGCAGCTGATGCAGATCCTTGGCGAGGGGCAGGACTCGATGGCTTGTGTGCTTGGCGCCATACTGAACGGCCTGGGCATCGGCATCGTGTTCCTCACCGGCGGCAGCACAGGCGGCTGGGACATCATTGCGGCCTTGGTGAACAAGTATCGCAACATCTCCTTCGGCCGTGCCCTGCTGATTCTCGACTTCCTGGTCATCGCCTCGTGCTGGCCCATCTTCCATGATGTGCGGATGGTGGTGTTCGGCTACGTCACCCTGGTGGTCTACACCTATGCTCTGGACATGCTCATCAACAGCGCAAGGCAGGACATCCAGTTCATCATCTTCACCAACAAGCCCAACGAGATAAGCCAGCGCATCATCTCGGAGACTTGCCACAGCGTGACCTCGATGGATGGCGAGGGCTACTACAGCCACCAGAACATCAAGGTGCTGATTACGATTGTGCACAAACGCGAGTCCGTCAAGATACTTCGCCTGATTCAGGAGACCGACCCTGCTGCCTTTGTGTCGCAAAGCAGAGCAGAGGGTGTCTATGGGAACGGGTTCAATGCCATAAAGCCATAAGGAAAGGCGAAAAAGTCAAAAGGTGAAAAGCTAAAGAGTTGAAGAATTGAAAATAAGAGACATCATAGGGCCTTCTCCCTGGCAGCTGATGCGCGACTATCTGCAGATGCTCCTGGGCACTGTCATCTACACGATCGGCTATTCCTGCTTTCTGCTGCCGTACAAGATCGTCAGCGGAGGGGTGACGGGCATTTCCACCATCCTGTTCTATCTTACGGGGTTCCCTGCCGGCAATACCTACCTTCTGATCAACATAGGCTTGCTCTTGCTGGCTATGCGCATATTGGGCTGGAGGTATCTGGTCCGCACGATTATCGTGACGCTCCTCATCTCCTTTGCCATCGGCATCATGCAGACGAAGCTCACTGTGGTGGGTGCCGACGGAAGCCACACCCTGATGCACATCATCGGCGAGCAGAAGTTCATGGCTTGCGTGATAGGCGCCTTCTTCGAAGGTCTCGGCCTGGCAACCATCTTCCTGGCTGGGGGCAGCACGGGCGGCACGGACATCATCGCCAGCTCCATCAACAAGTATTGGAACATCTCGCTAGGCCGTTTGCTCCTGATGCTCGACATCATCATCATCGGCGGCAGCTACTTCATCTCGCACGACATCGAGACGATGGTGGTGGGCTACCTGGCGATGTTCATCAGCCTCAACTTCCTCGACTATGTCATCAATGCGGCAAGGAGAAGCGTGCAGTTCATCATCATCAGCGAGCACTTTGAGGAGATAGCGGAGGAGGTGAACACACATCTCGAGCGAGGCGTGACCGTCCTTTCCGGCGAAGGCTTCTACAGTAAGGAGAAGCGGCAGGTGCTGCTCATCCTCGCCAAGAGATACGAGAGCCGCAGCATCTTCCAGCTCATCAAGCGCATCGACCCGCAGGCCTTCGTATCCATGAGCAACGTGGAGGGCGTCTTCGGCGAAGGGTTCGACCCTATAAAGAAGTAAGACCCCCTAACCCCCTTTAGGGGGAATTAAAAACAAACTATGATATGACAGGAGAAGAAGGTAATAAAGAGTTCCCCCTGAAGGGGGTTAGGGGGTCCATCATCATGGCTACGAACAACGCCCACAAGTTGGAGGAGATCCGGCAGATACTGGGCGGTGCCTTCACGGTGAAGGGGCTGAGCGACATCGGCTGCACCGAGGACATTCCCGAGACGGCCGGCACGCTGGAGGGCAATGCGCTGCAGAAGGCTCGCTATGTGCATGAGCGCTACGGCGTGGACTGCTTTGCCGACGATACCGGCCTGGAGGTGGATGCGCTCGGCGGTGCGCCAGGAGTCTATACGGCTCGCTTCGGAGCCATGAACGGCTACGGCGAAAGCCACGACTCGAACGCCAACATCCGCTGCCTGCTCGACAAACTCAAAGGGGCCGAGACGCGTCGGGCACGCTTCCGCACCGTCATCGCTCTCATCAGGGGCGACGAGGAGAAACGCTTCGAGGGCATCGTGGAAGGCGAGATACTGACGCAACCCGTCGGCGAAGGCGGCTTCGGCTATGACCCCGTCTTTGCACCCCTGGAAGCAGGCGGTCTGGCCTTTGCCCAAATGAGTGCCGAAGCGAAGAACGCCATCAGCCATCGCGGTCGGGCTACAAAGAAATTAGCGGAATTTCTCACCTCGAAAAGCAATATTTGACAGGGAAAATGCGTTATTGAATATATAGACAACAAACACGGGCAAGGGGGGGTGAAAACGCCGCACGCGGGGATTGCCATCGCCGCACGCGGGGATGACCAACGCCGCACGCGGAAATCGGCAACGCCGCACGCGGCGTTTGGAGGCACCGCAAACCGCCTGATTAACAGCACAGCACAATACTAACTCAAGAAAGATGATAAGGAAACACTTCTTCTGGGCACTGCTCACCTGGATGCTTTGCCTCAGTGCAACCGCTCAGCAACTGGGCACCTGGCACATGTACCTTAGCTATTACATCGCAACAAAGAGTGAAGCAAGCAGCAACGTCATCTATTCGCTGATGAACGGCAACCTGCTCTCCTACGATATAGAAGACGGCGAGGTGCGTACCTACGACAACCTGAACGGACTGAACGACGTAAACATTGCCTTCATCGCCTACAGCAAAGAAGCAGAAAAGCTGCTCATCGTCTATAGCAACAGCAACATAGACCTGCTCGACAAAGAGGGCATTGTCCATAACCTGTCTGCCCTGAAGGACAAGCGCATCCTGGGCAAAGAGGTAGTCGATGTCAGCATACAAGGACACACGGCCTATATCGCCACAAACTTCGGCTTCCTGGAAGTGGACATGAAGGAAGGCGTCTTCCGCAACACCTACAAACTGGACTTCGCCATCTCCTGCATCGCCGCATCCGACAAATACGTGTTCCTCGGCACCAACGAAGGCTTGATGAGAGGCTTGAAAAGCAGCAACCTGCAGGTCAAGGAGAACTGGGTAATGCGCGCCACCCCAAACAACTTCAAGAAGATGTATATCTCCGGCGACCTGCTCATCGGGATGAGAACCAACAACATAGTCCGCCTCCAACTTGAGGGCACCGGCTATCCCCAATATTGCGAAGGAAAATTCAACTTCCTGAAAGAGACAGGCGGAATGTTCATCTGGGGCAATGACACTCAAATAGGCTACACCACCGACCTGAAAGCAGAGCCAACCATCATCTCCGTCGAGAACAAATGGAGCGACATATCCTACGTCGGCGGCACATACTGGATGAGCGAACAGGAGAACGGCCTGCGCGGCTATAAGCTCAACGGCACAGAAATGGTGCCCACGGGAGAAGTCATCCAACCCAGCAGCCCCATCCGCGACATCGGCTATAACCTAAGCTGGGCAGGCAACCGTCTGCTCGTGGCCGGAGGCATCAATACAGTGGGAAGCTTCTACAACCCCGCCACATCCATGTACTATGAGGATGGAAAATGGACGAACTTCACCGAGATGGAAGTCCCGCCAGAATTCCCCAGCCTGAGAATCAGAAACACAACCAACCTTGTGCAAGATCCTTTGGACGACACACACCACTTTGCCAGCCTGTGCCGCATAGGACTTTGCGAGTACAAGAACGCGAAATGTGTAAAACACTACACTCAGGGCAACTCACCGCTGAAAAGCATTATCCCGTCTCTGTCGAGTTTCTACAACTACGTCCTCTGCTCAGCCCTGACCTATGATGTCGACGGCAACCTCTGGATGGCTCAGGCAATGAGAGACTCCGCACTGCATGTCCTCAAACCCGACGGCAAATGGTACAACCCCTACTATGAAGAACTGGACAATGTCTCACAGATAGACCAAATCCTGCACCATAGCAGCGGCCTCAAGTTCATCGTGAGCCGAAGCGCCGAGAAACGAGGCATCGTCTGTATCGACACAAAAGGGACGGAACGCACGACCGACGACAAGGTTATCTTACATCAGAACATTATCAACCAGGACGGAACGCCTTATCTGCCCAACGAATTCTACGGCCTTTGCGAAGACTTGGATGGATGTGTTTGGGTCTGCACATCGGTCGGTTTGTTTGCCATCGATGATGTTACCAAGGTCTTCAGTTCGGACTTCCAGTTCACTCAGACCAAGATTAACCGAAACGACGGCAGCGGATTGGCCGACTATCTGCTCAACGAAGTCTCCGTCATGTGCATAACCGTTGATGCCGCCAACCGCAAATGGATTGGCACGGAAGCCAACGGAGCCTATCTCATCAGCGCAGACGGACAGGAGATGATACATCACTTCATGGTAGAAGACAGCCCAATCCTGAGCAACAATGTGCAATCCATCGCAGTCCATCCCGAAACTGGCGAAGTGGTCTTCGGCACAGACAAGGGCATCTGCAGCTACATGAGCGATGCAACAATGCCGGAAGAAGAACTCAAGAAGAGCAACATAACCGTCTTCCCCAACCCTGTCACGCCCGACTATAATGGCCCTATCGCCATCCGAGGTCTGGTCAGCGACACAGAAGTGAAGATTATCTCAACTGGCGGTCAGCTCGTTTGGAATGGCGTCTCTGCCGGCGGCACATGTCTATGGAATGGCTTGGCCAACAATGGCCGTCGCGTTGCAAGCGGCATCTATCATGTCGTAGCCAACACGCCCGAAGGCAACAAAGCCATCGTGACGCGCATCGTCGTCGTACGATAACTCCGACCTTCTACAGCTCAAGCTTCTCGATCTTCATTTCGCCGCAGCTTTCGATGATGCCCACAAGCTCCTTGAACTCGGGCGTGGCAGCGTGTTTTGCGAGAGCTTCTTCGCTTTCCCATGTCTCGCAGAACATGAAGATGTCCTTTCTTGTTGCGCTTTCAAAAACGTCGTAGCTAATCATGCCTTCATGCTTCTGAGTCTTTGCAGTAAGCAGGATAGCTGCCTCAAGGGCTTCGTTGTACTTGCCTTTCTTGGCTTGGAAGAAACAATTCAAACGGATCATAATGTCATTTAGATTTTAATGATTTACTCTTTACTATTTATCTCTTAGTAAGGTTTAGTATTATCTTTGCTGCCCTTTCTGGAGCGCCTGGCTCGCCGAGGATGGAAGCCATGCGTTCGTAGCCTTGCAGTTGGGCTTCCCTACCCTTTCCACCAGGCAGGATGTCGGCCAGATGCTGCCTGACATTCTCCACATTCATTTGTTCTGCTACGAGTTCGGGCACCACTTCCTCTCCCACTATAAGGTTGACGAGCGATATGAACGGCACCTTCAGGAAGAGACGACGGGCGAAAGAGGCCAGTCTGCCTGCCTTCATATAATAGCATACCACTTGAGGCACCCGGAAGAGGGCTGTCTCGAGTGTTGCCGTACCGCTGGTGACAAGGGCTGCTGTGCTGTGCTGAAGGAGCAGGTAGGTCTGGTCGCGAACAACTTTTATTGTTGAAGATTGAAGATTGAAGATTGAAGATTTTATCTGTTCGGCGTAGAACGCATCCTCGAGTCCCGGGGCGGCGGCAAGCACCAACTGATAGTCTTTGACATAGGGCGCTGCTGCTGCCAGCATGCGTGGGAGGTTCGCTCGCACTTCCTGCTTTCGGCTTCCAGGCAGCAGAGCGATGACGGGTTGTCCGTCGAGAAGCCCTCCTGCTTCGGTCTTCGAGGGAGCAAGGGGCAAGGGGCAAGGAGCAAGAGGATTGCTCTTCTCGTCGGTCTTGGCTTGGCTTTCGGTATTCTCTTGCCCCTTGCCTCTTGCCCCTTGCCCCTCTTCGAAGATGGCTTTCGGGTGTTCCTTGAGGTAAGCCTCCACTTCATCCACCGAGGGATTGCCTACATAATATATAGGATAATGGTGCTTCTCCTCATAGAACTTCTTCTCAAACGGCAAGATGCTCAAAAGGCAATCGATATCGCGCTTTATGTCCTTGATGCGATGTTCTTTCCACGCCCAGATTTTGGGTGATATGTAATAGAAAACGGGGATGCTGGAATGTGCCTTTATGAAACGCGCTATCTTGAGGTTGAAACCGGGGTAGTCTACAAGAATCAAAGCATCCGGCTGCCACTGCAAGATGTCCTGCCGGCATCGTTTCATGCCTCGCAATATGGTGGGTAAGTGCTTGAGTACCGGCAGGAAACCCATATAGGCGAGGTCGCGATAATGCTGCACGAGTTCAGCTCCCTCTGCAGCCATCATGTCCCCACCAAAGCAACGGAACCGAGCTTCGGCATCTGCCTCTTTAAGGGCCTTTATGAGGTGACTGGCATGAATGTCGCCGCTTGCCTCGCCTGCTATCAAGTAATATCTCATAAACCCCCCAATCCCCTTTAGGGAGAGCTTTATTTAACCTTTTAATATTTCACCTTTCAGCCTTTCCATCACACGATATGCCGTCATGTCGAGCTGGATGGGAGTGATGGATGCAAAGCCGTGGTCGAGCGCCCAATAGTCCGTATCGTCTGCCTCGGGCTCGAGGTTCTCGAAATAACCAGAGAGGCGATAAGCGTTCACGCCTGCCTCCACCATTTCCTTCCGCCAAGCACCGCGACTAAGACGGCACACCTTAGTGCCTTTCAACACAGGCACTTCGGGGAAGTTCACATTGAGCAGGACATCCTGAGGCAGCCCATGTTCCAAGACATAGCGAGCCGTCTGCATGATGACCTTCTCGTAAGGACTGAAATCACACTGCAGGCTCTTCGTCTTCAAGCTGAAGGCGATGGCCGGCACCTGCTTCATGCAAGCCTCGAGAGCCGCACCAACAGTGCCGCTATACTGCACGCTGACCGAAGCATTGTCTCCATGATTGATGCCGCTCACCACTAGGTCGGGCTTTCTCGTCAAGAGTCCATCCAGAGCCAACTTCACGCAATCCGTCGGCGTCCCGCTGCACTGGTAAACCTTCAAGCCCTCCTCTTCCATCAGAAGCCTTATGGTAATCGTGCTGAGAGGCGAAATGCTGCACGCAGAAGCACTGCGAGGACCATCTGGAGCCACCACGATGACATCGCCAAGCCCTTGCATCAAGGCTGTCAATACCTTTATGCCTTGAGCCTGCACACCGTCATCATTAGAAATAAGTATTAAGGGACGATTCGTCATATCTTTCTTCTTTTGCAGCACAAAGATACGGAAAAAAGTGAAAAGAGAAAAGTGAATAATGAAAAATTAAAGAAAAGGCATAAAAAAGGACACCTCACCTGCACAGCCCACGCCTCATTTAGTTTCCAGCTTTGAATTCTTCGAGCGAATTGCAGCCATTTTCTTGTGGCGTTGTTCTGAAGTGAGATAGTCAATATGATTCTATCAAAACAAACTGTTAGAGAAAAAAGGGTTCGGAAGCCAATAATAAATCTTCTTCTGGAAGTCTATACACTTTTGCCTTTTTCTCTCTTATGTTTATTATTTTTTCTTCGTTATGATGAAATTGCATTTGTCCTTGATGCCACTGCACAAATCCAAATGGTAATTGAATCGTGCTGCCACCAGTTCTTGTTCCATATTCTACAAGATGGGTATATCCTTTTATATTTTCACGCAAGTCTTCAAGATTGAGCATATTATCTTCGACTTCTTCCTCCTCACCAGGTAATAGGTTTTTATACCAAATGACATTTGCCCAGCATTTCGGATTACTAGCCAATCCTCTTATAAAACAAAAATCAAATACTTCAGCAATATTTTCTTTAAACCAATCGAGAAGAACTGAAGAAAGATTAGCGTCATATTGTTGGAGTGTATTGTAAACAAGACGATTTTTACGTATTTGATAGGCTTTTTCAACTATGGCATACTCCTTTATGATTGATAGAGTGTCTGACGCAGTGCCCCAATACAGAGTTATTGCTCTTCTCACATCTTCCGGAATTTTCTTTCTGTATTGTTTTTCAAATCCAGCAATGAATCTCTCTACAGTTATTAAATAAACTTGTCCTCCAAAACTTTTCTTTAATGAAACATTTACATATTCTCCAGTACTTGTTAGAAGGCATAGGTCTGGTTTGGCCTTAGTCGAATCCCCTAAGACAGAAGGAATGCATTTTTCGTTCAAACCGCCTTCTGAGATGCTAACATATTTGCCTGATTTCCTGGCGACTTCGATTAAAGTTTTTTGTACTTTTGGGTGCTTACGAACATAGTATGTTACAAGGTCTTCATTTTTATGTCCGCTTAATTTGGCATGTACCCATCCTTCTTGCCTGTCCCTTTCTTCCATTTTGAATGTATTTTAAAATGACCTGATATGGCTATCCGGTCATCGAAAGGAACACAGGCGGCAGAGTAAGCAGCAAAAGTCGGCAAACTTGACAACAATACCCTGCACACCCATGTTCTTGACACGGATAGCAGGAGCATATAATCTTCTTGTTATCTTATGGTTTTGCCGACCTTGCTGCTAAAAATTTATATGCCTTCGCTAAGTGTTATTTAGAATAATTCCTGTTGAATATACTTTTCCTTTTTTACATTATTATTATTATTGAGTTCATCTAAAGTCAAATCTCTATTATACTTATTTAGGTATTCTTTTACTGAGTCCTTTATTGCCCCTGACAAGAATGTCGGGACAGCATTTCCTATTTGCAGGTTTTTTTCGGACCTCGTTCCAAAGAAATGATAGTCATCAGGGAAGCCTTGTAGTCTTGCGCCTTCTCTGGTTGAAAGTGGTCTTGCTTGTTTGGGGTGAACACATCTTGAGGAAGATACGCACCCCAGGTTACGGGTAATTGTGGTGCTTGGTTTGTTCCACCAAAGCCGACAATAGCAATTGGCGAAACCACTTTTGGGGCGCAACTCTTCTGGTACATCAGCAGGCGAACCCCCATCGGGCAAAGCTTCCATAAGCCTGACAAGATGTTCGCCATTTTTCGATACATCGTGGTCCGTCAATTCTTCAGAGGCGTTCTGCCTCATCAGTTTCTGATAGTCATTCTGTGGCTGGGTATTGTATGATGTTGCAGAACCACCATTTCCGATGACAGGTAAATCACCCAATGCCTCTCCTAAAGTCACATACGGTTTAAGGCCTGTTAGCGTACCTAATTCAGGATTGTAATGAGTGGGTTGTGGGTAGTTGTATTTCCCGCCCAACAATGTACCGACTAATATCACCCTTTCTCTTATCTGTGGCGTTCCATAGTCTGCCGCATTCAATAATCGGATATTGACATTATAGCCTATCGACTCAAAGAGGGAAATAATTGTCTTTATCAACTCTCCTTTGCACATCGAGAGCAGCCCTTTTACATTCTCAAACACAAACATTTTGGGACGCAGTTCACACAGAATACGATAATACTCTTGAAAGAGTTTGCCTCTTGGGTCATCTATTAGTCTTTTCCCTACAGTTGAATAAGCTTGACAAGGCGGGCCACCTACAACTATATCGATATCTCCCTTCTTCAATCCCAAATCCCTTGTTAAATCTGATAGTGAGAAGTCCTTAATATCCTTATTATACATTTTGACTGTAGGATGATTAAGAGAATAGGCAGTTGCCATTGGTACAAGTATCTCATTTGCTGCGACAATATCAAAATCCTCGTCGTGAGCAAAGCCATAAGAAAGGCCACCTACTCCCGCAAAAAGGTCTATTACTTTGTATCTCTGTTTCGGCATAAAAACCCCCCTTTCGTTTTTTTGAAAGAGGGCGCAGAGAGGATTGAGAAGGAGCAAGGCTTAGCACGGCCTACACCAGACAACAATCATTCTGTCCACGCCCTCGTTGTGAAGAGCGCAAACATCCAAAACCTTGTCTGACTGGTGTGTTCTGTGAAGTGCTAATTCTGCTCCGACAGCCTAATCAAGGATGTTTAAGACGCAATTATTTTAATTCATTTTTATTAGTTCATTACTCACACTATTTAGTTATGAGCATTCTGACTATATCTTCAGGTTTGTTTTACAGGTTACATCAAAAGACCTCAGGATACAAAAGAAGCGCAGACTTGACTCTTCTCTTGAATCTTGAGGTCCTCGGAATGTACCTGTAACACTAGATATAAGTCATGCCCGCGCTATGCACGGGCATCGGCTGACTTACTCAAAGTGTTACATCTTAAAATTTCCGAGGTTTCAAGATTCTCTGAATAAATAGCAGATGCTATATTAACCAATAAGATCTGAAAGGCGCCTCCGCTGAGGTTTATTGCTCCATAAAGGAACATTTTATTCCCTTTCGCTTGCAAAGATACGGAAAAAAGTGAAAAGAGAAAAGTGAAAGGTGGAAAATTATTGTGATAATACGCAATAGTGCCCTTGGCGGTGCGAAAGGACAGAAAGCAATGGGAGAGCGCATCATAACAGGGGCTTGACAAACCCGACACATGGGCTTGTCAAAATCCACACGAGAATCTTCTCAAATCCACACGAGGATTTCTTTAAATCCACACGAGGATTTCTTTAAATCCACACGAGGATTTTCTCGAATCGACACGAGATGTTTGCCAACAAGACGCGACGACTATCTTTCGGCGAGGTAGGCTCCGATGTTACAGATGCAGAGGGGACCGCGGGCATCGGTGAAAGTAACGCGGATAGCAGCGGCTTCGATGGCGGGGAAGCGCAAGATGCGTTTATAGCCGATGGTCGTTGTTTCTTCTCCTGCATCGACTGTTTTCCAGTCGCCGGCCACAAGAGCCTCTACGATGAACGACTTTACTCTTTGCCCAAGCGGAATGTACTCTTGCAGCAGAAGCCTGTTCAGCTTGGTGGGTTTGCCGAATGTAAAGGTCACGGAGCCCGTGTTCTCGCCGTCTGGAGTAGCCCAATAGGTGTCCCACTTCCTGTCGTTCAACTTCCTGGCACTAAACCTCTTGCCTCGTTCGCTGCTGGCTGTGACTTTGGCTTTGCAAAGGAGGTTTGTCTTCAGGTCTTCCTCGATGAGTTGGCGGAAGCGCACAGCATTCGCACTGTCGATGGCGTTCACGCGGCCTTCACGGTCAACGGGGAAGTTGAGCAGGAAGGTGGCGTTCCTGCCGACGGATTTGTAATAAAGGTCTGCCAGCTGCTCTGGCGTCTTCACTTTGCTGTCCTCCTCAGGATGATAGAACCAGCCCGGACGAATGGAGACATCGCATTCCGCCGGAACCCATGTGTCGCCGTCAGGATGGCCGCTCCCAAGCTCCTTGCTCTTGTCATAGCCAGGATAGACGACATTCTTGCGAAGGAAAGCCCAGTTGGTTGTCCCTGCTTCGCCTCGCTCGTTGCCTACCCATCGGCAACCCGGCCCGCCGTCGCTGAAGATGATGGCTTTGGGCTGATGCTCGTCTATGATGGCATGAATCTTCGGGAAATTGTAGTAGTTGCTGCGGTCTATCTTGCGAGTCTCGCGAGCCCCGCCATAGTAGCCGTCGCCGCCATTCGCACCGTCGAGCCACACCTCGAAGAGCGGTCCATACTCCGTCGTCAGCTGCTCAAGCTGCTTGTGATAGTAATCGACATAAGCTTGCCTGCCGTACTCTGCATGGTTCCTGTCCCAAGGCGAGAGGTATATGCCCATCTTGAGGCCGTACTTGTCGCAAGCCTTCCGCATCTCGGCCAACACATCCACTTTGCCATCTTTGTTCTTCGGCCCGTCGTAGGAAGACTTGGTGATATTGTAGTCGGTCAGGGGCGAGGGCCACATCGCGAAGCCGTCGTGATGCTTGGCAACGATGATGACGCCCTTCATGCCAGCCGCCTTGAATGTCCGCGCCCATTGCTCTACATCCATCCTGCTGGGATTGAATGTCTTTGGGTCGGCATCGCCATAGCCCCATTCCTTGTCGGTAAAGGTGTTCAGTCCGTAGTGCACGAAGGCATAGGTCTCCATCTTCTGCCATTCCACCTGTTTGGGCAGAGGCAGCGGAGCAAGCGGCTCAGGCGCATTCTTCTGGGCGGCAATGAATAATGAAAAAATGAAGAAATGAAGAAATGAAAATACTACTCGTTTCATGGTTTACTTAGTTTTTGTTTATTTGAACTTTTATGCCGTCGGGCGAGTTCTCGAAGGAGAGCCAAAATATGCGTCCGGCGTATGTCTCGTTTGCTATCTCCAGGAACTTGAGGCTATGTTCTATGGGCTCGCCTTTCGCGTTGGTGCAGCTCACTTCCCCGGGCTTGTAGTCCTTGGGGACATAGAGGCAGATGATGTTTGTGGTGTTGAGGGGCGACTTGCTGACGAAGCTGAAGCCGTCGGATGTTTCCTGCTCATCATACTGACGCGAGGCCGCGGCTATCACTTGTGCATGCTGCCTGTCTATCTTGCTTAAGTCGAAGAGGTAGGCTTGTGTGCCAGGCTGCACGCTGACCTCGGGATAATAGGTAAGTTCGGGCGAAAAAAGATCGATGAAATCGCCCATTTTTGTAAATGGCTCGTCGCTCACAACATTCTCATCGAGCACAGCAACAAGGGTGTAGGGGCCTCGCTCCAGATAGAACGAGTTCTTCAGTTGCAGCTTGCCATAAGCTTTCCGAACTGCCTCCACCAATTTCTTGTCTCCCCCTTTATTGAGCACATATTCCTTCGGGTCGTGCCTGAGCACATAGACCTTCCCCTTACCATATTTATATACGCCCTCTTTTGCCTTCTCGGGAATACCCATCAGGGAGAAGAGGTGCTCGGAGGGAGCGGCATAGTGCATCCCGCCCTGATTCCACCACTCCTGCACACCCTGATAAGGGTCGTCGTCGCGCCCAGAATATACGATGAAACCGCCATTTTTTACCCATTCTGCCAGATGCGTATGGGCTTTGGGCGAGAGGGGTTTCATGTTGCTGTAGGACATCAAAAGCACCCGCACATCCTTCCATGTTTCGGGATAACCCACGTTCTCGATATGCGTAATGCTGACGGGAATGCCGCGTTTCAGCAAAGGAAGTGCCTCGCCGTAGAAGTTGGAGAGTTGCGGGTCGTCGTAGCCCTCCACCGGTCTTGGCGAGCGCTGGAACATCAGGGAGTTTGCCATCAGCACAGAGATGCCTTGCGACCCGCTGATGCGGTTCTCGGAGAGCGGCATGAAGTTGAGTGTGTTGACCATCACCTGCATCTGCGTGGAATAGAAACGCGGAATATGTGCCTTTTCATCGCTATTTGCACTCACTTTATAGAGGCCTTCGTAGATACGGTCGGGCCAAGGCATCACTTCGTAATCGGCTATCTGAGGGTAGAGCAACTGCGCCGTGAAAGTGGCCTGATAGTTGCGCTTGTAGTCCTCCCAGTCCTTTGCCCTGTCCTCGATGGGGTCGGTAAGGAAGAACATCTTACGGCCGGTCGGTCGCGTCATCGACTCCATGCAACCATATTCCAGGAAAGCCGTTTCGAAGACACGCTCCTTTGCCGTGCCGTTGAAGTAGTTCGGCTCACGGGACGTGCCCGTCCAGACCTGGGCGATGTAGCCGTCGCAGTTCTCCATCGAGGCAAGAGATGCTTCGGGCGACACAATCTGCCATTGGGAATAATTGAGCAGCGAATGTGTCGGCACATAGCAGCGCACGTTCATCCCTTTCTCTCTGCCGTATTGCTTTGCATAGGCGAAAGCCTCATCGAGGGCACGATAATAGAGGTGGTACTTGAGTTTGTTGGAGAGGTAGGTATTCTCCGCACTCTCGTGCTGAGGCCGCCAGGGGAAGCCGTAGTAGTCCTGCCATTCGCGTTTGAAAGCCTCACTGTAGCCTGCTCTTGCCCAGAACTCAGGCTCCTCGAGGAAGATGGCATCGATGCCGGCGTCGATTACGGGCTTGATGTGGCGCTCCTTGAAGTAAGCCAGATAGTTCTTGGTGGGAATGATATAAGGAATGAGGCGGCCGTGCCAGATGGTGTCGCCACGCATCGTCTTCTGCCCTTCGTCGAGGTGCCACTTTCCATCCCATTGACCTGTGAAATAGTCTTGATAGGCGCCCCAGGCGATGCCCGTCATGAAGTGAGTGGTATAGCCTCTCTGCCGCCACGACTCCACGCGTTCGCGGAAGTTCATGCCTCGGTTGTCGTTGGCTCCATAGACCATCACAAGGTCGGAACGGATGTCTGTGACGGGCTTCCATGGTCCGGCCGTCTGGAATGTTGTCTTCTCGGACGCTTTGGCACCACGGCGCGCCCCTGAACCGGGGAGCTCCTGTGCCGTAGCCGTCAGGGAGAGGACGAGAAGGATTGTGGCAAAAGTGGCTCTCATAACAATCTGAACTTGTTTTGTTGTTCTTTAGGTAAATATAGAGGATTAGCTACCGGCAAAGACTATCATTGCCAGACCGGCGATGAAGAAGATGAACATGATGGCGAGATAGCCGTTCGTCTTTGCGTCGGCTCCCTTGAACTCCTTCCACACGAGCACTCCCCAAAGGGCAGCAATCATCGGAGCGCCCTGTCCGAGTGCATAGGAGATGGCAGCCCCGGCCTTGCCTGCCGCAATATAGCTGAGCACCGTGCCAAGTCCCCAAATGATGCCGCCAAGCAGTCCCACCAGATGCAGACTCCCGGCGCCCTTGAAGTAATCGGCATAGCCCACGGGCTTTCCCTCCACAGGATGCTTCATGGCTATCGTGCCCCAAAGGAAATTGCTGAGGAAGATGCCGACAGAGAAGATGAAGAAGGCCGTGTAGGGCGTCGCCTTGCCGATGGCGGGGTTCTCGAAGTTGTCGAGGTCCATTCCCTTGGCCACAAAGGAGTAGAAGAACGACATCAGCACGCCAGCCACGATTGCCAGGATGATGCCTTTCCTGCTGCCCGATGAGCCTTTGGAAGTCTCTGCACCTATGCTCGCCTTTTGCGCACGGAGCCTTTGTATGCGGCCTGATGCGATGCCGTTCACGATGATGGCCACCGCCACAAGCAACACGCCAAGGAAGAGGAGCATAGCGCTGCCCTTTGCCTGAAGTATATAGTTCTGGACGACGCCGAGAACCAGCGCCAAACCTACTCCGACAGGGAAGGCGACGGACATGCCTGCCTGCGAGATGGAGGCGCTCAGCAGGATGTTGGCCAGGTTGAAGACAATGCCGCCCAGGAGAATCCAGCCGAACGTGGGAAGCGACAACTGCGCGAGGTCGGCGGTAAAACTTCGGCCTTCCTCGCCGATACTGCCGAAGGTAAAGCCGACAAGGAGCGAGAAGAGCAAGATGCCGATGACATAATCCCAATAGAAAAGCTCGTAGCGCCAGCTCTTCCCTGCCAGCTTCTGGGTGTTGCCCCACGAGCCCCAGCACATCATCGTGACAACACACAGGATGACAGCCAGGAGATAACTTTTAACGATGAACATGGCGATGATGTGAATTAAGAGTTAAGAGTTAAGAGTTAAGAATTAAAAGTTAATAGTTAAAAATTAAAAGTTAATAGTTAAAAATTAAAAGTTATGAGTTATGAAGCTTTAGCTCGACATAAGTCAACTATGAACTATGAACTATGGACTATGAACTATGGACTATGGACTATGAACTATGGACTATTTCCCTTTCGTAGGGGATGCTCATCCATGCGCCGATACGCGTCACACTAATCGAGGCTGCCTTGTTTGCGAAGCGAATGGCCTCTGCGATGTCTGTGCCCTTGCTGAGCGCCACACAGAGTGCCCCGCAAAAGGTGTCGCCCGCAGCCGTCGTGTCCACCACCTCCACGCTCTCCGAGGGGATGCGGAGCAGCCTACCTTCGATGGAAGTGTATGCGCCGGCCGCTCCTGCCGTGATAATCACATGCCCGACGCCTTGGCGCTGAATCGTTTCGATAGCCTCCAAAGCCGAGTCCTCGTCCGTCACCTTTATGCCGCTCATTCCCGCAGCCTCCGTCTCGTTTGGCGTGATGATATCGACCATCTCGAGCAATTCTGCAGGCAGAGGTTGCTTGGGATAGGGAGCAGGGTTCAGCACCACTTTTGCCCCATACTGCTTCGCCAGTCGCGCGGCGCTGATGAGCGTCGGGACAGGCGTTTCCAGTTGCATAAGCAGGATGGAGGCCTCCTCGAACAAGGGTTCGGCAGCCTCGATGTCGGCCTTCGACAGACAGGCGTTTGCACCGCTCGAGACGATGATGGAGTTTTCGCCCTTGTCATCTACAGGGATGAGCGCCACACCCGTCGAGACGCCGTCCGTCAGCCTCACAAACTCGGTATTGATGCCTTCCTCAGTCAGCAGGCGAAGCGATTTCGCTCCGAAGTCGTCGTTGCCAAGACGGGCGATGAAAGCCGTTTCGCCTCCGAGCCGCTGCACCGCCACAGCCTGATTGGCACCCTTGCCGCCCTGATTGGTCATGAAATCGTGGCCAATGATTGTCTCGCCCGGCAAAGGAAGATGGTCCACGCGGATCACCATATCGGTGTTGCAACTGCCCACCACTATAATGCGTCTTTTCATGTGCTTTTTTCGTTTATTGATTCTTCTTTCCCTCTCAAAAGATCGGGCAGAAACTGTTGGGTTCATTGACTCCCGTCTGCAGCCGCAAGCTTGTTCTCCGCAGTTCGGGTGATTATTGTCGCATTATGGTATTATCTATACGCATTGCGGGAGCAAAGATACGAAAAAAAAGTGAGCATCACAAAAAAAGGAGGGGAAAATATCTCCCAAAGCCTCACAAAGAAGCCCCTCAGCACGGAGAAATGAGAGGCTGCAAAGGGGCCTTGAAAACGCCGCGTGCGGCGATGGCCAACGCCGCACGCGGAAATGGTCATCGCCGCACGCGGGGATTGCCATCGCCGCAGCCGGCGTTTTCAACCCCCTCCAGAGAGGTTGGAAGTCGCAGCCTAAGACATGTCGTTTCGCCCTGATTTTCAGCAATGTATGTAGAATTATTGCTGTCCGGTAAATTCGGCCTGTAAGGCCGTTAAGATGTCAGCCCAGGGCAGCGCCCTGGGTTTATGACGCAACGGCAGAATGCGCCCTAAAGGGGCAAAAGATTTGTGTTTTAGTGCTTTTGCTCTTACAGAGCGTCATTTGCCACGGCATTTCAATACCCAGGGCGCTGCCCTGGGCTGACATCTTTCTGCCCCTTTGGGGCGTCCCAAGCACCTGCCAATCAAATTTTGCTCTAAATGCCGATGTAATCGAGGGTGCAGGTAAGGAAGAAAGGCTTTTACCGGACACCAATAATTGTAAATAACGACAGCCGCTCAGAAGAAATAAACGCATCGAAATCGCATTTTATCGCAAATTCATGGCAAACTTTGATAATAAATGCTTATCTTTGCCCCGAACTGCAAAACAGTCCTGAAAGGAGGAAAATGAAACAAGTGGAAGTTGTAGCGGCAATCATCCGCAAGGGCGATAAGATATTCGCAACCCAACGGGGATATGGCGATTTCAAAGACTGGTGGGAGTTCCCGGGCGGAAAGATAGAGGCAGGGGAGTCACCAGAGGCGGCGCTCGCAAGAGAGATTCGCGAAGAGCTGTCGGCAGAGATTAGCGTGGACAGGTTTGTCTGTACTGTAGAACACGATTATCCTAAGTTCCACCTGACCATGCATTGCTACCTATGCACGCTCGCCTCCGAGGCGCTGCATCTGAATGAGCATGAAGCCGCCAAGTGGCTCTCTTTCGACGAGCTGGATAGCGTGATGTGGCTGCCAGCAGATGTGAAGGTGATAGAGGAAGTGAAAGGCAAAGAATGTGTTTGACCATTCAGGAATGCGAGCGAGCTCTCATTTCTCTCACTTTATCACGACCTTTTTACCGCTATTGATATACATTCCGCGCCCTGTCGGTTTTCCATTCATCCGCATACCGCCCAACGAATACCATGCACCATCCTTCTTCTCATTAGAATCTGCAGAGACTTCAAGAATGCCTGTCGCTTCTTCTCCGTCAAAGTTCAATTCGAAAGCATATACCTTAGCTCCGGCATTCTCCTTGAAGTACGGCACCGAGAAGTAGGCGCGGCACGAGCAAATCTGGAGGTCTGCACTGGGGTAGTACAGCGTGTTTGCGCCACCCAGGAACAGGATGCTCTGGCCATCAGCTGCCACGCTGACTGGCGAGAACGTACCCACCATCTGCACCGTCTCCAGTCCATTGGTCGCGCTCTCCACCGTCTGAGCCGTCGGGCTGCTGATGGCCACGCCCTCGAACACGGGATTGACAACATCATAGGCCGAAGGATTGTCGTCGTAGCCCGCAGCCTTCTCCCATTTCACCAGATAGGGCACTCCGGCTTCAATCGCCGTTGCCGTCTTGAACCACAGATAGAGCGTTCCACCCGCCGCATCGAAGCCATTATTCTCTGTCACGTCCAGCGTCATCAGCTCTGCGTCAGCAAAGTCGGTGTTTGCAGCCATCTGCTCGGCGGTCAACGAGAAGGGCAGGCAGAGCGTGTTCCAGGAGCCGTCCTTGTAGAGAGTGCGGTCGGCGAGGGTCACATCATAGAGCTTGCCGTTGCCCGCCAAGTCGCTGATGATGTCGGCATTCTTCTGGGCCGACTCGCTGTCGTCGTTGAGCAGGGCGATCGTGGGCAGAGGTGTCCGGAAACCAATCTCCAGGAGTTCGGGGAAATCGCCGCCACCGGTCAACACCACCTTGTAATACTTGGTTGGGTCAAGGACTTCTGAAGCGATGATGCCATCCCTGCCTTGCTTGGTGTCGAAGGCATCAGTTGCAGGAGTGAGCGTGCCGCCGGCATTGCGTGAACACTCATAGACGGTCAAAGTCGCATTTGCAGTAGTATAGCTGTTGCCCTGCACATAAGCCTTAGCCTGCGAGCAATTGGTAATGTAGAAGGTCTGGGTTCCTGTCCCGTAAAGAATATATGAGTTGTTAGAGCCAAAATAAGCCGTGCGGCCCCTGATCACATCGGTTGAAGTCCAATCGCGTCTGTAAGGCGACAGGGAAGTAATCTCAAACCAGTCCTGATTCGCATCGACCGCCATAGCGCCATAGCAGGAAAGGGTGAGCCATGCCTGACCGTTTTTCTCGGTGTATTTGTAGATGGTGCTCATGCCTCCCACGGTAGCGCCAGCTTCGTCCATGGTGGCATAGTTGGCGATGTTCAAGTAAGAGTTGCCTGCAGTGCCCTCTTCCACGATTTTGATTTTGGGGAGGAACGTGGTGATGAATTCCTGAATTACATTCCCATTAGAATCGAGCCATGAAAAGAAAGATACATTCCTGGATTGATTCTCACCATAGAAATATGTTCTTTCTGTATATGGCTCGTCGTGAGTACCAGGCTGTGTCACTTCAAATTCAACGACAAGATTCTTTCCTGCTTCGTAGGCAAAGGGCTGAGCGAAATTGATGGTCAGTTCCGTTTGGCCAGCCTCGGCAACCAAGTCGGCAGCAACAGTCTGAAGTCCTGTAATCCTGTTTGAACCGCTGAAGGTTGCCTGGTCGGTCAAGCCTACCGACACATTATACTTACCACCATGGAATAAATTCGGCTCAGTACTGTAGAAGGTGATGCTTGCGATACTCTTACCGCCTATTGCCGCTAAATAGGAAGCAGGATATATCATTTGATTGATTTGCTTGTAATTGTAGCACCATCCATAGATGGGCAAGAACTCGTTTTCTACGGTTCCGTCGCACACAGCATCCGAGCCTTTACCCGTCACATGAACCTGAATCGGCTCCAGACGGCTCTCGGGGTTAAAGGTGATGACAAGGTCGTCCTGAAAAGCACCAGTTTCAGTTGGGGCAAAGGTGACAGGAATCACAACATCTTCTGCACCGGCAGCAAGCGTTCCTCCTGTAGCGGTTGTGCTGAAGGGAGCGTCAAGGCCAGTGATGGTGTAACTGAAACTCCTTGCACCCATATTCTTCAAGACAACACTCTTACTGCAAGGACTGCCCACCAATGTGCTGCCGAGATTAAGACTCGCGGCTGACACCTCGGCGACATAAGGCATTTTTTCCTCATAGGTGATTTCGATGACCGGCAGGCAATCTACTCGTGTTGAGGGCTGCTCCTGGCCTTCGGAATTGCAATTTGCGCTTCTCGCAGCATATTGAGCATCAAAAACAGTCCAATATACAGTTGGATCTTCCTTATAAAATCCGTTAGGATTGTTAGCCCACTACATGTCTATCAAAAGGTTTCCGCCATCATACTTGTACGCCTTGTCAACGTCAAACTCCAGCGTTACACTTGTCGTGCCCGATCAGATGTTCCCACTTGTTGACACGGTTGTCAAGCCGCTATTAACGAAACCCTCAGTCAAGTGAGTCTCTGTCGGCTGCCCCAGTTAAATCGTCAACGGATTGTTCTCCGTACCTTGTTCTTCGCCAGGAACAAGAGGATATTGGTAGTTCCTTGTAAAGAACTTAACTGCCGTAATGAATGCTTCAGCTGGCAAATTAGCTTCTTGTAATAAACTTTGGGGATAAATCATCTGGCTATGGTAGCCCCAGCTTCCATAACTGCAATCCACCGGCACGGCAGCGGTCATTTTCGCAGTATAGGCACTCGGAACATCTACCGTTACCGCAGCCCAAGCCTGCCCCGCAGCATGTGCCACAAGCAAAAGTGTCATCACAAATCTCATTATTTTTCCCATTTCCTTCTGTTTTTATTTGAACAAAGTTCTTTTTATATGATATAATATTGATGCAAAGTGAAGAAAACATACTGGATTTTGAGCAAAATCATCCAGAAAACAGATGGTATTTTACGATTTTTAAATGATTTGGCATTATGAATCATCTAATTCGGGATAAAACCAAACAATCTGATGTCATTCAAGAACAGATATATACAGCAACAAAAAAAGCCTCAGAACTTCTGAGACTTCCGTGGACCAGCCAGGGCTTGAACCTGGGACCTCCAGATTATGAGTCCTAAAAAATGATATTTTATGATAGTTTATGATTTGCAAAAGCGTTGATAATCAACAACTTGTGATTTTGTAATTTTCATAGAAACTCACAAAATACCCCTGACTGAAATAGTTTGTTTACGCATTGTTTACGCAGAATTTGGCGTTTTGGCATGTTTTTAGGTTGAATTAGGCTCATTTTAGGCCTTCAGACTATGGTTAAAGAACGTCATAGACGGTAAAAAAGCAAAATTTGCCATTAAAAATCCGTTTTGTTTACGCATCGTTTACGCAATGTTTACGCAGAAATGCCTTTTGAACATTCTGTTTATCAATCCAATAGAGAATCTGTTATTTCCATTCCGATAACGTTTTTGATTATTTTCGGCAAAACATGGCAAGGCCTTCTGACTATACTTGGTAAGGTCTTCAGAAGGCTTCCGACTATTCTTTTCTTGTTTACGCAACAATTCTATATTGTGGCCCATCAAATAACAAATCTTTTATCAGCCGAGAATCATATTGGGAATAATAGCATCTATCACAGATGATGGAACACAATAGATTGATACTATCTTGGGTTGAATTGCCTAGATGCTCGTTTTCGTTGGTGTTTTGCCTTGATTGAATGCACGAGTTCATAGTATTCGCTCGGACTCAGTTGTTCTTCATCCACCAAAGGCTGAAACACATCGAGTTTCCCTAATGTCCGCAATACTCTCAGCAATGAATCAAACGAGCCAATCTCTCCCTTCTCGATTTTCTTCAGAGAGGAAAGAGAAATGTCTGCCGCATCAGCCAAGCTTTGTTGAGTAATATTCTGCTTCAGTCTGGCCGCTTTCAAGTTACTACCTATTCTACTAAAGATGATGGTATCGGAAAGCATGTAAATGTCGTCCATAATAGTTTATTATTGAACTTTTGTGCTGCAAAAATACAAATAATAGTTTAATAATAAGCTGTTATGTAGGAAAGATTATAAGATTTGGATGCTTTTTGTATATATTCAGATTCTTTATGTGGATATTACTTATACTCATTCATTCCGTCTAAACTTATTCCACTCAACATTATGAAATCAAGCAACATTAATCCCTTTGTGTATAAATTGTTGCGCACAGGCGACATTTTTTCAATATAATGCTGGTTGTATGCAACAATTTTATTACCTTTGCACCGATAAAACAAAAATCGTATGGATTCATTATTCAGAAAAAGTGACAGGCTGCTGGCTAACACCCAAACAGAAATCATTCGTGACAAGATGAACGAAATACACTGGAATGCTCAACTTGTCACCATTATGGGAGCTAAAGGTGTGGGCAAATCTACGCTCATCAAGCAGTATCTAAAGCAAAATTATAGACTTGGTGACCGCCGCATACTTTATTGTTCGGCTGATACTGTAGATTTTTCTATGCGAACACTTGTGGGGTTGGCTGAGGAATTTTCTATTCATGGTGGCGAACTGTTGGCAATTGATGAAATTCACAAGTACAAGTCTGGTACAACTGATTGGAGTCGTGAAATAAAAGAGATTCACGAATTGTACCCCGACCTAAAACTGATCGTCAGTGGGTCTTCCCTTCTGCGACTAAGGGAAGGAGATGCTGACCTGTCTCGTCGTGCTGTCAAATACACGATGCCAGGACTTTCATTCCGCGAATCACTTCGTTTCTATCATGGTTTGGAATTCAAGCGATGGGCATTGGATGACATACTGGCTCATCCATACGATTTATGGCAAGAAGTTTCTTCGAAGTGTAAACCTGTTGTCCTTTTTAAGGAATATTTGGAGAAGGGATACTATCCTTTCTTATTGGAGGGGGAAGGTGAATATTACACTAAGATTGAACAAGTGGTGAACTACATTATAGAAGCAGAGTTGCCTCAGATTTGTAAGGTCGATGTGGCCAATGTCAGGAAATTGCAGGCTCTCATTGCTCTTATCTGTAGTGAAGTCCCATTTGAACTAAATGCTAATAAGATAGCTGCCGCTATTGAAATTGGGCGTGACACAGTAGTGGAGTATTTGAAGTATCTTGGTGATGCAAAAGTTCTCAATCTGCTATATTCCGACAAGAAAAAGATTGGCAAACTTTCCAAACCAGACAAGGTCTATTTGGAAAATCCCAATATTCTTTACGCGTTGACACCCACAAAGGCAGAAATCGGGACACTACGTGAAACCTTTGCAATATGTAGCCTTTCAGAAAGCCATACTGTCGAATATGGCAAGGCGCAAGGCGATTTCAAGGTCGATGGAAAATACACTTTTGAGATAGGAGGACGCAGTAAGGGCTTTTCACAGATTGCAGGTGTGGAGAATTCCTACATCTTTGCCGACGACTGGGACATGCCTGATGGGGCAAAATTGCCACTTTGGATGCTTGGATTCTTATATTGAAGTGGAGTGTCGCGTCATTAATTCTAAATTAACTCGCGCAAATATTTTTGCGCGAGTTGCATTTTAATTAATCATTTTTATAGGTATGACAAAGACCTCCTTAAAGGTCACAAAAGAAGACACAAGGCAGCAAAGAGCCTTTTTTAGTTCCTTCTCCTAAAAGGATTGTTCCAAAATGTGAATTCTGGGGGCATTTCAGAATATGAATGGAAAGTAGCTCTATTATCCTTCATATCGGTTTCGGGATAGATAAGATTTCGCTTGTCTTCTTCTGTCAGCAATTCATCATCGCATTCGAAGAAAGGATCAAGCCACTCAATTTTTCTCTTAAGCCAATTTAGCTTTTCTTTGTCTTCATCAACTATGCTTTCTTTCTCATTGAGGAAAGACTCATATTTTTCCACATAGGCTCTTAAGATATTAGCCCACGAATAGCATTCTGCAGAAAGGAACGCAGCCTTCAATTCCGTCCTTTCCTTCTCTCGTTTCTTTGCCAATTCCCTCTTCTTCTGCTCTTCAAGTTCTCTTCTTTTTCGCTCCTCTTCTTGTTGCTTTCTTAACCTTTCCAACTCTTCTCGGTCTTCTTTGATGGAAATGGCCTCGATTTCTATTTTGGCAATAGTATTGATGATCTTCTCTTCCAATTTCGTAGCTGGTGTATCTTCTACGCACACCGAATTATAAGAGAATCGTCTTTTGCGAGGTATTTCGAATTTGAATCTTCCTGATGGGACTGTTAGATAATTAGGGTAACGGGATTCTGTATTTGGTATCTGTTTGTTTTTCTCGTATAGTTGTATCGGGATTTCCTCTTCGTGGACGATAGCACAAGTGTTGTTAACGCCTTTCGCCACGATTTGGTGTCCACGAAGTTCCAATATTCGTATTATTGTAGAAAAGATTCTTAATGCACGGTCTAGATTTTCAGGTTGTACACGAATGTTCAGAGGCGACTTAATCTTGCTCTTATACGGATTCTTGTCTAAATATTTTGCATTTATTTCTCCTCTAAAGTACTCTTTTGTATCAATGATAAGTGGATTTTTCGCATATAACACCTCTGGAACGATAAAGACAGTTTGATCCATCTTTTTCAATTCATATTGAACCTTTTCACGTGGGTCTTGCGGTTCCTCTACGATATAGACAACTTCTTGTTTGGGCTCATTAGGTTCTGAGGGTATTATCGTGGTTTCTTCATTTGAGGGCTTTTCTTTCTCCTTGGCTGATTCCTTCTGGACTTTTTCTTTTTTCTTCTTGGGCATCTGAAAAGAATCCAAAGTGGGAACCTCATTATCTTCAAACACCGGGAGAGGCGGTATCTCTACTGGTTTGCCAAACTGAAGTTTTGACCAATAACCGCTTGATGGCGTTGGAATATTCAATAGATGGCAATACTTCCTTAGAATTGGAGCGGGAACGCCCATCTTCTCTGCAACTTTAGTTACAGGTTCTTTCCAAATCATTTTGAATAATTCTTCTCTCGTTGTTTCCATCATACCAACATTAGTAAAACCGTTTGTTCTTTTTGTATTCCTCACTCCAGGTTTTCACTCTTGATTCCTCGACCCATTTCACGAGTTCATCTTCAAAGAAGTATACTTTCCTACCTTTGTCATAATAAGGGATCTCTCTGGCACGAACCATTTTCTTGATTACATTTTTTGTTTGTCCCAAGATTTCTGCTGCTCTCTCTTCATCAATCGGTCTGTGTTTGTCAACTCCGAGGCCTAGCTGAGATTCTATATGCTCTAAAACGGCCCTCATTTCGGCTATCTCATTGATTAGATAATTAACAGCTTTAGGAACATTCTGAAGAGTCAGTTCCTCCTTTTCTGTGCTTTCTTCCTTCTTCTTTTCCATATCAAATAGAGTATAATTTGTATTGCAAACAGATGTCTTTTTTAAGGCATCTTCATATCTATAGACGTGTATTTTGCAAACGAGTTTAACAGAAAGAACTTGTTCTCAGGATGTTCCTTAGGACAAAAGTCATTACATTAGCGTCACTCCATTAAAAAAATGAGGTGGCGCTTAATACCATGTAATTTATGCCTCTATGAGATGTCCTTTACTTGTCAATAGAAAAGCCTTACGGCAATCCAGACACGCATATTGCTCTGTTATGATAGGTCCGAATTCCTGTTGGGTGTGGCCAAACACTTGATATACATTGGGTAATCGCTCTCTCATGTACTGGTGGTCCGTTTCATCTGTCCATACAGGTGAGGGATATCTAGCATAGCCCCAGCGTGAAGCGGAAACATCCATTAAGCCATTGAAAAGAAAGTCGAAAAGACGATCTTCTGTTATCAATCTGTCATTGAGAGATTTGCAGATACCATGCACATCATTGACATTAACCTCAGGCATCCTGTACCTTAGCCAACCCAAATCGACCCCGGCATGAGTGAAGAGGAAATCCTTTCCTTCTGTCTTTACCGTCATAGCCAGTTTGAACAAAGACAAGTTCTCACTGAAGATCTGATGAATCTCCTCATAGTGTTCTTTGTCCTTACGGCTGCTGTTCATGTCCTTGTCAAAGTAATGGATGTCGTGATTACCCAAAAGGAGAGTAACCCTTTCCATGTTGGCTTTCTTGAAATCCAGGATTTCCTTGAAATTCACAAGAGCCTCACTTGGCAGGATTTCCTCATAATATGTATATGGGTCCAGATAGTCTCCAAGGAAAATCACAGGCAAGTCAGGATACTTCTTTGTGGCCGATATCCAGAACAAACGCCCATGTATGTCTGGTATAATCAATAATATTGGTATGTCTGTTATTTGTTTCATAGTCATCACTTATTTATCTTCTTCAAAATCCTTATCTTCGTTCAGCAGGTATTCCCATTTGGTGCCTTTGAGGCTTTCTGGGTCATATTCTTTTCTATATTCCATGATGTAGAAGGCAATGGATTCAGGATATTTTTGCCAATATGCGCGACAGACTTGCTTATATAGCCCAAGCATACGGTCATCTCCTGCATATTGAAGGAGCCAGTCTAAAAGCCATTCAACTTCATTTTGTGAAGCGTCTTTATGGCAAATGTCATCAACCTGTGGCTTATATGCATAATACGCCTGCTCATACAGGCTTTTCATTTGTTCGGCTATTTGCTTTATGCCTTCCAAGAGTTCTTTGTATTCTTTTGAATTTTCCATAAGGCTAATCTAATGTAATAATCTTTCCTGCATCAAATCCGTTCGAAAGATGCTCATCATTGAAGACATACCCCAATTGGTTGCTGACGATTTTCGTCTTGCCAATGGTGGCATCTATATTGGTATGGGAATGACCATATATCCATACATCGACACGACTGCTGGCTATGAAATCGCCCAACTCCGTAGCGAAGGCACTGTTGATGAACGAGTCCAAATGTTGTGGTGCCACCACCTGCCGTGTAGGCAAGTGATGAGTAACCACAACAATTTTCTCAGCCGTACTCTCCACCACGCTTTTCCTGATGAAGTCCAAACAGAATTGATGCAGTTGGTTATACTCGTTCACCTGAATGAGCTTCCCTTTGTATTTGGTCTGACGGAAATCATTCAGCCCCTTCCACACGAAATACTCATCCTGTGCAGGAATGTTCGACCACAACGTACTCAGGATGAAGTCGGTGTCGTCAATCCGAACCACCTGATTCTGATAGATGCCTACATTGTCTTTGAGCATCCATTTCCATTGCACCCCCCGCTCCATTACATCGCAAAACTGGTAATACTCATGGTTGCCTGGAACTAACAGTACCTGACGGTAGTTGGCTGATGCCCACTTCCAGAATTTACTGAGAGGAGCAACCGTATTGTTCAGATAGAACGTATCACCTGCCAACACAAGCACTTCACCTGTAACTGGATACTCATTATGCTTTATGTACCTGCTGTTCTCTGCGAACTCCATGTGCAGGTCACTCATGTATTGTATCTTCATTGTTCTGTAGTTTTTAATCAACCATAAAAGAAAACCACACGTATCATGTCAGAGCTGTAATAGCTGTATATTTCATGTATGATAAAATATATCTTATTCAACTCCGACACAACGCTTAGGTAGTCTTCCAAATAATCATCGTATGTTGCTCTTGGAGTCTGATAGTAATCACCCTCTTTGATTTCTTCATCTTTTCCGTTATCTTTCCTCATTGAGGCCAGCATTTTTACGATCAACTGCATATTACGATCATGAAAGGCATCTGCGAGATTAGAATATATTTGTTCTCCGCACTTATCGACAAATGCTTCTAATTCTGTTAGTGAGAAACAATACCAGTAAACAGGAAGATTAAATCCTGCTACAGATGCTCTTGCGTCATCACTCAACTCACCTGGTGAGATTGAATGACTTATGTCATCCTTTGAGAAAAGTGAAGCAGATGAGTAAAAGCCGGACGATGCTCTTTGGAGAAAACATAACTGCTTCTTCAATTTTAATTCTCCGATGATTATGTCTGGCTTACCATATGCATCCTCCTCGTGTTTATTCCATACAGGTAATGCCTTCCATTTGTTGTCCTTGTCAAGGACCTCTATAAATCTATGTGCATATACTCCCATATTATTCTCTTTTTATAGGATTAACTTTTTGTTCAGGTTCCCACTCTATGGTGGCAATCATTTCATTTACTTGTTCCTCCGAGATATCCTCACTCACACTTGGAAGAGAAATCTCATTGCCAATCTCGTCATCGTGCGTGTATTTGTTCGGAACAGGAGAGATACTGACCCAATCTGTCTCAGATGCAATCTTATACAAACGCTTGGCAGAATGGCTACGCACGCCAATTCCCGCATCGGATAGGGCTTCGAAGATGTTGATGACATCTTGCGAATAGCCATACACACTGAAATTCAGTTCGAAATACCACATACCTTCAGGTACAGGAATCTTCCGTTCTAATATATAGCCCTCGTTTTTACGGGGAATTAGGTGTATTCGTGCATAGGCTACATCATTGCAATGGTAAGGACTGTTTTCTTTGTCCCAGGCAAGATAGCCAACTTCTGTATCGAGGTCATAGTTCTCGATCTCGCGTCCCTTGCTGTTATGGTTTTTGAATACCTCTTCGTCTGTTCGTCCATAATAGACTGATGGCCTATCAGGTTCAAACGAGTCTTTGGTGCGATATGCTTCGTAGGCGATTCTCCAGATGTGCATATAGGTCCTGAGCGTCATCTTTTCAGTCGTCCAAAGAGGAATATTCTTCATTCTTTTCAATACTGACACTACATGTTCTGGACTTTCAAAGGTCCTGTATATAGGGCAGATTCTATTCAAATCCGCTCTTCGAATACGTCCGTGACGCTTGCTATATGGGAGATTACTTTCAACATAGGCATTATAACTATCAGCATTCTCACATATCCAATCAACCATCGCAGTTACATATTTCTCAAGCAACAAGAGCGGCTTTTCTACATTGCCATAGACAGGATTTGGTTTCCGTTCTGCGCCGATGTGATCTGCACTTTGTAGGCCAATCCACCCCCAGCTACGATTTCGGAGAACCATATAATGAAAGTCCTTATAGTGGGCTGTGCTGAGCTCATACCAGTAGTTCCCGTTCTTGTCTGCGTCTTCCAAGCGATTACGCTTACCTGGAGCCTTAATCTCTATCCACAACCAGCGGATGCTATCATCTCCCATAGGGCAAAGTCGCTGCATGGTCTGCTCAATCCTAAGCATGACGGCAAGAGACGCATCATCTACTATTACACCATTGAAAAGGTCGTAGCCGTCAAGTGCCATGAGATACTTGAGGTCATTGTATTTTAGTATAGGAATATTCTTCTTCATTGGTCCGTACTTTTATTTTGTTCAACTTGCTTGTTGATGATTTTATTTACTTGCTCAAACGAGACAGGAGTAAAGCCGTTGTTATCCACCCCCACATCATATTGGGTTGGGTATAGATACTGAAGCCTCTCGGCGTCATTTCCTGTGTTATTCTTTCGGGTATGGACATGACCGAATAGCTGCCACACTTCCTTGTATCCACCTTCAAAACATAGAAATGGATAGTGACACAGATATATCTTCTGCTTGCCTATCTCGATGTGCATCTGCATTGAGACATGCTCAAACCTCTGAATGAATCCCTGACGGATATTCTTCAAATCATGGTTCCCCATAATAAGATATATCTTTCCATTTAAGCGGTTGAGCACTTGTGTCCATTCGGCAGCTCCGCCAAGACAAAAGTCGCCGAGATGGAACACAGTATCATCTTCACCAACAATATTGTTCCAATTTGCTATCAATGTTTCATTCATCTGCGCCACGTCTTTGAAAGGACGATTGCAAAATTGGATAATGTTCGCATGATTGAAATGCGTATCTGATGTAAAGAACGTATGTTCTGCATTAAACTTATAGTTCATTTTTTCTTAATCTAATTCTTTTACTATATACTCTTCGGGTATGTAAACCCCGTAAGGCCGATGCCTATACCCATCTAACGGGCGTTTTACTTTCATAAATGGGAATCCGTCGGCAGAATGAGTCTGATACTGCCATGAGTCAAAGCACTCTACCACTTCCTCCTTACCTTCATTGCGGAGCAACACCCGTTTGTGGAACTTCGTGTCAAAGAATGATGCGAGGTCGGCCCATCCAAAGTAATCACTGTATTCAAATCCGAATGGGAGAATGTATGGCTTCTCGGCATCTTCTGGTCTTTTCCTCACATGGTAAGAGTATGTTCCCTTATCCTCCGTGATGACCGTTATCTCCTCGTACTCTGCCAATTCCTCAGATGTCTTTATATCGTTATCGCGTAGGAAACTAAGGAATGCGTCTATCGGGTCTATCGTACGCTCTCCATCTACTGGCATCCGAAATGGAGTGCTCCAGCTAAGATATGTGGACAATTCTCTTCTAATGTCAAAGGAAAGGAACTCCTGTCTCTCAGGAGAGAGAACATCTGTGCCATATTGAATGATATCATGGCAGTGGCTGGCTGCGTAACTATGCCGCCCTATTCCATAGTGAGCTGAATACCAAATGAGGTCAGACTCCAACATCTTCTGCCTTAAGTCCATCACATCTTTTATCTTTTTGCGTTTTAGGAATTGGGCGAACTCTGTAGCCAAAGCGTGAAATTCGGGAGTGTCAAACTCAATGGCTTGGAAAATCTTTAATTGTTCAATGGCTCGTTTCCCATTGCTGTTGGACTCAGTCAGTCCGATGGCGTATCGGTATCCCATCCATATTAACGCATCTTGATAGTACTTTTCTTTTTTCTTTATGTCAATCTTCATAGCTTTTTTTCTTTTACTCTTCAATCATCATCTACTAGCATAAAGCTCATATTTTTCTTTTGTGTAATCGATAGACATGATGGCATCGACAAGTGAAGTGCAGAATCCTACCAATAGGTCATAGGATCCCCAACGTATTCCAGTCTCAGGATCGATGGGCGGCTCAAATGGCAGGAGTTCTTCTTTGTGCTCCTTCATATACATTAGTCCGTTGAAAACGGCTGTAGCATATTCTCGGGTAATATGGGTAATCTCTATCTCATCGGGACGCCAGAGATAATCGTACAACGTATGCTTTCCTATGGGAACCTGGTCCGCCATCTTGTTCATGTTGTGTGTGATGTTTTCATGCCACACTTCGTCTGTCTCGTATTCAAAGACCTTTATCCGAGACAGGTCTGCATCTGGAAAGCGTTCTTTCACCTCAGCCATGGTTTTCAACTCCTTAGTCTTACCATCTTCTCTTACATATACACCTGTACCACGCTTTATGACGGGCGTACTCGTCTTGATATATAAATCTAAACTCATGATAAATACTTTTTATTGATTATACTTATGGCAATACGCCATTATGCCTCACCTTTTCTGCCGAAAAGATAAGGAAAGGATAATAGAGCGACTAACTCGAGTCACTATACAAGCGTAAAAGTCACTGCGAGCGCGCTCTTACTGGTCTAATGTTTTAATGGTGTGCATAACATCTCCTCTCTGCGTGAAAACGCATTAATGGTTTAACATTCCTTCCAGGATCGGGTCGCCTGGGTTTACTTTACTCTTTGCTCCGGAGCATCTTCCGAAGACTTGAAAACTAACGCAAGAAAGTATTCTTGCCAATCCAGTAAACGGGAATGGGAGAAGACAGGTGGTAAGTCTGTTTTTTCATTCCTGGGTTCCGTCCCTACACTAACGACATTACTCGCATCGCTTAACTTCTGCTTTCACATCTCTCAGGAGTTCGCCTCTAACGTATTCGCCATACGGCTCATACCAAATGGATGTTCCCAACCAACAAGGCTACAGTTAGCTTGCCCTGCCCCTACGGGAACTATAGGCCAACCTATAAATTGGCTGCAAAGGTACATGTTTTCGAACGATTAGCCAAAACTTTTCGAGACTATTTTAAGAGGCCATTTTGCTTATACACAGAGTGTATAAAAAAGATTGCTATTAAAGGCTAAGTAGTTGATTATTGCTCTTCTTATCAGCAAATTGCATGCAAATTTATTGTTTATCTCATTCTTTGATGTTAATATCCAATAATTCTTTGTGAGATTCACAGAATCTTCGTAACTTTGCAAGCGAAACCAAAAGGTGTTTCATGCGAAGGGTCAACTCTGTCGAGAGGCTAGGATGCAAAAGGTCTGTTGACACATCTTGGATATCGGCAGTAAAAGGCTACCTGAGGAGAGTGACCAGCCGACCTCCCACTCCCATATAGCATCAGGAATGCCAAATGATTGTGTCCCGCTATACATTTTTACTCTATAGGGGTAAATGTGTATAGCGGTTCTTGCGTATATACACTTCTCGTCACGCAGGGACATGGGCTATAGAGAGCATGTTAAACTCTAAAGTCCACCATCATGGCAACATTGACAAAATCATTTCCCGTCATCAAGGAGCGTAATTGTACCGCCTCCTTAGTTCTTGACCGTCGTACGCAACGGCACAATGCGACAGAATTCCCTCTTTCGCTTCGCTTTACCATTGATCGCAAGTTCTTCTATCATCCTGTCGGTGGGTCATACTCCGAGAAGAAGTTTTCAGACATCTGCAATGCCACAAAAAGTTCCTCAGAGAAGTACAAGGAGCAGCGGATGTGGCGAGAGACCATTGTCCCTAAGTACAAAAACTTATTGCAGGCTGTTAACAAGGGAGGACTCTTGACTTTTGAGATGGTTCGGGTGGCTGTGACAACAGGTAAAGCTACAGCCGAAGAGAAAGAAAACCGCTCCTTTTTTGGCATCTGGGAGGAAATCATCTATCACCTCAAAACAGATGACAACGGTATCCGCTATACAACTAGCGAGAGTTATATAAGCGCTTTGAAGTCTTTCCGCAAAATCATGGGTGAAAATTCCATTGAAGGCTTCAAGATTAGTGCTGCAGAGATTCAGAAGTGGAAGGATGGTATGCGGGATGGTGTAAAAAAGAAGGGGAAAATCGTTGGCAAGATACGGGATACGACGGCTGGCATTTATCTCCGTGCCTGTCGTGCCGTATGGAACACTTGCCTTCGAGAAGGCTATCTTAAAGATGTACCTTATCCCTTTTCCAACAGGAAAGAAAAAGGACTCGTCAGCATCCCAACAAGTGGAAGGAGACGCAAATACTATCTTCGGGTCAGCCAGATGACGGAGCTTTACAACCTTTTTCTTTCAAAGCAATATCCAGAGACATGGAGTGAACACTACACAAAGATGGCTCATTATTCTTTGGGTCTGTTCTTGGTGCAGTACCTCTGCAATGGCTTCAACATGGCTGATGCAGCACGATTGAAGTATGACACTTATTACTTCCAGAACGGGGGCAAGGCTTTCCGTTTCAAT